>Ga0326762_1000014_pt1 | contig 128129 bp, 140 predicted proteins | sample NORPS_S_FD_207669 | JGI IMG/M metagenome (GOLD analysis project Ga0326762, IMG submission 207669) | Hot spring sediment microbial communities from Norris Geyser Basin, Yellowstone National Park, WY, United States - NOR.PS_S | ecosystem: Environmental > Aquatic > Thermal springs > Near-boiling...
AAAGTAGTATAGCTAATACCAAGCATCCCACAAACCTCCTTCGGTCTAAGCAACTCCACCCCCAAATAAAGGAGTTAATACCAACCCTTATAAACTTCTATGAAACCCAAAACAGTTTCTTGAGGCTTTAATAAGCCTTATATGATTCGAAAGCCTGTAGAATTATGACATAAATGGCTCTTGAAATCAAGATCCTAGTGAGTTATATGCCAAGAAGGAAGATGATCTAATATAGATTAGAAGAGATACCCAAAGCTTCAAACATAGTAGCTACTATAGCTCTCTACACCCTTCGACAATCCCTCTATCTGGAACTAGATATCTCGAGAATTTAAAACAACAGAAGAACCACCTTCAGGAGAACTAAGATATATGCTTCAACCTACTAGCTTAATTAATATAGTTACGTTGCTTAGTTTTTCCTTCTCTCTGCTTACTTATGGCTGATCCTCTTCTCCACGAGGCTGAAACCCTGAGATCATTGGAGGGTTTTCTGAGGATGTTATATCACATGATAATATGTTTCCCATACATAAGCCTAATATATCTATCCGATGAGCTGATCCTAAGCCTTTAAAGCCTATAAATGATACTCTAAAGAGGCGATGTTAGCCTTTTTATTCAGCATTGAATGTTTGTCTTACCATATTTTCTGATTGCCTCAATAGCTTTTTCAATGTCCTTGATCTCCATATATAGTCTCTGATGAAGAGACATCTTACCTCCCATAGGGTTTTGCTGCTCTCTGAGGATCTCTATAAACCTTCTGTTCCTATTGCATTTAATATCTATTTTCTGATCCTCTATTGGGAACTTCACCAGTAACCCCGAACCCTGTATGCCTCTATCTGTTATCATATAATCCATAATTGGCTGGATCACGGAGATGTTTTTGCCCCTCATATATACCTTATTGATCGCTAACGGTACTAGGAAGAATATCTCGAACATTGCTAGATTCCCTAAGAGCCTAACTATAGGATCGCTGGAGTTTATGTAGTGAGGAGTTACATAGATCTGGTATATATAGTACAGGGCAAAGACTATTGGCAAAGATATGAGTGGCATCATCGTGAACTTCATCTGCTCCCTTATCTCATCGTTTAAGGTTCTATCAGTCTGCATTATTTCTAGAGACTTTCTAGGATCTACCCTTATGATCTGCCTACCAGACCTAACATACTGAGCATCCTCGCTAGACACAGAGAGACGCATTCTCCTAATATTTATGATCATAATAATAGCCATGTATGTGATAAAGAAAAGGGTGATTATAATCCAATATACTTCCCCAGGGAGAAATGTTAATGCTAGAGCGTAGAGAAGAACCAAGATCTGGGAAACCACGATCGATGGCACTCTCCTCACTAGCCACACCTGCTATATATAGTATTATACAGCCTATATAGCTGGTAGTATTATATCTATCCTGTGGATCTATAGCAAAAGCTTCCTATATTTAGACGGGTTTTCACCTCTAGTTTTCGATCGTCGCCTCTTCCAGCTAGGATCGATAGCTTGCATTATTATCGTTTAAGTCGTCTTTACGGCATCTAAATCTAATGCTTAAGGATACATAATAAAGAGAGTAGCTCTGGAGCTTGAACTCCTAAGCGTCACTACCTATAACCCGGTAGTGCCTTCTTCACGTAACTCTCTGGCTTAAACTCCTTGTAGCCGACTTAATCGAGGATCGCTGCTGGGAAACATCTTTGTACAAGCCAGATCCTTCTCACCTTAGCGCGGGCACCGCGCTAGAAAAAGGTTCTTATGCTCTGCTTTTTCATTTAAGTCCCAACAAGATCTAGGAGTTCTTTTGGTACGAGCCCTTTATCTAGGAGGTATTTCTTCTCATGCTTCTCATATCTATATATAACATCGGCTCGATCTCCCCTGAAGTCCCAGGGGGCGCAGAGAACCAGATCCCCTGGCGATATCCAGATCCTTTTTCTAAACTTACCAGGGATCCTTGCCACTCTCTCAACGTTATCTGTGCAGACCACCTTTATCCATTCAGCGCCCATTGCCCCTGTAACGACGCATATCACCTGGCCCTCTCCCGGTAATGGTATCTCCTTTGGAGCCTCTTCCTGCTTCTTTTTAACCAATCGATTCACCTAAGAATAGGTTAGCTATAAGAGCTTATAACACGCTATCCGCTCTCAGATCTTCTCGCTATGACTGTGTTTATCTGCACAGTGTCTTCATTAACAGTGTTTCCTCTTATAAATTTTCTTCTTCTTAGTCCATCCTCTGTTGGGTGGAATCCTGGTGGGCCGCTTAGAAGAACATATTTTTTAACAGGCCCCGATATATATGGGATCATTGGTGCCCCTGCTTTATCACTTCCACCTGTTATTATTAATCTATAGCCTGGTAACCCCACTATGGATCCGTCTATTGCATCGCCTATTCTGAGGCCATATAGCTTTGAGCTCTTCTCAGGGGATAGTGCGATCTGGAAGCTAGGGGCTCTCATAACCTCTGCTAGAGCTCTCTCGGCGCCGAGCTTCTCCCTCATAAAACCTTCGGGAAGCCTTATCTCTCCCTCAGGTATCTTGTCATCTGTGACTATCTGTGCCGTTATCTTAACCCTTGATCCGTCCTGTTTTTTAAGCCTGATTGATATGACACCAAGCTGCGGGTCCAGGATCTTCTTGAGGGTCGGTGATATCCTGGCCTTGGGAAGGGTCTTCTGGGTCTTCTCATCCTCACCATAGGCTAGGCTCGAGTCTGCTACAGCTATGACCTTAACCCTCTTTGGCATCTTCACACCGGGATCTGAGATCACGACCTTGATCTCAGGCATACTCTATCCACTACTATGCATAGACGCGACGAACCTTATAACGGTATCGCTCCTCATCTCTCGATCAAGGGCCTGATCCTATCGAGGATCGCTTGATATAGACTATCCCTATTCCCTAGGCTAACATGGTATAGGTTATAGCCCCAGCCAGAAGCCCTGATCCTATCGGAGATCTCGTTAACAAGCCTTAGATGAACCACAAATAAACCCGGCTTTGGTGATTCTATAGCCCTATATATAATCCTCCTACAACTATCTACACTAAGTTCCATAGGGCCTATCTCATCTATAGCTATAAGATCCGCGTTATCCAAGGATCTCTGCGTCTCCCCCATAACCCTTTCAACATCATCCTCAATAACACAGTATCTACCAATCCTAGCCCCCTTACACGGACCCTGAAGCTTCTCAAGACTGAGAGCCAGCCAGCCCGAAACACCGCTCGAAAGATCTATAATCCTGAAGCCAGCCCTCCTACCCATCTCCCTAACCTCAGGACACACAAAACCAGCAACCCTGTATCGCATCACCACAAGGCTATCCAGGATCTTTGTGAAAAGAGTCGTTTTCCCAACACCTGGGCCCCCTGTAATTAGGATCTTTGACATGGATAACCACCATTAGATCTCATCCGGGCTAAGAGCGTGGCAGGGATTCGAACTGGGACACCTGGCGTACCAAGCATAATGATACAAATGAGATCCCGCTTCCACACATCCCACTTGTCCCCCGGATGGTTATTGATTGTTATTGATATTCTTTTGTGATATTCATTTGTTTTGGATTGCCATGCTTCTTGACCCACAGGGTTTTTAGCCCTGTGGCATCGGGGGACCTCCACCTCCCCCACAGGGATATGGGTATCCCTGTGGATTCATAGGTGGTTGTGGAGCCCAGCAGCATGGGGCTCCTATCTACCCTTGGATCCCGAGGCTCTATTGGGGCAGAGCCTCCATCTAGAGCCTCGGTCTCGGATGCTCCAAAGGTCATCGCTTCCCGAGGTCTCTCTACGCCCAGATCTAGCAGAGATATCACCTCATCATCAAAATAGATAGGGATTAGATACTTATAAGCTTAAGCCCAGACAACAAACGAATATAAAAGCATTCCCACTACCATGAAAAAGGATACAGCCCCACACTTATTGAAAGAGTAGAACCCCTCATAGCCAGAGCCCATAGAGTCCCTCCAAACATGCTCAGGTCTTGAAAAGCTAATAAAAACTATCTGCATCCTGAGGGGCGAGGCTTTTAATTCACTGGTAGCTAGTGCTTAACTGAGGGGTGTTTCGGTTTTCATAATCATTTGTAGTGCTCTGATGCTTATAAACCTCAGAGATATATACTTATTGGTGACCCCGGGTTTCCGAGACCCGTAGGGCTATGAGCCATCAGGCGACTGGTGGGGAGCTTCTGCGGTGAGGAGGCTCGGGGAGACCGTTGAGAAGCAGATGGTGGAGAGTCTTGAAATCATCGAACATAAAAGACGATGAACCACCATCTGCTGAGAAACGGTATAGGAAGCTGTCTGCTACGGATACGATTAAGGTTCAGTATGTTTTGTTTAGAGATCTTGTAGATGATATCCCATCGACTACCTACGCTACTCACGGTCTTTACATGTACCCTGCTAAGTTTATTCCACAGGTGGTTAGATGTGTTATTAAGAAATACACGCATGATGGAGATCGGATCTTTGATCCTTTCGCAGGCTACGGGACGGTTGCGATAGAAGCTTCTCTAACTGGGAGGAACTGTATTCTATGGGATTTAAACCCAATACTACACCTCCTCGTAAGAGCCTCCCTATACACGGATCCCCTGTCGTTAAGCGATTTCCACGTGGATTTTGACTGCGATAAGCCGTTTCATCCTCGATGGGGTAACATATTGTACTGGCATCCACCTGAGTTCTACAAAGTGCTGTCTAGGGCTTGGGGCTACTGGCGTAGGGAGGTTAGCTGGAAACTTAAACCTCTCCTTGCAATCCCCCTCTTGAAGGTTACACGTTACTTTAGCTATTCTGATGAGAAGATATCGAAGCTCTACAGGTCGAGGTATGCTGAGGAGAAGGTGAGAAAGCTCCTAGCCTCTAACTGGAAGGCTGAGATGCAGAGGATGTACTGGGAGTATGCGAAGGATATAGTGGAGAAGGTGAGGGAGTACCAGAGCTACAAGCCGAAACAGATAGAATGTGAGGTTAGGGCGAGCGATGAAGCATTCTTCACGGAGAGCCGTGTTATAGTAGACTCTATCAGGGACAGGCTTGAGAGGGAGGTTGATATCATATTAACATCGCCTCCCTACATGCAAGCCCAGGAGTACATAAGGAGTTTCAAGCTCGAACTAGCCTGGCTAGGATTCTCGGGGAACTTCATATCAAAGCTGGCAAACCACGAGATACCCTATAACGGTGTAGGCGAGGGAGCTATATCCAGTAAGACCTATGAGGTTTTCAAGAGGGAGGTGGAAAAACTAGGTCACGGGAAGCTACTAGAACTATATATATCGTATTTCAACTCAATAGCATTATTCCTAGACAATAACCATGGAAGGGTGAGAGATACCATAGCCATCTTCGTAGGCCCAGTTAAAGTGAGGGGCATACGCATACCGATAGATACCATTATAAAGGAGCACCTAGAACATCTTGGTTGGAGACATGAGGTAACACTAATTGACACAATAGTAACTAGAAGGCTCTTCAAAACAGAGGTCAACCCTGCAACCGGTTTAAAGGATGAGAGAACACCAACAGAACATCTGTTAGTGATGAGGCGTAGATCTTGAATACTAGTTCCACTCCTAGCAGATCCTACAACTATGTGATATTAGAGTTTGGCAAACCTCGCCCTTTAGGGCGGGGTATGTATGTGTTTTTAAGCTTTCTAGGTAGATATCTATGGCTGTGATGAGGTGTATGGTTTTGAGGGTTTGGGGGTTGATGCCTCGGATGGGCACCCCGTTAGCGTGCCCCGATGTCCCTAGGGGGGAGACCCCGAAGCGTACCCCCAGCCCGATGATCTTGGGGATAGAGCCAATAAACCCCCACCAGAGGGCTAACACCCGAGACCCCAGCATAAATGAGATGATCTACTATAGAATTGAAAGGGGAGGGGTCATAAAGTCTTCACGGGTATTGTTAAAAGGATGTCCCTGAAAGCAACATTTTAGGTAAGGTAACTTCACTATGGTACTATCTAACAAGAGTGTTCCATCAATCTATGGGGCCTAGAGTTGGTGGGTTTGCTGAGGAGCTCATAGCATATTTGGTAGGTAGTGGAGGTAAGTATAAGGTTATCGGACGCAATATAACTTTAGGGAAGGCTTTAAGGGAATTAGTAGGTGTGAGCGTTGAGCGTAGGAGTATGATAGACTTTGTTTTCAGAGGTAACGATAGTGTAGCTCTGGTAGAACTTAGAATGAGCGAGCATACAGGCGGGCGTACAGGCCAGGAGCCCCTTTTAGATAAAATAGACTACATTCTAGGAGTTCTTGAAGATGAAAGGGTAAGATTAAGGCAAATGTTGATAGATAAGGGTATACGTGAGCTAAGCCTCTCGATAGCAATACTGTTTAGTGAAAGCCACGAGCTCCTAACCAAGGAGAATGTTAATAGGGGGAGGTTAACATCGCTGATAAGTTATATAATGGATGAAAGACATGTAGGGGGGTCTCTTAAAAGGTTATCGGAAGGTGATAGGTATAGGATGTGTGATGGGGCAACCATAACGTTTGAGAGGGTTGAGAGGGAACTATCTAATATTGATAATAGAAAAGTGTGTGTAAAAGAAAGTAGCTCTGATTTCAGAGTGTGGCTGAAGATTCTACTCGGAGACGAGTTCTTCAACGAGTATGCTGGATCCAATCTTAATGATATTCTTACAAGGCCGTTGATATCATAGCGGACGATATATGGTTGTTCTACACGATACTCATAAACGAACTCAAGGTCGCCAGGCAGTTCGGTTATACACATGTTAGAAGAGTCTACGAGGATCTAAAGCTATCTAATGTATTTGAACACTTCTACAACAATGTGTATAACAATACTGAGCTATCTTTAGAAAGCTATATACAACAGTTGAACCAATGGATAGAAGGTTGCGCAAATACCGTTATAAAGGTTTATAGAGAGAAGGGTCAACAACTTAGGCTCCTTGAAACGAACGATTTAATAGCGAACTTTGAATACCTTAAACAAATATGTATATGTGCGTTAGCATTACACCTTACGTTAATCCGCGAACGTGACCTAGAGTTTAGAGAATGTATATGGGAGTAGAGTGGAGGCTCTACGAAACACCTATTTCTAAGAGAATATGCTTTCAGTCTTTAATTAACTTCCCATGGTTATCATAATAGTTATAGACTATCCAGGCTTAAGGTAGTCGTGGTTTTAATGTGAGAAGGCTGCGATCTATCTTAGTCTGCCTTCAGAGTGTTCTCAGTATAACCTTTATGCCATGTTCTTTAAAGAAGAGTAACGTGCAGTCTGACAGGAACTCCCTAGGCTACCATTGTAACCGAGATACTTCTGTGCGTATGCATAGAGTATGTAGATCCTCAGGCCTAGGGCTATACGCCTAACACTTCATATGGTCTTGAGCTCTACCTCACACTCTACAACAATCTTACCACCTTCAACACTAGCAATCTCAGCCAGCTGTTGACTTAGAATTTACATTTGAAAGTTATCCTTACTTTATCTTTGACCGCTTGACCCATCATCAATGACCATTAGGGGACAGGCTGTTAAAGATAAATATTGATTTTCTTTTGTTTTAGTGTTATATGCTTCTTGATCCACAGGGATGTCATGGCATCCCTGCGGCCATTGAGGGCTCCCCACCACCACTTCACCTCCCGGGCAATATGCCCTAAGAGGCTTCTCGAAAGGACCGTCGAGCTCAGGGACACTGTGCCCTCATCTAGGGCTATGCCTGAAACCCCGAAGCCCTTTATGAGGGCTATGCTCAGAAGGGCTTAGGTCTGGGGGCTTTAAACATTATCGCATCCATTAATTGATAATCAAGGATAAAAATATTTTAACAAAAAAAGCAGTCTGCACCCAGAGAGTGTATTGTGAAGAGGTTAAAGAGCATAGACCTGCTATAAATGATATTAGGTAAGAGGATAAGAGGATATGGCTTATTCTTTAAGACAGGGTAAGGTTAATGCTTTATAGGCTTTCTATGCAGGCCTTTATAGTTGTGGTGGAGTGTATAGTGTTTTAATGGTTTGGGGTCAGTGTCTCGGCTAGATGTTCCGCAGTATTCCTTTTTTAGCGAGCTGTTAGGTGGAGCCGCGGCCGGGATTCGAACCCGGGACCTCTGCCTTACCAGGGCAGCGCTCTACCAGGCTGAGCTACCGCGGCTTCTCATTTCTAGAGATATGATTAGAGCTTATATATCTATATATCTACCATTCGTAGCTAGGCTTTCTCTTCTCTTTAAAAGCCCTCGCAGCATCTAATGCGGAGACTGTTCTGGAGAGTCTCTCAAGCTCAGAGATACCTAGCTCGAGTATGTGTGTTAGAACAATGCTCCTCTTAACCCTTTTAATAGTCTTGAGGGCTTGGGGGGAGTTCTCCATAAAGGCCCTTGCTATGCTGGTGACCGTCTCCTCTAGCTTGTCTAGGGGTGCCATGTGGGTTGCTAACCCCATTTCAAGGGCTTCCTTAGCGGATATCATGGCTGAGCTCATTGCTAGATAGGATGCTCTTACAGGGCCTAGTACCAGGATCCCGAGGGTTGATAGGGCTGGGGGTATCAGTCCCCATCTAGCCTCGGCCCACGAGATCCTGGCCCCCTCTGCTATAACTACTGCGTCTCCCACCCATAGGAGCTCTGCCCCTCCCCCAAAAGCGTCTCCGTTAACAGCTATTATCAGGGGTTTCTCGAGCGATAGTAGCTTCCTAAATAGAGATGCTAGGTTCTGGAATAGTTTCCCAGCCTCATCAGGATCCTTAGCTGATGCCAGCTCTGAGAGATCTATACCTGCCGAGAAGGCCTTACCCCTGCCACTGAGCACGAGGATCTTTGCCCTCGCATCTCCCTCAACATCGTTGAGGGCTGTCACAAGTTCTCTTAACATGGGGCTATTCAACGCATTATATTTCTCAGGTCTATTCATATATAGCCGGCCAATGCCATCCCTAATCTCCACGATCACATTGCTATAGCCCATAACACTAGCACCTATATAGAGGAGGCTAAGGGAATATATTAGATTAAGGATAGCCCTCCACACCAAAGGACAGGGTTTTCATCTGTCTAGTCACAGGTTTATCCTCCTGAGGGGGTCGAAGAGATAGCTAATAGACCTTAAATTTGTTGTTATTATCCCACTCGGAATATCTATTGGAAGGAGGCTGGGCACATGGTTAGATGGAGACCAACAGCAGATGTGGTTGAGGAGAGTAATGTGTATAGGTACATGGCTAGCCACGGAATCGAGGATCTCAGGGGTTTTGTGAGACACACCTATCAGGAGCCTGAGAGGTTCTGGGAAGAGTTCGCAAGATCTATAGGGCTTAGGTTCTCGAAACCCTATGAGAGAGTTCTAGACCTCTCTAGGGGGAAGCCCTGGGCTAGGTGGTTCGTTAGGGGAGGCTTCAACCTGGGGTCCCAGATACCTGATAGCGGTGATATCTATATAAGGTGGATGAGCGAGAGGGGGGATTATAGGGAGCTAACATATTCAGAGGTTCTCTCGCAGGCTAGGGCTGTTGCATCCTTTCTTAGGAGGGTGATGGGGCTTTCAAGAGGCGATAGGGTTGCTGTCTATATGCCAATGATCCCTGAGATTGTCCCCATAATGCTCGGGATTATCAGGGCTGGGCTGGTCTTTGTACCCCTCTTCTCAGGATTCGGGCCGGAGCCTATAAAGGTTAGGATCGATGATTGTGGGTGTAGAGTTGTGTTTGCCTCAGACACTATGTTTAGGAGGGGTAGAGAGATTCCCATGCTAGGTAATCTCGAGGGGCTCGGGGTGATCAGGGTTGTTATAGACAGATCTGGGGTTGGTAAGGGGGACTATAGCTACTACGACGATGTTTTGAAAACCCCTGGGGACTATGTGGAGGATACCGAGGCCGAGGATCCTGCAATGCTCCTATACACATCGGGAACTACTGGGAGGCCTAAGGCCTGTGTGCATTCACACATAGGCTTCTCAATAAAGGCTGCTGCGGATATGCACTTCCACTTCGATGCAAAGCCAGGCGAGGTGGTTACATGGATAACCGATATGGGCTGGATGATGGGTCCCTGGGCTGTTTTGGGAACCCTCTTGCTGAGATCAAGATTAGCGCTTTATGAGGGATACCCAGATCTTGGAAAGATTGTGGAGTTTGTTGAGAGGGCTGGGATAGATATTCTAGGGCTTTCCGCAAGCCTTGTAAGGAGCTTCAAGAGGGAGAGGCCTGAACCGCCCAGAATATCTGTGAGGATAGCTGGGAATACTGGCGAGCCTATAGATCCTGATAGCTGGTTATGGCTATACAGGGCTATTGGGGAGGGGCCGATAATAAACTATTCAGGGGGTACAGAGATCTCTGGAGGTATATTGGGGAACTATGTTATAGGTGAGATAAAGCCCTCAGCATTCAACTCACCCTCTCCAGGGATAGATGCAAGGATCCTCGGGGAGGACTGTAGAGAAGCACCGCCAAACACCGAGGGGGAGCTGGCGGTTCTAAGCGTGTGGCCAGGCATGACAAGGGGCTTCTGGAGAGACCCCCAGAGATATATTAACACATACTGGTCTAGATGCGAGGACATATGGATACACGGAGACCTAGCCATGTACGATGAGGAAGGACATTACTACATAGTAGGCAGAAGCGATGACACGATAAAAGTGGCTGGGAAGAGAATAGGGCCTGCTGAGATAGAGAGCACCATAAACTCCCACCCATCTATAGCAGAATCTGCATGCATAGGCATACCCCACGAGATCAAGGGGGAAACCATATACTGCTTCGCGATAAAGAAGAGAGAGGTGACTGAGGAAGAGCTTATAGAACTTGTATCTAAACAGCTGGGGAGAGCCCTAACACCAGAGAGAATCCTGTTCGTAAACGACCTACCGAGAACAAGAAACGCGAAGATAATGAGGAGAATGATAAGGGCAGTAATGCTAAACAAAGACCCAGGAGACGTGTCAGCACTAGAAAACCCATCGGCAATCGAAGAGATCAAGAAACTAAGAGAGCAGATCAGAAAACCATAGACATCCAAAAAAGTTTCTTTAGAAATAACAAGATCTATAACAATAAATTGAATAATAAAACCTCTACAGAGATTCGATCCCACACTACCCTCGTTATGTAGAATACTACAACTAAAAATCACAACCCTCTAGGACAGGATAATAGAAAGCTAAAATAATCTATATTAGTTCATAGACCACCACAAGATTACATATAAATTTAAATATATATCTAGTTACTCATAGATGCTTGGTGTGTGTATGACAAGGAAATGATAGACTTAAGCTTAAACCATCTAATCCCTAGCTGTTTTGAATGATGATGTGACACCGCTTGTCTCCCGATGATCATTGATTATCACTGATATTTATTTGTTTTGGATTGCTTTGATTCTTGATCCACAGGGTTTTTAGCCCTGTGGTCATCAGGGGACTTCCACCTCCCAAAGAGATCTTGGGATCTCTATGGGCTCATTGGTGGCTGTGGTGCCCAGAGGCACCGGGCTCCCATCTAGGGCTAGGATTGAGACCCCGAAGCCCTTCTAGGCAGAGCCCTCATAAAGGGCTTCGAGAGCCTTAAGATAAATATTGATCAATGCTGCTACCTCTCTATGCCATCTCTCACCACCCTTGCTACATACACCTATTCTATCCTCCCCATACTCTATCAAAGCATTGTGTATCGGGCAGATCTTAGATGTATTCCTGGGATCCACCATAAGTACTGGCACTCCGTACTCCCTTGCCTTATCTATTATAGTGTTTAGCTCTCCTTTCAGAGCACCCTGATATATCCTGTGCCTCAGCTGCTTATTCTTATACCTAGCGATCATAACCCTTATATCTTCCCCCGAGATCCTCTCAATAACTATTACTCCTCTCATCCTCATGGCTTTCCTTACTATCATGTTTGCTGTCTTCATCCTATAGTCCCTCTTCTTCCCCTCCTTAAGCTTCTTCATAGCCTTCCTAGCCTCACTGCTACCGGATCCATCTCTCCTCTGGATGCTTTTCTTCCTATAGCTATAGCCCAGGGTTGTCTTTGCAAGGTCTGTTTTAGGATTATTGAGAATGCCTCGTAGAGAGTTGCTACAGAATCCTCATTAACATCAACAGGCTTAATATTCCCAGGCCTGTAGATCTCGACTTCCTTCCCAAGGGATAGGTGGAAAAGCACCCTCCTATTCCTTTTATCAAGCTTGATCTTAGTGTGGGATGCTGGCTTAAAACCCCTAGCCAATAGCTTGTAGAACTCCTTAGAGGGCTCTAGATCTAGGTGCACCCAGCCCCTATGGGTATCAATGGCAACACTTGTGAAGAAAATATTCTCAAAACCATTTATATTGATCTTCGTAGGGTTTACTGGTTTCCAAACATGGTCATCAACTAGCCATAGGCAAACACTATTGATCCTAGGCGCTAGTTTGCCCTCCATCATCTCAAGATCTACCTGATACCAAGCTATTTCCCGGGATTTCCTCCAGAGATGTCTCCTGATCCTCTTTCCCCTAAGATCCTTTTTCCCTAGACCTAGATGCTTAACAAGCTCATCGAAGATCTCTTCAGCATATTGTCTAGCCCTGTTCCTCCTTAGAGAGAATATCCTTTCAACAGCATCCTGGCATAAGCCATGTATATAGTGGGATGGGATATTTAGATAGATACTCCTTAGCTCTCGATACTTCCCATTCTTAAGCCTATAGTAATTCTCAATAATATTCCTAGATGCGTGGGGAAGCACATCTCCAAGCATCCTGCTATATGTTCACGATCTCTTCCAATGCCCTGAATCCTCTCTTAGATAATTGCTTTGAGGGTAGAACAGCGGTTCTACTAATAAAGATCCTGTCGCCCGGCTTTGCAACTCACATCCACTTCTTATCCCTCTTTTTCATCCTCCCAGCCATTATCCATAGACCTCTCTTTGTTCCTAAACCTCCACTCCAACCATTAATTAATAATGAAAGAATATAAAAAGATTTCTACTACCATGAAAAAGGGTTCAGCCCATTCCACTCATTTCCTTTTCTTGAAACGTACCACCATATACGCTCTATCAATCTTAGGCCTGAAATTCTATATGTGCTTCGTGAAGGATAGGTAGGATCCGGTACCGCTATTTTTGGAAAACTCCAGTTCAATTTCAATTCCTTAGGCTTTTGAGCTAGCTATTCTGTCGAATTTTTCAGGATCTCGAATATAAAGTATAAGGATTATCAATAAGACTGCAGCGATTGGCCCTAGAAAACTCCATATAGATCTCCAAAGCTCCGTTATCCAATTAATAACTTCACCCATTCCCCATGCATCCTCGCGTCAGAGACTTACAGCTGAAAGCCTCGAGCTTCAGTGTGGAGAGGCCTGCTCATCCTCATTAGATCCAGCTACATGCTGCCTCTCCTTAGATAGACTGCTGCTCTGGCTATACAGCCGGGGTTATCGCATATCAAAACAGTCCTTCCATTGACTACTGATATTCCGCCTATCTGACCCCCTCCCCGCCCTAAAGGGGCAAGGCTTCCCTCTGGGCGGTTCATTGTTCCCCCCATCTATTCGGGGATACATCTGTCATCTGGGGGGCAGACGGGGGGCCAGAACTCCCCCGGGATTTGCTTTGATCTTTAGCTTTTTCAAAGCCCTCTTCCTTATATTTAGCTTTCCAACAACGTCTCTATCAGCCTCAAAGCCACATCTAGAGCATCTAAGTCTCCTATAGCTAACCTCCTTCAATCCCTTGGAATCACATTTAGGGCATCTTGATGATGTTCCGTTTGGCTTTACAATGGCTAGCGGAACCCCTTGTTTCTTAGCATTCCAATCAATCCACTTCCCAAGTCTTTTATAGCCCATTATTATGAGCTTTGTTCTGTGATCCTTGTTCTTTATCTTCCTCAGAGAATTTATCAGCCCAGTTAGATCCTCTCTAGCAACTGCGTATCCAAGCTTCTTAGCAAATCTCACAATCTCCAAGGCTGATTTCCTAGCCCAGTCCTCCAATATATTCCTAGCCTTCCTATGATAGGATCTTATTCTATTCAGGATCCCTCTTCTCCTCCTCCAAGCAGGGTATCTTGTGAAGGAGTATCTCTTCTGGAGATCCTCGGCAAGCTTTTTCCATCTATGGGCTCTATCAACCTCTGTGTCCCTCTCTTTGTTAATCACGTGATCTCCATACACTATCTTCCTCTCATTGATATCCACAGCTATAACATCCCTAGGCTGATAAGGCTCTGGCTTAGGCACCTTCTTGGATATCCACAGAATCATCTTTCCATCTCTATAGACAAGCCTAGCCTCCCTATTTTTATAGTCATCATACCTCCTGTCCCAGCCCATGATCTTAAGCCTTATCCCTCCTATGATCTCTACGTAGCCATCTCTGATCCAATAGCTCTGCCCTGGATGTAACAACATGCTTAGCTTCCTAACCCTAGGTCTCCTACCCCTCCTAGGATTGTTCCTCCAGGCATTGGCATTGGCTAGAGCATCCCTGTAGCAGTCAATAGCTGTCCTAGGTGGGAGGTTGAACCATTCTCTCAGCTCTCTATATAGGGCGTTATGAACCTCCCCGATTTTCTTTAGATTCAGTCTCAGGATCTTATTTATTGCATAGTTTAGGGCTGTGTTGTATCTTCTGAGGAGCTCCATGGCCCCGGGCTCGGGACTAACCCTCATTCCAATTGAAAGGGTTAGCAACCCCTCATCGCCAGAGGCCATAGAGCCCCTCCAAAAACAAATACCTGGAGAGCTAATAAAAACCATCCCCACCCTGAAGGGCGAGGCTTTCAGTTGTAATTGTGGGATATATTATTATGTAGTATAATACTATCGGGGTGAACCGTAATCCTTCTTCTGACAGCTTTTCTCCCCATCATAACCCGCCTAAGAAATATACATAATATAATATAAGCTGGATATACTACAACATGGCTCTGACCTTCTCCCTTTTAAATTTCCACCCCTCCCGCTGTGGCAGGCGGGTCTATGGCCTTACTATTATATTGCTTTCAGCTTACCCCCATCTATTTGGGGCTATATCTATCATCTGTGAGCAGTATGGGGCCAGAACCCACTCAGGAGCCCATCATCCTTGGCTCAAAAATCAATATTAGAAAGCTTATAAGCCATAACCATCCCCGCCCTTTTAGAGCGGGCTTTCAGTTATAAATACCCCACAGCTGAGGGCACGCCCTAAGGATAAGCTCTGAGAAGCCCTGAGGATCCCATAGCCGCCCCAAACCCCACGCACAAGGCTTATCGGGGACAGGCTCCGGAGATATTCCTTATAAGGATAAAGGATATTCATTGCCCTAGCATGGCCATACCCTTTTAATGGGGTTGAAAGGGGTGCCTGGCTAGCTGGGTGTGCCGAGGCACCCTTTTAAGATGTTCATCTAATCAAAGTCCAGGCACTCCGGAACCCGCCACCCCTGATATTTCTTAATAATAATTATATTTTGGCATATCTATATCCCTTTTCAATATATATTGTTGGGAGTGCTATGGATACTATCCGTATTAGGGCAAGTCCTGAGAGGATACCGAGGTAGAGAAAAACGATAAAAATTAAGGAAATCATTAGCAGGATGCATAGCTATGTGATAAGGCGTAGGGGGTGTTTCATGGAGATTCGTGGATCGAGAGAGAGGTTAGGAGCATCATTGCTGGAAAAGATATTGTTGAGAGCGGGATGATCACAGTGCTCTATGGTTCTAAGGGTTGTGGTAAGAGCACTTTCTTCAGGGTTCTATCAGAATCAACAGATCTAGAGGCTGACATCAGGGCAAGCCTCGTTCTTTAGGGCGGGGTATGTTTGTGTTTTTAAGCTTTCTAGGTAGATATCTATGGCTGTGATGAGGTGTATGGTTTTGAGGGTTTGGGGTTGATGTCTCGGATGGGCACCCCGTTAGCGTGCCCCGATGTCCCTAGGGGGGAGACCCCGAAGCGTACCCCCAGCCCGATGATCTTGGGGATAGAAGCATTAATCCCCCACCAGAGGGCTAACACCCCAGACCCCAGCATAGAAAACCCCTGGAGAGGGGAGGGGTCATAGAGCTATTGTTGTTGTGATCTCCACGCCTGAGGAGGAGATGGGGAGGAGGGGTGCTGAGGAGTCTCTAGAGCTATATATGCCCAGGGGATATACAGGGATTATAACCGATGCCCTGAAGTCCATAGTTGGGGATATAACTGTTGATGCTGCGGGTCTGGTTTCTCTGAGGGCTGGTGGGCTTAGAGATGCTTCTAAGAGGGTCTTAGCATCCCTCAAATCCCTCAAAGCAGATAGAGTGCTAGTGGTTGCGGATGAGGAGAGGGCTGCTGGGAACATAGAGGGTTTCAGAAACTGGCTTGAGAGGATGGCTAACTTCGTAGCATATATCAATGAAGACTATACTGAACTCGGATCCGAAGCATCACTAATAGTGCTTACAAGCGATGCGTTAGCAGCCAAGATCTATGAGGTGGTTGGGAACAAGGTTAGTTGGGCTTTGATGTGGAGCCTGCCTAGGAATGCCTCTGAGGATCTGATATCACAGATAGGGCTACAGTGCAAAGTTGCTAGGGAGCTTGGGATTAGCTCTGAAGAGGCTAATGAGATCCTGTGGAGACTTGCTGGGGGCAACCCAAGGGCTCTTGGGCTGATATGGGAGAAGGGGATTAAGAAGTGGCTTGAAGTGGAGGTTATAGATGGGATCCGGAGATTTGCCCGAGACCTGCCTAAGGGGCAGAGGGGGAAGGCTCTGGAGGAGATTTCGGCATCGCTAGATAAAGTAGATGACATGGGCTGGCTAGATCCAAGTGTTAGGAATATAATGCTTAAACATAACATAATCATATACATAGTAGGTGCAGATAAGATCTCTGAGATAGCTGGAGAACCCTGGATAGGTAGGGAATACGCATACCAACTCCCAGCATACTACTACGCATTGAAGATCATGGCTAGGAAGAGGAGCATGGATATATCCCCAGAAGAGGTTATTAAGGAAGCTAAGGGCTAGCTATTCTATAGATCATCATTCTAGTCGTTTAAGCTGTTCTCTGCTGTGGACAGGCGGCTAGCAAACACCAAGCCAAATGAAGCCCGAACCTCACGCTACACCCCCTGAGGGCTGTGCTTCATATCAGCCTGCCCCTATATGGAAGCCAGTATAGAGATCTATATGGAGGTAAGATCCCATTCATATCAATACACCATCAATCATTCATATCAATATGTCCTCCCGAGAAGCCTCCTAGGGCATATTGTTCAGGAGGTGGAGCGGGTAGAAGCCCCCGATGCCACAGGGATACAATAAAAACCCTGTGAATCAAGAAACATAAAATCAAAACAAAAGAAAAATAAGTAATGATCAACGACCATCGAGGGACAAGCAGTCTACTAAACACTCACCATAAATTGATATAAGACGTCATTTAAAATACTGAGCTGATATGAAAGCCGATATGGAATCTGGATCAAAGGGATCGGATCTTTAAGAAGATCCCGAGGATCAAGGAGGATCCCGAGGATCATTTATTTATAAATGAGGATCAATAGCTGTGAAGATCTTGGTGGGCCCGCGGGGATTTGAACCCCGGGCCTCCGCCTCGTAAGGGCGGCGTCCTAACCGGGCTAGACGACGGGCCCGCGCAGGTTACCCACATAGAATAATATTATGTTACAGATTTAAGGTTTAAGGCTCTACTAGTGATCCTTAAGATATTGTGCTTTGAGTCTATATGGGGTTATATATGATTTATATAAAAAATATTTTAGTTTGTAAATAAAAGTCTGTAATTTATTAGCTATCCTAGATCTATTACTTGCTGGTTAAGCGATGCTGGTACAGATCTTTCAACTGTTAGAGGAGCTCCTACGGGTATCTTAAATTCTACCTTAAATTGGTCATATGCCTGGAACTGATCCTGATCTCTTAAATGAATTAGCAATATCACTTTCTCACCAGGATCTAGGACGTTATCGTTATTTCTATTTGAAACCCATGCCACCACAGCTACCGTACTACTTATATTACCGCTTATCCTACTTGCAACTATATCTACTATTGCTGGATTAGGATAAGCGCCGTTCATTGCTGCGAGATAATCATTATATGATATACCTATATTTTCAACTCCAGTTATGTCTCCTGTCTGGTCATAATAGACTATTAGCAGACAATACTGACTAGTACTATTACCTAGAGCTAAACCTAGTATAGTTTTGCTACCTACACTAATATTAACTATACCACTACTTGATGGTGGCGTCCCAGAACAACCTAGCCCTATATCTTTTAGCTTTGATGTTAGTGTTGCAACATATATATCAGCATATGTGTATCCCCTCGTTGGGCTCCACAGAGAGACCACGCTCTTACCGGGTGTTACATCTATTGATGCTTTCCCAGCTGAAAGTTTTAGAGGTATATAGAAGTAAGTAATGGTAGTGGTGTCTACTCCTGCTACTACTGTTCCATCTATTTCTAGCGCGCTGCTGGCCTCTCCAAGCCCTGATCCTATTGTTTCTTTTGATTTCTGTGTTGTGAAGAATCCCATGTTAAGTACTACGAATGCTAGTGCTGCTGCAACCACTACGAATGCTATCAGCACTATTGCGCTCTCGATACCCACTATTGCTTTAAACCTTCTGCTTATTTTTTGCTTCACCATATCTCACCTTCGATCTCTTATTCCACGCTATATGGCTTATTCATAACTTCTTTTCTACATCCGGGCGACTATTCGCCGGATCGTAGAATCATGGTGTTCAGCGATTATTGATAGATTTTGTGGGATATATAATCTGATCCTTAGATACTCTCTAGAGTTTCTCGCCGGATCTCCCGCCTTATCTCTCCACTATGACTGAGAGACCCTCTTTCTTGATGTAAAGAGGCTTGTAGATCTGTATCTCTAAGGGCTATCTATTAAAATATAAATTATGGGCCTTAATACTACATAGGGCCTGTTATTGAGCCTACCCGAAATCTCTATCGAGAGGACTGGGAGGGGTGTTAGGATAATAAATAGGTCTAGGGATCGCGTCAGGGTTGTCTCTGTGACTCTTAATTATAGATATACTGTTGCATCTACAAGTAGTAGGTATGATCAGTCCTATGCTTCTAGGGTGGGGTCTGAGAGGAGTTCCCCGATGAGGGATCTAGATCCGGGGTCTTTCATAGATATAGATTTCTACCCTCCGGAGATGCTTGTCTCTGTTGAGGTTGTTGTTGAGCGTGGGAGGGAGAGGCATGTTATTGTTAGGAACTTTGCGTAGGTGCCATAGATCCTATGAGGCCCCATATAATAATATTCCTCATATTATTATCACCATATCTCTATCTTTTAGAATCTACCCTATCTAGCCATGGAGACAGCGTATTTCTCCAGCAGGCAACCACTGTGGTTGGCACCATAACTAGGCCTTTGAAGCCAAACACCCAGATAGGGGATGGAGAACAGAATATTGCTCCCAGAGGTTCTAGAGACATAGCGACCCCTGTAATAGGGCTTGTCCTGGGAGTCTCGCTAACAGCAGGAGGGATCATATATAGATACGCCTATAAGAGGCTCCACGCAGAGAAAAGTAAGAGAGGAGCTACATGATAGACTGGGAAAGAGTTAGGGCTGCCCTCTTATCAGGAAAACCGATACTTATATATGATTTCAGGGGGCGGGAGGAGGAGGTCGACATGGTTTTCTATGCAGGCTCTATAGACTATAGAAGTATATATACGCTCAGAAGGGAGGCTGGGGGGCTCATATGCCACGCAATTTCCGGAGAGGCTGCAGATCGCCTTGGGCTTCCATATCTAAGCGATCTCATGGCATCAGTCCCGGGTATTTCACAGTTATCCATGAGAAGGCTGAGATATGGTGATACACCGCCATATTCACTCTATATCAACCACATATCTGTAAGAACAGGGATCTCTGATAGGGATAGAGCGACGACTATTAAGAAGTTCCACGAGGTCGTGGATCTGGCTCTATCTGGGAGGGTTGACGAGGCAAGGAAGATCTTCTACAGCGAATTCGTATCCCCGGGACACGTACCGATCCTAGTTAGTAGGGGGCTTAACAGGAGGAGAGGTCACACCGAGCTAAGTATAGCAGTTGCATCTAAGCTAGGCCTCGTGCCAAGCATGGTTATAGCTGAAATGCTGGATGAGGGCGACTCGATGAGCCTTGAAAAGGCTGAGGAATACGCAGCTAGAATGGGCTATATTATTTTAAGGGGGGAGGAGATCCTTAGAGAGGCTGGCCCGCTGTGAGAAGAATAGGTATTGTGGACACGACCTTCGCGAGGGTTGATATGGCCTCTGAGGTTATAGATGTAATAAGATCCAACATACCTGGTGCCAAGATAGTTAGATACACAGTCCCGGGGATCAAGGATATCCCTGTAGCTGCTAAGAAGCTAATAGAGGAGGAGGGGTGCGAGATCGTTATAACCCTTGGGTGGGTTGGCAAAACACTCACAGATAAGCTCAGCTACCTAGCCCTCAGCATAGGGCTCATAAACGTCCAGCTAATGACAAATAGACACATAATAGATGTCACAGTACACGAGGACGAGGCCGAGGATGAGAGGGAGCTCTATAGAATAGCGGTGGAGAGATCCAGGAAACATGCTGAAAACCTAGTAGCTCTTCTCACGAGGGGTAGAGAGGCCCTTACTAAAAAGGCTGGCAAGGGTATTAGGCAGGGGTACCCAGATGTCGGCCCGATCAGGGAGTGAGGAGTGCGGTAAGAAGGATATAGGGCTCGCTATAGTAGTGTCAGAGTTCAACTACGATATAACGAGTATAATGCTTTCAAAGGCTGAGGATCACGCGAAATTCCTGGGAGTAAGTGTGAAGATCGTTGCAAGGGCTCCAGGAAGCTACGATATTCCAATACTGGTAAAGAAGATCCTTGAGAAGGGCGGGATAGACGCTGTAGTAACCCTGGGAGCCGTTATAGAGGGTGAGACCGAGCATGATGAGGTGGTTGCGCACCAGGCAGCAAGGAAGATCCTTGATCTAAGCATAGAATATGGGAAACCAGTAACGCTCGGGATAATAGGTCCAGGAGCAACGAGGCTCCAGGCCCTCGAAAGGGCTGAGGAATATGCTAGAAGAGCTGTTGAGGCTGCTGTAAAGCTCGTGAAACGTGTCAGAGAAATATCGTGTAAGGCTGAGACCTAGATCATGGGCTAGGCCGGATCAATAAAACCAATTAATTTATACCACACTATATATACGTAATTAGGGCTGGGCATGAGGCTATATGAGTTCGAGGGTAAGGAGATATTCTCAAGATATGGGATAAGAATCCCTAGAGGGGTTGTCATATCATCTCCTGAGGAGATTAGCGAGGCCATTAAGAAGATAGGGCTTCCAGCTATATTAAAGGCCCAGGTCTTGGTAGGGGGTAGGGGGAAGGCTGGCGGTATAAGGATCGCCAATAGTGCTGATGAAGCATCGGGGATAGCTAGGGAGATGCTATCATCGGAGATAAGGGGTGTGAGGGTTAGGAGGCTTCTCGTCGAGGAGGCCGTGAAGATCGCTAGGGAGATATATCTCTCTATAACAATTGATAGAGGTGCTAGGAAATATGTTATTCTGGGCTCGCTGGAGGGTGGTATTGATATAGAGGAGATCGCTGCAAGGAAGCCGGAATCTATTGTGAGGATCTATATAGATCCTCTGATAGGTCTTAGAAACTATCATGTGAGAGCCCTCTCCAACTCCATGGGCTTTTCAGGGGAGCTCGCATCCAAGCTTGGGTCTATCGTGATTGGGCTCTATAGAATAATGATCGACTATGATGCAGATCTAGTCGAGATAAACCCCCTGGCTCTCACAGAGAACCACGATCTAGTCGCCCTAGACGCTAAAATAACTATCGATGACAATGCTCTCTATAGACACCCGGATCTTGCTTCGCTGCTGGAGAAGGATCCTAGGGATATGGATGAAGATGAAGTAGTTGCTAGGAAACATGGCTTCAGCTATGTGAAGCTTGACGGCGATATAGGTATAATGGGAAACGGTGCAGGACTTACAATGGCTTCTATGGATCTTGTGAAACTATATGGTGGAAAGCCGGCTAGCTTTCTAGACATTGGGGGAGGGGCTAGCAGGGAGAGGGTTAAGGCTGCTCTGGGCATCCTCCTGAAGAGGAGGGATATTAAGAGTATATTTATAAACATATACGGCGGCATAACAAGGTGCGACGAGGTTGCTATGGGAATAGTTGAGGCCATGAAGGAGGCGGGATCAGATAAAAAGATCTTTGTAAGGCTCGTTGGAACTAGGGAGGAGGAGGGTAGGAAGATACTAGTCGAAAACGGGATCAAATACTTCACAGATGATAGCGAAGCCGCTATAGAGGCTGTTAGAGCATCTTCTCGCTAATAGCACTCAGATAGCTCCACACATTCTCGAGGCTCTATTCCTTAAGGAGGCTTGATTGTTTCCTTCTAATGATGTGATACGCACCGGCAAGATCTAGTGTGGAGGTTCCCACGGATTTATAGAGCTTTATCTCCCTAAACCTACACGACCTACCTCTCAGAGCTTCTCCCAGCTCAACGAGTTCTATCCCCTCTACATCTTCACTCTCCTCAAGAACCCCTTTTCTAGTATCTACAAGCGCGCAGCCAGCCCTCTCTGATACCCTTTTATCTAGCTCCCTAACGGGTTTGGGAGCTCCCACTGAGATCACTATAGAGCCTGTTCTAAGCAGGTCTCCCCTAACAACGGGTTCTAAGGAATTTGTCGCTGCAACAATGGTTGTTGCCCTTCTATTAAGCTCTTCCAGAGGGAGTATCTCGGCCCCATATTCCCTCGATAGGCTATGCACTCTCTCCTGGGTTCTGGAGCTGATCACTATTCTCCCGATTCTATATAGCCTTGTAAAGACCTCTAAATGGTATCTAGCCTGTGTTCCAGCACCTATGATCCCGAGCACCTCTATATCCCTCCCCCCCATGATCTCATGGGCTAGGGCTGAGGCGCACGCAGTTCTCCAGCCAGTTAGGCTATAGCCATCTATTATAGCCCTCACATCCCCCGTATCTATGTCTATAACCACCACCACCCCCTTAACTCTTGGAGATGCCCTGGGATATACCCCCACGATCTTTACTAGGAACCCCAGGTTCCTTAGATAACCTCTCATAACCCCGATCCAGGTATCGCCTATAGTGCTGGATACGCGTTCGAAGGCCATGTGGTTGGATAGATATGTATCCCTTATATCCCTGAGAAGCCCCTCAGGATCTACTATAGAATCTACCTCCTCTCTATTTATAAATATCATGACCAGCCGCCCATCCCCCGATAGTCATTGATTGTCGCCGGTATTCTTTTGTTTCGAGATTGCTGTGCTTCTTGATCCACAGGGTTCAAAACTCTGTGACCATCGAGGGCTTCCCCCCACTCCACCTTCTGGGCTATATGCCCTGGGAGGCTTCTCAGAAGAGTTGTCGAGCCCAGCGGAAAAGGGCTCCCATCTAGGGCTATGCCTGAAACCACGAAGCCCTTCTGGGCATAGCCCTCACAAAGGGCTCCGACCTCGAGAGCTCTAAGAATCATCGCTTCCCGAGGATATCCACATACCAAGCACACCCGAATATCACCTCATCATCAAAATAGATAGGGACTAGATACTTATAAGCAAAGCCAAGATAACAAACTAACATAAAAACCCTATTAACATAAAAAAGATATAGCCCAAACATAGCTATTACAGCAGTCTATTAACCTATATGTGCCAGATAGCTACAGAGGCTATGGAATAATTTATTAAATATTAAGGTGAGTTTTTGAGGGGCCTGAACTCTTTTTCATGATAGTAGAAATCTTTCTATATTATTTCATTATTAATTGATGGTTGGAGTAGATGTTTAGAACAAAGAGAGTCTAGGGATAATGGCTAGGGGAAAGAAAAAGAGGGATAAGAAGCGGATGTGGTTTGTTAAGCCAGGAGATAGAGAGTTCGGGCATTGGAAGAGATCATGAATATATATAGCAGGATGCTTGGAGATGTGCTTCCCCACGCATCTAGGAATATTATTGAGAATTACTATAGGCTTAAGAATGGGAAGTATCGAGAGCTAAGGAGTATCTATCTAAATATCCCATCCCACTATATACATGGCTTATGCCAGGATGCTGTTGAAAGGATATTCTCTCTAAGGAGGAACAGGGCTAGACAATATGCTGAAGAGATCTTCGATGAGCTTGTTAAGCATCTAGGTCTAGGGAAAAAGGATCTTAGGGGAAAGAGGATCAGGAGACATCTCTGGAGGAAATCCCGGGAAATAGCTTGGTATCAGGTAGATCTTGAGATGATGGAGAGCAAACTAGCGCCTAGGATCAATAGTGTTAGCCTATGGCTAGTTGATGACCATGTATGGAAACCGGTAAACCCAACTAAGATCAGAATCAATGGTGTTGAGAACATTTCCTTCACAAGCATCGCTATCAATACTCATAGGGGCTGGGTGCACCTCGATCTAGAGCCCTCTAAGGAGCTCTATAAACTTCTGGCTAGAGGCTTCAAGCCGACATCCCATGCAAAGATTAAGCTTGATAGGAAGAATAGGAGGGGATATTCCACCTATCCCTAGAGAAGGAGGTCGAGATCTACAGGCCAGAGGATATTGTTAAGCCTGTCGATGTTATGAGAACTCAGTAGCAACCCTCTACGAGGCATTAGCAATAATACTTGGAACAGACCTTGCAAAGACAACACTGGGCTATAGCTATAGGAAGAAGAGCATCCAGAGGAGAAATAGATCCGGTAGCAGAGAGGCTAGAAAGGCTATGAAAAAGCTTAGAGAAGGAAAGAAGAAAAAGGACTATAGGATGAAGACAGCAAACATGATAGTGAGAGATGCACTGAGGATGAGAGGAGTAATAGTTATTGAGAGAATATCCGGAGATGATATAAAGGTTATGATCAGCAGGTACAGGTATAAGAATAAACAACTGAGACACAGGATATATCAGAGCGCATTGAAGGGAGAGCTGAACTCGATAATAGATAAGGCAAGGGAATACGGAGTGCCGGTATTGATTATAGATCCCAGGGATACCTCTAAGATCTGCCCGATACACAAGGCTGTAATAGAATATGGGGAGGATAGGATAGGGATCTATGGCAAGGGTGGTGAGAGATGGCATAGAGAGGTAGTAGCATTGATCAATATCTATCTTAAGGCCCTCGAAGCACTTTATGAGGGCATTGCTGAGAAGGGCTTCGGGGTTCCAAGCCTAGATGGGAGCCCGGTGCCGCTTGGCTCCACAGCCACCCATGAAACCACAGGGATATCCAAATCTCTATGGGGGAGGTGGAGGTCCCCCGATGACCACAGGGATATTATTACATCCCTGTGGATCAAGAAGCAAAGCAATTCAACAAAAGAATATCAGCGATAATCAACAACCATCGGGAGACAAGCGGCGTTATCAAAGTGTCCTAAATGTGATTCCAAGGGATTAGAGGAGGTTGGCTATAGGAGGCTTAGGTGCTCCAAGTGCGGATTCAAGGCTGATAGAGATGTTATCAGGAAGCTGAATATCAGGAAAAGAGAATCGAGAAAGCTGAGGATAAATCCTCGTGGGGGTTCTGACCATCCCGTCTGCCCCAGATAACAGATGTAAACCCGAATAGATAGGGAACCAATGATCCGCCTGAAAGGGATGATGATCAAGATGACGACCTGAAGGCGGGAAAGGAGGCCAGTCCTTTCCCCAAGCCCAGCAGATTTAAAGACCATTCTAAGCTCCCCACATATGTATCTTTTAATTCTACTTTCAATTCTATAGTAGATCATTTGGGGGCTTTGTCTCCTTTTGCCAGGCCCCGTATATTTTTATGGTTTTTGGGTATCTAGGCTTTGATCTTCGTATTGATCCTTGAGGTTGATGGACGTTATGCTTATATACCTCAAAGTTTTTTGATCAGCTCTATCCCTGGATCTTTCAGAATGAACCGCCATCTACCAACCGAAAGCCTCGCCCCTTCAAAGATATAAGCCTCTGTTGGGATATGTATGTGGTGTCTAGGGGGTTTTTACTCCCTAGGCAGGGAGACCTCCCCCATGTGAAGGATGATACCCCTAGGATGGGGATGCTGATCTGTGATGTGGGTGCGTCCGAGCGGAGAACCGACAAACCGCTCGGGTGAGTGTGGAGCTAAATCCACACTCCCAGGGATGCAGGGAGGAGGTCATTGAGAAGTGGCTAGTTTTGTTCTTACTATTGCCTCTATATATTGTGGTTGGAACTCTCCTCCAGGTATTTTGCCTTGGTTCTGGAGATCTATGTATTCTCTGCCTATATCCCATATTCTTTCTATGTTTCCACCACTCCCCACCTTTATTAATAAGAATGATGGTGATAATGAGATTCTATATAGTTGGAATGTGTTTTTGGCAGCTGTGTCTGAGCATTGATCTGAGAACCAGTCGCATACTATCTCCACAACTGTTATGTTTCTAAATACCCCCCCATACTCCTTTAGATACCCAACCCACAGTGGATAGAATGCCTGGCAATGAGGACATAGATTATTATGAAAATATAGGAAGTAATAACCAGGATCCCTGGGTATATATGCACCAGAAACCCTGAGAGGAGCAAATGCAGAGCCATCCCAGATATACACCCCATTAGGTATCCCACCAGGATTCACACCACCCTGATACCTCTGGACAAACATGACAACAGCAACAACAGAGCCAAGAGCTATAAGCAATAAAGCAATAACCATGCCAGCGTTAAAACTAGCAACTAACCCCATACCCTTCTCCCACCCCTATTCCCTTTCAGTTCTATAGTAGATCTTTGGGAGCTTTGCCCCCTTTGATCTTTCAATTCTATAGTAGATCCTCCGATCTGTGTGGTCTCTTTGTTTTTGTCCAGTTCTATAGTAGATCAGCTTTGTCTATCATTATTTATGTTATGGGGGTATTTAAGCTTCGATCCGTTAATGATCCTTAGTTATATATTATAAATTCTAAAAAACCTCGTCCCATTAGACCGTAGATGGATCTCTGATTTAAACCCCTTGCCATATGCTCTCTAAGTGGGGGTGGAAGTCGTCTGGATAGCCTGTGGAGGGGCATGATGATGTAGTGAAGGAGGAAGTTTCGTTATGTATGAAGTGTAGCTAGCATGGTTATCCTGGAAGTAGAAGATCCGAGGAGTTCGATAGATCGTCGAGGTGGAGACTGTTAATCGCTTGGCTATAAGACTAAATGATGATTGATAAATAAGCATTTTGGGTGGTTATTATATATCTAGTCTATGGTACTAATCATGGTACTAATCCCAGAGATATCTCTGATCGAGTTCCGAGTCAGATCTATATGATGGAGAGGGAAGATAGGCATGGGATCTCTAGGGGTTTTGATCCGTATATGTTGGCTGGGATGTCTATACTTGGTGTTGCAGCTTTAGTTCTTTTATTGCTTATGATCCAGAGCTGGAGGACTATTTTCTCTATGCAGTCTATATATTACTCTGTGGCACTTTTAGTAGTTATACTAACACCAGTAGCTCTCCTAGCATTTGCGATGCTAGTTGAGAGGGGATCTATATCGTTAGCAAGGCTCTCAATTCCAGTAATCAGGAGAAAGGAAGTGTCTAGCAGGGTTTCTGAGAAAAACGAGGAGAGATCTATAGAAGGGGTTGCTAAAGCCATCGATATACCTAGTGTAATCACGAATAGCGGTGTAACAGGTATTAAAGAGGTGAATGTTTCACCAGTAAATATAAATAAGAAAGCTTCAGAGACCCCTAATGAGGCTAGGAATCAAATAGACACCTTTCAAGAGAAGGTCGATGCTAGATCTAGTGAAAGTATTAAAGAGGATGTCTCGATCCTTGTTAGGGAGGAAATATCGAAAGCCATCTCAGACATTATATCGAAGGTGGGCAAGATCTCTGAGGAGATGGATTCCATTAAAAGAGGGTTTGAAGAGACTAAGGCCATGATCGAGGGCGGTATGATGGACATTAGAACACTACTTTCAGAGATCTCTAACCCTTTTAACTATATGAGAAGATTCATTTCAGAGCCTGAATTAAGAGAGGTAGGTATTACTCAGGAGAAGACTTCTAAAAGGGGAGAGCCTGCTGCCGTGGATAAGGAGCTGGTAGACAGCAGCAACATGGTTTCCAGCAAATCTGTTTCCAGAGCATCCGAAGCTATGGCTGAGACCCCCACAAGATCAGCTGGAAATAATGTGAAGGAAGACCTGGCGGAGCTTCTGAGCGAGAGACCAAGCATAGCGAAGATCATGAAATTAGTATTATTTGTGGGAGAGAACCTTCCTAAGATAGGTAGAGAAGGGATTCTAGGTCTTGTCGAGCTTGGTGTCGTATCGAGCATACTTCCCCATGATTCCATGCATCTTGTAGCAAGAATAATATCCTTAATAGAGAGCTCTAAAGTCCCCCCAAAGAGGCTAGCGATCACTATATACGAGTTGGCAAGATCTGTTGGCGTGTATGAGAGAGAGGCTGAGTTCCTTGCTACAGCGCTCTCGGGGGGATGAGGCTTGGCTAGCACACCTATAGTTGAGGGCATACTTATAGTAGCCTCGATAGCCATAGCGTCTATGCTCTCAGGAGTGGTTCTGTCCAAAGTATATTCCATAGAATCTATATTATCTCAGGTTGCTTCTCTCGAGAAGGCAAGCGCTTTGACCAGGATAAAATTCGTGTATCTTTCATGTGTAAATAGCACGAGCTTCGTTGCATATATAAAGAACTCAGGGATCCTCCCTGTTAATATGAGTATGATAGACGTCCTAATAGGTGCTCCAGGGTCTGAGAAGCCTATATGGTCTCTAGGGGGGAGTGTTTATCCGATAAGTCAGAGCGGATCCCAGATCCTTTTACAAGGGGAGGTGGGTGCCATAAACATAACTATCCAGAGCTCTTTCAACACATCTATAGTGAGCGTTAGGCTTGTATACCCCAACGGTGTATCTGAGTACTCTCTATGCTCCCCATGAGGTGATTCTATGGGGTTCTCAACCTCTCTGGCATCGGCACTGCTTATGATAACCATGTTAGAGATCTTTATAATGTTTGTAGGGATATCTATCGATAGGGTCTCAGAGCTCTCTGAGAGGTTGTATAGTGCTAACCTTATTGATTCTCGATCTCTTATGGACAGGTGTTCCGTGATTAATGTGAGCATAAGCGCTATAGCTAGTGGCGTTGCAATATATGTGAATGTGAGTAATAATGGATCTATGCAGTGGTGGGATTATAGAAAGGTCTACCTGATCCTAGATATACTATTCATAAACGGGAGTAAGATTAGCTATATGGCTTCAGCCGCATCTCTACCATATATAGTATTTGGAGACGCTATAAACCCAGGTATAGCGGATCCAGGAGAGATCCTTGGTATAGAATATAGTCTACAGGGAGCCTATATAGACAATATCTCTAAAGTCAGGGTTATTTTTTCAACGCAGTATGGAGGTGTATGTGTTGGCTAAGCAGATAAATGTGAAGGAGGATGGGGGTCGGAGGATACTCTCAACAGGAATCGAGGAGTTGGATAACAAGATAGGGGGAGGCATACCAGTCCCCTCACTGATCCTCTTAGAGGGGTCACATGGGACAGGCAAAACCGTGTTGAGTTTTCTAATATCATCAACACTGATCCATGGGGGCTATAAGGTTCTATATATAACTACCGAGACCACTGTGAAGGAGCTGATCCAGAAGGCCTTCTCCGCAGGTTTCAGAACCCTTAGAAGAGGATTCATCTCTGGCTCGTTAACAGTGTTCTCAGTACATATTGCTGGGGCTAAGTGGGACGAGAAACTCGGAAAGATCTCTCTGAAGGTTCTCTCGAGGTTCTTTGCAAACTATAGCGAGAGGTTCGATGCCATGGTTATAGACTCATTATCGATCCTAGTAACATATTCCTCGAGAGACTCTATAATGGATTTCCTAGCCTTTCTCAGGAGCGAGACCAGCCTTGGGAAGACATTTGCGATGTCAATACATCCGGGGGCTCTAGAGGAATCTATAGTGCTGAGGCTGAGGGCTTCTTCAGATATCTATCTATATCTCGATAGAGTAGACTTTGGGGGGAAGGTCTATAAGGCGATACAGGTTAAAAAGATCTATGGGATAGAGATCCCGGCGGAGTCTTCCATAGTATTCGATGTAGATCCGTCGATAGGCTTTAGAATCATACCAATATCGCTATCGACTCTATAGAGGGTGAGACCATGGAGATGCGGGATAAAATTATAGATATGGTATATAGGAAGGGGTTTAAGAAAGATGTCCTCACGAGGAATCCGCATCTGCTAGAATATATATTAAGGATTAGCGGTAGCTATGGAATGCCAGAGTTTCTAGAGACATTGGGGGATGAGCTGAGATATGCTGATAGGTTCAACGTGATCTATCCTGTGGGGGATCCCATATTTATCCATGCATGCACCTTGGAAAAGGGCGGATCTTCTAACTACTCGAGGAAATACTATGTTGTTGAGCCTGAGGTGCCTTCTAGGGAGCTCATCGAAGCCGTTGAGGAAGCATTCGCCATTACGAGTGGTGAGTATGAGGCTCCCGAAGATCTTGACGAGAAGAGAGAGCTTATTCTAAAGATCCTTGAAAAGATACTTATACCGGTTAACAGGGAGAGGGGGTATTTCAGACAGAGGGGAAAGAGGGTAGAGGTGTCTAGAGAGGATCTGAATTCCATCAAATACTACATGCTTAGGGAGAAGATAGGGACAAGTGTTTTAGAGCCATTTCTAAGAGATCCTTATATCGAGGATATATCATGTCCAGGGGCTGGTTGTATATATCTTGTCCACAAGATCTTCGGCCCTATGGAGGCCAACATATGCTTTAAGGATAACGATGAGCTGAATAGATTCATTATAAGGATATCTGAGAGAATTGGGAAGCCTGTTTCAAGGGCCAGGCCTATTGTAGATGCTGTCCTCCCAGATGGTTCCAGGGTTAATATTGTTTATGGGGAGGATGTGTCTCTTAAGGGTAGTAACTTCACTATCAGGAAGTTCTCTAAGGAGCCTATCTCGGTGGTTCAGCTCATTAGATGGGGCACTATGAGTCCCGAGGTAGCTGCTTATCTCTGGATGGCTCTTAGGGAGCAGATGAACGTCTGGATCTGTGGTGAGACTGCGTCTGGAAAGACTACCACTCTGAACGCTATAGCAGCATTCATACCCCCGGAATATAAGATCATATCTATAGAGGATACTGCCGAGGTGAATCTGCCCCATGAGAACTGGGTTAGGGAGCTAACTAGGGACACAGGATCCCCTGAATCATCTATAACAATGTTCGATCTTCTGAGAGCCGCCCTTAGACAGAGACCAAACTACATCATAGTGGGGGAGATAAGGGGTAGAGAGGGAAACATAGCTTTTCAAGCAATGCAGAGCGTACCTTGGTACACTCCTATCGCGGTTAGAAGAGGCCACGACGTGGAGATAGCCGCTATAGGATATATCGTTGATAGCTACTTCAAAGATGATGAGAAGGACGGTGAGAAGATCGTCTCGGATCTGGAAGTCCTGACGATAACTAGAAATATGGGTGTTGATTTTAAGAGGGTTAGCAAGGTTATAAGGCACTGGTATAGAGGCAAGCTATATAGGTTAAGACTATCTGATGGAAGCTATGTAGATGTAACAGGGTCACACTCCGTGATAGCCTATAATCCCGTCAGAGGGCTCTATGAGGCTAAACCAACAGAGCTTTATGAAGGAGACTGGCTACTCACAGCATCTCTACCAATAGCCTCTTTTTCAACATCTGTAGAGCTGGGGCAAGAGTCTCCTGAGATACTGAGTTATCTCTGTGGCATGGCCCTAGCTTCTGGAGAGCTTATAGAGGATGGGAATAATTCTCTTCTGAAGATAAGCATATCAGGAGGTAGAGAAGTACCTATACTTTTAAAGGTTCTCACCCATCTGAGAGGCTATGTTGAGGTATTTTACTTTAGAGGAGGGATCGGGATAAAAGCTCCAAGAGACTCGAAAATAGCTTGGGCTATGAGATGTGCTAATGGTGTGTTTCCATATGAAGCCATATTAGCAAGATCATGCATATATGGGATTATAAGAGCCATAGAAGAGATATGCGGATCTAGATGTTGGGAGAAAACATTTAAAGGGATAAAGCTCTCAAACATGATAGACTGGTTGAAGAGGATCCACAGGCTCGAGGATCTAGAAGATCCTATTTCGAATAATGGTGAAGGTGGAGCGCTAGACGGCTTGGAGATCGGGAGGGGCATAAAGATCCTGAGTGTTGTATCTATAGAAGAGATAGATTATAAGGGGTACGTATATGACCTATCAGTTCCAGGCGAGGAGACATTTCTAGGAGGGTCTAGACCTATATTGCTTCACAACACAGGGCATGGTGTCATGTCTACTTTTCATGCCGCTAATATTCAGAGGCTCATTCAGAGGCTCACGGGAAGCCCTATAGAGGTGCCCCCCTCATATCTAGATAATCTCAACATAGCTGTTTTCCAGAGTGCTGTTTATGATAAGAGGGGCAGGCTTATGAGGAGGGTTATAGAGGTTGATGAGATAATAGGTTATGATCCTGAGAGAGGTAGGATCGCGTACTTACCATCATTTACATGGGATCCTGGAAGGGATGTGCATATTTATATGGGAAGGGGGTCGTCGTTTATACTAGAGTATAAGATAGCTCTTAGGAGAGGCATAGCAAGATCCCAGATAAAGAGCATCTATGACGAGCTAGGTATGAGGGCAAGATTCCTCGAACTATTGGCGAGGAATAGGGTTACTAGCTATTGGAAGGTATGGAGAGCTATCCGGGCTACATATCTACACCCGCTCGAGGAGCTCGTGGGCAGACTTGAGAAGGGCGATGTATCTTTTATAGAAGAGGTTGGTGAGACCCGTGGCTCGGGTGGGAAGACCCAGGCTTGAGATTCTCAGGCTGTTCTCGTCTAGGATCGATCTGGAGGATCTGCTCTTCATAGTTCACCTATACGCCCTCATAAGCTCCGGGGCTGAGAGGAGAGAGGCTATAAGGATCATATCTAGGGATGACAGAATATATAGGAAGACGCACAGGATCCTTGTATTCATAGACAGGGTTACGAGAGGCTGGGGGCACGATCTCGTATCAACCCTAGTACTTGTGTCAAAAAGAGTTAGGAGATCATTTACTAAGGAGTTTCTCGAGAGACTCTCCCAGGTAATTGGTTCTGGGGCCGATATAGTTACCTTTCTCAGGAATGAAATAGATAGTGTTTTGGTCTCATACATATCCCAAATAGACAAGATCTTCGAGGCAATCAGGGTTCTATTCAGTCTCTTCTCAACCTCTATGAGCACATCTGTTTTTCTTCTCGCTAATATAGCTATAATGGCTATGCTGCTGGGCTCCGGCGATCAATTCCTACTAGCCTCATCCGCTGGGCTGGTTCTATCTATTGTTGCTCTGGCATCTATAGTGGTTATCATGATCCCCAGGGATCCTATAGTATTCCCGAGATCCCATGTTGAGAAGAGAATAAAGCTCTACACAGCATTATCAATAGCCTTAGGAGGCTTCCTATCTATGCTAGGGTTTTTAATATATCCATATCAAATGATAGCTCCCATACTACTCCTATCTATCCCAATGATAGTGCTAGGCAGGCTAATAATAAGAATTGAATCTAGACTTATTAAATACGACGACGCTTTCCCAACCTTCATAAGAAGCCTGGGCTATCTCCTCCACGTAGTGCCCGATATGAAGCAGAGCATCAAGGCTATTATGAGGGGCTCGCTAGGTATTCTAGAGAGGGACATCCTGACTCTGAAGAGAAGACTATATATGGGCGTCTCTCTGGAGAAGGCCTGGATGAAGATGCTAGATGAGATAGGCTCGAGGATATGCCTATTCTCCGGGGAGGTTATGCTCCACACATTCCTCGCACAAGGCGATGTTAGGGGCATGGGGAAGATGCTTGGTGATATCCTGGGCTCCGTGAACGATATCAGGAAAAAGAGATCCCAGATGGCCAGGGCCTATGAGTCGACGTTACTTATGCTGCACCTGCTCACATCATCAATACTGGGATTGATAGGCGCCTTGGTAGCTATATTCTCACAAATAGCGAGTCTCCCGGGAGTGACGGTTATAAACATAGCACCTATAAGTGAGGGTACAATATCCCAGGTAAGCGCGATCATGATAATAGCCTTGTCAATAGTTAACGGGATAGTCTCTAGAACCATCTATCCAGGAAGCCTGATGGGATCTATATACCATATAGGAATTCTATTAATACTAGGATGGATCGCCTATATAGTAACGAGCAACGCCCTCTCAAGCATCCTTACAGGACTATTTGGTGGCATAAATATACTCCCTATATAGATATAGAGCCACGACCCTCTTCTCCTGAAGGACAGGATCTGTTCAATATTAATTATTACTGTTGTATAAGGGTGGGCTAAGAGGTTACATTCTCTAAGGACCGGCTTTTGTCTGTGAATAATGTAATACCTATAATCCTCTAGATCGTTTCTCTGCTATTTGGCTTCTATTTTTTAATGATGAGGTAAATGTGATATGATGAGTAGTGTAGATCCTTTCATGGATCATGTTGTTAGAAAGAGGATAGAGTTATTTAGAGAGCTAGACTCTATAATAGACTTCTCTAAGTCGAGTTATCAACTCGACATAGTGGTTTTTATGGGGAATATAGGGAAACCCGTTAGTATAGATGCCATAGTATCTGCTCTTGGGGTTGAGAGAAAGCATATTTTGGATGCTGTTAGGAAGTTAAGGCTAAAGGGGATGGTCGATTCTAAGGGCAGTTTCTATATACTTACAGATGTTGGTAAAAGGTTCTACGATATCCTTGTGAGGGATCTCGTAGCTAGCGATCCCAATACCAATAATCATGATATCGCCAAACTTGTGAGGAGATTTCGAGGAATCGCGCTTGCTATTGATGTGATTAGACTTATAGGAATGTGGGGCAGACCTCTAAAGCTATACAAGGTTGCTAGAAGCTTTGGCACGAACATCGCGGATCTTCTAGAGCTTCTAAGTCCCTTTATAAGGGACATGGGTGGGGAAGACATAATAAGGCTCATAGATTGTTATGAGGGGTTTATAAGAAAAAGGGCTGTTAAATGTCTAACCCTCTCTAGACAGGGTATAGACATTATAAGGGGGATGTCGGAAGTGAAAAGATACAGGGTTTTTTACAAGCTAGTGGGGGATATAACGAGATCCTTAACCATGGATAAGATATTTGAGAAGCTTCTAATATATATGGCAATAAATTCTATCATCATGATAACTCTGCAGAGAACTGCATATGCAAAGATAGCCCTAGTCGCAGGATTCACAGTAATAATATTCCTCGTATCCCTTTACATAGCTTCAATAAAAATTTCCAAGATATATAGAAGAATTAGATAAGAGTGTTAAAAATCTCTGCGGTCAAGAATATTCTCTTAGTGGTGGAATGAGAAAGCGGTAGATCGCTAGTGAGATTATGGATATAGGAACATTTTTACAACTGGAAGCCTCGCCTTTTAATGCTTATTAGCTTTTGTATTCTGGTTTTTGGAGGGGTTCTGTGGCTTCTGGTGATGAGGGTTTGCTAACCCTCTTGATCGGGGTGGTGGTTAGCCCCGAGCCGGAAGCCATAGATCTCCTCAAGAGATACAATGTAGCCCTTAACTATGCTATAAACAAGATATTGAGGCTGAATCTAAAGAAAATCGGAGAGGTTCATAACGCTCTATACAGATAGCTGAGGGGGTGGTTCGGCCTCCCATCCAGGGTTGCTGTTGACTGCTATAGGGATGCCCTTGCAAATGCCAATGCCTGGAGGAACAATCCTAAGAAAGGGAGAAAGCCTAGGGTTAGGAAGCTATCTATGCTTCTGCATCAAGGCTCGGGATACAGGGTTAAAGAAGGCTATGTGGAGATCATAGGAGGGATCAGGCTTAAGATCATCGGCTGGGATAGGAGGTATGATGGCTATGAGAATGGGGAGGCAAGGCTTGTCTATAGAGGTGATAAGATGGTGTTGTGGATATCCAAGAGGATCCCCAAGCCACAGCCTTACCAGCCTAAAGATGCTATGGCTGTTGATATCAATGAGAAGAAGATCGTGTATGGCAATCAAGTGATCAATGAGGAGAGAGACACCAAGATCGATGAAGCCCATAGATGGAAGAAGCTTGCGGAGGATCTCCAGAAGAAATACTCCTCTCCAAGGTATCCTGCATGGAGGAGGAGAAAATCTATACTAAATAGAATAAGATCCTATCATAGGAAGGCTAGGAATGTTCTTGAGGACTGGGCTAGGAAATCAGCCTTGGAGATTGTGAGATTTGCTAAGAAGCTTGGATACGCAGTTGCCAGGGAGGATCTAACTGGGCTGATAAACTCCCTGAAAAAGATAAAGAGCAAGGATCACAGGACAAAGCCCATAATAATGGGCTATAAGAGACTGGGGAAGTGGATTGATTGGCATGCTAAGAAACAAGGGGTTCCGCTAGCCATTGTAAAGCCGAACGGAACATCATCTAAGTGTCCTAAATGCGATTCCAAGGGATTAAAAGAGGTTGATTATAGGAGACTTAGATGCTCTAGATGCGGCTTTGAGGCCGATAGGGATGTTATTGGGAAGCTGAATATCAGGAAGAGGGCTTTGAAAAAGCTAAAGATCAAAGTAATTCCTGGGGGATCTCTGGCCACCCCCACTGCCCCCCAAATGACAGATGTAAACCCGAATAGATGGGGGAACCAATGATCCGCCTGAAAGGGATGATGATCAAAAGGATGATGACCTGAAGGCGGGAGAGGAGGTCAGAACATAACTAGGGGCTAAACCTCTATTTCTCAGGGGCTCTATGGAGGCTGGCTCAGAGTTGGCTATATACGCTCATAGTCCCTACTCTAGAAGGCAAGGTTTTCAGCTATTATATGTGCTAGCTATAGCCCTTATCCTATCCCCGATATTCTTCATCCCTCTATCAAGTTTGGTATATAGCCTTGTTTTTCTCGTAGAGGACTCCAGAGCCATGGTTATTATGATTCCATGCGGCTCCAGGATCTCGATCCTTTTTAATAACTCCGTCACAGGTTCTCCTGTGGATATTGTGTATAGATATTGTGATGGCTATATAACCGGGATCTCCATGCATACAGATCAGGCGGGCTATGAATACTATTCCAGCGGTTTAATAGATGTTAATAGATCTCTGCTTAGCTATAGATCAGGTCATATTATCTTCTGCAGCGCTCAGCCAGCTTTGATCAACATCGCTGAAAGGAGCATTGGCTTAAAGAATGGTTGTATGGTATTTATCAGCGCTGCCGAGATCCTCTCAATATATTCTGAGAAAAGACTAGTATTTTCTGTGATAAGAGATAGGATATTCACTCTAGAGCACTATCTCTCTAAAGTATTTCAAGGCACCCTCGTTACACGGTATTGCTTCTCCTACATATTTAATGGCTTTTTAAAGCTTTGTATCTCTAAATGCAGTGAAAGCCTTTTGGAGGGTATCTAGATGCTCGAACACAGCCTCAGTTATTTTATACGCTACATCTAGCGTAGATCTTTGTGGCACACAAACATGATCCAGAATGCATGGTTCTTGTATCAATATCAGTGCCATAAACATCCTTCACCGGACATATCTGGCTAAACTTCTTAATCACCCTCACAGGAACTGGGACTATGTATGTCTTTAAGCCTCTCCAGCTAAGGGTTCTTAAAAGCTCGAATATAGATCATATTAGGAGCCCGCCCAACCAGAAGTAAGCATCTATAGTCCCGTCCTGAAAAGCTTTCACACTTTCCTCAACACCGAGCCTCTCCCACTTAGAGAGATCCTTCACAGGATCTATACCTACTAGCTCTAATAAGAGCGGAGCCTCAACCTCTCATGCTGCCCGGTATGATAGATAAGCTGAAAACGTGGTAGCGAGGTATATAATACCTAGTTGAGATTGTTGAGATCTGTTCTATCTCTCATCAGAATAAGATTATCTATAGAAGCAGCTGCCTGAACACCTGTAGCAGTTATATCCATGTAGTTTAGATATGATACCAGCTATGATAGCTCTATAATAATAAACACCGCCAACACCTCCTGTAATCACTAGAAGTCGTCTCAGTAGGTGTCGTAACGACCATCGGCGATGTTATTGTAAAAGAGATCGTCATAGTAATAGCAGGCGCAGGTATTAGCCCCTATGTAGACTACTCGTGAGCAGCATCCACACCACACGCCCTACTTCTACTGCTATAATAATTACAGCTATAACTCTGTGGAGCCCGCTCTTGAGAGACCGCTTGTCTCCCGATGGTTGTTGATTATCGCTGATATTAATTTGTTTTGGATTGCCTTGCTTCTTGATCCACAGGGTTTTTGATTCTGTGGTTATCAAGGGACCTCCACCTCCCCCAAAGAGATCTTGGGATCTCTATGGTCTCATGGGTGACTGTGGAGCCAAGCGGAATGGTGCTCCCATCTATGCTTAGAACCCCGAAGCCCTTCTCAGCAATGCCCTCATAAAGGGCTTCGAGGGCCTTAAGATAGATATTGATCAAGGCAACTACCTCTCTATGCCACCTCTCACCTCCCTTGCCATAGATCCCTATTCTATCCTCCCCATACTCTATCAAAGCATTGTGTATAGGGCAGATCTTAGATATATTCCTGAGATCAACCATCAATACCGGCACACCATACTCCCTTGCCTTATCTATTATCGCATTCAGCTCACCCTTCAATGCACCCTGATATATCCTGTGCCTCAACTGCCTATTCCTATACCTAGCAATCATAACCCTTATATCTTCCCCGGATATTCCCTCGATAACTATCACTCCTCTCATCTTATGGCATCCCTTACTATCATGTTTGCTGTCTTCCACCTATAGTCCCTCTTCTTCTTCCCCTCCCTAAGCTTCTCCATAGCCTTCCTAGCCTCACTGCTACCGGAACCATCTCTCCTCTGGATGCTTTTCTTCCTATAGCTATAGCCCAGGGTTATCTTGGTAGGCCTGTCCCGAGGATTGCTGCGAATGCCTCGTAGAGGGTTGCTACAGAATCCTCATTAACATCAACAGGCTTAATATTCCCAGGCCTGTAGATCTCGACCTCCTTCCCAAGGGATAGGTGGAAAATCACCCTCCTATTCTTCCTATCAAGCTTGATCTTAGTGTGGGATGCTGGCTTAAAGCCTCTTGCCAGTAGCTTGTAGAGCTCCTTAGAGGGCTCTAGATCTAGATATACCCAGCCCCTATGGGTATCAATGGCAACACTTGTGAAGAAAATATTCTCAAAACCATTTATATTGATCTTCGTAGGGTTTACTAGTTTCCAAACATGATCATCAACTAGCCATAGACTAACACTATTGATCCTAGGCACTAGTATGCCACCCATCATCTCAAGTTTAATCAGGTGCCGAGCGATCTCCCAAGATCTCCTCCAGAGATGTCTCCTGATCCTCCTACCCCTAAGATCCCTTTTCCCTTAGGTTTAAGTACTTAACGATCTCGTCGAAGATCTCTCTAGAGTATTGCCTAGCCCTGTTCCTCCTTTTCCTTAGCTCTCGATACCTCCCATTCTTAAGCCTATAGTAATTCTCAATAATATTCCTAGATGCGTGGGGTAGCACATCTCCAAGCATCCTGCTATATGTTCACGATCTCTTCTAATGCCCTGAATTCTCTCTTAGATAATTGCTTTGAGGGTATAACAGCAGTCCTACTAACAAAGATCCTGTCGCCCGGCTTAATAACCCACATCCACTTCTCATCGCTCTTTTTCTTTCCCCTAGCCATTAACCTTAGACTCTCTTTGTTCCTAAACCTCCACTCCAACCATTAATTAATAATGAAATAATATAAAAGCATTCCTACTATCATGAAAAAGGGTTCAGCCCAGACTTATAACCAGGCTAGCCAGGTTAAGGGCTATGCTCGCAGCATCTCCTTAATGGTTTTAACCAGCGTCTCCTTTTTAACCTCGAGTCTCTCACCCCTCGTAACGAGGTACGCTGTTATGCTTTCACTCTCAACCTCGGCCTTTCCTATATATAGTATTATTGGTACTGAGAGCTTCCTTCCATATTCCCTCTGCTTTTGATGTGATCTCCTCATCAGGTCCCATGAAGTGTTTATTCCATTGCTTCTAAGCTCTCTCACAATGTTGAGTGCATAGCCGAATATCTCTTTCTCCCTTTCCATTATCACTACATATACATCTGTATATGTTTTCCTAGATATGTTGAAGATCCCTAGCTCTATCCCGGCCTCTATTACCCTGTCAAGACCTATTGAGAAACCCGTTGCAGGTACTCTATCGCCTGTAAACATCTCTATCAAGTTATCATATCTACCTCCTCCGCCAATTGAGCCGATCTTTATGCCTTCAACCACAGCCTCGAATATGGGTCCTGTGTAGTAGTCTAGCCCCCTTACCAAGGACATATCGAAGACTATGTCTCTAGATCTCACGATTGTCGATATCTCTTCTAAATGCTTTGTACCCTCAATGATGTGTTGATTGGAGCTATATCTGATCTGGAGATCTCTTACGGCCTCCTCTAAGGGTGCTCTGAGGGATATTATGCTCTCTATCTTCCCTATAATATCCTCGCTAATCCCGAGGCTTCTCAGCTCCTTCTTAACGCCTTCAACACCTATCTTATCCAGCTTATCTATAGCTCTATAAACCTTCACCGGATCGCTGATCCCCAGCTCTTTTTCAAAGACCCCTCTAAGAATCCTCCGATCATTGATTAAGATCTTGACCCCCTCCATACCTAGCTCCCTATAGATGTCCTTAGCAAGCATGAGAATCTCTGCATCAGCCTCCGGATATGGGGAGCCCACTATATCGGCATCACATTGATAGAACTCCCTATACCTACCCCTCTGGGGCTCCTCATGCCTCCAGACAGGGGCTATGTGGTATCTTTTAAAAGGGAGAGGAACGTTTCTATGCATAGCAAAGAATCTGGCTAGGGGTACTGTGAGATCGTATCTCAGTGCGTACTCCCTATCACCCCACGGATCTCTGAACCTCCACATAAGCTTACTCTCAGCCTCCTCTCCATACTTGCCAGCTAAGACTTCGAAAAGCTCGATAGCAGGAGTGTCTATGGGATCGAAACCATATCTTCGGAAAACACTCTCTATCTTCGCTATAACCTCCTTCCTCAGGATCATCTCCTGAGGCTCGAAGTCTCTGAAGCCCCTCGGAACCGCAGGCTCTCTACGAGACATATACTCATCTCTCCCCAACACCATAATTAACATACATGTTTTTAGCTATTATAGTATGGCACACTATATTTTCGGCTACCTTATCCTATAGCCGGTTCTTATGCGAATCCAGAGCTGCATTTATATCATTATTGTTAGTTGATTTTCTTTCTGATCTTTAATATGTTCTTCCATTTCTATGTCTTACAGCCAAAAGCCCTCTAGTCCCTCGACGGTTGTTGATCATTGCTGATTTTCTTTTGTTTTGAGATTGTTGTGCTTTCTCCTCCAAAGGGATGCAATAGCAACCTTGCAGCCATCTAAGGCCCCCACTCAATCTCCTGGGCTATATGCCCTTGGAGGCTTCTCGAAAGGACTGTCGAGCTCAGGGACACTGTGCCCTCATCTAGGGCTATGCCTGAAACCCCGAAGCCCTTCTGGGCATAGCCCTCATAAAGGGCTCCGACCTCGAGAGCTCTAAACATAATCACATACCAAGGATATCCACATGTAAAACATATTAGGGTATTACCTTATCATCTAAAATAATCATTAACAGAAACTTAAAAACTAACAACAACCATAAAAACAAAAAAGTTTCCGAAACCTCGTTACAACTGAAAGTCTCGCCTTTTAAGGCGGGGATGGTTTTTATTAGCTCTCCAGGTATTTGTTTTTGGAGAGGTTCTATGGCCTCTGGCGTTGAGGGGGTGCTAACCATCTCGATCGGCATGGGAGTTAGTCCCGAGCCAGGGGCTATAGAGCTCCTCAGAAGATACAGTACAGCCCTTAACCACGCTATAAGCAAGATCTTGAGACTGGATCTAAGAAGCATTGGGGAGGTTCACAATACTCTATATAGGGAACCCAAACAATGGTTTGGACTTCCACCTAGACTTGCTATTGACTGCTATAAAGGCGCCTTTACGAATGCCAATGCCTGGAAGAATAATCCTAAGAAGGGGATGAGACCGAGGGTAAAGAAGCTTGGCATGTTGTTATACCCAGGATTAAGCTATTGGATCAAAGACGGATATGTAGAGATCATAGGTGGGATAAGGCTTAGTATAATTGGCTGGGATAGGAAATACGATGATTACGAGAATGGGGAGGCAAGGCTAGTCTATAGAGAGGGTAAGATGATGCTGTGGATATCCAAGAGGGTGCCTAAGCAGAGCCTTACCAGCCCGGGGATGTTATAGCTGTTGATGTTAATGAGAGGAAGATAGTGTATGGCAATTACATAATTAATGATGAGAAAGACACCGGGGTTGATATGACTCATAAGTATAAGGTCTTGCGGAGAATCTCCAGAAGAAATACTCATCACCAGATATCCTGCTTGGTGGAGGAGAAGAGAGATTCTGGGGAGAATAAGATTCTATCATGGAAAGGCTAAAAATATATTGGAGGATTAGGCTAGGAAGACATCACTGAAGATAGTGAGACTTGCTAAGAGGCTTTGATACGCAGTTGCTAGAGAAGATCTCAAGAGACTCATAGAATCGCTTAGGGATCTGCCCATAGATCATAGGAAAACTCATCATAATGGGCTACAAGAGAATAGGGAAGTGGAACGATTGGCAGGCTGAGAAACACGGGGTGCAGATAGCCAAAGTAAAGCCAAAGGGAGTGAATCTTTTTCATGATAGTAGAAATCTTTCTATATTATTTCATTATTAATTGATGGTTGGAGTAGATGTTTAGAACAAAGAGAGTCTAGGGATAATGGCTAGGGGAAAGAAAAAGAGGGATAAGAAGCGGATGTGGTTTGTTAAGCCAGGAGATAGAGAGTTCGGGCATTGGAAGAGATCGTGAACATATAGCAGGATGCTTGGAGATGTGCTTCCCCACGCATCTAGGAATATTATTGAGAATTACTATAGGCTTAAGAATGGGAAGTATCGAGAGTTAAGGAAGGTCTATCCAAATATCCCATCCCACTACATACATGGCTTATGCCAGGATGCTGTTGAAAGGATATCCTCTCTAAGGAGGAACAGGGCTAGACAATATGCTGAAGAGATCTTCGATGAGTTGGTTAAGCATCTAGGTCTAGGGAAAAAGGATCTTAGGGGTAGGAGGATCAGGAGATATCTCTGGAGGAAATCCTGGGAGATCGCATGGGATCAGGTAGATCTAGAGATGAGCTATGGAATACTAGTGCTTAGGATCAATAGTGTTTGCCTATGGCTAGTTGATGACCACGTATGGAAACCGGTAAACCCAACTAAGATCAGAATCAATGGTTTTGAGAACATTTCCTTCACAAGCATCGCTATCAATACTCATAGGGGCTGGGTGCACCTAGATCTAGAGCCTTCTAAGGAGTTCTACAAGCTACTGGCTAGGGGTTTTAAGCCAGCATCCCACACTAAGATCAAGCTTGATAGGAAGAATAGGAGGGGATATTCCACCTATCCCTTGGGAAGGAGGTCGAGATCTACAGGCCTGGGAATATTAAGCCTGTTGATGTTAATGAGGATTCTGTAGCAACCCTCTACGAGGCATTAGCAATAATACTTGGAACAGACCTTGCAAAGACAACCCTGGGCTATAGCTATAGGAAGAAAAGCATCCAGAGGAGAGATGGTTCCGGTAGCAGTGAGGCTAGAAAGGCTATGAAAAAGCTTAGAGAAGGAAAGAAGAAAAAGGACTATAGGATGAAGACAGCAAACATGATAGTGAGAGATGCACTGAGGATGAGAGAAGTAATAGTTATTGAGAGAATATCCGGAGAAGATATAAGGGTTATGATCGCTAGGTATAAGAATAAGCAGCTGAGGCACAGGATATATCAGAGTGCTTTGAAGGGAGAGCTGAACGCGATAATAGATAAGGCAAGGGAATACGGAGTGCCGGTATTGATGGTTGATCTCAGGAATACATCTAAGATCTGCCCTATACACAATGCTTTGATAGAGTATGGGGAGGACAGAATAGGTGTCTGTAGCAAAGGTGACGAGAGATGGCATAGAGAGGTAGTAGCATTGATCAATATTTATCTTAAGGCCCTCGAAGCACTTTATGAGGGCAATGCTGAGAAGGGCTTCGGGGTTCTAAGCATAGATGGGAGCCCCTTTCCGCTGGGCTCCACAGCCACCCATGAAACCACAGGGGTATCCAAATCTCTATGGGGGAGGTGGAGGTCCCCCGATGCCACAGGATCAAAACACTGTGGATCAAGAAACAAAGCAATCCAAAACAAAAGAATATCAATAACTATCAATAACCATCGGGGGACAAGCGGAAGGATTGGCTAGAAAAATCAACGTATTATATTAATATTATAATTACGGCAATTCATATATATTCTAGTATAGCCTGATATGTTATGGTGCAGTTATTGTCAGAGTTTAGGCTAAAGAAGATTCCAAAAGACGAGGAGAGTATGAAGGAAATAATTGAGGAGATCTCGGAGAAAGAGCAAGTAGAAAGCTCTAGTATAGAGGGTGAAGAGCACGAACACGGAGATGGGCATGGAGATCTTGAGCATGAGCAGCTCCATATACTAGAACATATACTCGCCCAGCTATCCCAAGTAGACGCTAAGCTAGCTGGAATAAATAGGAGCCTGTCCGAGCTCTCGGGTAAGATAGAGGAGCTAGTGAGGATCTCTAGGGCCCTTGTTAAGATATCGCTGGCAAGCATTGTAGATAACAGGGATACAAGAAAAAAACTTATTGAGGATGTTATGGAAGAGATATAGGGGCGCCCATGCCGGAGTTTCAGGGTGTAGAAGTGGTTCAGATAGCAATCCCACATGGCGTTAACGTGATCATTGGGCAATCCCACTTCATAAAAACAGTTGAGGATCTCTACGAAGCCCTTATAACATCAGTACCAGGAATAAAGTTCGGAATAGCTTTCTGCGAGGCTAGCGGTAAGAGGCTAATTAGACATGAAGGAAATGATGAAGAGCTAAGAAGACTAGCTATAGAGGCAGCAAGGGCTATAGGTGCTGGACATGTTTTTGTGATCTATATAAGGGATGCATGGCCAATAAACGTGCTTAATGCCATAAAGAATGTCCACGAGATAGTGAGGATCTATGCAGCGACAGCCAACCCCCTTCAGGTTATAGTGGGTAAAACTGATCAGGGGAGGGCTGTTCTAGGTGTGGTAGACGGATTCACCCCCATAGGAGTTGAGGGTGAGGAAGATATTAAAGAAAGGAGGGAGTTCCTTAGGAGGATAGGGTATAAGAGGTAAAGATTTTGAAAGCCAGGGTAAAGATCATCTCCTATAGCGAGGAAAAAACCTCTATAGGGCCTATAGAGCTCACATCGTTAAAAGTAATAGAAGAGAAGGTGTTTGATGAGCCCACTGAGCTAGGCGATGATCCTGAAGAAGGATTAGAGAAGCTGGCTAGAGATGTGGGAAATGGAGACTATGTAGAGGCAATTGCAGAAATAAAGGGAAGTGTTATAAGGATTGGTATTAGTAAGAAGGAGAACGGATCTACTAAAGGATCCTCCGTGTTATTCTATAGACCATCAAAGCTATTGAAGATCGGTATAGTGGTTCCTAAAGATAGTAAGAAAGCAGTCTTCCAAAATGATATGGAGCATGTGGTCGTTAATGAAGATAGTACGATTTCTTCTAGAAATATCGATGAAGAAAGTAATAGGAAAATTGGTGATACAAATATAGGTGGAAAAGACGGGGAAGATGTTCTTAGCGAGGATAATATAGTATGGTATACTCCAAATGACACAATCTATGTTTTCGAAGGCGAAATGAAGGTTAAGAACCCATGTGAGGCGGTGATACTTCTAACAGAAGATGGAGAGAAGATCTATGTAGGATCTGGAGAAGCACCTAGAGAGAAGAGTATAGTGGCTAAGAAACCTAGGAAGATTAGGAAGAAGAGAAGAAGGAGAAGGAAAAAGAGAGGATAGATTATCTATGGTTATAATATATAGCATCTATGCATTAATTTAGTAGGAAAGGCTCGGAGTATATGGAGCCTGTGGTGATTCTTAGAGACGTTTGGAAGATCTATAGGGATCCTAAAATAGGCGAGGTACCAGCCCTCAAAGGAGTCAACCTAGTTGTGAAAAGGGGGGAGATAATGGTGATACACGGCCCCTCAGGCTCTGGCAAGACCACGCTTCTTAAGCTCATGGCAGGTCTCACGAAGCCTGATAGAGGAGACGTTGTAGTGGATGGCTATAACATCTCTCTATTGGGTGAGGAAGAGCTTGCAATGATTAGGAATACTCTCGTGGGGTATATACCTCAGGACTATGGGTTGGTAGAAGATCTGACGGTGTATGAGAATGTAGAACTTCCCCTCATACTGGCTGGAGCCCCTAAGAGAGTTAGAAAAGAGAGGGTTATGGAGATACTAGAATATATAGGATTGAGAGATTTAGCACAAAAAAGCGTTAAGTATCTAAGTGGTGGTGAGAAGCAGAGGGTGGCTATAGCAAGAGCCATGGTAAACACACCAAGCGTCATCCTTGCTGATGAGCCAACAGCGAATCTCGACTGGGATAATAGTTTAAGGGTGCTTGAAATGCTTAAAGGTCTTAACAAGGATTTCCAGACTACTGTGGTGATAGTATCTCATGACCCAAGGGTAATCGATTATGCTGATAGAGCTGTTATAATAGTTGGGGGTGTTATTAAGAGCTATAGGGAGACAAGCTAGGGATCTTCTATGGAAATGCATAGAGACCCTATTAAAAGCTATTATAAGGAGCTTGTGAAGAGCTTCGCTAATATAGCACCGAAGGATAGGAAGAGACTTTCTGAATTGCTATCACAGGATGCTACATATGTCGAGCTAGTAGGAGGAGGCACTCACATGATTCTGGGGAGTGAGGCTAGGGATCTAGCATCTTTGATATCGAAGGATCTCTATACAGAAATAAGGATCCCGATAATGATAGCCAAGATCTCGGGATCGCCTTTCTATAGAATCATAGATTGTAATACCGATGTTATGAGGATGCTTAAGGATCTAAGAGAAGTCGCTATTATAGAGGGTATGTATATAGATAGATGCATACTATCGAGTATAGACGCTATGTCTCTCATGAAAAAATATAAAACCCTCTTTATCATTTCAATAATATATGAAGGAAATGAAGGATCCCAGTATAATGAGGATCAATATGGATAGCAAGACCCATGAAGGAGAGTTGGAAGAGCTAATAAGAGGGATAATCGGTATTCTGAGAAAACATGGTCTAGGAGTGGATATTATAAATTATCCCCGCGAGGGAAGAAGATCTGTGGATATTGTGGCCAATGGAAGGCTTATAATAAAGGTATCGAAGGATGCGTCAGAGATCTCCAGAGAGGAGATCGAGGATCTAAAGCTATCATCCAAAATGCTCAATTCAGCGGTATTAATAGTCTCTAAGAGCTATCTAAAAGAAGATCTGGAGCCCGGAATAATTATGGATAGATCTGATATAAGCGTTATGGATCCCGAGACCCTAGATCTATATTTATCAGATGAGAAAGTAGCTATATACTATAAAAAAGGCCAATTTTTCGTTAAGATCAAAGGCGAGGTCCTCCACAGAAAAAGAATCGAGAGGAACATGAGCATGGGCGAGTTAGCAGAGATGCTAGGGATCAGTAGAAAAGCTGTGTATGAATATGAGAAAGGCGCTATGGATCCCTCGATAGAGGTTGCCCAGAAACTCATAGATATATTTGGCGAGGATATAGTGGAGAGAGTTGATATCCATGAACTAACAAAGAGATATGTCTTCAGCTATGCCAGTAGAATGCTCTGGGTACACATTAGAGAAGATCCCATACTGAGGAGAATGAGCGAGACCGGGATAGAAGCTATAAGGCTTAAAAGAACAGCGCCTGATATACTCGGCATTGCTGGAAGGAATAGAGCTGCCCTAGTGATCCATGATAATTCAAAAACAATGGAAGATCTCACAGAAAAAATAGTAAACACCCTAAAGATATGCTTAAGACTAGGATGTAAGGTATATACATTGATCTCGAATCAAAGCGAGGCTTCAGCTATCAAGAAGGAGTTCAACGATAAAGTAAGGATCATTGAAAAGGATAGGCTCGAGGAAATCATAAAGAGTAACGATCCGGAAAAGAGTGGGGCTTAAGAGAACATAGAAGCCCTCCTCCGTGGAAAAGATCTTCTATCAATTGTCTCTACACCCCCAGCCTTGCTAGAAGAATATACAACGGAGATCCACAGGTACAGGAGCCAGCTCCTCTCCTGCCACATAAATATCGAAACTAGTGCTATCATTACTACTCATATGCAACAGTAGAATTACCAGAACAATTCATCCCTGTTTCCTGTCCAGCGCTCCACTATGTCCTCGAGGTTATTTACCATTACCACGATCATTAATTATCTTTATTACTATAATATGGAACAATCCTACATGGACAATATTTATTTAGGCTTCTAGCATTCCTTATAGTGGTGATAAAGCTGGGCGGTAGGCAGAGAACAACAATATTTATGGAGAAGGAGAGTAGTAAAAAGGAGACCCGAGAGAGACAGAGCAGAGAGACCTCTCAAAAATAATGCTCTTCCGATCATATATAAGGTCAATATATAAGAAATAATATAACATATATAGTCAGTGCAATCCATACTTCAACATAACCTATGATCTACTCAAACTATTTATAGCTTTATCTAACACTGCCAAACTCTAAATCCTTAATAGTTTTACCCATAAATCAGAATGAGCCTATTGCACGGTTATCAAAGGGCTAGCCATAGGATCTGGAGACCTGTATTTAGTCAAGGCAAAAGGAAATGCCCTTTCTTAAAAATATACAAAAATATAGAGCTTATCTACTCTAATCCGCTTGTCCCCCGATGGTTATTGATAGTTATTGATATTCTTTTGTTTTGGATTGCTGTGCTTCTTGATCCACAGGGTTTTTGATTCTGTGGTTATCGAGGGACTTCCACCTCCCCCAAAGAGATCTTGGGATCTCTATGGTCTCATGGGTGACTGTGGAGCCAAGCGGAATGGTGCTCCCATCTATGCTTAGAACCCCGAAGCCCTTCTCAGCAATGCCCTCATAAAGGGCTTCGAGGGCCTTAAGATAGATATTGATCAAGGCAACTACCTCTCTATGCCACCTCTCACCTCCCTTGCTACAGATCCCTATTCTATCCTCCCCATACTCTATCAAGGCATTGTGTATAGGGCAGATCTTAGATGTATTCCTGAGATCAACCATCAATACCGGCACTCCGTATTCCCTTGCCTTATCTATTATCGAGTTCAACTCTCCCTTCAAAGCACTCTGATATATCCTGTGCCTCAGCTGCTTATTCTTATACCTAGCGATCATAACCCTTATATCTTCCCCGGATATTCCCTCGATAACTATTACTCCTCTCATCCTCAGTGCATCTCTCACTATCATGTTTGTTGTCTTCCACCTATAATCTCTCTTCTTCTTACCTTCTCTAAGCTTCTCCATAGTCTTTCTAGTCTCCCTGCTACCGGATCTATTTCTCCTCTGGATGCTTTTCTTCCTATAGCTATAGCCCAGTGTTGTCTTTGCAAGATCTGTTCCAAGTATTACTGCGAATGCCTCGTAGAGAGTTGCTACAGAATCCTCATTAACATCAACAGGCTTAACAATATCCTCTGGCCTGTAGATCTCGACCTCCTTCTCTAGGGATAGGTGGAAAATCACCCTCCTATTCTTCCTATCAAGCCTAATCTTTGCATGGGATGTCGGCTTAAAGCCTCTTGCAAGCAGCTTGTAGAACTCCTTAGAAGGCTCTAGATCGAGGTACACCCAACCCCCTATGAGTATTGATAGCGATGCTTGTGAAGGAAATGTTCTCAAAACCATTGATTCTGATCTTCGTTGGGTTTACTGGTTTCCATACGTGGTCATCGACCAGCCATAGGCTAACACTATTGATCCTAAGCACTAGTATTCCATTACTCATCTCTAGATCAACTTGATGCCAAGCTATTTCCCGGGATTTCCTCCATAGAAGTCTCACGAGCTTCTTATTCCTCAGATCCTTTTCCCTAGGTTTAAGTACTTAACGATCTCTTTGAAGATCTCTTCAGCATATTGTCTAGCCCTGTTCCTCCTTAGAGAGGATATCCTTTCAACAGCATCCTGGCATAAGCCATATATGTAGTGGGATGGGATATTTGGATAGACCTTCCTTAGCTCTCGATACTTCCCATTCTTAAGCCTATAGTAATTCTCAATAATATTCCTAGATGCGTGGGAAAGCACATTCTCAAGCATCCTAGTGTATATGTTCACGACCTCTTCTAGGGCTCTGAACCCCTCCTAGATAATTGCTTTGAGGGTATAACAGCAGTCCTACTAACAAAGATCCTGTCGCCCGGCTTTGCAACCCACATCCACTTCTTATCGCTCTTTTTCCTCCTCCCAGCCATTATCCCTAGACCTCGTTCGCCCCTAAACCTCTACTCTAACCATCAATTAATAATGAACATATATAAAAAGATTTCTACTATCATGAAAAAGGGTTTAGCCCGACCCTTTTCTCAAACCACGTTGATCTCCATGATATATAGATATATTCTCCTTGCCTTAGAGTTATCCTTATTGTTCTAGCCTCATAATCGATCTTCATGAGTGTTACCTTGCATTTAGCGATCTCCTCCTAACCCTTAGCTTGATCTTCCCAGCTTTGTCCCTTAGATACCTCTTCCTCCAGCCCTTTATAATCGAGTACGCTTCCCCAATAACAGCATCTACTCAGTGCGCAGCATGGGGGTTATCCTTCATAAGCTCTTCCCTCTAAGCCTTTTCTTGAAACCCCTATCCTTCGATATTGCTGGGATCCTCGTCTTCGAACCTCTGATCAAGCCAGCTTTCCGCCCCTTCTAACAAGCTCATAGAAGCGGTATCTCCGCTCAATATTATCCAAGATCAGATCTACAGCCCTCTGGAGAGCCTTAACATATCATGTTATAAGCTCCGAGACCCTCCTATCCCTAATAGGCACGCCATATGCCCTCACAAGCTCAAGGTTCTTCAGCAAGCCTAGCTTCTATAGCCCCACTCAAGACTTGACATAGAACCTTATAAATCGATATGAAACCCAAAACAGTTTCAGAACGGCTTTACCATTAGATGTTGAGATTGGAGAACAACTTGTTCAGGCTATATGTGGGAACAGCTCCCTTAGTCTCTTGTACCCTCCTCTTAAGCTGTATACATCGTATCCCTGATCTCTTAAATGTCTTGCTAACGCGTCGCTTGCTTCGCCTAGTTCGCATACGAGGACTATTTTTTCTCTTTTTCTTAGTAGTTCTTCGAGATCCTCTAAGCCTTTTATAGGACCTGAGCCTTTTCTCCTAGCTATATCTACTATGACATATCCTTCTGGGATCTTGTCTATTTCTATATCTGCGTAGGTCTTCATATATGATCTGATCCTTTCTTCCCAACCTTCTTCATACCTGATCTCAACAGATCTCTTGGCCGTATCTTCGAACATACTGTTATCCATCTTGGAGAACTCGTTGACGAGCTCCCCAGCATCTACATAGATCGGGCTTGAAGTTCCTATGAAGCAGCTTTCGACAACTCTGGAGCTTAGCTCGTAGAGCCCTAGATCTATTGATAGCTTCATTATCTCGACCTTGTCGAAGCCTATTAGGGGTCTTAGGATAAGGGCGTCTATCCCCTTCTGGGCTGCATGGAGCGCGCTGAGCCTCTGAGAAGATGCTTCCCACACAGCCTCACCGGTTACCATCGCCTCTGCCCTCACCCTCTCCATAAGGATCTTGCCTACTATATACATAGCCCTTCTAAGAGCAGGCTGCCACAATCTCCTCTTAACCCTAGACCTTATCTCAGATACTATGTCAGAGAAATCTGTCACAAGCACTCTGGGCTCATAGCCTAGAGACCATCTCTTCATAAGTACCTCACCAACCCTGAGAGCCCTTATAGTGTTCTCTATAGAGCCCATAACATAATGCAGAAGATCTGAGGGAGAGCCCCTCTTCATTGCCATCCAGGTAGCTACCGGGGAATCAAAGCCTCCAGAAAATAGGGAGAGAACCTTTTCAGAAGAACCAAGAGGAAGCCCCCCATAGCCCCTCCGAGAAAGAGATGATGTTGATATGAAAGCCCGGTCACCCCTTATCTCAACATATACCTCTATATCCGGGTTCTCAAGATCCACACCGTTGGAGCACTCTAGGAGAGCCCCCCCAATAGCTCTCGCAGCATCTAGAGAGGTGTAGCCTATGCTACCAGCTCTCCTAGCCCTAACAGCGAATTTCTTTCCGCTTAGATAGCTGCATAGCAGGTCTCTAACCCTTTTCGAAAGTTCACCAAGATCCCTCGAATCCTCCACGAAAACCTCTAGAACCTCCACAACACCGAAGAGTCTAGAAAGAGCTTCCAAAATGTCGTCCTTAGCCTCTAAATAGATCCTTCCACCATCCACTCTTTCAATATCAGCTATGTAGGGGGACAGAGCTTTTGATATATTTCTCACTAGGATCTGCTCTAAAACCCCCCTGACCCTACCTTTTAGAGATATCTCGCCCGAGAGTCTCAGGAGATATCTACGCAAGCTGTACACCAGCTGCTCTTCCTAACCCTCACTATAAGTGAGTCTTAAGCAGAATAAGGGTGATTATGTCTACAATAGTATGAATATACAGATGACTAAAGATACTATGATCTTAGAACATTTGAAGGACAGGAATGATCGATCATATGCCGATATCTTCCTAGTTTCTTTTACTTTATATATTTTGTTAGTGTTGGGTACTTACTGCTCTTAAAGCTTCCTGCATCTATGTGGAGATATCCCTTATCTATAATCAACTCTCTAGCTCTCTTTGATATGCCATTGGAAACTAGCACGCCTACAATTTTCTCTCCGGATGCTTGCTTGGCCTTCCTATAGATCGATTCTATATGTTTCACATAACGATCCAGCTGATTGATAGCACCTATGCCGGCCTTCTCGTTTTTCACCTCCACAACGTAGATATTACCTGCATCGTCTCTCAAAATAAGATCTATCTTGCCATTCGGCGTTTCAACCTCTCTTCCTATTATTTTCGCCCCAGATGCTATGATCTCTGGGTTTGATGAGATCACTTCCACGATGTCTCTTTCCGTACCACGGATCTCTAAGCCCTTTGTTGAAAGCTTGCACCAGATTGCTGAGAGAATCTTTCTAAACCTTATAGTAACAATTTCATAGCCATATCGAGTACTCCTACACCTGATCTCTAGGGAGTTGTTTTTGACATCAGATATGCATAGAGATCCTGGGGGCTGCCAGTTAAGGGGATCCCTATCCTTACCTTCATGCACAAGTAATGATCCGTCAGGCTTATATATAACGATCCTCGTCCCTAGAGGAGCTATAGAAGATGCTCTACCTTGGTAATGTATCTCGCACTCGCCGATAATAATAGCTGTATATATCTTGGAGTTTCTATGGAAGAGATCAGAGATTCTATTGATATCCACGCTTTGAGAATCCAGTACTATGATCTCTTCTCCTCCCGAAGAGACCATATAGCATCCCTAGCAGCCACTAATATCTCACTAATATCTCTTCTAGCCAGGGTTGCGGATGCGGCCTCTTTATGACCGCCATATTTTCCACCACCTAATGATTCTACTAAAGCCTTACAGTATTGAAGAGCCCTTCCTCTAGGAGATCTCACTGTTACCACCATCTTGGTCTCCTCATCTCTGATCATCACTATATCTTTCTTAAGCTTCTTACTTAACTCCGTAGAGGCTATCCCAAATAGCCCTGCGAAGAGCCTAGATTCTGAGGGATGTACGTAAGAAATCAAAACATCCCCTAGATCCTCACCTCTATGTATAGCTTTTTCGATTAACTTGTTCAATAGCATCTTCCCAACGTAGGCTTTCTTCTCAAGGGATTCTATGGATGTTATATCTTTGTTCAGTATAATTGCGTCGAAGAGCTCCCTCATGAAGAATAGATCGCTTGGATCTCTAGAAATAGCTAGCTTAATACTATCAGCTATAGATTTGATCTCGTAGTCCCCATCCTCAGAACCTTCACATGAGTCTGCTATTCTCAAGAGTTTTTGTTCGTAGTTGTTGAGAAGAAGCTTCATCTTAGATGCCATTAGCCTGGGCGTTGATGTGGATCGATCCCATATGACTCTAAGCCCGAGATCCTTCATCTTATTAACCCAGGGCTCTGTGGTTGTATGATGATCAATAACTTGGACAGGAATACCTTTCATTGTCACATCAACGATCATAGAGAATATCTCCCTATCTATCGCTATATCAATTAATGTCAGTGATGCGCACCGATCCTCTTTACAGAGTTTTTTAATCTCCCTAGAGGCTCTCCAAGGCTGGGTGAAACCAAGTACTAGATCCGATGGATACCGATCTCTTAGAAAGTGCTTCACATATAGAGCCCCAGCTATAATGCCATCGCAATCACCGTGAACTAATATAATGTGCTCCATAACGCTTCACCCCATGAACCTAATATACTCTATACCATAGAGATAATATATAATCATTGTAATCACAGAAAATGATCCTCAATATTTCAGAGGGCATGACCCCACCCCCATAGATAGCACGTGTTATCGAGATTAAGCTGAGATGTATAGAAGGTTTAGGGATATGCTCTAGATCACTAGAGAGAGTATTGCTTTCTGCACGTGGAGCCTATTTTCAGCTTGATCCCATACAACACTCTGAGGACCATCTATGACTTCATCCTCCACCTCCTCACCTCTGCGGGCTGGTAAGCAGTGCATAAATATAGCGTCTTTCTTTGCAGTTGACATGATCCTTTTAGTTACTCTGTAGGGCTCGAGATCCTTGATCCTCTTTTCTCTCTCAGCCTCTCGCCCTATTGAGATCCATACATCTGTGTATATTACATCCGCGTCCTTAGACGCAGTTATGGGATCATCTGTGATCTCTATAATAGATCCTGTTAGTTCCGATGCTCTATACGCCTTCTCAAGGATCTCTTTAGATGGATAATATCCCGGAGGCGTTGCAACATATATATTTGCACCAAGCATCGAAGCAACAGCTATCAAGCTATTAAGAACATTATCCCCACCATCTCCTAAGAAAGCTATCTTTATACCCTCTAGCCTTCTCTTCTTCTCATATATAGTGAAGAAATCTGTATAAGCCTGTAGAGGATGCTCTAGATCGCTTAGAGCGTTTATTATAGGTATACTCGCCACCCTAGCCATCTCAACCAAAATCTCGTGAGAATATACCCTGAGAGCAAGCCCATCGAAATATCTGCTTAAAACCCTTGCAGTATCCCCTATACTCTCCCCTCTCCCAAGCTGTAGCTCATTCCAACCCATATATATCGCGTATCCCCCGAGCTGCCTCATGGCGAGCTCGAGGCTCACCCTTGTCCGTGTGCTAGGTTTCTGGAATATAAGACCAAGACCTTTACCCTTAAGAAGCTCTATTACCCTCTCACCTGAGTAGTATCTATGCTTAAGTATAGATGTTAGCCCAAATACCCTCCATATCTCCTCAGCAGATAGATCAAAGGCCGATACTATACTTCTCCCTCTGAAACTCCTATCTATCTCTCCACACCGCTATTTATAGATACCTAAGCTATATATAAAATTAAACCGCAATCCACAAAAACTATTAATTAGATCCCAAACATATCTGAAAAATATTAGAAACCACATACCATATTAAAGAGCCACTTGTCCCCCACCTACACATCTTATCCCGTTAGGACAGGGTTATAACTGAGGCGACTCTTTTCAATTATATAGCAGATCATCCTCCCCATTGCAGTCCCAAGTATTACCCGCTTGTTTCTCGATGGTCATTGAGTGTCGCTGTTTTCCTTTGTTTTGAGAGTGCCGTGTTTCTTGATCCACAGAGATTTTAACCCTATGGCATCAGGGGGCTCTACCCCCTCACAGGGATTTGGATATCCCTGTGGTTTCATGGGTAGCTGTGGAGCCCAGCGGAATGGTGCTCCCATCTATGCTTAGAACCCCGAAGCCCTTCTCAGCAATGCCCTCATAAAGGGCTTCGAGGCCCCTTAGATAGTGATTAATCAATGCTACTACCTCTCTATGCCATCTCTCGTCACCTTTGCTACAGACACCTATTCTGTCCTCCCCATACTCTATTGTTGCCTTGTGTATTGAGCAGATCTTAGATGTATTCCTGGGATCCACCATCAATACCGGCACACCATACTCCCTTGCCTTATCTATTATTGTATTAAGCTCTCTTTTCAGAGCACTCTGATATATCCTGTGCCTCAATTGCTTGTTCCTATACCTAGCGATCATAACCCTTATATTATCTCCCGAGATCCTCTCAATAACTATCACTCCTCTCATCCTCAGTGCGTCCCTTACTATCATGTTTGCTGTCTTCATCCTATAGTCCCTCTTCTTCCCCTCCTTAAGCTTCTTCATAGCCTACCTAGCCTCCCTGCTACCGGATCCATTTCTTCTCTGGATGCTTTTCTTCCTATAGCTATAGCCCAGTGTTGTCTCTGCAAGATCTGTTTCTAGGATTACTGCGAATGCCTCGTATAGAGTTGCTGCTGAGTTCTCATAACATCGACAGGCTTAATAGCCTTCTCTGGTTCATAGATCTCGACCTCCTTCTCTAGGGATAGGTGGAATATCACTCTTCTATTCTTCCTATCAGGCTTGATCTTTGCGTGGGATGTTGGTTTAAAGCCTCTAGCCAGGAGCTTGTAGAACTCCTTAGTAGACCCTAGATCTATGTGCACCCAGCCCCTATGGGTATTAATGGCAAAGCTTGTGAAGAAAATGTTCTCATCACTGTTGATCCTGATCTTAGTGGCGTCTACCGGTCTCCACACACGATCATCGACTTGCCATAGGCTAACACTGTTGATCCTCAGTACTGGCATGCCTCCCAACATCTTCACCTTAAGGTATACTTGATGCCTATTAATCTCTTAAGATCTCCTCCAGAGATATCTCACGATCCTCCTACCCCTAAGATCCTTTTTCCTAGGTTTAAGTACTTAACGATCTCTTTGAAGATCTCTTCAGCATATTATCTAGCCCTATTCCTCCTAAGAGAGGATACCCTTCTAGTTGTATCCTGACAAACACTATGAATATAGTGAGTTATGGAATGCTGGGACACGTATTCCTTTTAAGCCTATTGTAGTTCTTAATAATATTCCTAGATACGCGGAAAAGCGCTTTTCAAGCATCTTGATGTATATGTTAAGGATCTACTCTAATGCCCTGAATCCCTTCCTAGATAACGGCTTTGATAGTAGAACAACTGTTCTACTAACGAATATATTATTCCTTATCTGATAACCTATTCTATACTCCCTTATCTTCCTTCCCCTTCTCTTCCTAGCCATTATCCCCAGGCCCTCAGCAGCCCGTTTACCCCTACAGTTCCATTAATTAATAATAAAACAATATAAAACATTCCTATTAACATAAAAGGATATAGCTCAATGATTATGAAGGAAACAATAACCCCACCAAAGGAGTAATGCAGGGATCCCAGCATTGAAGAGATGTGATCTAGTAAAATTGAGGGTAGAATTGAAAACTAAGACTGGGTTGAGATAAGCTCGTCTAACTCTGTGTGCCATTCCATGTGTCTATTGAGATTCACTATTGAAATGGATAGGAAATATATTATATAGAGGCCAAGGGTCACTATTGTGAGGAAGATCCCTAGCGAAATGAGGCTCTTTCTCTCCTCTCTTTCCTCTCTTACTAGATCCCTGTTTCTAGGTATCCTAGACAGGATCGATAGCTCCTGGGATCTGTGTATGTAGAGCCATATCTCCAGTTCCTCTATTAATGAGAACACGGAGGAGATCATTGCTATGGGGGATAGTACCCCAGCTATAAGTAGTAATGGAACCCTTAAGAGAGGCTCTAGCGGAATCAAAATCGATATTATTAGGAGAAAAAGGAGTATCATGGATACCATGAATAGTTTAAGGCTGGTGAGAAAGGAGGGTCTATTACTCCTAATAGTGTTGATTTCGGTGGAGAAGGCCTTGGGATCTATACCAGAGATAGATAAATAACTCCCTAACTTAGCAGCTGATTCTCTAGCGTGTGCCGAGAGAGCTCCTCCGAGGGATATTATGCTTGGAGCTATAAGCCCCATTCCGACAAAACATAGAACCGATCCTATGACTAGAGTAATAACGTTGAAAGGGGTTTGGAAGCCTAGGAGAAATAGGAATAGAGTGGCTAAACCTATATTTAGGATAAAAATCCCGATTCCTATGATAAAAGATATAGCTATATATCTACCAACAGGCACTGCCTGACCTGGTAGCCTTTCATGCGGCATGGAGGGGTTTCCCATGGTAGTGCACAGCCTGAAAAAATATATTGGCATTCCCATATTAATATCCTAACCTCTTCACTCTGTGAAGAGAGAAGAGGATCATGGGAGGCCTTAAAAGATATAAGATTCATATTTAAAAACTTAATATGAGAGGTGTGATGAAGGGGTTATGACCTGATTTGTGAGGAAAAAGGATCGGATCTGACATAGGGATCTTTTTCTCAAAACCTGTGACTCGTACAATCTTTAGTCTGAGGAGTAAAGAAACCAAGCGCAGATCTTCTTACGACCGAAAACATTGCCATCTATGGTAATGAGAGGAATAAGATTTATAAGCTCGAACATCCTAGAATATAGCTAAGAATGCCTTAAGAGGCTACTCCTAGATAGGATCTGAAAACATAGATCTAAATAATTTATATTACCCCTAAACCAAGACCATAACCACGATTTCCAAGGAGCCGGCTAGTCGAGGACCTCGGCCGGCTAGGGATAGGAGTGATGCGGGGCTTATCCATTTATTTAATGTCGTGCTTCCCTAGCCGAGATAAACGGATATGAGGAGATCAGGGGCTATATACCTATAAGTAATATATCTTAGCACATAATCCAGTAATGGGGGTCATATGGATCTTAAGCAAATGGTGAAGAGGGCGGCTTCAAGCTATGCAGTGAATTTGATTATGAGCTGTAAAGGATGTAGCATAGCTGTTGGTAGTGGATCAACTGTAAAGATCTTTATAGAGGAACTCGTAAAAAGAGGAATTATCTCAACTTTTAGGTATATATCTACAAGCATAGATACAAGTATATATCTAAGAAAAGCCGGGGCCAGAGACGTAGAAACTGGGGTATGTCCCGAAGATATTGATATATATATAGATAGTGCCGATGAAATAGATACGAAACTTAACCTCTTAAAAGGGGGCGGGGGGGCCCTTTTTAGAGAAAAAATAGCTATGCTGAGCTCTAAAAGAAGGATCATAATAGCTGATGAGAGTAAACTTGTAGAGAGGCTGGGTTCAACAAGAGACGTGCCTATTGAGGTTGAGGTCTATGCAATAAACTACGTCATAAGGGAAATAGAAAGACTAGGGTATAGAGCGACCTATAGAGAGGGGCTTGGAAAGCTGGGACCTCTTATAAGTGATAATGGAAACGTCATAGTGGATGTTCATACCGGGCCTATAGAAGATCCTGTATCTATGGATAAGATTTTAAGGAGTATAGAAGGGGTTGTATCTACAGGGATCTTTCCGTATATGGGTTACGAAGTAATAATCGGTAGACAGAGTGGGATTGTTGATGTTCTAAAAAGATGAGTGGATTTATAGTGGGCTCCACAAGAAACAAGGGGGCCATAGCTTGAACAAGGTTCAATTCTAAAGGTAGAGTAACTCCAGGGAAACAGGCTTTTGCTTTTACAACTAGATCTTATAAAGGCTAGAGAACACAGACACCCCTCTAATTCCTTTGGAAGTATTGGAAAACTTGGTTAGCAGGCTTGCGTTACCATAATATGGAAACAAATATGGCTAAACAAAAGTAAACATAGATCTGATAAAACGTTTACTGATTCTCTCCTAATATTAGGAGTAACAAGCTTTCAAGCAAAGTTAAGAACTCGATCCCTTTTTCTGATATTTTATTATATACACATTTTCTTTTGCTTGATATACAATAATCAATATATCTAAACACAAGCCCAAGAGATTCTAGTTCCTTAAGCAGAGCATGAGAATCACCCCAGCTTCTTAGTATCCTTAATAACTCACGCGTATATAAAGGTCTTTTCTTCAAGATCTGAAGAACCTTCACATATTTATATATCTTTCTAGAAACATCAAGAAACTCAGACTCATCGTGAAACAGCAGTTCTTGCTTTTGTGCCAAGCGGTTCATCAATTATGATTTCTTTAATATAGTAACCCTATAAATACATACTCCAATCAAAATTCTCCACAGGAAGAAAAGGGGTCTGAGGCTCTATATTATGAAAGCATAGAAACCACCTTGCTTATCTAGATAAAAATACAAAAATAGGTGGGATTTAAATGGGCTCAACAGGAAGTAGAGGGGTTTAATGATAGTGGTTCTCCTCCATTCTTGATCTATTACTATTTTATAGAAACGAACCCTCATCAAGCTATTAGGCTGTTACAGGATTACCAATAAATTTAAATATCTCTGGTTATCTATGAATACTTGGTGTACCGTGGAGAGGGAATGCTTGGCTTAAGCATATAAGCATCTAATCTTTAATAATAATTATGATGAGGCTATATTCAGATGTGCTGGGTATATGAATATCCTCGGAGAGTGATGATGCTTGGGCTCTCCTCAGATGTGGGCCCAATGGCGTTGTGGCTCGATGGGCACCCATGCAGCTCATGTGAAGCCAATGAACCCGAGCCTAGGTGCAACCCCGCTAGCGGAGATACAAGTATTTGGAAACACTATCAAATACCGTTAGCGGGGAAACACTCATATGTGATAAAAGATCCTCTGTGGCTGTGAAGACCAGCTTATATGAAGAAAAGCGCAGACAAACATAAACCCATACAAAGATCTGTCTTAATTCTCTTCCATAATACTAAGGCGGATCCAGGTTGTGCTGTATATAGAACCGAGGGGTGGACCCTCTCCCCCACGCTCCCCCCGGTGACCTGTGAACGCTTGCGCCGAGGGTTAGGTTGCTCCCTTCCGGGCCTGGCCTGTTTCCCCTCGTGAAGGCGGTTTAGCCTCCTCTTCCGAGGAGGCCTCCACCACCGCAAGCCCCACAGGGCGGGCTTCATAGCTGGGATGAGGATCCCTCGGTTCTATATACAGCACAACCTGGTTACTGGCCCCCGCGTTGCGCCCTTTCGGGTTTGGGGGTGGGCGAGGCCCCCGGCCCTACCCGCCATATTTATAATATGTTTCATTGGTTATAAAGTCTACTTATTACCTTGATAATGAGATCTATATTTGAGAGAAGCTGTATGGGATTAGCGATAGGACTTGATCTCGAGGGTCTAATAAGATATATAGAGACTAGAAAAGGGCTTATAGAAGCTGAGCTTGAGAAGGTTGTGAAAGGATATGAGGGGGAGGTTCTTGAGATAATTAACTACATGTCAAGGGGTGGGAAGAGGTTTAGAGGGGTTCTTTCAATACTTGTTTGTGAGGCTCTGGGTGGGAGGATAGAGGATGCTTTAGACGCTGCAGTAGCTATAGAGCTTGTGCATGCAGCCTCCCTCGCTCTAGACGATATAATAGATCTCGATATGATTAGAAGAGGATCTATAGCATCGTGGATAAGATACGGAATATCCAAAACAGTTTTGATATCCAATATGTTGATACCAAAAGCCCAGCTCATGATAGAGAGATACGGTTTCGACGCCTTGGTAAGGGTTATAGAAGCCTGGCTTCAAGCCACCAGCGGAGAAGTTATAGATGTCTTTGGCCCCGGTTCTGCTGTAACTGGGTACGAGACCCTGGCTAGACTGAAGACGGGCTCTATTTTTAAGGCATCAACGTTTTTGGGTGCTAGAGCTGCTAGGGCTGGTAAAGTATATGAGGATCTATCAGCCTCTTTCGGCGAGAATCTGGGGGTTCTATACCAGGTGGCCGACGATCTTGTTGATGTGATAATCGATAAAATAGCTGATAAGACCCATGGAATAAAGATGTTTATAGAGTGGCTTGGAGACGGGAGCAAGGATGAGATCGTTGAAAGGGCTGTTCCGAAGATAATATCTCTAATAACTAGGCTCGAGTCAATGGTATCTAGGTATCCTGAGAGTAGGTATAGAGATTATTTATCGGTAATACCTAGGTATATGGTGTATAGCATGCTAAAAGAGGCTGGGAAAAAGGGTGAGGAGGTATATAAATATATCGCTGAGACTCCTAGCTAAGAGCTGACAATGCCTATAGGGATTTCACATGGTTACTAGACTCTCCACAGGTATTCACGATCTAGATCGCATGATCGAAGGAGGGATTCCAGAGGGGTTCTTTGTAGCAATAGTCGGAGAGCCAGGCACGGGAAAAACAATTTTAAGTATACATTTCATTCACCAAGGGATCCTCGATGGTGATAGATGTATTTATGTCACAACAGAAGAGGACAGAGAATCGATCCTAAACCAGGCTAGAAGATTCGGATGGGACTGGAAACCGTTTCTCGGGAAAAGATTCATAGTGATAGATGCGTTAAAGACGCAGGAAGATCCATGGTCTCTTCAGGAAATGGAGATAGAGGTGTTAATAAATAAGATTATAGAGGCTAAAAAGACCCTTGGTTATGGAAGAGCCAGACTTGTGATCGATTCCATATCAGCCTTCTGGCTAGAAAAGCCAGCCATGGCTAGGAAATATAGTTACATGATAAAAAAGACCCTTGGGAAATGGGGTTTCACCACATATCTAGTTTCTCAATATGCTATAACAACCATGTTCGCATTTGGCTGGGGTGTTGAGCACATAGCAGATGGTATTATAAGGCTTAGAAGGAGGGTTTCCAAGGGGGTTTTAAAGAGATATCTCATGGTAGAGAAGATGAGAAACACTAATCATGATAAAAGGATCTATGAAATAGATATAAGTGATAACGGTCTCACCATTCTTGGGCCAGCAGATCTAGATATAGAAGAGGTATCGTCACCCAACTACACAGCTTATAGATAGGTCGTTAAGCAATATATTAATTGATAAATTATGTGGAGAGGAGATCCGAGGCGCCTTATCTTCTTTCTAGGGGTTATAACTATTGCGCTGAGTATCTATATACACGACCCAAGGTTCCTCGGTGAATATACGGACTATGTAGCGATATACATGAGGGATCCATTGAAGATCCTTACGGGGTATCCCTATACAGACTACTCATTCGAATATACGCCTCTCATAGCTATTCAATGGATGGCAGCGACTAGAATAGCTCTTCTCTTATCGGCATATGGTTACGATCCCATGCTCTCTATTTTGAGGACTACTTATGTTATTAATACTATCTTCTATATTATATATATATTGGCTATATATGCCATATATAGAAGGATAGAGGCATCTAAGATATCACTTTCGCTAGCCATAGCTTCTCCGTCTATGATATATTATCTCTTCTACAACTGGGATATATCAGCATCTACATTGATGGTGCTAGGATCCCTTCTATTCCTAAGAGGCAGGATTCTCACATCTTCCTCCCTGTTAGGGCTAGCTGCTTCAACAAAGATCTTCCCTGGGATGGTTCTCCTCTCACTAACTATTATAATTGCTAGGAAGGATTATAGAAAGGCTCTCAAGTTCCTCACAACAGGGTTGTTTGTTGCTTCAGCACCATATCTAGCACTCTCTATTCTCTCTCCTTCAGCACTCATTTATATCCTTAGCTACCACTCTAGCTGGTACTGTGAGAACTGCTTTTATGTGCTTTTTACAGACGATATATTCGATCCAATGTTGAGAAGTATATCTGTACCTCTCATGATCATCATACCCCTCTTCTTCATCATCTATATACTCAGATACAGCTCCCCTCTCGAACATACTAGATATATGGTTCCCCCATTGATAGCAACCTCCCTCTCAATAAGTCTCTCATATGTGTACTCACCCCAGATGAATATAATGATCTCTCCACTCTACCTAGTCCTCAGAGATAAGGCCCTATATATACTCATTATCCAGGATATTCTAAATACTCTCATCATGGTTCTATGGTTCCACGAAGATCTTATTACAGAGGCATTGGGCATTGAGAGTAGAGGTCCCTGGTATAGAGAGAGCCCCATACAATGGATCGCATTCGCCAGAATAATATTGATATGGGTTATAGGGCTTTTAATCACTAGAGAGGAGAGGAAGATCTATACTCTAAGGGCACAGAGTTAAAGCTCCAACTTCTGATTGCGGGGCCAATCGATAGGATTATATCTCTTGATAAATGACCTGGCTTTGCCCCTATTTCGATCCCTGGTTTAGATATATAGTATTCCACCATCTTTAGATCTACATGTTCCTCCCTTCATTTCCGCTTTTATATGGACTCCTAAGGATTCTCGCAATCTCCTGGGCCTTCCACTCAGATATTCCCTCTATCCTACTTAGCTCGGAGGGGCTTGCATTGAATATTGCCAGGACGCTTCCGAATCTTCTGAGCAGTCTCCTCGCCAACTTTGGTCCTATATACGGTAGGCTCTGAACTATATGGAGCTGCCACTCTTCAAGGGTCTCTAGCCTCGGCTTCTTATGAACTATAGGGTATCTCTCTAGGCTATTCTGGCTCTTCTGAGCAAGCGAGTGTATAAAATATGCAGCCTCCTCCTCATCGAGCGAGAATATGACGCTTATACCCTCACTCACTACCAGCCTTGCTAGGGATCCGTATATAGGCTGCCATCTATCCATGTGTAACCTGATCTCGGAGGGAGAGCCCTGGATAAGGATCACAGCTCTCTCATATCTATCTAAAAGCCTTCTTACCTGATCAAAGAGACGGCCATCGAATATACTCTTGACCAGGTCGGAGGCGCTCTTTCTCTCCACAGCTATTGTATTAGCTACTATATAGTCTCCAACGTCAAGCATTTTATATACGATATAATCGCCTAGTCTACTAAGTATCTGGGGAATTTTTGAAGCTCTTTCCCTCTCATCAACTATAATTTTTGGCATTGCTCTCAAATATATCTTTAAGTGCTCACCTTATTAGATATCCCTGCCTTGAGGGCTTAAGTAATTTAAGTATTTCCCGTATGTATCCATACCTCTAGAATCCATATTCTCAGCATATCTCCTTGCAAGTTCTAGAGAAATTTGTTTACAACTGAAAGCCTCGCCCTTCAGGGCAGGGATAGTTTTATTAGCTTTCCAGGTTCTTGTTTTTGGAGGGGCTCTATGGCCTCTGGCAGTGAGGGGTTGCTAACCATCTCGATCGGCATGGGGGTTAGTCCCGAGCCGGGGGTTATAAAGTTCCTCAGGAGATACAATGTAGTTCTCAACTACGCTATAAACAGGATCCTGGGCCTAGATCTAAGAAGCATTGGGAGGGTTCATAACGCTCTATACAGATAGCTGAGGGGGGTTCGGCCTCCCATCCAGGGTTGCTGTTGAATGCTATAGGGATGCCCTTGCAAATGCCAATGCCTGGAGGAACAATCCTAAGAAAGGGAGAAAGCCTAGGGTTAGGAAGCTATCTATGCTTCTGCATCAAGGCTCGGGATACAGGGTTAAAGACGGCTACGTAGAGATCATGGGAGGGATCAGGCTTAGGATAATTGCTGGGACAGGAGGTATGATCAGTATGAGAATAGGGAGGCTAGGCTTGTCTATAGAGAGGGTAAGATGATTCTGTGGATATCAAAGAAGATACCAAGGCCAGAGCCTTACCAGCCTAGGGATGTTGTTGCTGTTGATGTTAATGAGAGGAAGATAGTCTATGGAAACCACGAGATAAACAAGAAGAGCGACACGGGCATTGATAGAGCCTATAGATGGAAACTCCTTACCGAGAATCTCCAGAAGAAATACTCATCAACTAGATACCCAGCCTGAAGGAGAAGAGGGATCCTGAATAGAATAAGATCCTATCATAGGAAGTCTAGGAACATATTGGAGGACTGGGCTAGGAAGACATCGCTTGAGATCTTGGGGCTAGCTTTAAGACTTCAATATGCAGTTGCTAGAGAGGATCTCACGGGGCTAATAAACACCATGAGGAGGATCGAGAACAAGGATCACAGGGCAAGGCTCATAATAATGGGGTATAGGAGGATGGGGAAGTGGATAGACTGGCAGGCTATGAAGCGCGGAGCACCACTAGCAATAGTAGATCCTAGGGGACATCCTCAGAGTGCCCGCAATGCGGTGCGGAGACGATTGAAAATGGATATAGAAGACTTAGATGCCTACAATGCAACTTCGAAGCAGATAGAGACGTTGTTGGAAAGCTAAATATAAGGAAGAGGGCTTTGAAAACGCTAAGGATCAAAGCAAATCCCGGGGATCTCTGGCCACCCCCACTGCCCCCCAGATAACAGATGTATCCCCGAATAGATGGGGGGAACAATGAACCGCCCAGAGGGAAGCCTTGCCCCTTTAGGGCGGGGAGGGGGTCAGATAAAGTAGAATATTAAGAGGATCAAAATACTTTCGCCGTCCTCTGAGGGGTTTTAAATATATAGCGATATTTACGGGATCTATATGCTTGGTAGTAAGAGATATGTAAGAGCTTTGAGCGAGTTAGTAGTGATCATGATAGCTGTTGCCATAGCGATACCGGTGATGTTCCTTCTACAGGCATGGCTCACAGGGCAGATAGCGAAAATGCCTGAGCTAGAGTCTGTAGCAGCCACGTACGAGGCAAAACCAGTTAATACAAACACCACCATGGTTTCTGTTGTCGTTACCAATAACGGTAACGATCCTATAAGCGTTGAGGGCATATCAGCCATCTATACCACCTCAAGCGGCTCTGTCAGCTCACAAAGCTTCAATAAAACGCTGACCGATAGCTTTCCGGCTACTGTTGGGCCTAAGTCGAGCAAAACATTTGTAATAAGTATTAATGATGCCACAAAGGTCAACAGTGTCGTCGTTACTATAAGATCACTTAGTACAAATGCTCAGAAGACTATAAAGGCTACTGGGATCTAGTCTGGAGGGATATTATGTCTAGATTAAGACCAAAAATATCTTTTTTCCAATCTAGAACTCTCGAATCTATTTTAAGGAAAAAGAGAAGCTTATTAATAGAGGGCTCAGCATTCACCAGACCTTCTGACTTGGTAAGAGAGGAGCTCGAGATCCATTCTCAGAGCAGCAGGGATCCAGAGGTTCTGGGGAATATTCTGCTTGAGTACAGTGTGGGCCCCTATAAGATATCCCTTGTGAGTCTAGATGGCGAATATATATATTTATCTGAGCTGGTTCCTAAACCTTCTAAAGAGCTATTAGCCCTCATAGAGAAAGCATCGCAAGAGCTTGTGAGGTTTGTTCCTGAGGATAGGGATCTGGATGACTACTATATCGCAGAGGTTCTTAGAAAGATCTACAGCGTCCAACCGATCTATGTAGATACTGCAGTCTATTTAATAAAGGAGAGACTTAGATACGGTAAAATACAGGTTCTACTAGACGATCCATATGTGGAAGATATAAGCATAGGCGGTCCCGGCCCTGTCTGGATTAGGCATAAAAGCGTTGTAGAGATCAATCCCCACATAGATATGATAAGAACTAATATAGTGCTTAGTATGGATGAGGTGCTAAACCTGCAGAGATATATATCAACTAGGTGTGGTATATACCTATCCAAGTCAAACCCCATAGTAGATACCCAGCTCCCTACAGTTGATGGAGGGCACAGGGTTCATATGGTAGATACTATAATTACAGGCGAGAGACCCGAGATATCTATTAGGAAAAAGCCTATGGAAAGGATCACAATTGAATTGCTAATCGAGAGAAAGTCCATACCGAGAGCTGTAGCTGAGTACCTAAGGCTTGTACTATGGAGCAGGGGCTCCATAGTAATTACAGGGCCGCCTTCTAGCGGTAAGACCACGGTTCTAAAAGCTCTTCTATATAGCTATATACCCCACACCTGGAAGGTTATTATTATCGAGGATACTCCTGAGATAGATATTCCGGAGAACACGCCTTGGATTAGGTATACCACATATGATCTTGGGGCACTCCATATAGATCAGTTCCTTCTCGCAAAAGCGGCCCTCAGATCCTCTACCAACAGGCTTCTAGTTATAGGTGAGACTAGGGGGGCTGAGGCACAGGTTCTGGCTCAGGCCCTTAATATGGGTATGGGCGCTATAACTACATTCCACGGCGGATCTTCTGAGGAGGTAGTTACAAGGCTCATGTCGCCACCTATAGCCCTTTCAAGGCAACAGATTAGCAGTATATGGGCTATAGTTATTATGGGCATGGAGTGTTTTGAGGCTAGCGGGGCTGTAAGGTGTGTTCAAGGTGTTGATGAGGTAGTGCCATCTGGTGATGAGATAATGATCAAGAATATATACTCGTTAGGAATGGGAGAACCAAGTTTAGAGGATCTACTTTCTAGAAGCTCGAGGCTACCCCCTTATGTGAAGGAGAAAGCTGCGATAGCATTGCCAGAGAGGGGCGGTAATGAGGATTCTAGATAGCATTAAGAGGAGATATGGGGATCTCCTCTCACCCTCTATCTCTAGCTATAGAGATTACATATCGCTAAAGACTGAGCATAGAGCGGCTCTTCTAGGATCTATAGTTTCTATAGCTATATCTATCTTTATCACATATTTCTCCTGGATAGGGTATAGGTTCGAGCTGGCATTTCTTTTGGCCGTCAGCGGTGTCCTGTTATCCCTCTACAGAGTGATAACCAGGGTCTCGAGGGCGCTTGAGAGGAGAAAAGGATTTGTGGAGGAGCTTCCTTTCCTCGTATTTATGGCTTCGGTGACTGCAAAGACAGGTGTCGAGCTAATAGACGCCCTGAAATTTATAGCGGTTCATGATAGAGGTGGGCGTGTTTTTAAATATTTCTCCAGCCTCTCGAAGAGAGTGATCAACCTGTCGAGATATATAAGTATATATGATGCGCTAGAGAGTATAGCTGGTACACCGAGAATTGTTAGGAAGGCATTTCTGAACTATGTCGCTAACATAGCCCAGGGCACAGGTATCGAGGCTCTTAGATCTATGGGTGCGGAGATGATAAGGGAGTCATCGAGAAGGATTTCAAGGATAATAGATATCTCCTCGCAGGGAGGATTACTAGCTGTTATGGTTATGACAACAGCCCCCATGCTACTCTTAGGCATCTCCTCGATAATTGGTAGTTATATAGCGCTCACAGCATCTATCCTTATCACTATGATGACGCCTCTTATAATCATAGCCATACCATCGATCCCATATCCACTTAGACCGATCCCCACAATTACTTCGAGAATATATATCATGCTTAAGGTGTTAGCCATACTGGCTCTGACAGGGCTCTACATAGTCCTCTTCATACCGCTTCTACTCCCCAGCCAATGGCTTATAAGAAGTTCTATCACCCTTTTCATCCCTTCTCTATTACTAATAGCTCTCGGCCTTGTCTTGACAACGGTATTTATCTCATATATCAGGAGTGTTGAAGTAATCAAGGATCTCCTCGGAGATGCTGAGCGCTATGTAAGGGTATACAGAACTCTAGCAGGCTTCGAGGTAGATAGGTACTTAAAAAGGGCAAGGCTCTCAACCCCATGGCTAATGAGCTATATAGATCTTTCAATAAGGTTCCTTATGGAGAAAGGGGAGATAGATCCACATGTATTCAATAGATTCTCCGACGAGATTGGGGATATACTATCGAAGAACGTGAATAGGATACTCGTATCCCTTATCCCTCTCTCTGCATTGCTCTTACAGCCTATATTCCTCTCCCAGATAATGGTGATGATGCATGCTGAGGGACTATATACGTTCCTCTTATCATCTGTCTCTATACTCGCGTCATCCCTTATAGTATCTAAGGTCTTTTTCGGCGAGATCTATAACACCATAATCCCTGGTATTACTACAGCAATTTTTTTCCTCATCTCGCCCCTGAGGTGATGAACGTGGTTCAAGCTATTAGGAAGGGGTATAGAGTTGAGGAAATAAAAAGAGTGGATATGCCAAAGCCCCTGGCTAGATATGATATTATGTTAAGGCCTTCCAGGATCAATCCTGAGGTCATGTCCATAGAAGCGAAGGGTATAGATGTTGTAATGAGACCCCTGATAGGTCTTAAAGCAAGTTCCGCAAAACCATGGATCTATTACATAGAATTGGAGAAACCCAGGCTATGTATAGAATCGCAGTGCTATGGAATGGAAAACCGGTTTAAGATCGCTCCACTGAGTGAGAAGAGCTTCATAGCGTTATCAGGCAAGAGGGGCTATCTAGTAGAGGTGCTTGAAGAGAAACTCAGTTTAAGGGATATAGATGTCGGCGAGATCATTGGATATACTCCTTTCATAGACAGGACTGTTCTTATACTATCTATAAGAGGGCTGAGGAGGAAAACGCTTGCAGTTGATCAGGGATATACATACAATATTGGTTCCTACTGCATAGAGAGAGCCGAGGGCCACTCACTAGTAACATACGAATCTGATGGGTACGTGAGAATCTACTTTGGACCTGACTATGGAGGCTACTCCTTCTATGATGTTAGAGGCTCGCCAGAGACATGCAACATAGGTTATCGAGTAGCTAGCGTAAGGATTGGCAGAAAAGGCTCTATATACATTGGAAAGGGGCTTTACCTAGAAACCCCATTGAGTTCTAAAGCTATTGCTTGGATACCCGAGGAGAAAGAGCTCCTATTATATGATGAGAGAAGTAGATGGCTTATAGAGAGCGATCTAAAGAACTTTAAGCCCATAGCAAGGCTACCAGAGAAGCCCATTTATATTGGGCGTACGAGGGATTCACACGTCTTGATGTTATCAGGCAGTATCCTCGCGATAAAAGAATCCCTTTTAATTAGACCCGAGATACCCCATCAGGGTTTTAAAGCGCTCTCAGCAGGTTATTGGGGTCTCGTTATAGATGCTGGCGATAAGATCTCGATAGTATCGATAGAGGGGAGAATATATAGAGAATTGGGGAAGAGAGGGGATGCTACCTGCTGGGGATTCATGGATAAGCTCCTCTGCATCTCAGGCCGCTTCATAGGCGTTGTAGATCCTGAAAGGGATGAGGAGATCTCTATCGAAGAACTCAGATCAGAGCTAGGGATCTATGTGAAAGGATCCAAGGGGTTGATAGATATAGATTTAGAAGGGCCTATAGAGATTCTAGATAGGGCTAGAGATGGCGATATCTACATAGCTAGAATAGCTCCGAAAACGCTTGAAAGGATCATAGGTGTTAAGATAAGACTCACTGACCCGCTAGGAGAATTTACAGTGGGTACAGATATACACATACCTTTACCAGAAATCGAGATCGAAAGTGCCGAGATGGCTACTACATCAACAGGAATTCATAGAGCGTGTAGCACCCCTGGATATGCAAGAGCAACATTTCATATGAGGGGAATGATAGGGCTTCACGACCTATATAGATATATAGCTAGGATAAGATCCAGAGGTAGGGTTATTGGAGAAACTCCCTTTAATTATAGAGGGGGTAGCGATCCCATCGAGCTTCAGATCTGCCTCGACACAGCGGTTGAAGAAGCGGAGCTCGAGATAGCGGGTATCAAGGATAGTGATGGGAATGCCTTCTATAGTTCTTCGATTAGGGGTAGATCTATAGATGTTTCGCCAGAGCTCGAGATAGTCCATGGTGAAGGTTTCAGCGAGATACGCCTGAGGATCGAAGCTCCCAAGGATCTTAGGATAGAGAGAGCAGTCCTCAAGCTCTCCTGTTCTAACACATCGATTGAAAAAAGTGTTGAGGAGAAGAGAGAGTTAGCTATGAGAGTTAGCGGTTGTGAAACCCCAGCTAGAGTATCTATTAATATCGAGGCTGAAGGATTCATGTGGAGCTTTTTGAGAGAGATATATCTCAGAGATTTAGAGGCATGCTTAAATAGATATGTCGAACAAGGTATTCTAGCCAGGATAGAATGCTCTGAGGGAGGATTCTACAAGCATATTGATTACTCTCCCTACGAGGATAGATCCCCCATCAGAAGTATTGGGATATCCTATGCGAGAAGCTGTATCCTCTCCCTAGACGCTACCAGGGATGCTAGCTATATCGTGGTTGGCATGAAGGGAGGGATATACAGGGCTGGAACTATTAAGCTAGGCTCTAATCGTATTGAGCTCGTGGGATGCGGTATAGATACTCCTCTCAGGCTCTGCATATACGATGGAACGGTATATAGGGAATATATGCTGCTTCCACCATCACTTGAAGATCTGATTAGACAGGCTTATATAACATCATATAAGCTCCTTAATATTTTAGGGAGAATGGTTGATTAATATTAAGAAGATCCTGGGGATGAGGGACGAGATCTCGAAGATCCTCTATGGATCTTCTGATCTCAGGCTAGTGAGAGGCAGAATTGTTAGTTGTCAGGATAGCGGGTGCGTGGCAAAAGGCTTTCTAATCGTTAGAGAGTTTACAGAAACACCTGAAGATCTAAATGAAAAAGACCTTAGGAAAATCCTTAACTCCTACGTGAGAACGCTTGCAGAGAACGCCCCTATAGATCTAAGGGTCAGGGTCATTCCCACAAGGACCGATGAGATCATAGCCAAGATAGATAAGGCTATCCAGGTAAAGCAGATAATACTGGAATCTGATCCCTCTAACGAGAAAGTTAGAACAGAGATAGAGAGACTCAAAAGAATAAAGAAGAGAATATTAGATGGTGAGACGCCCTTCACAATGACAATGATATTCGGGGTAATAGCTTCTGGGTCTAATGAGGAAGAGGCTCTTGAGAGACTCTCTCGCAGATTAGAGTTATTGAGAGAGGAGCTAAGAGGAATCGGTATATATACCGAAGAGCTCAGAGGCCTGGGCACCATAGCCGCTATCAACGAGTTTTTTCGCAGGGCCTAGGGGGCTCATACTAAAGATCCTCAGTAAATTGGTTGAGAGAGCAATATCCACATCATCATTCTCCTCAATATATTTCTCACCCTTTCTAAAAACATCTCTCCATTCGAGAGGGATCCATAAAAGCGGGATTCTGATAGGAAAGATTATAAATAGCGGGAGAAACATATTCTGGAACCCTAATAATTCTATGAGCCCCCACGTTATAGTCGTGGGTCCAACAGGTTCTGGCAAGACCGAGACCCTGATTAGTATCTCTTCTAAGATGCATACCCTCCTCTCAGCAACAGTTCTTATAATAGATGTGAAAGGAGATATTGAGAACAGACTATTGGGGAGGGGCCATTCCTTCAGGTCTATTGATATACCTAGAACCCCCCTAGGATCTCTATACCCCTTTTACATAGACCCCGGTTCTAGGGCTGGGCAGGTCTTTGATGCTATTATCAATTCTTTTGAAGTAAATGATATAAAGATGCAGGCAGTCATATATAAGGCTATAAAAAGATCGTATGAGAAAACTTTAACCCCTTCATGGCAGAACGTGCTTTCCGAGCTATCTCAGGAGGATGAACATGTGGGAGTCATGATCTCAAGAATTGTGGATGAGATCTCTTATCTAGATGGTGGAAAACACGGGACAGGGCATTACGAAATAGTAGAGGGGGAGATGAACCTGCTATCCCTTTCAAAAATATCTAAGGAGAAGGAAGAGGTGCTTGGCTATGCAATGAATATAGTATTCCAGGACATGCTTAACTATATGTCATCTAGGCATGTAGATCCTAGATATATAAGTGGCGCGATAGTAATAGACGAGGCATGGATTCTAACTAGAAAGGGGAGAAGCTCGGGCAGGCTCCTAAACCTAGTCAAGCTGTCAAGAGGCTATGGCCTAGCTGTCCTTCTGGCCACGCAGAGCTTCAGAGATTTCGGGGATGACTGGGATAGGATCTTGGAAAATTCGGGTCTCTTAATAGTGCTTAGCAACCCTAGTAAGATATTTTGGAGCGATGCATCCAAATTCTTAAAAATAGATAGGGAAACTATCGAGGATCTTATGGTTATCATGGGTAGAGGAGACGCTATCATAAGGATCCTCCCAGATCCAAGGCCTCTCCCAATCACATTAGAAACCGAGATCATCGGGGATCTTGCTAAAGTTAGATACTAGCTATATTATAACAAGAAGAGCAGGACTTCACCAGGCTTGATATCAAAAACTATCACGAACAATTTCCCTTAACATCTAAGATCTTGGCAAGTTTTTCTTCGCCCCGCCATTCCCGGCCTCAACTCACTCTGGAGGGCCCAGCCATAGTTTCACATCTATTTTCCTCATTTCTTCCCAGCCATTTTCCCTAGACCTCTGCAAGCTCTCTAAGGACCTATAACGATCATTAATCAATGGTATTAAGAAATAGAAGCTTTTAAACTCAACAGTAACTATCTTCTTTGAAACGGCCCTTCCCTATTGTAGACCGATACCAGTAACTCTTCTTATTAGCTCTAGAGTATTATTTGGTAGTGAGTGATAAGCATTATGAACATAGGCGGTATAATCTCCAAGAGATTTACTAAGGTTTCAAGCAGAGTGTATATCTCACTCAGCTTTACTGAGGAGCTACACGTTTCTATGAGAGCTAGGCATGAGCTAGGCATAATGTAGATCAGGTGTTGTGTATGAGAATGTTACTGATCCATGCTGAAGAATTTAGCTATAGAGTTCGGGAACCTGCTATTGAGAAGCCAGAGAAAATAGAGAAGAAAGAGGATTTTGCGAGAAATGTGCTAACAGTTTTCGTAACTGTAGAGAGGGGCGATGAGAGTGATAGAAGAGTTATTGAGAAGGCTGCGGAGGATATTATGGACGTGCTTAAAAGAGTCAATGCCGAAGGGGTTCTCTTATATCCATATGCTCATCTCTCCCAGGATCTCGCACCGCCTGAGATAGCTCTTCAGATACTCGTAGATCTTGAGAAGATTCTGAGGAATAGGGATATCAGAGTGTCTAGAGCTCCCTTTGGGTGGTACAAAGAGTTCACGCTAAAGTGCTATGGACACCCCCTCAGCGAGCTCTCAAGAACTATAAAACCGGGCGCCAGAGCTAGGAGGGCTGTTGAGAGATCATACTACATTCTAGACCTTGATGGGAGGCTCTATGGGCCGGGAGAGTTTGACTATAGTAAGTACCCCGATTTGAGGATCTTAGTCGAGAAGGAGGTATTTAAGAAGGAGGTGGAGGGGGAGAGGTCGCGTGCGTCTGACTATCTAAGGAAATTTGGCTTCGAGTGGGAGGAGTACTCAGATCCGGGGCACATGAGATATAGTCCGCATGCGACGGCCATATTAGATAGCGTTTCTCAATACTCATACTCGGTGGTGAGGAGTCTAGGCATACCGGTCTTCAGAGTTAGGGGAACAAACATGTTTGATCTCTCAGTGAGGGCTGTGAAAGAGCATGCAGATCTCTTCGGTGACAGGCTCTACGAGGTTGATAGCGAGGGTTCTAAGCTGGTTATGAGATACGCTGCGTGTCACCAGCAGTTTGCCATGCTTAAGGATTGGATCTTGAGCTATAAGGATCTGCCGATGGGCATGTTCGAGGTTGCTGATAGCTATAGGTATGAGCAGAGAGGGGAGCTCCTTCTAGGTTTCAGGCTCAGGAGATTCCATATGCCCGATATGCATATCCTTTGTAAAGATCTGAAAGAGGCTATGGATCTGACACTAAAGATAAGGGATAAGATCTTTGAAGAGGTTAGGAAAGTGGGTAGAGACTACGTAGCCATTATAAACGTTACCAAGGGCTTCATGGAGAGATCTATGGACTATCTCTCAGAGCTAGTTAGGAGAGATGGGAAGCCCGCCCTAATAGTTGTCTACCCGGATAACATCTACTACTGGGTTATCAATGTGGAGTATAACATAATAGATGCTACTCAAAAACCTAGGGAGATAGCCACTTTCCAGATAGATGTTGGAAACGCGGAGAGATTTGGTATATCATATGTCGATCCTAACGGGGCTCAGAAGAGACCTCCAATAATACATACAGCGATAATCGGGAGTGTAGAGAGATATATATACATGCTCTTTGATACAGCAGCGAAGGCTGAGGATAGCGGTAAAACTCCCTATCTACCCTTCTGGGTATCTCCAATACAGGTTAGAATTATACCTATAAAGCCTGATCATATGGAATACGCTCTAGAGATCCTTAACACAATATCTAGAAGAGGTTTTAGAGCGGATATAGATGATAGGGATGAAAGCCTAGCCAAGAGACTGAGAGACGCGGGGATAGAATGGGCATACTTTATAGTAATAGTAGGAGATAGGGAGGTCAAGACAAGAACCATAACCGTTAGAGAGAGACCTACAGGGGATCAAAAGGTATACACAGTAGAATCCTTCATAAACTTATTAGAAGAGCTCTCTAAGGGCTACCCAAGAGTTGAGCTCACAATGCCCGAGCTGGTTAGCAAGAGACCCTCTCTCCCATATCTAAGAGAGATATAGAGGCTCAAGCCCTCGATCTATAACCGGGTTAGTATATATAGTCTTTAGTATATATAGTCTATGGCAAGATATAGAAATAGTGTACTGTATATCATTACTACTATTGTTATTCTTCACATGTTATTTTAAAAGGAGTTAGAGTTTCCATAGCCTTCCTCAGATCTTCCCTGATTCTATTAATATCAATACAGATATATCTAGACACACCATCAAGCAGTTTAAGAGCTTTATTCGCCAATATCTCAAATTCTCTAATTCTTCCTTCCTGGATCTTTACGAAGGATGCTGCCACTAAGATAAGACCTTGTAAGACTCTCTCGCCTGATGATCTCCAGGCAGTCTCTAAAACTCCATGGGCTTCCCAGAATCTCTCACTGTTAAATAGATCAATGAACTTTTTAAGAATATCTAATCTATCCTCCTCTAGGATCGATGTGGGCTCCTCTTCTAAGGACCTCCAGAGAATAATGTCCCCTATCAGGCTTTTTATAGTTAGTATCACAACTGGAATATCTGGATCCCAGATCTCTATTTCAATATGCTTGATGGCTATTCTTATATTAGCTGCTCTAAAACAGCTTCTCAGGATTTTTAACAGATATTCCCTGTCGCTGGGCTTATAGCTGAAATGATTTTCAGCTATGTAGAGGTATCTCTTCAATTTCTCTCAGCTACTCCGGCGATATATAGTTCTCCAGGTTTTTTGGAGATACATTGAATGGGTTTGCTGGACACCATATATATCTCTCTATCTCCTATCTTCACAATACTTACTGTTATGTCTAGGCTCAGGTCTTTTACTCCTGTGTGTGTTTCTTCACGGATTTTAGATCCGGTTGGTCTATCATATATAGCTATCCTTACTTCATATCCCGAGGAGCCATGGTCTCTAACATATATCATTGAAAAGCCTTCTGAGAGACTAGAAGCCATGTGTAGCACTCCACGATATAGATGTAACTCCTAAAATAATAATTAATTTAGGGAATGCTAATGAGTAGAGATCTTCTAGCATATTCTGGCCAAGAATACTATGGAAAGCTGGTAAATGCGAATAAATACTATTTTATCCTATCTCAAGATCACCCAGAGATGTCATATATGGAGACTATGTATATGCTAACGAAATTAGATAGAAACTATGGGCTGCTTCATGTGGAGCCAGGGCTGGTAGTGGTCAGGGTAGACCGCGATATAGAGGCTCTAGAGACTATTGAACCAGTCTATATAAGGGAGATAGGTGTTGTTCTACGTATGGAACCTCTTAGAAAGGATTCTAACCCCTACATCTTGATCCGGTCTTTAGAGAATATCAGATTCTGTGGAAAGAGAGTCGATGTTAGGATCTATAGCCTTGGGAGGAGAAGACCGAGCTGCGATTATACACTGCTTAAGGAGGGAATTAGGGAGATCTATGAGAAAACAAGGGAAGGATTAAGAGGTGTTGGTGCCATCGTTAATGATCAGAGATGTATTAATAGGATCTCGATAGTGGTAGGGAATGTAATAGTTGTTGGATACCCAATAAGGTTCAGAATGAAAAGTGTGAGATCTATAGATAGTAAGAGATATATGAGCAATAAAGATATAGCTTTTATGGTAAATATATGCAGATATATGTGTGGTGAGGGAAAAAAGATCTTCGATCCTTTCTGTGGATATGGCCATATATTAGAAGAGGCCTGCGCTAAGGCATATCCCAAGACCGTTATTGGGGGGGATATAGATCCTGGGAAAGCTGTCACATTTAAGAAGATGGTTGGACACCAATGCCAGCTCGATGTAGTGGTTGCTGACGCCACTCGCCCTGCCCTCAGAGAGGGATGTGTAGATATCATAATATCAGATCTTCCATATGGAAGGAGGAGTAAGGTTTTGAGCAACGAAACTCTTGATCTCCCAGTTGTGTTTCTCCGCGAAGCAACGTATCTGCTTAGAAAGGGTTCTATAGCTATTCTAGCAATATCTCTGGATCAGTTTAAGCGGCTCAGGAGCTTTGTTAAAAAAGCCCCGCACTATAGGATCAAATTCCTCTGTCCACAATATATTCATGGAGGTCTCACAAGGGTTTACTTAGGCCTCGAATATATTGGGTAGACAGCTTCTTATTAGATGCTATCCTCTATCTAAGTGAACCCAGCTACACGTCTTCTTACATGTCTTCCGCTATAACCCTTAAACCTCTCCTCTATCCATACATTGCCCCTCTCATGATAGCCCCGCTCTTCCCAGTAACCGTCTACATAGTGATCTATGAATATTAGCTTTTCAACCCACTTAGCCCCCTTCCAGCCATAGAGATGGGGTATGAAGATCCTGGCTGGATACCCCTGCTCTTTTGAAAGGGGTTTTCCGTTGATCTCTATAGCTACTATAGCCCTTGGATCCTTGGCATCTTCTATAGGAAGTATAGCTGTGTACCCATCAAGGCTAACCGTGTATAGCCATTTAGCATCATTCTTAACCCCAGCCATATCCATTATCTTGCTTAGAGATACCCCCCTCCACTTAACATCAGCAACACTCCACCCAGTGACGCAGTGGAAGTCAGATACATATTCAACATCAGCCAGCCTCTGTAGCTCCTCATAGCTAAATTCCAACTTTCTATCTACAAGTCCATCAATCTTTAGCCTATATCTATCTATATCGATCTTGGGAATACCGAACTCTGCATATATTATAAACCTAGGTATATATCTCTGCCCCGGAGGCACCTGCTTAGTCATCATCCCGCTCATTCCTATCACAACCCTCTTATCAATAAAATCTATCTACGCCATTAATAAGCAGAGACTCCAGCGGTGACCCTCTCTTCACATCCCTAGAAGGGCTGTATCCTTTTTATGTTAATAGGGTTTTTATGTTAGTTTGTTATCTTGGCTTTGCTTATAAGTATCTAGTCCCTATCTATTTTGATGATGAGGTGATATTCGGGTGTGCTTGGTATGTGGATATCCTTGGTATGTGATTATGTTTAGAGCTCTCGAGGTCGGAGCCCTTTGTGAGGGCTATGCCCAGAAGGGCTTCGTGGTTTCAGGCATAGCCCTAGATGAGGGCACAGTGTCCCTGAGCTCGACAGTCCTTTCGAGAAGCCTCTTAGGGCATATAGCCCGGGAGATTGGGTGGGAGGCTCGAGATGATCTACTATAGAATTGAAAGAGCGGTTTGCCTTCTCCTAAGTGGTCTTTTGCTCACTCTCAACTTAGTTGCTCTTACCTCACATATTAGCGTCTTCTAGACACTAAACAAAATAACGGAGCTTATAAACAACACTCTTGCTATAAGTGACAGGGTTTTCAGCTGTGAAAAGATATAGCTTGTGGTAGTTGATAAAACTATTTTATTTTCTTACCACCGAATCTCAACTTCTTAGGCCTTAGATCATAGCTTCTACATCTCCTACATTTTATAGCCCTCACAGGATTTGTGGCTCCACATCTTCTACATATCTTCTTATTCAATACTCTATCCATCACGATCCTCGTCAGCTCAGGATCGGTGAGCGGCATGGTTCTCTACAATATCTATTAAGTTATTATCTTAAAAGCTTAAGTGTTAATCTTTATATCTCTACCAGGGGAGAATCTATATGGAGGCCGGGGTGGCCGAGCGGTCTAAGGCGGCGGGCTGCAGTGGAAAGCCGTTGTGACCCGCTTTATCGCGGGTTCGAATCCCGCCCCCGGCTCCATACTAGCCTAACCTGCCCTTAGGGCAGGGCTCTGGCAATAGATCGTGGAAATGAAAAAATTTAGAATAATCAGAATATAGGCTTTGAAGCTAACATATTATGGGTATAGGGCATGGTAATGTCGATCGAGGAGGCGTGTAGAGATAAGGATCTGGCATTTTGCATCTGTAAGGCGCAGGATGAGAGGAAGAGCCCTGAGATAGGGTGTAGAGAGGAAGAATCTTGCTATGTTTGCTGGCGATGTGGTAAATATTTCCCATATAGTAGGGTGACCATTGTGGAGACTCTTAGATGTCCATGCTGCGGCTACAGGATCATTGCCAAGGCTAGGCTACCTACTGGGAGAGCTATAAAGGCTATATAGTCTCTTGCCCTTGGATCTTATTTAAGGCGTGTTCACATATGTTAGGGTTATATATTACTCTTCCTACTATTTATTCTTAGCTGACCTTAGATGGGAGAGGGGCTGGGCATAGAGCTCCCCATACTCCCTACAAGTGTGATAGGGAGCTATCCAAGGCCTAAGTGGCTTAGAAACATGATTAGGCAGCGATCTTTGGGAAGAGTCGATGATAAGGCGCTAGAAGAAGCTTTTGACGACGCGGTCAGAGTCGTTGTGTGGGAGCAGGAGAAAGCAGGGATAGATATACCGAGCGATGGCGAGATGAGACGGGATGAGATGGTTGAGTACTTCGCAGCGAGGATCGAGGGTTTCAAGTTCTACGGCCCTGTGAGGGTATGGGGGAATAACTTTTTCAATAAGCCTGCTGTAGTATCTAAGCTAAGCTATGCTGAGCCCATAGTGGTTAGAGAATACCAGTTCCTCAGAAATGTTAGCAAGAAGGCAGTTGTGAAGGTAACTATAACGGGTCCATATACTATTGCTGACTGGAGCTTTAACGAGTACTATAGCTCTAAAGAGGAGCTAGTATTTGAGCTAGCTAAGATAATAAATAAAGAGATCTTGTCTCTACAAGAAGCAGGAGCGCTCTTCGTCCAAGTAGATGAGCCAGCTTTAACTACCCATCCCGAGGAGATGGAGTGGGCTGTGGAGGCTATAAACGAGGTTGCCAGGGGGGTTAATATAAAGCTGGGGCTTCATGTATGCTATAGCGATTACGAGCTTCTCTCCAAATACTTCGAGAGGCTTGCTTTCAGTCAGTTTGTCCTTGAATTCGCTAATAGGGGTTTTAGAGATCTTCATATCATTTCAAGGCTGGGGGATAAAGAGATAGGCTTGGGTGTTATAGATGTTCATAATAGGGCTATAGAGGATCCGAGTAGTATTGCTAAAGCCATTGAGAAAGCCGCAAAATATATCGAGCCTGATAAAATATATATAAACCCTGACTGCGGTCTTAAGCTCCTTCCAAGGGATACTGCTAGGAGAAAGCTGGAGGTCATGGTGATTGGAACAAACATGGCTAGGAAAGAGTATATTGCTAGAGGCATGTCTAAAATAGAGCTGAGGAGATGAATATGGAGATACATATGATGCAGCATGGTATATATCCCAGATCTCGGGGTCTTGCCAGGGCAATATCGAGGTATATGTCTGGGAAGCTCTCGAGAGAAAGCTTGGAAGAAGTATATACCATCTATACTGAGAAATTCTTCAAGCAGATGACAAGGATAGGCTGTAGAAGATTCAGTGATGGTATGCTTAGATGGGATGATATCTTCAACCCCCTAATCTCCTGGATCGAGGGTGTAGAAGTAGACGGGCTTAAGAGGTTCTATGATAACAACTACTTCTTCAGACAGCCTGTTATCAAGAGCAAAATTAGCTATAGAGAGGCTATAGCATCAAGCCTTTTAGAGAGAAGCGTGGAGATCGCTAAAAAGATGGATGTTCAGGCAGATAGACTATCACTAAGCCTTCCAGGACCATTCACAATGGTTACAAATTCCCTTTTAAATCAAAGCGAATACAGCATCGAGGGTTTCCTTAGAGACTATGTAGAGAAAGTGCTTGTCACAGAGATCGATAGAAGCCTCAGAATGGGGGTTACTAACATAGATCTCCACGAACCATCGTTGGTGGTATATAATATCTCATTAAAGGAGATTGAGGATATATATAGGGGGCTTTCGGAGAGATTTCCGAAGGCTAGGCTATGGATAATCACCTATTTCGGATATAAAAAGGAAACCATATATACACTTGCAAAGTTAGCCGGTAGAAGCGGTAATATATTCTACACTGCAGATCTCACAGAGATCGCCTCTCCCCCCTGGGATCAGATTAGTGACATAGCTTCTATGGGAGGTCTTGCTCTCTCAATAGTTAACACTAGAACAACTAAAATAGAGGATCAGAGGAACCTCGTAGATAAGATTCTCAAGGCTATAGGGAGAAGAGGTGGGGCAGAGCTATATTTAACTCATAACGCTAGCCTAGAATTCTTGCCAGAGGTAGTTGCGGTTAAGAAGTTAAAGCTTCTAAGAAGAATAGTTTCAAGTATTAGGAAGAGGCTAGGATAATAAAAATCAATGGATTTAGTGAATTATAGATGTCGAGTATCAACGGATCTGAACGCACAATGATCCGGTAATACCCTTCTCATGCTCTGAATATCGAGAATATTTTGTCACCATTAACGTAACGCTTATTAACCCAGAATCGAGATCAGATCTAGGTGGGCTATATGAGTAGCACCGAAAAAGTGATAAGCGTCCTGAAGAGTAAGGGAAAAGCTTCTCCTAAAGAGATAAGCCAGTCCACAGGGCTCAACTATAATACAGTGAGAGGGGCTCTTAACAGGTTACTCAAGAAGGGTCTTGTAAAGAGATTGGAGAGAGGAGTATACGCACCAGCATAGAAGAAATGACTGAGTTAAGTATCTAGCGATATGATATCCCATATAACTTTTTATCCCTAGATCCTCATCTATATATTATTCAGATGGTATATGACTAAGTTCGAGTTAATAGGCCCTAGTGAGGATATTCTCTCAGGCTCGCTACAAGATGCTATGGAGGAATTTCTCTCACAGCTAAGAGCTTCAGGGGCTAGTGAGAGGACTATAAGAAGCTATAGAGCTGCTATAAAGGATTTCATATCCATAGTGGGTAATAAAAGAGTTTCTGAGCTTAATGAGAAGGATGTTCAGAGATGGAGATTGGAGAGAGTTAAGAAGGGTTTTAATAGAAGAATAAGAGGAAGAGGTTCTGAGACTACTCTCTACTATTACTCGTTATTTATTAGATCTTTTATAAAGTGGCTCGGATTAAAGATTAGTGTTGGAGGATTTAAAAAAGGTCCTAGAAAGCTTATCGAGACTCTAAAGCCCCAAGAGATCCTCAGGCTTTTAAACGCTGCACGGGACCCAATAGATGTTCTAATAGTGTGTCTTCTCATCGAGACCGGCCTCAGGGCTACTGAGCTTCTTTCTCTAAGATGGGGTGATATAGATCTAGAGGCCAGGGAGATCTATGTAAGGGGGGCTAAGTATGGCGAAGAGAGGGTAGTATTTATCGGGGATCTCTCTAAAAAAGTGCTAGAAAGTATAAAGCCCCACATGTCTTCAGAGAATGAGAAGGTGATCCCCATGACATATACAGCTCTATATAAGAGGCTTAAAACCCTTGCTATAAGGGCTGGCATAGATCCCAGAAGGGTTAGACCCCATATATTGAGACATACGTTTGCAACAGAATCACTTAAAAAAGGCCTACCTCTCCCTGTGTTACAGAGGATATTGGGGCATAAAGATATAAAGACTACACAGATATATCTACACATGGTTAAAGAGGACATAAAGAATCTATATTTAAAGATATACTCTATCTCAGGTACATACGTCGGGGTAGAAGCCGGTGAAAGAGGGACTAGTGAAACGCGTCTCTAGTCAATAACCTTGGTGGTCGTAGCCAGGTTCTCGGCAGCCTCTCTAGAAAATCCATCTCTCCCTAGTATTGTGTATCTCTCAGGCCTTATCTTGTGGGCTATGGTGAGGGCCTCTATGATCTTTTCCTTAGAGACCCCGAGCTCCTTAGCCGATACGGGAGCCCCGAGAGCCTTAAGTATATATCTAATCTTCCTCCAATTCTTTCCATGTAGATATGCCATCATGATAGTCCCCACACCTACCTGCTCACCATGAAGAGCTGGGTAGTTTGCCACGAGATCCAGTGCATGGCTAAAGAGATGTTCTGCCCCGCTTGCAGGTCTCGTTGAGCCTGCAATACACATGGCCACGCCACTGCTAATTAGGCCCTCTACAACAATTCTGTAAGAGTCTAGAGAAGCGTTCTTAATCCTTCTCCAAGCGCTTATTACATGCTTAGCACTATGTATAGCAAGCGATGCTGCATACTCAGCATAGTATTCGTTTTGAAGGAGATGGGCAAGTCTCCAGTCAAGCACTGCAGTGAATTTCGCTATTAGATCCCCCACACCGGCTATTAGTAGCCTCCTAGGCGATCTGATCATGTAGTCCAGATCAACGAATATAGCTATAGGAGTTACAGCCTCAACGGACCTCACCTCACCAACCCCCTTAATTGATGCGAACGGCGAGGCTATCCCATCGTGGGAAGGCGCTGTTGGAAAGCTTATAAATATCTTACTCACCTGTTTCGCGGCGTACTTAGCCACATCTATAGCCTTTCCCCCTCCGAGGCCCATAATAGCATCAGCTCTGTATTCTCTCGAGAAATCCGTGACCTTTGCCACGTCATCTATCGTGGATGATCTGACGTCTATTAATGCTACCTCAAAGCGTCTGTCGGAGAGTATATCAGAGATCTCTTTAGCATATATTCTAGTATCTCTGGAACCGCTGACAATAAGGATCCTCCTACCTATGCCAAGAGCCTCTATCTTCTCGCCAACCTCATGCCTTATTCCATGTCCTATTAATATTAGCCTCGGAAGATCTATCAAGTGTTTGGCTGAATGTCTATACAATTCTATCCATAGATATTCGCATTTCCTGGGATATAAGGAAGTACATGCTATCTCCTTCTCCCATTTTCAATATGTATTAGCCCCCTAAGAAGATCCCGATCCTTTATTCCTAGGTTCTCGGCAGTCTTAATCAGGGACTCAGCATCTAGATTACCGTATAGCCTTAGAGACATCTCCCTCAGAGTCTCGCCATATTCCCATGGGAACACAATCCACTCTGTGGTTTCTGCATAGTAGTAATCTGGATAGAGAATCGTTCTAGGCTTAACATATAGAGTTGCGGTTCTAACCTCCTTAGCCCCATATAGCTTTATAAGCTCGATAGCTGTCTGTAGCGTCCTACCGCTATCAGAAACATCGTCAACAATAAGAACCCTCTTCTCTCTCGGAGAAAGCGTTGGGCCGGAAGTGATCAGGGGCCTCTCTCTAGTCTCCCCAACACCTTTATAGAACTTGATTCCTATTCCACCTACATCGTCAACGCCAAGCAGATCTGATACGAGCTTAGCAAGGATCCAACCATTTCTAAAAACACCAATAATCATGTCAGGGAAAAAACCACTGTCAGAGATCTTTTTCGTTAGTTCGAGAGAGCCTATTGATATATCAGACCAGTTAAGCACGAGAAAACCCACAGAGATTCCCCCATAAATTTATTAACATAAGAAGGTATAAAGGGAAAGGACGCACTTTTCAGCTAGCAGTCTCAATCTTCAAAGAGGATAGACTAGGCTATTATTGGTTTAACGATAAGCTTAAATAATAGATATTTAATTTAAATATTTAGAGTGGGAACACTATATCTTAGACTTATAATAAATCCCGGTGTAGTTCTAGATCATGGGCAGGCTGTATCCTTTTTATGTTAATAGGGTTTTTATGTTAGTTTGTTATCTTGGCTTTGCTTATAAGTATCTAGTCCCTATCTATTTTGATGATGAGGTGATATTCGGGTGTGCTTGGTATGTGGATATCCTTGGTATGTGATTATGTTTAGAGCTCTCGAGGTCGGAGCCCTTTGTGAGGGCTATGCCCAGAAGGGCTTCGTGGTTTCAGGCATAGCCCTAGATGAGGGCACAGTGTCCCTGAGCTCGACAGTCCTTTCGAGAAGCCTCTTAGGGCATATAGCCCGGGAGATTGGGTGGGAGGCTCGAGATGATCTACTATAGAATTGAAAGAGGGACAAGAGGCTATTGGGCACGGTATTAGCTGTGGACGACGGCTATTTCCTGCCGGAGTATAAATCGCTGAGAGGATATAGTCCTGTGGTGGGGATCGTTGGGCATAGATCTAGAATCTATGGGATAGCTATTAGAAAGCTTCTGGTCGATTCCATGGATATTGAGGATATCCTGGTAGATATATTTAGGGACATTTCGAGGATCGTTGTTGAGGATATTGATGCCATTATATGTGATAACGTTATATATGGTGGCTTCTCTATATATGATCCCTGGAGGCTGAACAAGAAGATCGGGGTGCCTGTTATAGTGATATTTAGCCACTCACTGGACTTGACAAGGATAAGGATGGCTCTAGAAAATCACTTTGAGGATTATGTTAATAGGTACGCTCTTATAGAGAAGTCATATAGAAGTTCTAGGATTGTTGTAACACCTAGGGGGCATATTAGGGTACTATGTGTGGAATTAGGATGGGGAGAGTGTTTAGAGATTATAATTGATAATCAGACATATCATCCGCTTCCCCAGCCTCTGAGACATGCAGATATAATAGCATCAGCTATTGGAAGAATCCTTGCTATGAAGCCTTCTTCTACCAAGGTGTAGCTTAATGATGGATACTAATAATAGGTAGGCCAGAGCCATACCCCCTAAAATTATTCCTAATATGGATATCCATACTAGTTCTGGGTCCCACAACCTTGTACACCTTCTAAGGATTTTGGGATTGCTTTATAAGCTCGACTATTTCCCTATCTCTGGTAACTATTATAGATCCTATGTTTGATAATCTATCTAGGGCCATCTCAACATTACCTCCCCTATCGTTGACCACGTACGCTCCTACCTCTCTGGCAAAGCCTATGGAAGCAGCTACGTCAACATTCCTCAGCTTTTCCCTAAGATCCACAAATGCTCTGAACCTTCCGATAGATGTATAGATTATGTCTAAAGAAGCTGAGCCCAGAGATCTTATCTTGGGTTTTCCTAGTTTCAACCAGATTTTATGTATTCTTCCAATTAGATCTGGCTCTTCGAAATATACAAGGATCGCGTCACTAAGATCTATAACATAGCGAGATGCTGGTTCATAATTCACATAGGCCCCGAGACCCTTTACAAAGACATAGTATCTATCCCTAAAAATCTCTGAGACTACACCCACAGCTATATCATCTACAGATATTCCTTCCTCCTTATATGGGAGTGCTGCAATGCTGATACTGCAATATGGCACATTAGCAATATAGTTGATGGAGCCGTCTAGGGGATCTAGAATAACTATATATTCTGGTCTGGATTTACCTGTATATAGTGTCCCCGATTCTTCTGTAACTATTAGAGCATCGATATTTGACTGCTTAAGTGCTCTATATATATAGTCCTCTATCTCGCGATCTATTTTTCTAGTAGCATCACCCACAGGATTTCGAGCGAGGATCTTGTACATACTGTGATCTTCACTCTTTTCCCTAGCGTATTTAGACGCCTCAATTGCTATCCTAATAAGTAGCCTGGAAAGTTCTTTCAGATCCCTCTTAGTGGTGTTCTCTTCCACTTAGGCCACCATAGAAGGGGATTCACAGGTTCTAATATCTGAAAGCTAATATTGTTAATAATAGGAACAAGTTCTGTCCTTTAAGACAAGATATTTTAAGTTTTTATGAACTCGTAGATATAGCTATGATGATGTGGATAAAGATTCGAGAACCTGGGATCAATATCTAGAATGAACATCGAGATAGAAACAAATAGCTCCTTACCAGGAGTAATACCGAGATCCAGCGATAGATGAGATATGAAATATATTGAGTAAGCATCTAAGTGTAATGATCATTATTTTATAGATCTATTATTTCTATGCTCTTCTTATTCAAGGTGTTATTGATTAACAGCATTTTGCTATATGAAAGGGCTTCCGATCCTTCTCTTAAGATCTTCTCCTTCAGATGTTGAATTATAGAGCTAGTTTCAGACAGATCTTTTAGGTAGATCGGCTCGACACCCCAGAGGAGATGGGACTGTCTATATGTGTCAAGATTGTCTGTGACGAAATAGATTTTTTGCCTAGGCTTGTTGATAGAGATTAAAGCAACGTCCCTAGGATCTCTATCTATTACTGCTATAGAAGCCTGTATACTCTCAGAGAGTCTATAGATCCCATATGAAAGCCTGCTTTTCCTTCCAGCATCGGCACTAGCTCTCCTCGATTCGGGGCCTCCATATGTGATCTCTGGATCTTTTTCGGCTCTCTCTATTACCTTCTTCGCCCACTTAACAGCCTCTACAGGGTACAAACCAACTGCGGTCTCACCCGTTAGCATTACTCCATCGACTCCCTGAGATACGACACTGTAGAGATCCCCGATCTCCGCTCTAGTGGGGACGGGCGAGTTCATCATAGATTCGAGGATCTGGGTTGCTACTATACACGGCTTACCCATTTCATGGCATATATTCAGGATTCTTCTCTGGATCGATGGGATCTCCTCTAAACCTAGGTTCATCCCGAGATCGCCTCTAGCTATCACAACCCCATCGGCCTCCTCAGCTATAGATTCTATGTTTTTAACAGCACTCGAATTCTCGATTTTAGCTAGTATCTTCTGCTTCCCGCCCATACTATATATTGTTTTTCTTATAATCCTGAGATCCTCAGGGCTTCTTACATGGCTGGCCCCGATATATGAAAACCTGTTCTCAATAGAGAATCTGAGGGCCTCAAGATCTCTCTCCCTTATGATCTTGGAAGATATTTCCTTTCCCCTTATAGCAAGACCTTTCCCAGATCTAAGGACACCATCTGTTAGAGCTATAGTCTCTATCCTACCCCAGCTAGAGGATATAACCTCGAGCACAACCCTTCCATCATCTAGAAGAATTATATCTCCCTCGTCGACTAGTTCATAGAAATCGCTTTCACGCACCGGAACGCCGTCTCCAGTATTTGAAAACACGACCCTGCTTCCTCTCTTAAATGCCAGCTCACCGAAATCTCCTAGCCTTATAGAGGGCCCTGGAAGATCTCCTATTAGACATAGAAAATCTCCGAGAGATGTTTCAAGATCCCTTACGAGGTTTACTATCTCTCCCCAGAACCTAGCGTCTCCATGGGCGAAGTTTATCCTCATACACCTAATACCTAGTCTATAAAATTCCCTAAGTATCTCTGGGTTTTTCGAAGCAGGCCCGATAGAGGTTATTATCTTCGTTCTCAAGAGTCTTCACAATTATTAGTACTTATCAGGGGATATTAGTTAATAGGTATTATGCTATAGCTATTAGTGGTTAGGTTTATCTGAGTCTAAGTGTATATGTAAGATCACACTTAATTCTTAATTCCATATAATTCCTTGTATTTTAGCAGGCAAACCAACGCCATTTAGGGCGGGATATTTATAGGGTCTCCATGCCCTATACCATAGAGCTAGGTATACATGCCATTGAGATATTCCTAAGGAATCCCTTAAGTATGCCTATATAGAATCCGACTCTTAGAAGTCTTCGGAGAGGATATATAGAGATTTTAGTGAAAAGAATATAAAGAGCTGTTGGGTTAAGACTATTCCAAACAGGTTAAGGAGAGATATTAGGGCTTGGGACACATAGTTTCTAACGTTATTAATATATTGACTTAATATATTGACTTGGAATAGATAGTAGAAGGTGGGCCTTGTTGAGGCTCAGCAGATTAATCCTTTTATATTTCATCGTAGCTACCGTGAGGGCTGCTAATGCTGTTTTCATTGTATCTTTAGCACTCACATATCCTGAGCTGAGTGTAACTGCTATAGGGCAGCTTTTAGCAGCATATTCAATTGTTGAGGCATTATCTGGCTTCTTATCTGGGGTTATATATGAGCTGTTAGGTTCCAGAATAACCCTTCTAATATCATCAGCAATACTTGCTATATCCTATACAGCTATGAATACAACATCGAGTTTTTCAGAGTTAATAATGTTCAATGCTCTCGCCGGATTATCTGCATCTATGATCCTTGTTTCATCCCTATCAGCAATAGCTGAGGGGACCGTGGGCATTAGCGCGTCGAGAAGGATATTCGGGGTGGGTGGGTTTGAGGCGTCAAACCTCGGTGGATACGCTGTGGGCTTCGCACTAGCAGGATTTTTAGAGCTTCTAGGAATGTTGAGAGGATTTATCGTGTCTATTATACTCGCATTCATGTCCCTCATAGCCAGCGTGTTTATAACGCCTATTGTGCCGGGGGCTGGGATTGGCTATAAGATCCATCACGTTGATCGGAGATCGCTAGTCCTCATACCAATGTGGTTTGGCCTGGCCACGATCCTTGGAGTGGGTTTTCTCTCACCGAATATATTGAGGAAACTGAATCTCGGCATCTCGCTTCCTTTTCAGATTAGCAATGTTGATAACTACAGAGGAGCTCTCGAGAATATAGGGTCTAATCCGAGCATTGGGTTGCTTCTCATAATAGCTCTCTTAGGTGTTTCTATCGGACTTATGATCGGCAGCTTATTATCAACAATAATAGGTAAGGAAAGGATGCTGGTGCTGGGTTCTCTATCATTTCCAATAGCGCTAGTTACGGTGGGGTTCACATACGAGAATCTCTTGCTCTTTCTACCCTTGATAATAGTGATAACTATACCAGCTCTCTCCATACCCCCTACGCTCCTCACATTTCTAGCAGATTATACGGATGAGAGTAGAAGGAGAGGCCCGGCTTCGGGGATCTATGTAACCGTTTTAGGAATAGGAATAGGTGTGGGAGAACTCCTAGGCGGGAAGATCTTCGATACATATGGTCTTAAAACACTAACTGTTACTTTAGCAATACTCTTCTTACTTCTATCGATACCAACTTTAATATATGTGAATAGATATAAAAGCAACCAGACCTCATCACGGAAAAGATAAATTTCTTGATCCCTCACCAGAGGACTAACACCCAAGGCCCAGAGATTCGAAACCCCGCCCTTTAGGGCGGGGAGGGGGACAAGCGGTCATAAGTAGCAGCTATACCAGGTAATTAAGCTAGGAGGTTTCGAATTAGGTCTCAGATTCGATGGGTACTTCTCTTATGTCACTTGATCTTTTCTATGATGACTTCCCTATCAGATACTTTATTAATTACCTGTATTAATCCATACCTTAGAAAGAGATCTAATGCCTCACTGAGCTCTCTAACCTGGTTATCGGAAGCATTTATCCGTATCCTATCGCCCTTCCTAATCTTTCTCAAGTTCGATAATATTGCAGCCACAACGCCCCCACATCTCTTAGCCTCCTTCTCCAGGTCAAGAATTCTTACCTCAGATATATTACCCCACCCTATTTCTATGGTAACTACAGTGCTTATATCGCTATAGCTATAAGCTATACTGTCTTTCCCTTGATGATGACATATCTCCCCGCCCTTAAGGAGCAATGTTCCATTGCATGGTCTCAGATGTTAGCTCCTTGGTGAGGTATTAATGGTTTTACACCATTATGAGTTTTACCAAGTAGCTCTCGATCTTCCTCGATATCATTATCCTGCGGCTCATCTTGCGAGCATTGTTTAGTGCTGCAGGGTTCGGTTCCTAGCCTCGCTTATGCTATCCCTATGCTAAAGAGGATTTCCTTCTTGTATCTGTTTAGGAATAGCTTCAGCCTGGCTGTTCTCCTTTTGCTCTTCTTCCTCTTCTCTATCAGCTCTCTGAAGGCTTTCAAGGAGTCGGGGTCTCTGGCGGGCACTCCTCGGGATCCCCGGCTGGACGTTCTACCAGCACTTTTACTCCAAAAAGCTCCTGAGCACTATATATTATAGGGCACAGAAGCCCTAAACACGCTGCCCTAAAGGGTGAGGCTTGTCCTCTATCTAATGTTGAGCAAATTGGGATATCAGAAGTTATGGATTTGGTGTTTATAAGCTTTGGCTGAACATAAAATAAATATGAAAGCACTTCTATTGGAATGAAAAGGATATACCCTGGTTAGATATATGAATCCTGGTGATGAAGCCAAGGCGCTTCTGAGAGATGATGTAGAACTCCGGCCTGACTTATTTTGGTTATATGGAGGATCTTCGTTAATAAAGGTCATAGATCCTCTAAGCTATCTTCATGGGCCTTCTGGGTCATGATCCTATCTATATTTTACTGAGTGGGATGAGGGGTAGGGAGTAGAGATACGTGTTCTATTGATCTGTTACGGAATTTAATATTAGGTAGCTGTGTGCATAATAGGTGTATGTGCTTCTCCACATTCTTCTATGATCTTTCTGTCCCTTAATCCTAGGATCCTTATTTCCGGGTCTACCTTGTCTCCCATAGCAAGCTTAGCTAACTGAGTCCCTAGATATGGTGATCTCATAGTGCCATAAGTGCTTAATCCGTATGCTAAGAAAAGGTTTCTGTAGTTTCTATCCCTTCCCAAGAAGGGTAGGTAGTCCTGGGTTAGGTCGCAGGAGCCGCTTATCAATGCTACGGGCTTAGCATTGCCTGTACCATCGATTCTACTTATAAGATCATCGATAACTCTGTTCAATATCGATCGGCTAGGTTCAGGGTTATCCGGGTTTTTAAGAAACTCGCATGGACCGTTCCCTACTATTACTCTTCTAGAAGTTTCAGGTACTAAATATAGATGCGAGACATTATCATAGATCACCGGGATATCTATTTCTAACCCGAGATCTATGGCTAAGCTCTGACATAGAATAAACCTCTGTTCTGGAGACAACATCTTTCCAAAGCTCCTCGCGTATACCCTCGAAGTGTTAACCCCAATATCCAGTATAAAGGTTTCTCCATATACCTCACAGCTGCTTCTCCCAGATATGACTTTGCTTATGAGATCACCTTCCGGTTTTAAGTATGTTTCGCCACAGGTCTCGTATATAGATCCCCCTAGATTCTCTATCTCATTTCGAATTCCATATACTAAAGAACCTATATTAAGGACGCCATCGTCTTCGGTATATATCCCCACCTCATTATCCCTAACCTTTATAATGCTCCACATGCTTCTAATTTCATATGGATCAAGAATTCTATAGTTTATACCCATAGATCTATATATAAGTTCCAGTCTATCTAGAACACGTCCTCTACTGTTTATTGTTAAAACTCCTCTCCTCTCGAAATATTTTTCACCACGATCTCTCTCTAGCTCTTTAACCATATTCATAGATCTATTAACAAAGAGTATATCAGCCCTCAACACCAACTGCTTAGTAACTATACCAGTGCTCTTAGAACACGAGCCTGAGCAAAGGGTTTCCTTTTCCACTATAGCCACCCGATAACCCTTCCCAAGCATTTCGAGAGCTGCAAAAAGCCCTAAAAGACCTCCACCAGTAATCACAGCATCATACCTCATTCCCATATCAACTAGACTATTTGCTAGACACAATATATGTTTCAATAGGTATTAACGAGTATAAGATCTTCTATTGCTTCGAATAATGAAACCTTAACCTCCTCACTACATTATACAATAATATATGACACCCTCCCCACCCTAAAGGGTGGGGTTTCGAATCTCTGGGTCTTGGGTGTTAGCCCTCTGGTGAGGGATTAATGGCTTTACATCATTGTGTGTTACTAAATAGCTCTCAATCTTTTTTGTTGTTTTTATCTTGTATCCTAGTCTTCTTGCTATGTTTAGTGCTGCATTAATATCTGCATTGATCTTCTTCCCAGTCTTCTTGCATTCATATAGCCCTCTATGTATTCTTCCGTTTTTATGTTTGTTTCCGCATATCGAGTTTCTCTGCCTGTGTAGTCTTCGGGTACTATCTCCACCTTTATGCCGTACTCTCTAAATATATCCACGATCCAGAGCACTATCTTTCTATACCACCATATGTTAGTGTTATACTTGTTCCCATTGTTTTGTGATAGCATTATTGGGTATCCTATGTACAGCTTCCTAACACCCTTGCTATATAGCTCATCAGCTAGGAACCTGATCGTTGTTATGTAGAGATGCCTGAGTCTTTCATCCCTCTTATACGTTGCTTTAAGGTACTTCTCTGGTATTCTTTCCATGTTGAGAATCCAGCATTCCTCAGCAGATCCCTCACAGCCTGGTATGTAACAATTTCTCTTTTCCACCAGTAGTACTCGGATTTGATTGTTCCGCCCTTAACAAGCTAACAAGCATAGCAGAACCATCTGTGATTACCACTGCGAACAGGTCATTCAAACCCATGTCTATGAATACCTCCTTATCCACTATGAGATCCCTCTGCTTGATAGATCTAGGGTTCACGATCCTACCCTTTTATCCTTATAGTTAGGCTTAACATAGCCTCTCTCGTTAGACTTAGGTGGCTCCCTTCCAACCTCTATTGGTATGTATGCCTGCCACCTACCAGCCTCATATATGATCTCAAGCCTACCCTGTTTTCCTTTCCACCTAATCCTGCCAACATACCTTATCCTCAAACCAAAATCCACTAATACAAGGTAACCCCCATTCTCATCAACAAGCTCTAGGTAATATCTATCGCTTCTAACGAGTATATATATCTTTTTCTTGCTTATGAGCCTATCCTTCCAATAGCCTGGTGGAGAAACCTTCTTGATATGCGGTGGTAGCCTTTCCTGTTTCTTCTGATCCAGTAGCTCGAAGAATGAGTTCTAAGTCTCATCATTCTTCTGTATAACAGCTTGAGCATTAACGCCTAGAACCTCATTATACTTGCAATTATACTTGCTATTAGTCCTATAGTTCTTCTTTCTTGTTAGCCCACTCTTGAAGAATGCCTGCCTCTTCTCATAGTTAAGCTCGTTGAAAAGCCTAGCACATGCTAAGCCAGTGCCCATTAAGTCCTCATGCTCACTCTCAGATGGCAGTAGCCTCAGCCTAACATCTCTCCAGTTTTCACTAAGCCTCTCCTCGATCTCTTCTCTTAGAGCTTAAAGGAGGTCGGGGGCTGCCTGTCCGTGAGTAAGGATCGGGGAATCGTCTCCCTTGGGTCATCCTTCTAGCATGTTCACCCACGGATGGAGCCACCCCAACCCCACAACGTACTACAACCAGAAGCTTAAAAGCTAAACTACCTGCCTTAAAAGGCGAGGTTTGCTTAACCTTAATATCACGAGAAATATCTAAATGCAGCGTATAGAAGGGCTATATCTTTTTCGCGATGGTAGAAATATTCTTATAAAATATTTTTATATGTTTATTATTAATTAATGGTTGGAGTGGAGGTTTAGGGGCGAACGAGGTCTAGGGTTAATGGCTAGGGGAAAGAAAAAGAGCGATGAGAAGTGGATGTGGGTTGTCAAGCCCAGAGATAGGATCTTTGTTAGTAGAACCGCTGTTCTACCCCCAAAGCAATTATCTAGAAGGGGGTTCAGGGCATTAGAGGAGATCCTTAACATATATATACCAAGATGCTTGGGAAATACTCTCCTATGCATCTAGAAACGTTATTAAGAGAGCATTAATAGAAGGCATGGATCCAGTAGCTATGAGACGAGGAAGGCGTGAAGAAGCTTAAGGAGGGAAAGAAGAAGGGAGGCTATGGGAGGAAGACAGCGAATCTGGGAGTCAGGGATTCCATGAGGATGCCATAGTTATTAAAAGGCTCTCTAGTGATAGTATAAGGATCATGATCAGACGGTATAGGAATAGGCAGTTGAGGCACAGGGTATACTAGAGTGCTTTGAAGGAAGGGCTCAATACAATAATAGATAAGGCTAGGGAGTATGGTGTGCCGGTATTAATAGTGGATCCTAGGAATATATCTAAGATCTGCCCGATACACAATGCCTTGATAGAGTATGGGGAGGATAGGTGTTTGTAACAAGGGGGCGAGAGGTGGCATAGGGAGGTAGTTGCCTTGATAAATATTTATCTTAAGGCTCTCGAAGCCCTTTATGAGGGCTCTGCCTAGAAGGGCTTCGGGGTTCTAGGCATAACCCTAGATGGGAGCCCGGTGCCGCTGGGCTCAACAGCTATCCATGAAACCACAGGGGTATCCAAAACCCTGTGAGGGAGGTGAAGTTCCTAGATGGCCATAGGATACTATTAGAAACCCTGTGGATCAAGAAGCACAGCAATCCAAAACAAAAGAATATCAATAACCATCAATGATTAACGATCATCGAGGGACAAGCGGAAAGCCTGGATATCTATACGTAACAACAATAAGATCCCTAGCAGATAAGCTTTACGACAAATATGTTAAGAAACTATACATCGGATATTCATATATGCTTAGCCAGGATAGTGCTGACGTCTCCCCGCCTTTAGGTCGTTATCTTTTGATTGTCATTCCTTTTAGCGGTTCATGGTTCCCCCTATCTATTCGGGTTTACATCTATCTTTGGGGCAGTCGGGGTGGCCAGAACTTCCCCCATCTAAAAACAATATAAAAACAATATAACTAGAAAGCTAATAAAACAATTCCCGCCCTGAAGGACGAGGCTTTCAGTTGTAAAGATCGAGATCCCTGCGTAGGAAGCTCAGACATTGAAATAGAGAGGGATCATATTATTTTATGCTGGATATTCTATTAATATATTAAGGATGAGGCCTGTTTCGATTGCCAAGTCCTGGAGGGTTTCTGATTAAGTGGTTCAACAATCTTAGGCGTGTATATGTGAACACTATATGGCTCTTTGAATATGTATTAAAGTATGTCGTGCCTGAGGATAAGAGTCCTCCAATATATTATAGATGGATACATGAATTGTCTATAGATGAGGACTGGCGATACGTGCTGGGAATTAAAACAGGTGAGGGTGTAGCTATAGATTTAAAGATTCTTGGAGATATAAAAGAGATAGATCCTGGGGAGATTCTTTTTAACTTATCGAAGCTCTATATATCTACATACTGGGATAGGCTTAGATCTATTAATGCGTATAGTGAAGAAGCATTTAATCAAGAGGAAACTGTAGAGAAGCTATATAGTGAGATATATAGGGCCTCTATATTTCCAACAAGAGTTATTCTACTAGAAACACTTAGAGATTATGGAGATGTAAAAGAGCTAAACCAAAGTGTTCTTCATGTTAACTGGGTTTATGTTATGTCGTTTAACTAAGAATCGACATTTAATGTTATTCTGAACATAGCTCGTAGGCTGGGCTACAGGATAAGAATAGCTAGGAAAATTAAGAGCCATTTAGCAACGCGTAATGGTGCAAAACCATTAATCCCTCTCCAGGGGGCTAACGTCTGGGGCCAGGCAATAGAAACCCAGCCCTTCAGGGCGAGGAGAGGATAATTCATTCTTTAAAGTTCCTCTAGATCTATATGTCTTCAAACTCCCCATACATCTTATTCTTACTTCTAATTACATCCACTACATATATTATATATGCTAGCGAAATTATAGTTCCTGAGAAGATAATGAAGATCCATAGAAGAGTATTAAGAAAACCATAGAAGCCCTGAAGAAAATATCTAGTAGATGCTGCACCCCCATCTATAGATCTCATGTTGGAATCTATAGCCTCAGATGTTGTGGATAATAAGTATACTAGAGATGCATAGCCTATGATTAACAGGATTGTGGCCAGACCCACTCTAAGCCCCTTATTAAGCCACTCGTAAGTCTTTTTACTGATCTGCAGCATGTTAACCGTCTCCCTATTATTAGTATTAACAAGGGATATAAAAATTAGAGCTATTAACTGTCTCTAAGACCTAAGATAATACTGATTTCAATTTTCTGTAGCCTAGCGTATAGAATTATATAATTATATATAGATATGTATAGAGAGATCATAGTATTTGGACTAGCTATCTAGATATCTAGATAACGCTACACTAAAGCTTAAAGCCCTGGCTTTGCTATGCTGGTGATAGTTGATCTTGTAGTTAATGTACTTAATAAGTTATAGATTCCTAGGCACTAGCTAAATATTAATAAGAGTACTTCTTCTTGATATGAAACTATGCATATAGAAGAATGTGTGGTGTTTTAGCTATACTGTCAGTAGTTAGGTGTAGCAGCTCCTATAAACTCTCTGAGCTTATCTCATAGGGGGGTGTTTTGATTAGGGCTGAAGATATCATGACCCCTAATCCGGTTACTGTTAAGCTTGATGAAAGTGTATCTAGGGTTGCAAGGATTATGTCTGAGAATAAGATAGGCTCTGTGATCGTTGTTGATAGTGGTGGCAGACCTATAGGTATTGTTACTAGCCACGATATTTTAGAGAAGGTTGTGGCTAGGGGTTTGAATCCAAATGAAATTGGTGTTGGGAGGATCATGTCCTCTCCTCTAATATATGTAGATGCTTCTACGCCTATTGATAAGGTTATAGAGATAATGCTACGGGCTGGTATAAGGCATGTTCCTGTTATGAGAGGCGATAAGCTGGTTGGTATAATAGCTGAATACGATATTATAGCCCTGGGCCCTGAGATATTTCAAGCGCTGGAGCTCTTTGAGAGTGCGATGGTGGAGAGGGCTAAGAAGAGAAGGGTTTATCGGGCCTAGCTTCGTTTAATATAAATATCTTCTGCAGTATCCTCTTACTCGCTATATATATGAGTCCTTGTAAAGGTTCTAATGATCTCAGTATGCTTTTAACCTCGTTTTGAGTAGTGTTGTCAGTAGCTATTATACTGGATATTCTGTCTATAACTCTTGGATCTGTTTGCCTGAGGAAGAAGAAAATGTTGGTGTTGTTAACGACTTCGAGGGGGAGTTTCTCAAACTGTTGTGTTGAGATCACGATTGATAGACCGTATTTTCTGCTCTCCTTAAAGATCCTTGATATAAATTCCTCGGTAGATCCTTTTAGGAGATTATGGGCCTCATCTATGATCACTACTAGATCTACATCTCTTCTCTGCCCCCTTAACATCTTATACCTCCATATCTGCTTCAATAGATATTCAACATATATAGTCGAGGCATATTCAGAGCCCACATTACTCATATCAAATATAGCGTGAAGCCCTCCTCTAGATAGCATTGGCTCAAGATCTATAGGATCTCCTCTAATATGGGTTGCCAAAACCCTTAAATACGGGATTATGCTGAGTAGAAGCTCTCTATTTCTAGGATCATCCCTAGATCTCTCAAGCATCTCCTCTGCTATAGCAAGGAGCTCTTTAAAGCTCTTTCCACCCATTCTAATAGCCTCTTCAGCTATGGCGGATAGTATCGATACTTGAAGAGCCCCTAGCCTAAAGATCTTCCTCAGACTATCAACAAGCTCGAGAGCCTTTACACCTGTAGAAGTGCTCGGCAGTATCTGCGGGGAAGCCTCTGAGGCGTCTATAGCTAGGAAACCGCTTAATCCTCTATATTCTCCATGATAATCTATAACTATAACATCTACGCCTCCTCTTCTAAGACTATCTGCAAGGATCTTACATAGAGTAGTCTTCCCACTACCAGTGTTCCCGCTAATCACTATATGGGGAGATGTAGAAGTATCCATAGAGATCCTTAGTCTAGAGCTTTTCTCAACATAGACGCCAGGTATCTCTATAGACTTAAAACTATCTTCTGAGAGAAGGTGCAACGATTTTTCACTCACAATGTAGGGATAAAGATAGATCGCAGCCCCCCAAGATGCGGCCGGGAGTACGAGTCTTGATATATTATACTCGCTAACACCTGTGGTGAGAATGCTAGCTACTATAACACCCCCTATGGTCACTGGATTAATGAGTAGTACTGCCCTCTGTGAAATGCCTATAAACACCACAATAAGATCTATGATTGATATTATAGATATCGTCAAGCCCAGCGAGATCATAAGGATATAAGGTGCTTGCTTCAAATTAGTTATCGTATCTAGCATGATTCTCTTAATATCTCTAGCCATAACCATCACCCTTCTTCCCTTTAAGGCGAACCTAGCTATTGCTAAACCCGCCATGATCTGGAGGAATAATATGGTATCGGTCAACAGATCATGTGAATATCTAACATATATTATATATAGAGCGGATATACCGAGAGATATGGGAGGTAGTGAGAGAACTACTATCTCTATAGGCTTGCGAAGAGCGAGATATATAGTGAGATAGATCAGCACAAATATCGGGGAAGATAACGGGATATAAGAATCTATACCATGTATAAGGGTTTGGATCAATGGCACATATGTCAACAAGGATGCCAGGATCGATAATAACACTAATGAGATATCTACCCGCAACCAACATCACCAAATCCTTATCTCTATAGATCGCCCCGAGTCATAATAGAATATAACAAAAAGAACTATGCGTTTCATCGTCATAATAAGCTTTCTTCTAAACACTTTAATATTTCTAGAAAGGCTCTGCATTACCCACACCAACTTTATCCTGAGGACTCCACCTCTAATTAAAAAGAGTGTTAAAAGTTAAAATGCTATAGGTAAAGCTATGGAATGGACTGGCTAGTAATTTGTATTACTGTCTATCTATAAAATGCTATCTTTATCCTCTAAGGTTAAGAAGGTCCTAAGCTATGTTTTCAAGGCTGTACTAAGTTAATCGATTTTTCCATGGATCTTTTCAACGACTGAAAGCGGTATATATAATTTCATGAGAGATATAGAGATTCTTGGTGTCGTCTTGGGTGCAATATTGCTCGTAGATCTTGATAGAATCGAGAGGGATCAGGGTCTCCTGGGCAAGATCCTAATGAAGGTGAGGTATGGAAAGCTAGGCGGTCTCGTAATATATCTCATAACGGGTGATTCAGAGATCAAAGCATGGGCTGAGAAGGTAAGAGACTCTTTCTCAAAGAATTTTGATGTAACCATATATCTCTACTCGATCAAGAATCTTGAGAGCGGCTTGAAGAAAGTTGTTGAACTTTGTAGTAAAGATAATAAAGATAACTATATATATGTATATAAAGAGATACCAGATCAGTATTTGAGGGAGATATTGAAGCACTGTGATAAAGTTGAGCCTATATAGACCCATAATCCTTGCTGAAGGATCTCGCGCTTTTAACTAAACGACAGATCTTCGTCGCATAACCTTCATAGATTTTGGTTATTTTCTCAATTTTTAATGTAAAATCGATAGATTAAAATCCTGCTAAGATTTTTGATTGCCTATTAGCTCTTACTAACTATCATATTCTATTAGCTTAACATAGAATACTCAATTTAAATCCAAGGTACATGATTATATATAAATTATTTTTATTAATAGTAAATAGTATTCAAGCTTATGCTCGGTAAATTGTTTTGGGAACGAAGGTTATATATTACCTGAGAGCAGAATTATCTGAGGAGCGAATATGTCTCGATCTACATCGTTCACGATCTTTATATTAGTGGCCATATCGATCTCAATGCTTATGCCGTATGTTGGACAGCTATACCAAGTATCTGTTGTTGGGTATGCGAGGGTTCCGGCTCTGGCTGTGTATTTGCTTGAGAATAGGAGTTATGTGGGGTCTGTATCTTGGATAGAGGTTAGGGTTGTTGCTCCTGGTAGTGGTGAGGTTTATGTCTCCACTGAGCCCCTTAGTGATATAGATCTCCAGGCGTCTGGGAGGGCAGCGGTCTTAATAGCTTCTTACATGGCTAATATAGATCCCTTTAAATATGACTATCTAATATCTGTTAAGGCCAGCGCCCCCATAATTGGGGGACCCTCTGCAGGATCCGCGATGGTTGCAGCAATATTCTCAGCCCTTACAAACATATCTCTAGACCCGTTAGTCGCATCTACCGGTATGATCTTACCTGACGGGCTTATAGGGCCGGTGGGAGGGGTTCCTGAAAAGGTTGTGGCTGCAGCTTCAAGCGGCTATAAAGTTATACTCATTCCGTGGGGACAGTCTATATATTCTGAGACTAAATACGTTAGACAGAACATAGGCCCTATTAGTGTCATAAGACCTATTACCGTGAATGTTAATGTGAGTGAGTTGGCTTCTAGGTACGGGGCTAAAGTCTTTGAGATAGCTACTGCTGAGGATCTTTTGGAGTTATTCACAAAAGGTGTTTATCGAGCACCTGGCGGACTTGTAAGCCCATATATATCTGCTGATGAAGGGAACATACTCAGGGCCTCTTATAGGAATTTCTCCTCACTTCAAGAAAGATCTGTATCATCTGCTAGCCAGAAAATAGGGTTTATAAGGGATCGCCAGCTAACATCTCTAGTTAATAGTATTCTCACCAGATCAGATAGTTATAGAAACGAGTCTCTAGCCTTGTTTGAGAGAGGGTTCTACTATCCTGCACTATCAATAATCTTTACATCATATGTGCTAGCGAAATATGCAGAAAACCTTGCAAATGCCTTTACAACCCAAGATACTGTGCGGTATGTGAATAACTATATATCATATGTCAGCTCATTGATAAATAGCTACACCGATTTCTGGAGAACCCTAGCATATAGAAAGGTCTATGGTGTTGAGGATCTATATATATTGCCAGAGATTTTCAGAAGGCTTCAGGAGGCTAGAGAATATCTAAACATCTCTATTCAGCTAAATTCATCGGGTAATGCAATAGATTCTCTATACTATGCATCATATGCAGAGGCGAGGCTAAGAAGTATAGATACATGGCTCTCATTACGTAGTTTAGGCGTCAACCACGCTATTGGTGAAGAATATGTACAGAAGATCTCATCGTGGTTATACAGCTATGCAGCAACATCCCTGTCATATCTCGAGTCGCTATTGAGCACTACAGGCTATCAAATTCAGTCGGTACAGGGTCTTGAGGATATGTTGAGAGGGGCATCATCATATCTAGCTGGTGGAGACTACATGGCATCAATATCGATCTCGATAGATATCATAACAAATACTACTCTCACAATGCACTCCATGTTCTCGATAAATATAACGGGTCTGGCAGATATAGTTAGAAGAGAGGTTATGAGAGCTCTCTCTATCGTAGATAGATCTTCACCTATATCTGCAAGGCTATATGCTCAGATGGGGGATTATCTATCTAGCTCAAGGGAGTATCAAGAGGCGATATTATTTTATGAAGAGGCTCTCCTGATACTAAGGATCTCGAGACTATTGGGTAGCCAAGTAATATCTCTCAACAGATCTGTTGAAGGAATTGAAAATATAGAGACAAGAACATCAATTACCACTTTCCCCTCTACGCCTGTGAATATAGGTGGGGAGACCAGCGTCACCAGTGATACGAGGTCTATGTTCATGTTCATTATAGTCATAGCTCTCATAGTAGTGCTAGTATCTGTTGCTTCAGCAATATATTTCTATAGAAGGTCTAATAGATCATAGCTATAATAGCTATTAAGGCTATTACGGTTCATCCTTTGGGGTTAGAGGATTTCTATGGAGATAATTAATATTCTTAGATGTCCAGTCTGTAGATCAGATCTGGAGAGGCAAGATAAGATTCTACAATGCAATGGATGTGGGAATAAATATGGGATTATAGATAATAGGATAGTAGATCTTATTGTTGATCAGCGGGAATGGGTCAAAATATTCGAGATGTTCCCGAGAATATATGATCCGTGGTCTCAAATCGGCTGGAGACTAACCGGTAGAGGATCTTTAGAGGGCTTTTATAGCGATCTCATAAAAGATCTAGGAGAGGGGGTTCTAATAGATGTTGGATGTGGTACTGGCACCATGATCTCGATGCTAGAGAAAAGAGGATTTCGAGGGACACTGATAGGAATAGATATATCGAAATCAATGCTGAAGGTAGCGGTTAAGAAGACAAGGAAAGCAGTGTTCATCAGGGCATCTATGGATAATATACCGCTAAAAGACGCTACAGTAGATCATTATATTTCGAGCCTCACAATACACATTGCCGAAGACAAGAGAAAAGTGTTTGAGGAGATGAAGAGAGTTTTGAAGGACATGGGCACCTTCAGGATAGCTGTAGCGGCTACCAACAGCTTTAGGGGCAAGCTCTTCTCACTACTCTTAGGGGTGAGGTCTGTTGATGAAAATGCCTACATAGTTCTACTAAGATCTTTAGGGCTCAATGCGCATAAAATAGCGAGATATGGGATATTTATATCTATATATGGTACAAAACAAAGCAATAAATAATGCAATATAATTATGACATCCATTTCACTCTGAAGTGCGAGGCTCATTCTGTTATTAATCCCGGCTCGGAGTATAATTCTCTCCTCAAATAAGAGACAAGCCGCCTCAAGAGGCATCCATTAAGTGAAATAAGGCTATAATCATGCTAAGTCGAGCCCTGCTAGCAGAGATAGAGAGATATATAGATACCAAAAAGCACAGCTAGCGGGTCGTATCCTTTTTACATTAATAAAAATGTTATTATATATATTATTAATTAATGGTATGGAAGTGTAGGGGTAAACGGGCTGCTAAGATCTGGTTATAATGACTAGAAGAGAAAGGGAGGGAAGATAGAGTGTGGGCTACCAAGCTGGGCGATAGGATCTTTGTTTGTCAATAGGACTGCTGTTATACCCCTCAAAGCAATTATCTAGGAGAGAGCTCAGAGCCCTAGAAGATCTATGAGACATTTGCAATAATCCTCGAGACAGATCTTGCTAGGACTGCTTTAGGCTATAGCTATAGGAAGGAGAACATTTAGAGGAGAAATGGATCCTGTAGCAGGGAGACTAGAAAGGCTATGGAGAAGCTTAAGGAGGGGAAGAAGAAGAGGGATTATAGGTGGAAGACAGCAAACATGATAGTGAGAGATGCGCTGAGGATGAGAGGAGTAATAGTTATTGAGAGAATATCCGGGGAAGATATAAGGTTATGATCAGCAGGTATAGGAATAGGCAGTTGAGGCACAGGATATATCAGAGTGCATTGAAGGGTGAGCTGAATGCGATAATAGATAAGGCTAAGGAGTATGGTGTGCCGGTATTGATGGTGGATCCTAGGAATATATCTAAGATCTGCTTGATACACAATGCCTTGATAGAGTATGGGGAGGATAGGATGGGTGTTTGTAGCAAGGGGCGAGAGGTGGCATAGAGAGGTAGTAGCATTAATTAATCACTATCTAAGGGGCCTCGAAGCCCTTCTGGGCATAGCCCTATTTATATTTAAGATCATAAATATAAATACTACACTCCAAAGGACGAGGTTTGCCTGGATTAGTTATCGTGTGGACACCTTATCTACATTTTAGCTTTCGAGTGTTCCCATATAATGGTGGGAAAGAGATTTGAAAATATCCGAGATCATGAGGAAGGATGTTCCAATGCTTAGAAAGGATGATCTTGTTGGGAAGGCTATATCTCTCATGTCCACAGAGGGTCTATGGGTTCTCCCAGTTGTCAGCGGGGATGGAAGATTAGCAGGTGTTGTAAGCTATAGAGAGCTGCTTGAGAGAAGGGTCGGGCCTAAGGCTAGGGTCTCTAGTGTTATATATCCTCCGTACTCGGTTAGTGTGGATGACGATGTTGGGGAAGCAATTGGAAAGCTATATATGCTTAGGGTTAGGGGGATCCCTGTGATTGATAGAGGCGGTTATTTGGCTGGGCTTGTAATGAGAGAGGATCTAATAAAGTACATGATGGAGCATAACCAGCTTCCAGGAGGGAAGGTAGCTAACATGATGAGCAGCCCTGTGATAGCGATAGATTCTAATGAGTCTGTTGCTAGAGCTAGATTAATTATGATGAAGAACGGCGTATCGAGGCTCCCTGTGATGGATGGCAATAAGTTATACGGGATCATAAGCATGAGGGATCTTGCGGAGAAGATTTATTACGTATATTTCCAAATAGGGCCCAGAAGAGTTGGGTATTATAAGACCGAGGAGGAGGTGTTAGCGGCGCCTGTAAAAGATATTGCATCAACGCCAGTGCTAACTGTGAATAGAGATGATCCTATTAAGAGGGTTGCAGAGCTTATTGTCAAGAGAAGATACTCAGGCTTCCCAGTAATGGATGGCAGTAACCTAGTAGGGATCGTAACCAGTTTTGACATAATTAAATCAGTTGTAAGGGTAAGAGAATCAATACCAATAGAGGCAAGGATCTCCGATCTAGAGGATGAGAGCTATAAAGAGTCATTGAATAGATTAATAAGTAGCTACACAGCCAAGATCTCAAGATTAACGAAGATCCTAGATATGAAGGTAATAGTTAAAAAAATGGCTAAGGCTGGGGAAGGTGGGGCATATATAGTTAACGTATATATCAAAACAAATGATAACCAGTACTCTATAGAAGAGATAGATAAGGATCCCTTAAACGCTGCCAGAAGATCCTTTGAAACTCTATTCAAAAAGATCTTTAGATATTATGATAGGCTCAGAACGATCAAGAGAAGGAGAGCGCAACGTGATTTTCCAGTAACGTGAAAACATGATCTATATTTATTATCTATATTTATTATTCGAATAGAAGGTCGAAGTACTTTATTTCTAAGCTAGTCTTTTTATTTAGGTAGCTCTCTGTAGGTCATGTATGGGTTGAGTCATTAATTGAGAGTCCCGTTACAGGCAAAAGTCCGCTTTTTAGTTAGAGGTGATGCTTATAGGTTTTATTCGTTTTGTTTAGAGATGCCTGTGATGAGAGAGCCTGTAGTCTCGCAAGAGCTTAGGTTCTCCTTTGAGAAGCGATCTTCGAGATCGGGATGCTAATAGTTATATGATGAGCGATCGATGGGAGATCTGTCAAGTTACCCGGAGGAGGTTGTGCCTCTATTTTAGGACTTTTTCTTAGCTATATGGTATGCCTTTACCGACATGGCTTCATATATTAGGTTCGCTGCTAATAAGCATGTAATCCCCGAATGATCTAGCGGTGGGCATACTTCAACCACGTCGAAGCCAACTATGTCTATATCTATCTTTGAAAGAGATCTTATGATTCTCAGTATCTCCCTAGATGTGAAGCCTCCTACCTCCCTAGTCCCAGTTCCCGGGGCATATGACGGGTCTACTACATCTATGTCGATCGATATATATGTCTTCCCCTCTATATTGGAGAGCTTTTCTAGGAGCCAGTCTATCCCTCTGAGGCTTATCTCCTCCATAGTTATGATATCTATTGGAACAGCTGACTTCTTTGGAAATTCAAGATCCTCCTTATTAAACTGGGGACCCCTTATACCTATCTGTATTACCCTACTTACTAGACCCTCCTCAATGGCCCTTCTAACCCATGTCCCATGTGTATATCTCTCACTACCCCAGTATCTATCCCAGTAGTCTAGGTGGCTATCCATGTGAATCAATACTGGCCTATACCTCGAGACACCTCTCAAAACGCCAAGAGATATACTATGATCTCCACCAGCTATGAATGGAACAACACCCCTCGAACTTAACTCCTGCACAACACCCTCTATAAGCTCGAGGGTTCTCTCAGCATTAGTTGGAACAACGTCAACGTCACCATAATCAACAGCCTTAAGCACTCTGAAGGGATAGACATCGAGAATCATATTATAAGGTCTCAACAACCGAGACTCAAGCCTAATACAGACAGGAGCAAGCCTAGCACCACTATAGAAAGTAACTCCACCATCAAAAGGAATACCGAGAAAAACCCCCAGAGTAGATACACCCTCAAGACTCCTATAATATGGAAGCCTAGCAAAGGTGGGGATTTGCGCAAAACGAGGTGAAGCCATAGGATCTAACTGCTCACCCGGCCTGTACATGGATATCCACAAATAATTATGCAAAAATTTTAAAAATTCTCTCTAAATATCCCCATCCTTGAATATCCTAGATAAAAACATTTTTATCCTTCTATGCAAAAAGTCAGCTATCAGCATGGAGAGAACAGTCTTCACCTATCTGAGTGCACAGGCCTCATCACTACTAGCAAATATGACTTGGTATCTTATAATTTTTCTCAGGACGTGTACCTTTTGTCCCTTGATGATCATTGATTGTCGTTGATATACTTTGTTTGGGATTGCTGTGTTTTTTGATCCACAGGATTTTGAACCCTGTGGCTTTTGAGGAACTTCCACCCTCACAGAGATCTTGGGATCTCTATAGGCTTGCTGGTAACTATCAAGCCCAGCAAAAAGGGGCTCCCATCTATGCTTAGAACCCCGAAGCCCTTCTGGGCATAGCCATCATACAGGGCTTCGAGGGCCTTAAGATAGATATTTATCAAGGCTATTACCCCTCTATGCCGCCTCTCACCACCCTTACTACAAAAAACCTAACTCTATTGATGCTTTGCGCATCAGGCGGATCTTAGATGTGCTCCTAGGATCTACCATCAATACCAGCACACAGTACTCCTTTGCCTTGTCTATTATTGTGGTCTATTATTGTGTTAAGCTCTCCCTTCAAGGCACTCTGACTTATCCTGTGTCTTAATTGCTTATTCCTATACCTGACAATCATGATCCTGATGTTATCATCAGATATTCTCTTAATAACTATAACACCCCCTAGTCCTCAGGGCGTCCCTGACTACTAGGTTTGTTTTCTTCATCCTATAGTCCCTCTTCTTCTTCCCCTCCTTAAGCTTCTCCATAGCCTTCCTAGTCTCTCTGCTATCGGATCTATGCCTTCTCTGAATGTTCTCCTTTCTATAGCTATAGCCTAGTGTCGTCTTTGCAAGGTCTGTTTCAAGGATTGTTGCGAATGCCTCGTAGAGGGTTGCTACTGAGTTCTCATAACATCGACAGGCTTAATAGCCTTCTCTGGTTCATAGATCTCGACCTCCTTCTCTAGGGATAGGTGGAATATAACTCTTCTATTCTTCTTATCAAGCTTGATCTTTGCATGGGATGTCGGCTTGAAGCCTCTAGCCAGAAGTTTATAGAGCTCCTTAGAGGGCTCTAGATCGAGGTGCACCCAACCCCTATGAGTATTGATAGCGATGCTTGTGAAGGAAATGTTCTCAAAACCATTGATTCTGATCTTCGTTGGGTTTACTGGTTTCCATACGTGGTCATCGACCAGCCATAGGCTAACACTATTGATCCTAGGCACTAGTATTCCATTGCTCATCTCTAGATCAACTTGATGCCAAGCTATTTTCCGGGATTTCCTCCATAGAAGTCTCACGAGCTTCTTATTCCTCAGATCCTTTTTCCCTTAGGTTTAAGTACTTAACGACCTCTTTGAAGATCTCTCCAGCATATTGTCTAGCCCTATTCCTTCTAAGAGAAGGTACCCTTGTGGTTACATCCTAACATACTCCATGGACATAGCGGGACGGAATATTAGGGTATATATTCCTTAGCTCTTGATACTTCTCACTCCTCAGAATGCGATGATTCTCAATAATATTCCTAGATGCGTAGAATAGCACATCCCCAAGCATCTTGCTATATATGTTCACGATCTCTTCTAATGTCCTAAACTCCCTCCTGGATAATTGCTTTGAGGATAAAACAGCTGTCCTACTCACAAAGATCCTATCTCCTGGCTTGACAACCCACCTACACTCCTCATCGCCCTTCTTCCTCCTAGCCCTTATTCCTAGACCTCGTTTGCCCCTACACTTCTATTCTAATAATTAGTAATATAACTATATAAAAAACATTTCTGCCATCATGGAAAAGAATATAGCCCTATCAGAAGAGGTAATGCTTGGTTTCATAGCATGAAAGTTAGGTATTTATAGTGGGAAGGGAGTTATAGTAGATTTGTTTCTATGTAGTGATAAATATGTCTCACTAGTAATGAATATGAAGAGATGAAGATGTATAGGGCTGCACTCTTCATAGATCTTGATAACACACTTGTGATAAACCCGTTGGGGAGGCTCGTAATGCCGAAGATCTATAGGCTGGTGGCAGAAGCTACTGGTAGGAGCTTTGAAGAGGTAGCAGAGATCTTTAAGAATGAGCATCTAGAAAGGGTTCGTGAGGGTAGTCCTGCAGCATATGATTGGGATGACATACTATATAAGATCTGGGGAAATATTGGGATGATCAATGTGAGTTTTTTAGAAGAGCTTAGAGCGGTCTGTAACGAAGCTGTAATCCTCGATGATGCTCCAGAGGTTCTGAGAATTCTGAAGAGAAAGGGGTTCTACATGATCCTCTCAACGAATGGCTTGTGGAAGTATCAGGAGTGCGTTTTGAGAGAAACAGGTCTCATAGATTTTTTTGAAGAAATTATAACCCCTGATAAGAGGGGCTGTCTAAAGAGTTCCGAGAAATTCTATGAGGCTGCTCCCAAATATTTAGAAAAGATATCTATAGGGGACAACCTGATCTTTGATGTGTACTATCCTAAGCTCCATGGGCTTAAAACTATATATGTTAAGAGATCTAGCTACGTTGGTGAGATCTATGGGCAGGCGCTTGGAATAAGGACTGAATCTATAACACCCGATGCCGAGATCTTGTCTCTCTCACAGCTTCCTGGGGTTCTCGATGAGATCTTGGCTCGTAGAGGTTGATACATGGATAGGGGATTAGGATGGGGGGCTTTAACATTTTAGTTACATCTAGTCATAGGCCTTCTAGAAGGGTTAGATCCTTTATAAATGATCTAGCTGGTACGATAGTCGGGGTTAAGAAGATCAATAGAGGTAAGAAGAGCCTAGAAGGCCTCGCAGAGATCATGTCTATAGAAGGCCTTAGAACTCTAATTATAGTCAATACCTGGAAAGCGAATCCAGGTAGAATAGATGTTTATAAGAGGGTAGAGGGGAGCCTATCCAGGATAGGCTATATAGTAGTTAGATCTATAAAGCTGAGTAGAGAACAAGGAGCCTCTGCCTGTTCTATGAGGTCACCTAGAATAGATTCTAGTGGATGTAAATCAAACAACTGTAGAGTGGTTGAGGAGATCTTAAGAGAACTCCTAGAATTAGGAAGCATGGAAGAGAGTGGAGATGGGGTTATACATATAGAGGATAGAGACGGCATAGTATATATATGGTTCTCTAAAGATGAAAAAATATGTGGGCCAGGAATTGGGATTAGATCTGCAGTTAAGCTGCGAAAAGAGCGCTCACAGAGCTGAGATAAAGATAGAGGGGCAGGATAGACTCTTGAGGGCTATATTTGAGTCCATCTCGCTTGAGGTTAAATCGCCTCCTAACCCAGATAGAGTACATGCGAGATCATCCTACAGAGAGGGCATAATCTCTATCGAGATATATGCCCATGATATGCCAAGTTTAAGAGCCGCCCTCAACTCATACCTATACCTACTATATACATTGATCAAATCGTTAGAGGCATCCACTACGAAATTCAATACCGTGGGGGCAAAATCCGGATAATACTCAAGAGAGAGGTATATATCGAGACAAGGTGATGGAGATGTTTCCATTATTGTGAAGAACTAATCTTTGATATAGCTAGCTAGATAGAGGAGATCTGTAACCATTACATTTGCCGTTCTCCAAGCCGGTCCCGCAGGCCCTATGAGGGTTATTTTATCTCCCTCAAGCTCTATAGTCAGACAGTTATAGTTTCCAGAAACAGTTGCCAGAAAATCGCTGGCGCTGATTATTTCTGGTGAGACCCTAAGCTCTCTCTTGAGCATATCGGCATGTGCGATATATTTAACCGCGTTCCCCTCTCTATGAGCTCTTCTAACGCTATCCTCAGGGATCTCAGCCAGAGGTTTTCTCCTAACTTCGTTAAGGCTTACATTTAAGCCGGCCTCGTTAGCCAGTATAGCTAGCTTTGCAGCTGCATCTAAACCCTCAATATCTATTCTAGGATCTGGTTCTGCAAGCTTCTCCTCTACAGCTCTCTCTATAGCCTCTCTATATCCTAGACCCTTTTCAACTAGGCTCAGTATATAGTTGGATGTAGCATTTAGGATACCCCTTATAGTCAATATATCTCTACCTCTAATACCTCTTATAGCATCTATAGCTGGAGTGCCGGCCATGACTGTGGCCCTGTACCCTATATAGATACCCTTCTTATTCGCAGAGCTAACTATCTCGCTATATCTCAGAGCCAGACCCGTTTTATCAGCAGTTATAAAGCTTACGCCCCTGTCTATTAAGCCTCTATATATTGATAGATTCGGCTCTCCCGTATCATATGAGGGGGGGATAGCTATAAAGGCCACTTCGGGGAGCGTCTCATCTATAATCCTCCAGAGATCTTCTAGAGGCCTTAAAAAACCTCTATCCCCAGATTCGTATCTCGAGGCATATTCTATGGCCTTATCTCTCCAATCCTCATCAAGCTTGGCATATCCTCGAGACGTAGCTATAAATGTTAGGGTTGGAGCATAGCCTGTGCACCTAGCTATGTCATCAGCTTTTCTAGATATGACTCTCGCGAGTTCCCTGCCAACATTACCGAAACCGAGTAGGGCTGTCTTGATTTTCCTCATAAGCCTCAAAGTAATAATGAATTAAGAGGTATTTTTAGTTTTCAACATCGATCTTAAGGTTAACCAGTTTTTATTTCCTAGACCGGAATAGATCATGAGATGAGTAGCTCCTAATATTCCCTAATACCCTAGGTAAGAGTTTTCGCAAGATTCTCCTCTCCCACCAACCCATATGCTTTGTAATTATATAGATCGAGCTCGTGCTTGTAGGATCTCAAATAAGTATTTCTTACAGTATTAAGATATAAGCTTAGAAAGAGAGATGATATGGTTGGTGAGAATATGAAGAGATATGAACTCCCTCCTCTTCCATACTCATATAATGCCCTCGAGCCATACATTATAGAAGAGATAATGAGGCTTCATCATACAAGGCATCACCAGGCATATGTTAATGGTGCTAATGCTGCTCTTGAAAAGATAGAGAAGCATATGAGGGGAGAGGCGCAGATAGATGTGAGAGCGGTGTTAAGGGACTTCAGCTTTAACTATGGTGGGCATATAATGCACACTATATTCTGGCCAAATATGGCTCCCCCAGGAAAGGGTGGCGGCAAGCCTGGGGGCATTACAGCGGATCTTATAAATAAAACCTTTACTAGCTTTGAAAAATTCAAAGATCTGTTCTCTGCAGCAGCTAAAAACGTTGAAGGCGTTGGCTGGGCAGTGCTGGCGCTAGACCCTATAACTGAGGAGCTCAGGATCTACCAGGTGGAGAAGCATAACCTGCTCATTACATCAGGCGCTATCCCTGTACTAGTGCTCGACGTGTGGGAACACGCGTATTATCTCCAGTATAAGAACGATAGGGGCTCATATGTAGACAACTGGTGGAACGTTGTTAATTGGGATGATGTAGAAAGGAGGATTAGATCAGCGCAGAACCATGGAAGAGCTTCACTAGGACTATAGAAGATCGCTTTAAGAAGGATTTAATAATACAAGAGAATATATTTTTTCCCAATGAGGCGATATTCATAGCAAGGATCTAGGCTTGCGAGCCGGATTCGTTATGCAAATATGATCTTGATATTAACAAAAGGCAAACCTAGCCTTTCAGAGCAGGGGGACAAGCGGAAGGTCATATAAATTAGTTATTTACCTCTGAATATATCAATATATATTTAGATGGTGCTGCTATGGAGGAGGTAGCTAGGTTTGGAGGTGTTGATCATAACATAGCTATAATACTTAGCGTCCTTGAGAGGCTTGAAAGGATTCTATCAGATCTATATTATAGAGTATCACAAGCATCTTCCCCAGATTGGAGGTTGTTGCTGAGATATATGGCAGATCTATGTGCGAGGCATGCTGAATACATTGCCAGGATATACTACGACACAGATTTGATTAAGAAGATGCCGAGTCCGGAGGAGTTGAAGGAAATTGCTAGAGAGGGCAGAAGGATCATGGGGGATGTTGCTGAGATATATAATAGGTTGAGAGATTCAGGGAATCTCGAAGAGATATTAAAGGCTATAGAGAGTATAGAGGATATGGAGAGGATAGCCCTTGAGGCGTATGATATACTTGGAAAGATGTTGGAAGCTGGGGATCAAATGCCCATTGCAATGTTACTCAGGGTCGTATCTGATGAATGCATAGTTAGGAGGGATATTTTAAAGGAGCTGGAAAAGAGAACTCTAAAATGGTGAGGGTTATAAATAACTGTCCAAGGGATCCTATAGCTATTGATCAGCTTGATATTCCCAGCCAGATTGTGTCTAGAATTATTAAGAGAGGATATAAGTACCTAACACCCCCACAGGCCGAAGCAGTAAGAAAAGGGCTTTTCCAGGGAAAGAACATCATTGTCTCAGCACCGACGGCTAGTGGGAAAACACTAATAGCCGAGATGGCTCTCGTGAACTCATACTTATTAGGTGGGATCGGAATATATACATGCCCATTAAAGGCCCTTGCCAATGAGAAGTTCTCAGAATTCAGAGAATGGGAAGAGGCCCTAGGCCTCAGGGTAGGTATTAGCACGGGTGATTACGACAGGCCAGGCGAGGAGCTGGGATCATATGATATAATTGTAACAACTTATGAGAGGCTCGATTCTATTTTTAGACATAGACCTGAATGGCTATCTAGGGTTAAGGTACTGGTTATAGACGAGATTCATGAGATCGGTGATACAGAACGGGGACCTGTGATCGAAATGATCGTAGCTAGGGCTATAAAAATGGGGATCCAGATTATAGGGTTAAGCGCTACCATAGGCAATCCAGAAGATCTTTCGAAGTGGGTAATGAGCGAGCTTATTTATTGCGATTGGAGACCTGTACCCCTAATCCAGGGCTTCTACGATAGATCCTCGGGAGCTATATACTTCGAAGACGGCAGGGTAGAGTCTGTGAAGGGGGATCTAATTGGCCACATGGTTTCTAAGGCCTATCTAGAGGATCAGCAGCTCCTTATTTTCAGACACTCGAGAAGAGAAGCAGAGGCTATGGCTAGGAGCATAGCGGATAAGCTTGGGCTCTTAGGCCAGTATATTATGAGGGATAATAATAGGGCTGCAAAGCTTGTGGAAGAGCTGAAGGAGAGATCCTCGGCTAGGATCGAGTATGAGTCCCTCTCTCCTCTAATATTGAAGGGCGTAGCTTATCACCACGCGGGCCTCTCACTAGGATCTAGATCAGTTATTGAGAAAGGCTTTAGAGAGAGAATATTGAAGGTCGTAGTCGCGACACCTACTCTCGCTGCAGGTGTTAATCTCCCTGCTAGAAGGGTTATTATATACACACGGAGATATTCCGAGGGGGAATATGAGGATATATCGATTATGGAGTATAAGCAGATGGCTGGTAGGGCTGGAAGACCTCAATATGATCCTTATGGGGAGGTGATCATCGCTGACAGGGTTAGAAGAGAAGCAGAGAGATATATATATGGTTCTCCCGAGGAGCTATATTCATCCTTGTCGAGCAAGAGAAGCCTTAGAATACATACATTGTCTCTAATAGCATCCGGCTACGCAAAGAATAGGAAAGAGCTGATGGATATATTCTCCCTCACGTTTTACGGATATAGAGGCGGTAGGCTTGCTGACGATACTATTAAAGGGGTTCTAAAAGATCTTAATTCGTGGGGCATGATAAGGATCAAAGAGGAGGTTCTATCGCCAACACAGTTAGGGCTGGTCGTAGCTAAGCAATATCTAGACCCGCTTTCCGCCAAAAGAGCCCTGGATATTCTCGCCACTAGGGGAGATATAGCTGAGGATCTATGGTACCTACATATAATCTCCTACACACCTGATTTCCTGAGAAGCATAACTAGGAGAGGTGGTTATAGGGACTATGAGGAGGAAGCATATAGAGAGTTAGAGCAGGGACATATACCCCCACCCCATAGTGACGATCTGACCGAAGATGAATGGCTAATGGCATATAGATATGCTAAGATCTTAAAGATGTGGATTGATGAGGAAAGCGAGGACACAATTGTGGAGAAGCTAGCTGTAATGCCAGGGGATCTTAGGGTAGTCATAGAGGCAGCTACCTGGATCTCATACGCTCTTTCAGTAATATCTTCAATAGTGCCTAGGGTAAAGCATCATTCGAGGCCTTTGGAAAAGCTCTCCGTGAGGATAGAGAATGGGGTAAGAGAAGAGTTAATACCTCTTGTAAAGATCAAGGGGATCGGAAGGGTTAGAGCAAGAGTATTATATAACATTGGTATAAGAAGTATCGATGATCTTAGAAAGACAGATCCTAAGAAACTTCTTACTCTGAGAGGCTTTGGAGAAACAATCGTTAGGCAGATCTACGAGCAACTAGGAAGGAACTCACTTACATAGCACAACGCCTATACCTATATATGGTTTACCCTTAAAGCCAGCTAGATCATATTACAGCTATTAACGATGCTACAGTTGGGAGCCTCGTCCTTCAGGGAGGGGGAGGAGGTCGGCCGGATCATTGTTGCTATGAATATATAACCACATAAAGTTGTTTTTCAGATAGGTAAGCTGTCGGATCTTGCAGACTTTGGCTGTAATAATGATCCCCGAAGAATTGAATGTTTATTTAACGCTGATGCTAGGATATCTTAGGATGTTATGAATGTGGGCTGCAGATGCTGAGGAGAAGCTGAAGAAGCTTAGAGAGCTGGGGAGAGATCCCTATCTCAATATATATAGATACGAGGTAACAGCCTTCGCTTCTGAACTGGTTGCTAAGTATAGCTGGTTAAAGCCAGGTGAGGAGAGTAGCGACATAGCGTCTGTTGCTGGTAGAGTTTGGCATATAAGGAGACATGGGAAGATAGTCTTTATAGATCTCTACGATAATACTGGTAAGATCCAGGTGGTCATTAGGAGTGACACAATTAGAAAGGAAGATCTCGAGGTATTGGGGCTGATAGATAAGGGAGATATTATAGGCGTAAGAGGCAGGGTTATTAGGACCAAGGCTGGAGAGATATCTATTCTAGCCGAGAGTATAGAGATTCTCTCAATTTCGTGGAGACCTATACCTTTTCACGAGTTCGGCATCAAGGATCCTGAGCAGAGGTATAGAGAGAGGTATCTAGATATTATGCTCAATTCTAGAATTAGACAGAGTATGGTCAATCTATATAGGATTGAGTATAGTATGCGGAAGATCCTAGACGACAAGGGTTTCATAGAAGTCCACACCCCGAAGCTACAGCCTATATATGGAGGAGCACTGGCAAAACCATTTGTAACAAGGATAGAGGCTCTTAAAAGAGAAGCGTATCTAAGCATAGCGCCTGAGACATATTTAAAGAGACTCGTAGTCGCAGGACTCTTCAGGGTCTACGAGATCGCAGTTTGTTTTAGGAACGAGGATATAGATGCAACCCACTACCCAGAGTTTGTTCAGCTCGAGATTTACCAGGCATTCGCCGACTGGAATGATATAATGATGCTTGTTGAAGAGCTAATATCAGAAGCTGTTAGAAGCGTCTATGGAGACTACGTGATCGAGGTAAAGGGGGACAGAGAAACATATACTCTTGACTTTAGAAGGCCTTGGAGAAGGATCCCGCTAGAGGATGCTATAGAACAGTATGGAAAAATAAGTATTAAGGGTAGGGATGAAGAGGAAATTCTAGATATAGCGAGATCTCTGGATATCGAGATAAAAGATCCTAGAAGAGGGAAAATATTGGAGAAGATATTTGAGAAAGTCGCGCAGCCCGAGATAAGGAACCCGACCTTTATAACCCTATATCCTAGGGATATTTCACCGCTGGCAAGACCATATAGAGACGATCCTAGATATAGCGAGAGGTTTGAGATATATATCAAAGGCCTCGAAATAGGTAATGGATATTCAGAACTTAACAACCCAGTTCTTCAATACCACTTCTTCAAGGAAGAGGAAGAGCTTAGAAAGAGATCTGGGAGAACCGATGTAGAAACACACCCGATGGATAGAGACTATATAAGGAGCCTAGAATATGGTCTCCCACCTACTGGCGGTGTTGGGATCGGCCTCTATAGACTCTTAATGGTGCTCTCAGGACTTAGCTCGATTAAGGATATAATCCCGTTCACATACGTTATCCCAGAAACCTTCCAATGCGCTGTAGAGCTGAATCCCAGGCTGTTACAATATTACAGATAAATTTGAATATTTCTGGTTACTTATAAATGCTTAATACTGTACGGGGAAGAGACGTTGGTCTTAAGCTTATAAGCCATTAATCCTCAACAATTTTTGATGATGAGGTGATAACCTGTGCTGAGTCTTGGCGTGCAGAAACCTTGGGAAGCAATGGTCTTTAGAGCTCTCGAGACCCTGAATAGAAGGCCCGTGGCATTGGGCTCGTCGGGTGTTCATGTGGTCGGGTGAAGCCTATAAACCCGAGCCAGGTCCGACCCCGCTAACTTTTGTTAGCGGGGGGAGGTGGAAGTCCCTCGATAACCACAGGGCTAAAAACCCTGTGGGTCAAGAAGCATGGCAATCCAAAACAAATGAATATCACAAAAGAATATCAATAACAATCAATAACCATCGGGGGACAAGCGGAACTCCTCTGGATCTCTACCTGAAATAGTTATATACTTCTAGAACAAGATTTTGTGTATGTTAAGTGAACAAATCGTTGTTTCTTGATAGATGGAGGTTCATCGCCTTCATGTTTGTTGATCTCGTGCTCCTTACCATCTACCTATCAATGGTCTCCCAGGCCTCTTCATCGCAGCGACCCCTAACATGTGCCAGGTGTTTATTGCCTCTGCAGGTTTTCACAAACCAAAACTTTGAACAACACTAGTAATCATGAAAACCGGAACAGCTTCCAAGCCTCAAATGGCAGGCCCCACAGACCCTCGAGGCAGCTCCCACCAGCATCTAAGAAGCGTATAGCAAAGAGTTTAAAGACATAGATCCTTAATCCATCCTGAATAGACTAGGTTTTAGGTTTCTATATAACGATCTAGATATTAGTGACAACAGGGCAAGCCTCGCCCTTTAGGGCGGGGTAGAGCTTTTGTATAGCTTTCTGTTATTTAGTGGGGGTCGGTCTTGGCGGGCAAAAGTGCTAGAAGAATGTCCGGCGGGGGTATCCCCGAGGAGTGCCGCCAGAGACCCAACCTCCTGGAAGCATTCAAAAAAGAGATAGAGAGGAGGAAGAGGAGTAGGTGGAGAACTAATAGAGTAGCTCTATTCCCTAATAGATATGAGGGAAAGGTGCTATTCGATATTGGATTGGCATGTGCTAGGCTGTGGAACGAGCTCAGCTATGAGAAGATGTATTCATTCTTCAACAGAGAGCTATCGCCTGGGAAGAGGGATGAGATCAATAAGAGATACTATCATAAGTATAGGGGGATGCTGGGTGTTTATGCTGGTCAGGTTATTAACAGGTTATTAATAAGAATGATGAGGCTTGGAACGCTTTCTTCGAGCTACTAAAGCATAAGAAACAAGAAAAAGGTAGGTTACCGCCGCATATCAAGAAGGTTTTCCACCAGGTTATTGGAAGGATAGAGAGACTGGTGAGAAGAGGATACACATACTGATTAGGAATGATAGATATTATATTGAGCCTATTAGCGAGAACGAGGGATACATAGTATAGTACTTGAAGACTTCAATCTGAGGATAAGATATGTTAGCAGGATCAGGTGGGAGGGTAAGCAGTGAAGGCTTGAAATAATATATGAGGCTGGCAGGTGATTCGCCTACATACCAATAGAGGTTGGTGTTGAGCCACCTAAATCAAATCCAAGGGGCTATGTAAAGCCCATATACGATGATGAGGAGGAGAGGAAAAAGAAAAAGAGGAGGATCATAAATCCGAGGAGTATTAGACAGAGGGATCCCATAGGGGATAGGGAGGCATTCATTGATATGGGTCTTAACAACATATTCGCCGTGGTGATCTCAGACGGATCAGCAATACTTATCAAAGGCGGAACAATCAAATCCGAGTATTACTGGTGGAAGAGGGAGATAGCTACTTACCAATCTGTAAGAGACATGCTAAGGAGGCTTAGCATGTCAACATGGATCTACTACCACGAGAGGTATCTAGATGCTATGTATAAGAGGGATGGGGGGCTTAGGCATCTATATATAACATCGATCAGATTCCTGGCTGATGAGCTATATAGAAGAGGTGTTAGGAAGCTATATATAGGCTGCCCCATACATGCTTTCACAAAACAATGGAAATGAGTATAACACAAACATATGGTGGTTCAGGAAGATAGTTCTTTGGATCGCTGATATATTCATGGAATACGGCATAGACATAGAGATAGTCCCTGAGGACTACACTAGCTAGAGATGCTCAATATGCGGAATCAGGCATAAAAACGGCAGAATATATAGAGGGCTGTATATATGCAAGAAGACAGGGAAAAAGATCAATGCAGATATTAATGCAGCTCTAAACATAGCGAGAAGGCTAGGACACAGGATAAGGATAGCTAGGAAGATAGAGAGCTACTCGATAACACATAATGGAGTAAGACCATTAATCCCTCTCCAGAGGGCTAACACCCGAGACCCCAGCAATAGAAACCCCGCCCCTTTAGGGTGAGGAGGGGGGTCATATTAAATCTTTCATTTCTATAGTAGATCATCTTATCTATGCTGGGGTCTCGGGCTTCACCCCTCTGGTGGGGGTTATTGTTTCTTCTCTAGTAATCGTCGGGCCTTTCAAAGCCCTTAAAACCATACACTTCATCGTACAATAATTATTTCTCTGGAAAGCTTAAACACAAAACATACCCGCCCTGAAGGGATGAGGTTTGTCCTCTATTTAATGTCATTAGTGCCGGATCTCTGGGCAATAGGATCTTTTATAGACGTTTAGATTTATAGTCGAGTTTGACTGTTTCTGTGTTCGAGGCTTAGATCTAGAATATAGTCTCATTAGGACCATTCTTATAGCCGTATATGCCTTTAAGAGGGACGAATACACATGGAATATCCCTTTTAATAGATATGCTCCCATCATGCTTTTTATCTACTATGGTTAGGACCTGGATCTCTGGGGAACCGACTGGGATTACCATGCGCCCTCCCCTCTTGAGCTGAGATAAGAGGGGTTTTGGAATATCGGGGGATGCGGCTGTTACGATGATCCTGTCAAAAACCTCTCTCTCTAAAGCAGTGCCAAGGCTGCCATCACCTACTACTATGCTGACCCTCTCTATATGCCCAGACCTCCTGAGATTGTCTCTGGCAAAAATCGCTAGCTGGGGTAATAGTTCTATGCTAAATACATGTCCACAGCCATTCGACATCGGGTCTACGAGCTCTGCTAATATCGCTGCCTGGTATCCTGAGCCCGTGCCCACCTCCAGCACTATATCGCATTCCCGGGGTTCCAGGGCCTCTGTCATTATTGCGACCATATGGGGTGCCGAGATAGTCTGTCCAAAACCTATTGGGAGGGGTCTATCTAGATAGGCGTACTTAGCAAGTTCTCTCGGGACGAAGAGTTCCCTGGGAACGTTCTCGAAGGCCTTTAAGACTCTCCTACTCCTTATATACCCCTCTGCTAATAGGCTATCTATTAGGTCTTTCAGTGTATGTGTGGTCATGTTTTTTCCTTCTAAATCATATGATCTCTGCAAGCCTTTAAGGAGCCCAACCTCATGATCGATTGGAGAAGCTCGATGCTACGGCGTCACCGCTCTATAGAAAGCCATCTGTCGGGCTTTTTCATAGCATATTAGAAGCTCGTTAATAACTGTTTCTTCCCTGTATCTACCGTTGATCCACTCGATAGTATTGATCCTCGTTGATCTCGGATTATTTCTGATCATCCTAGATATGCCTTCATCCTCCACATATCTAGCCAGGCTTGTATCACCCGTGTCAGCTATCTCAGACGCTATGGCAAGGGATCTGATAGCCCTGGCTATAGACACCTCGTCCAAGTTAACAGCAATCCCTGTCCCCTTTTCAGAGCTATGAATATCCATTATTGTTTCCGGGAGACCCCCTACACTAGAGATAACCACAGGGGTCCCCAGCGCCTGGGCCTCTATAGAGACTATTCCAAAGGGCTCATATCTAGAGGGTACAGCGAATACGTTTGAGGAGTATACTAAGGTCTTTCTAAAACCATCATCAAGCTCTCCCCACAGGATCGCTACCCTACCCCATCTCTCGAGAGCCATTCTTGAGATGGCTTCCTCATACTGCTTATCCCCGACGCTCAGTGCCATTATAACTAGGGCAAAGCCTGTGCCGAGGTAATCCATGGATCTTATCAATATGTCAAAACCCTTCTGCCAAGTCGCCCTACCCCCGCTTGTCACGATGATCTCATTCCCTGGGTCAATCCAGCCCGTCTTATTAGCATATTTATTAATAGCCTCTATCACCTTCTTTCTAAGGATCTTTCTGAAGGACGTGCCATAGACTCTCTCAGCGTATTCAGAGACCTCGCTCACGGACCAGTGGGTAGAGTTATGAGCCACACAGGCCTTAGGAGCCATCCATCTCCCAAACCTGCTCAAGATCTCATCCATATAGCCCCAGCTAACAGATGCTATTGCGTCAGCCTCTACTAGAGAGAACATATCCACATTACCATGGGCATCATCCCAAACCTCCCTAGTCTCCCTCTTAATATGGGAGTAGCCATTCCAAACCCTATGAAGGGTGTTGGGCACTCCACACCATTGTTCAGATGCGTAGTGCCACGGGAATGATGGGGATGATATTAGGTGTATCATGTGTAGATGGGGTATAGCATGCCCCATATTCTCAAATGCTATTTTAGCTGCTACACCAGCAATCGCTGTTGCCCAGTCATTTGAGTGAATAATATCAGGCTTCTCATGAGAGCTGTAGATCCAGTGCAGGAGGGCCCTAGCATAGAGGCATGCCTTCTCAGGCAGCTCCGCATATATATCCCATCTATCTATGTATCTCCCTGTCTCGTAATCAAGTCCCTTAAAAGCGATTACCCTGGCACCTGAGAAGCTGAACTCCTCACCGCCTAGACAGTATCTCCTAGAGATACCATCGATTCCTATTCTATAGCCGCATGCCGCGAACCACTCCACACTCTTCATCCCTAGCTTAGCTCTGTGCTCCCCTGATAGGTGTCTCCCATGAGATGGTATAAAGAGTGTGACATCGTATCCCCTCTTAACAAGCCCCGAGACATGCCTGGCAACAGCTCTTCCGAGCCCACCTACGCTTGCAAACTCTTCTAGCTCGAAGCTGAGTATCCATATCTTCCTTATAGCAGTGGGGGCTGTAATCACTTTATTTACCACCATTATACATAGATAGATTCACACCTATTTACCACATATTTATCTCTATTCGTAGAAGTGTGTGATCTCTCTACCTAAAAAGGCGGGCATATGTTTCTCTTTGCCAAGCTCTGTTATTGTTGGTGCTATCGGCTCCAGGGTTTCGATGCCTATATTCATAAATAAATACACTCTATATGGTGTGGAGATGAATGAGTGGTTGAGTGATCCTGCGGAGAGGTTGAGGGTATATTTAAATAGCTTCAAGCTAGTGTTAGAGGAGGCTGAGAAGAGGTTTTCTGGGGGTGCGCGGGAGAGGGGGGTGGTTGAGCTTGCTAGAAGGTATTATGAGGATGCTAGGTATAGCTATGAGAAGGAGGATTATATAACTGGGTTGATAGATATATCGTATGCTGAGGGTCTTCTAGATTCGCTAAGAATCCTTGGTATCACAGAATTTACCTGGAGAAAGGCTAGGGAGCCCGTTGTATTTGTTGGTGGCACTTTTGACATAGTCCATCCAGGGCATGTAGCATTCTTAAGGGAGGCTGCTGCTCTTGGCAGGCTCTATGTTGTTGTGGCTAGGGATAGCAATGTTAGGAGGTTTAAGGGGTATGAGCCCGTTAATAGTGAGGAGGCCAGGCTTGAGGTTGTCTCATCCATTAGGTATGTCTATAGAGCCTTTCTAGGTGATGAGATAGACTATCTTAAGAGTGTTGAGAGGATTAGGCCTGATATAGTTGTTCTCGGCCCTGATCAGTTTATAGATGAGGATACCCTTAGGAGGAGCCTTGAGGGCAGGGGTCTTGCTGGTATAAGGATTGTTAGGCTTGAGAGGAGGGTTGGGGGCTACTCTACATCTAATATAATAAGGAGGATTCTTGATACCAGGTGTAGGTGCTGATGAGCCCCGGTACTCTATACATTGTTGGGCTCGGCCTGTCCCCCGGGCTTGTCTCTCTAAGAGCTATCGAGGTTCTTAGATCCTGTGACCATGTATTCTATGAGGAGTACACCTCAATACCCTCCGAAGGGTCTATAGGGGATATAGAGGCTATTGTTGGTAAGAGGTTTAGGAGGCTTTCTAGAAGGGATCTCGAGGATCTATCTGCTAAGGAGATCCTAGAAAGGCTTAGCGATGGCAAGATTGTGTGCCTTGCAAGCTGGGGGGATCCTATTGCTGCCACAACCCATATCTATATAGCCACAGAGGTTATTAGGAGGGGTTATAGGTATAGCTATATCCCAGGCGTCTCTGCTGTAATAACAGCCCTTGGATACTCTGGCCTCATGGTATACAGGCTGGGAAGGGTTATGACCCTTGTTAGGCCTAGGAGCGCTGACGAGGCTAGGGGGATCTATGAGAGGATCATGGAGACGCTGGGCAGAGGATACCACGTGCTACTACTCCTCGAAATGGATTCTGAGGGTGGGTACTATATGAGGGTCGATGAGGCAGCAAGGATACTCATAGAGATCTCTAGAAGCCTTGGGCATGAGATCCGTGACCTTTTTGGGGTAGCCTTAGCAGGGCTCGGCTCCAAGAACCAGGCTATATGCTACTCAAGCCTCGAAGATCTCTCAAAGACAGCCCTAGAGCCTATACCACAGATGCTAATACTAGTTGGAAGCCTATATTATACTGAGAAGGAGTATATTGATAGCATGGTGAGGAAGCATGGAAAATGCTGGAACCCTATATAGATTGAGACTGATTGGAAGATACATAAAGGGGCTAGGGAGATCAGGAGTATTCCTAGGCATGGATCACTATAGAAAGATCTTCAGAGAGAAGCTTAGCAGAGAGCCATACCCCGGAACCCTTAACATAGAAGCTGAAGGTATAGAAGGATATGAAGATCTCAGAATACTATGCCCACCCCACGAAGAGATAGAGGATATAGAAATAGGGGGAAAGAAATATGGAGGGCTATACATATGGAGAGCCAAGCTTAGAAGCGAGGATATACTGCTCATAAGACCATACAGATCAGCCCACGATAAGAGAGTGCTAGAAATAGTGGCAGTAGAAAAACTATCAGATAAGCTAGGATTAAAAGAAGGAGAACTAATACCAATCGAAGTAGAATGTAGCAAGCAGAACCTCTCGTAGCTTTGCTATGATTAAAAATAAGTAATTATTAATAACAGATCGACTATTTGTAGTTCCAATCTAAGAAACTGACCTCCTCCCCCCAATGGGCGAGGGGAACTCTAGCCCTTTTCATCGGCGGCTCATCGGTTACCGTTTGTCCCTACGCTTCATTTTAATCATTTTGTTTTTATTTATGATCTGGTGTAGGGCTTAGCCCTCAGCCGCCTACCAGCTTGATGATAGGCTGGCCATGGACCTTCTTCGAGCCCAGCTGCACAGGGCCCACATCTCAGCTATCGCCCACCCTTTGGGCATAGCACACATAGGCATGGGAGCATCTACCATATAAAACAATCAATGCATCAATATAAAACATTTCTGTTGACGCAGAAAAGGTTTCAGCTTAAGGGTTATAAATCTTAATCATCGCACTAGAATGGCGAAGCCTATATTTATAAATGATCATATTTTTGGTTTCTTAGATCTTCTTTCTTTGTGTAAGACAAGATTAATAATGGTATGATCTCTACTGAAATTATTGCTGCAGTTATTATGTAAACTGAGACGGGGGATTTCTCCCATAACCATGCAGATGCAAGCGGAGCTGGGAGCGATGCTAGGACAGCTATTGCATTTATGATACCTAATATCCTGCCTCGATATTCTATGTCTGTGTTTTCAGCTATATACTTGTCCCTTGCTAGATTAAGTGGTTCTAACAATGCTAGTGCATCGAGTGATGCTATCGATATGGGAATCGGCGCTAGGGCAAATACCATGAGGAGTGGTATAGCCAATATGCTTATAATTAAGAGTGAGTTAATACTCCCGATCCTTTCAACTGTTGGGCCTGCTATCATAGCCCCCGCGATCGCTGCCATACCACTAACAATATATGCTAGAGCCACATCCTCTGTACCTAGTCCACGCACATCTTTAAGGAAAGGAGCTACGTAGGGAGTCGCTAATGAACCAATAAAGCTGCTGGAGACTATAAATGATATAAAGATCAGCATGTGGGGCGAAATGTGCGGCGGCCTGGGAAATACTTTATTAAGTAAGGGCGATGTGCTTGCTAGAGGCTTATGGGTCTCATATATAAATGTTATAGGTATGAGGGATAAAAATACAATAATAGATATTATCATAAAAGCAATTCTGTTACCCAGAGCTAGGTGTAGATGCACCAATGTGGCATAGCTTAGGAGCGCTAAAGTATTCTCCATAAATATTTTTAGAGATAAGGCCCTTCCACTATATTTAGATAGAACGCTCTCGAGCAATAAGGCTACTTCGGCAGGGCCTCCCATGGCGAGAGATAGCTGGAGCATCGCGACTAGGATAATTATAAACTCTGACGTATACAGTAAGCTGAGAAGCTGTAGTGAAATAGCTATAGTTATGAGAGAGGTTATGATAGCGATCTTTCTCCCATACAAATCGCCAATAAACCCACCTATTAATGGTGATAGAAAACCCGCTATTTTGACAACTATAGCATAGATAGCAACACACCAAGGGCCGCAGACTTCGTAGATAAAAAGTACGAGATAGAAAGTCTTGATATAAGCAAGTGCAAAAACTACCAGTATATCGTGGATTAGATAGAGTACTACATTCCTATTACGCAGCACATCTAGATATTCATGGAGCAACCAAGAAACCTCGCACTAACAAGCATGTGAAAACGGATCTTTCACCATGTACGGAGAATCTATAGCTGCGCAGCATCCCCAACTAGGCTCTCTACCAAGGATATCATCTATCCTAGACTTATGCCTGGGGTCTAAAAGCGTAGTTCTACCCCAGAACCGATATTCTATCCCAGAACTAATAAATCCATAATCTCCCCTTCCTATCAACTCTATTGAAAATCTTTTTATCGATGAGAGGATTGAAACTCTAAACTATAGGGGTTATTAATTTTGCCCCTATGATAATAAGATTGGGAAGAAGAGCCGACCTCCTCAGCACCCTAAAGAGCAGGGTTCCCCGCCCCCTAGGACTGGGGGTTTGAGCTACATCCCTTGAGAGGGTTTAGCCCTGGGCCGGTCTCCGGCCCATTACTCCTATCCCCTCTCGGAGACTCTGAGTTATGGATCTTATCATAGCCTCGGAGACATAGGTTTAATCCTGTATGCCTAGCACCTCTATCGAGTATCGCTAGAGGGTGGCCTCCGAGGCTCACAAGAATCATCATTATCACAAGAAAGACCAGAGGATATAGAGCTTATAAACACCATCCCCGCCCTAAAGGGCGAGACTTTCAGTTGTAAAAAGCTCCCTTATAAATTAAAGTCTCGTTATATAGATGAGTAGGGGTTCAGATAGGCTTCTTCATGCCTATGGAGCTTCTCACCATGAAGCTTCCATGGAATTCTCCCCTCTTGTTGATCTCCTCGATATCTCTTATGATTTCCCTTGCCTCGGCTTCTGATATTAGTCCTGCGTGTATGAATAGTGGGGCTTGATCCACGATGAATGATCTCCAGAACGCCTCTTCATCAAGACTCTTTGCCTCTGCAACATATGTCTTGCTCCCCACAATAGATAGCCCTGCTGACCTCAGTATTCTCTCTAGATTGGCTGCAGCATTAATATTATAGACAGCCTTTCTAAAGATCTCATTGAAGCTAGCTAGATAGCTGGGCTTAGAGGTGCTCAGAAGGAAGTTGGGATACCATTCAATAGCGCCAACC
>Ga0326762_1000015_pt1 | contig 127189 bp, 121 predicted proteins | sample NORPS_S_FD_207669 | JGI IMG/M metagenome (GOLD analysis project Ga0326762, IMG submission 207669) | Hot spring sediment microbial communities from Norris Geyser Basin, Yellowstone National Park, WY, United States - NOR.PS_S | ecosystem: Environmental > Aquatic > Thermal springs > Near-boiling...
AGGATACAACGAAGATAAATTTAGGATTGGTAAGGGATAATGTGAAAAAGAGTTTAGGATCTATTTTTACGAACATGTCAAAAGAAGAGTTGGTAAGCTTTTTGGCAGGTAAGGGATTGGAGTTAGTAGGGTTTGTGGAGGGGGTATGGGAGAGATCGGCAAATGGGGACTGGGTGAGACCATCAGTGAGGGAGGGGATAAGATATTTTGTGCCGTTATTAGATAAGGAGGGATATATAATATCGGATTGGAGAGGTGTGCCGAGGGTTATATATGATGAATTTGAAAAGGAGATATGGAGAGGAGAATTTGGTCCGTTTGGAGAGCCATTGTATGAAAGAGGTGTTGTAAGCAACTACATTCCGTTTAGGCTGTATGGGATGTATAAGGATATTGAAACAGGATTGTATTATAATGCGAGGAGGTATTATGATTGGAGGGTAGGGAGGTATCTGCAACCTGACCCTGTTTCTGACTTGAACTTGTATGCGTATGTGAATAATTCACCTTATTATTTGGTTGATCCGGTAGGGATGTTTCAAACTACAATGAGGGTCACCAAAACCGTTTGGTCTCCGCCAACTGATAGTTGGCACGAGGGGCATGCAATACATGAACGTATAACTGAAAATGCAATCAATGAAGCTTTTTGGTGTTTTACGACTGATGGAGCAAAAAGAAGCATCTGCCGCCATAAAGATAGAGTAGAAAATTGGGATATGGGACCGGAGGTTTGTTTTGCTTATGACCAATTTTGTCTGAGATGTAGAACATATGCAAATACAGTGGCTCAGGGTACAAATAGAGCTGATTGCCTTTATGCAACTAAATCTTATTTCTATTGTGATAATAGTGATTTTGCTGGCTGTTATGATATAGCATGGGAAATATCTAGGCCAGCTATTTATGATTTAATAAACTGTAGTTGCGCTGACATTAGCCCTATTATTCTCCCCATTATTGGAACAAAACGTGAAACTGAAACTGGAGGTGGGGGTAGAGGATGTTCAGTAATACCAAGGTTACAGAAAAGATCATTTGATCTTTGCAGCTGTAGCTTTGGTACATTTAGTGTTTGGTTCAGAGTTACAATGCGTGGCTTTCCTCCTGGAGCACGAATCCCTTCAAGCGATATACCTCGGGAGCAGATGGATTATGAAAAATTGGGAAGATTGCTCCATCCCATTCAAGACTTCTGGGCCCATTCAACCGCTATATATGTCTCAGGCTGTAGAAGGTATGTAAGCGGAGGCTGCACGGAATATTATAGAGAAGTAAGGTGGGATGAAACTACTTTACCAAACGAAAACGATGCAAAAAGTAGAGGAATAATATCTGGTGTATTTATATTTGATGGCTGGACCGATATTGAAGATTTCCTGTGTAGAAAGGGACCATTTAGTACTGCTAATCCTAAAGGATTTCCCCCTCGTTGTGATGCTCATTGCGTATTGAATAAAGATTCGTGGGGAGGTTTGGATCGTACAACAACTGATCCGTGTGCCAAGGGTGTTCAAAGGGACGCTTATTTTGAGGTAGAAAGTAGAGCTAAAGATTCAACCAAACACTACTTAGATATTTTTTGTAGGAGTGGAGGTGACTTATGTTTGAGGCTTAATGACTAAATTTTTAGATTTTCGTAATTTTTTAGAAAAGAGTGAGGATTAGCTCTATGCCCGCAGGATTTTTAGTTTTTGTCTTAATAATGGAATCAACTGGTGATTTAGGAGAAAAATACAAATATACTGTATCTATTAATCCAACTTCTGTTTTACCTTTTATGCTTTCTGATAGCGGTTTTTCCATCTTACAACTTCATCCCGGAAGAAAATTAGTAGTTGTTCCAAGTCCTGGGATAAACTTTGAAGTAAAAATTATAGGGAAGGTATCAATAAATTTTGAAATCAATAATATGACCTTTTTCGGAAGCATAATTCCAGCTGAGTTGGAGTTGGGTATTAGGGAATATCTGCAAGAAGGCAAAAAGTTTTATGGATTGTATATTTATCAGGGATTAAGTTGGGGAATTGTAAATTTTTATACTCGTGTAGAAAATTTTGAGAGAACAACGAAATATGTATATGTACCAAATTTGATATTGTTATGTGGGTATAAATATATTTCAGGAAGTGGTTTTACAATAGACCCATTTTTAGGTTCAAGGATAGTATATGGGTTAGGGTATGGATTAGGATTTGGGAAAGTTGATTTTTTCCCAGCTATAGGTGTTTATTTGGGGTATAGTTGGAACTATTAGATAATAACTTTATGTTTTTGTGGTTTTTATTGTTTACTTTAATTTCGGAGTTTTCAGCTGAAGAGCAAGAGGGAAGATACAAATATACTATATCCATTAACCCTTTTTCTTTTATGATTTTCGTTGAGGAGAAAGAACCACCACTTATTTTAACTGAATATTTACCAACTCCTGCGATAAATTTTGAGATAAAGTTTCCGAATATATTCTCAGTCAATTTTGAAATAAATAATTTGTTTTTTGTTTATCCAGTTGAAATTGAAGTAGGCATTAGAGAATATTTAAGAAAAAAGAAAGATTTCCAAGGTTTATATTTTTATCAAGGGATAGCAGTAGGGGGATTAAAAACAAGAGATTGGGAAATTGCAGGAAAGTATCCACACTTTATATTGACCGTTGGATACAAACTTATCGGAAAGATTCGATTAACTTTAGATCCTTTTTTTGGTATAAGAATAATGAGTGGTCGTTCTCCTTTTATGTATAATATTAGCCCTTTTGCATATTTATCATCAGTTTTAGGTTTATATTTAGGCTATAGTTGGTAAATTTTAAATAGGAGGACTGAGCTATGTATCTTGTTAATACATCGGTAGAAAAGTACTGTGGAGCAGAGTTTGGACCATTTGGGGAGCCATTGTATGAAAGAGGTGTTGTAAGCAACTACATTCCGTTTAGGCTGTATGGGATGTATAAGGATATTGAAACAGGATTGTATTATAATGCGAGGAGGTATTATGATTGGAGGGTAGGGAGGTATCTGCAACCTGACCCTGTTTCTGACTTAAATTTGTATGCGTATGTAAGTAATTCACCGTATGATGTAGTTGATCCTTTGGGGATGTTTAAAACTACTATGCGACCGCTAGGTTTCCCTCATCATGTTGGTTATCCTCATCACGAAAAAATAACAGAAGATGCCGTTAACAATCTTGGATATTCAATTCTCAGGCAGTTTGGACCAGCGGAAGATTATTGGAGTTTTAAAGATAGTCCGTGGCTTTATTCAGTTGCACAGTGTAGAGGATATAAAAATAAATTAGCACAAGGTGCGAACAGGGCAGACTGTTTTTATGAAGACGATTCTTCATACCACTGTGACAATGATAATTTTGAAGTATGTCGTAAGGTGACAGAAAGGGTAGAATTCCCTAAATCAAGGGGAGTGGTAGCATGTGTGTGTGTTGCTAATTGCGACCAACCACTACCAAACCCACCACCAAAACCACCGTCAAACCCACCACCAACATACCCTCCACCAGATGGGGGCGGACCCGGAAAAGGCGAGATAAGAGGTTGTTCTTCTGGCAAAGACTCACAACCCTCGTCATACCCACCACCAAGTGGACCTGGAGAAAGCGAGAAAAGGGGTTGTTCTAAAGGCTCACAAACACCGCCATACCGATCACCAATCGGACCCAGAGAAGATAATGAAAGAGAGTATTCTGTTTCAACCCAAAGATTAAAGGAAAAGACTTTACGACCGATTTTGCAGTGCTCTTTTAGAGTACCAGAAGATTATGAAACTTTGGGAAGGTATCTTCATCCCGTTCAAGACTTCTGGGCCCATTCTAATGCAGTATTTGTTTCAATATGTGGGAACAGAATATGTGCATCATCATTTTTAGGAATTTGTCTTGACTGGGAATGTGCGGAGTATGAGGTAGTTTCGTATTACATCCTGCATAAAATACCAGATTCTCTTTTTCACTTTTATTACCTTACATCCGGTCTATATGGTGGAAGTAAGTGGGAATATAGCTGGTCGGCTTCAGATGATATTTCATGTCAAAAGGCGATATCTTTCATTGGTAGTCGTTGGCCTCCGTGTGATCTTCAGGCACAAGTCTTTACGCATTGTATGTTAAATAAAGATGATAATGTGGGACCCGATAGAGATTGCATGGGTGCTTGCGATCAAGGCGATTGGCCGGGCGACTGTGGAGGTGACGATAATGTACAAAGGTATGCTTTCTGGGATGCCAGAAATAGAGCATTAGCATCAACTGTGCATTATTTATTTTCTTTTTGTCAAGAAGCTCCAAATTTATGTTATTAGTATTTTTTGTAATTTTTCTGTTTTCAGAGACCTTAGAAGAGAATCTAGGATATAAATATAAATATACACTGGAGATTAATCCTTTACCTTTCGTCACAGGTGGTGGACATGCTCCCGAATTCTTTCTACCAATTCCTGGAATAAATTTTGAGATGAAAGTTAAAGATAGGCTTTCGTTGAATTTTGAGTTAAATAATGTGTGGTTTATATTTCCTGTCGAGGTAGAGTTAGGAATTAGGGAATATTTGGGAAAAGAAAGATTTAGAGGTACCTATCTTTATCAAGGATTAACATGGGGATGGATAAATATTGCAACTTCTGCAGAATTTGAAGAAAATTCAGAGAAAAATCGTTATAGAAAGCTTGCAAAGTATGTGCCAAATTTAATATTAACTTTGGGAAACAAATCTATCTCAAAGAAAGGTTTTACAATAGATCCGTTTTCAGGTTTAAGGATAATATATGGAGGAGGTTTTCTTATAGGAAATTTCTCATTTGGGTCCTTTAAGTTTGGAATTCTGCCAGCCCTAGGTTTATATTTAGGTTATAGCTGGTAAGTTTCAAGCGGAAGGACTGAGCTGCTATGATGAATTGGAGAGGGATACCGAGAGTTATATATGATGAGGCAGGAAAGGAGGTATGGAGAGCAGAATTTGGTCCATTTGGGGAGCCTTTGTATGAAAGAGGTGTTGTAAGCAACTACATTCCATTTAGGCTGTATGGGATGTATAGGGATATAGAAACAGGTTTGTATTATAATGTGAGGAGATATTATGATTGGAGAGTAGGAAGATATTTGCAACCTGACCCCGTATCTGACTTGAACTTGTATGCATATGCGAATAATTCGCCGCATGATTTAGTTGATCCGGTGGGAATGTTTAAAACAGAGCTGCAAGTTGTTAAAACATTTATTGGCACCTGGCACGAAGGAAAGCCCATCCATGAAGAGATAACCGAGAGGGCGATTAATGAAACTTTTTCATGTGGTCAATTCCCATCACGTAAAATATGTGAGCATGGTTCAAGATGTGATGAATGTGGATGGGAAGGACCATATGCATTTGATATACTACGATGCAGGAGCTATGAAAATAGAGTTGCTCATGGTGTAAATATAGCGGATTGTCTTTATGAAACCGATTCTTCTTTCCATTGTGATAATAATAATTTTGGAGGTTGTTACGACAACGCTAGTAAGTTAGAAAAGCCTGTTGCTTCGGGACTGATAACTTGTTACTGTTATGATGAGGAAGGAAGTGATACATGGAATTGGCACGGTTATGGGAGTGAATTAGGCAAATTTCTAGGAGAATTAATAGAAGGATTATTACCTGCATGTTCAGTTGCAAATCAAAGGTTAAAAAAGAAATCTCCCTCATATTGTTCTTGTTCGTTTGGAACATTCCAATATGGTAGTGGAAGCGAAGGAATGGATTTTGAAAAATTAGGTAGATTGCTTCATTCCGTGCAGGATTTTTGGTCACACTCAACAGCGTTTTTTGTTGAACCAGTCCTTGTGATGATAGTTCCTTGTTCTATTGATCCGAGTGGATTGTGTCCAGTATATGATTATCCTATACAGAACAATTGGCCATATACCTCACTACCTACACCTGTTGAGGCAAGTAATAAAGGACTTGAATCTGGGAAATATGATTCAGGTGGTTGGAGTTGGTTAGAAGATCTTGCCTGTTCTTGGCCTCCATGTAAAGCTCATTGTATATTGAATAAAGATGAACCGGGAGGGGATTATTGTTGGTCAAGTTGTGATAGTGAATGTAGTATTAAAGGAGCAGGAAATGTTCAGAAATTTGCTCATAATGATGCGAAGGAAATGGCTGTAGCTTCAACCAAACATTATCTATTAACTTTCTGCTTTGTAGACGCAAGCATATGCTATTAGCCTTTATTATATTTTTTTTAGTATCAAAACAATACACATTGGAAATTAATCCTTTTTCTTTTATCACACCCTTCCTTTTTCTCCCAACTCCTGGAATAAATTTTGAATTAGGACTTAAAGGAAACTTTTCTTTGAATTTCGAAGTAAATAACAAATTGTTAATTGAGCCTCTTGAAGGTGAAGTAGGAATAAGGGAATACTTAGAAGAAGATAAAGCATTAGAAGGTTTTTATCTTTACCAGGGTTTAGCCTGGGGATGGTTAAATATTTGGGGACCAGATAAAAAATATAGGGAAGTTGCAAAATATATACCATGTTTGATATTAACACTTGGATACAAAAGTATTTCAAAGAGAGGTTTTGTGGTAGATCCATTTTTGGGATTAAGACTAATGTACGGTGGAGGATCTTTTGGTATTGAACCTATTGGATTTTTACCGGCTTTAGGATTATACTTGGGTTATGCTTTTTGAGATAGTAAAATAGTTTTACATATGTTGGGTAATTTTTTATTTTTGTTTATCTTATCATTTAATGTTTCAGAAATCAAAAATTTCAGATATACATTTGGAATTTGTCCTGCTTCCGTTATTATAGATATTAGGGAGAAAAAAAAATTATTTTTTCATCTTTGGGAATGAATTTTGAGATTGGAGTTAAAAATAATTTTTCATTAAATTTCACTCTAAACAGTGCTCTGATTATACTTCCAGTAGAATTTGGGTTCGGATTTAGAGAATATTTACAAGGGAGAGAAAGATTTCAAGGTGTTTATCTTTATCAAGGTGGAAAGTTGGGATGGATAGATAAGCTCGATATTGAGACCTTAACCAAAGTCAATTATCCATATTTAGTATTGGGTACAGGCTATAAATATATTGATAATCAAGGTGGTTTTACAATAGATCCATTTTTGGAATTAAGAATAGTTTATGTAAAAGAAAGAGAAAAAAGACCGTTAAGTTGGATGCCTTTTTTTCTATTTCCAATCTTAGGATTATATTTGGGTTATAGTTGGTAAATTATGTATGGGATAAAATCTATGGTAGTTTCCGTGTTTCATAGGAGAGCCTATACATGAGGAGATCACAGAGACAGCCATTAGTCAGCTTCAGAGTTTTTATCCTAAACTATATAAATATGGCTTTAGGTATAATAATTGGGATAGCGGTCCTCCTTTGGTGAGCGGTTTAGTTTGGTGTAGGACATATGATTCTGCTTCAGTAGCAAATGGTGCAAATGTAGCTGATTGTCTCTTCTCAAATGACTCTTCTTACCATTGTGATAATAGCAATTTTAGTGGTTGCTATGGGAAAGCTCAGGTGTTAACAGATCCGGTTAAATCAAATCCAGTATCCTGTTCATGTGTTCCTACATCTCCATCTCCTACACCTCCTCCAACATATCCACCTCCATCATATGGAGTAGGTGGAGGAGGAGGAATAGGATGTTCAGTCGCTGATAAGAGGTTAATCAGAAAATCATCCCAGAACAGCTGTTATTGTGTGTTCAGAACTAACCCTATTGCATACTATGGATATACTGATTATGGCACTATAGGTGAGTTGATTCAGCCCGTTCAAGATTTTTGGTCCCATTCTAATTCCATATTTGTTCCAAACTGTAAGAGAGTGCAGTGTGTTAGCTGGGCTATTGTTTGCTTGGATTGGGAATGTGCTGAGTATAATGTGGAAGTAAAATTTCCGAATACCTATATACCTTCTGGAACAGAGGCTGAAGGGTGGGGACTCTTTTCTGGCTTATACGGGGCAGGAGGATGGTCAACGGCTGCTGATTTTGCTTGTACGAGGTGGTTTTCTGGTTTCACATTAAATGACTATCCTCCATGTAATGTTAAAAAGAAGATTATGACTCATTGCATGCTAAATAAGGATTCGGCGGGAAACCCGGACAGAGATTGTATGAGTGCTTGTGATCAGGGTGATTGGCCTGGCGATTGTGGCGGTCCAGATAGTATTCAAAAAAATGTTTACTGGGATGTCAGAAACAAGGCAATACAAGCAACTAAAGCTTATTTAACTTCGTTTTGCTTCCAAGTGGGAGCATATATATGCCAGTAAAATTTCTAATATTTGTGTGGTAATTTTGTGAGTTTACGGTAAAAATTTAGAAAACCTACACAAAAATAGAATATAAACATACTTGAAAAGGGTTCCTATGACGAATATGCTATTAGGTTTTTTACTACTTTTACTGATATCTGAAACTTCAGAAAAAGAATTGGAACATAAATACTCCCTTGGTGTTAATCCCTTAGCTTTTTTTATCTTGGGTGCAGGTCATGCGGGGGGAATAATTTTACCAAATCCTGGAATAAATTTTGAGGCGAAAGGAGGAGGTAATTGGTCATTTAACTTTGAAATTAATGTAATATTTCCATTTCCTATTCCTACTGAAATAGAGGTAGGAATTAGGGAATATTTGCTAAAAGAATTTAGAGGATTTTATTTTTATCAAGGAATAGCGTGGGGATGGATTAATCTACTATTCTTGCCAGAAGAAAGATATAAAAAGATTGCAAGGTATATACCTAATTTGATATTGGTAGGTGGTTATAAATATGTTTTCAGAAGTGGTTTTACCATAGACCCATTTTTAGGTTTGAGAGCAGCATATGGATTTTTTGGCGATGTTAAACTCGGTCCTTTTGGGATTTGGCGAGATTTAGGAGTATATTTGGGTTATACATGGTAAGTTTTGTATAAGAAACAAGGCTATTTTAATTTTGGGATATATTTGGTGAAAAAATTAAGTGTGGTTTGAGTTGAGAGTGATAATTTATGCTTCTAATTTTAATATTTGCGTTAATTTCAGAAGTTCATGATAGAGGTTCAGAAACTGAGTACAAATATACCATATCTGTTAATCCTTTATCTTTTGCTATTGAAGGGGCAGGGCATGGAGGGGTTTTGATTGTTCCCACTCCTGGTATAAATTTTGAATTAAGAGCATTAGGTAAGCTTTCTTTAAATTTTGAGTTAAATAATGTGTTTTTTATAATTCCAGTAGAATTTGAGGTAGGAATTAGGGAGTATTTGCTAAAAGAGTTTGAAGGAGTTTATATCTATCAAGGGGTAGCTGCTGCTGTGGAAAGGGAATTTCCAATATTAGTGCTGACATTAGGTTCCAAAGGAATCAGAAAAGATAATAAATTTACGGCTGACATTTTTTTGGGATTGAAAGCATTTCACAGCAAAGATAAGGAAAATAGAAATATAAGTAAGGCGGTACCTTTTTTAGTAACCCCTGCTATGGGCTTATATTTAGGTTATAGTTTTTAAGCGGAAAATTTTGAATAATCGCCAAAAAGATTTTTCAGCTTTCCTTCATACGAATCGCTCTCGCTATAACTGATATAACATACAAGGTTAAGATTAGAGTTATTGCCGGAAATAGTACAGATAGTCCTTCATAATTTTTTATTCCTACCATCAAAAAAGAAAATATTACAATTGATGAGAAGATAAAAAGAAGAATGGAGAATAATTTGAGTGCCCTGATAAAGAGAGAAGATTTTTCCTTTCTTAAAAATATATAGCTTGTAATGAAGGAAAGTAATAGAACAAGATACCCTGATGTTCCGAATATGATCCATATTTTATCTATTTTTTCTCTCTCAATAAGGAAAAAAGCTACTGCTATGAGGAAGGTAAATGTCTCCGTTTTTATAAAGTTTATATTCCATTTGGATGATTTTTTATCCTTCTTTTTTTCGTTTCCTGAACTCAAACTTTCTTTTAATATCAACCTTAAAGATCTACCGATGGTTTCCTGAGATAGTATTGTAAAAGATATGAGAGAATAAGCTAAAAACTCTTCTATTACCTTATATCTGAGGTTTTGAGGAAGCGATTCAAAAAGTGCTGGTATAAAACTTAAAATGAATTTTTCTGCTGATGGCTGTTTAAATAGGTTATCAAAAGGTATAGTTGTTATTATTACCGCTATTGCGAAGAGCATTGCCGCAATTGAACCTAAAAACGATATGCTTGGTATATTGCAGTATGATCTTATTCTCTTTGAAACTATTGATGAGAGAATTAATGAGTTAAATCCTCCCCAAGATGCTGATATTGCTAAAACAAAAATTGAAGGAAATACATCGTTCTGATATAGTGTAATAGGTTCTAAAATTTTTTCTGTGAATATTTGAGGAGTATTTAGAATATTTTTTATAGCCACAATACATCCTATTAATATTACTGCTGCAAGCGAAATGAGATGTGAAGTTGATTTTATTTTGGTTCCACCCCAATAGGGTATAAGTGATATAGTTAATATGTAGAGAATGATAAGAATTTGTATCGTTTCAGAACCTAATATCTTATTTTGATAAGGGATATTATGATAGATAATTTGCCCCATAATAAAGGAAATTGCAAATACCAAAATAGATAGGATAATTGATATTCCTAAAAGTGTTTGAGAGGTTTGCCTTATTATTCCAAGTATTGCGTAGAGGAACACTGATATTCCAACAGAATATAATATTTGAGGATACTTTAAAAAAATTCCGGAGACTGCATCGGTTAATATGAAGAACAGTGCAAGCAAATTTATTATGCTGAAAATCAAAAAAATTTTTCCTGCTCTTTCTTCTGCGTATTTTCTTAGAATGCTTATTAGGTCTTTTCCTTCATTTTTTACTGATACAAAAAGTGATATGTAGTTTGTTATAAAAGATATAAAGATTGATCCAAAGACAATATAAGGCAGTAGTGCTCTGATCCCAAACTTTAATCCAAAATACACGCTTAATATTGATGGTATTCCTATTGTTGAAACCAAAAGATAGCTCAAAGGAAAAATTAGCTTTTCTGGGATGTATTCCGTTCTATCATATTTTTCTATCGCAGGTGTTGGACTGACGCAATTGAGTTCAGTTCTTGATATTTTGGAAATAAGAAAGTAGAATATAACTCCGAAAATTAATGGAAGAAGAAGAAACTCAGCTATACCGATCAAGCTTTCAAGGCTTATCATATTTTTTTACGATTTTCCTACTCCAAATTTAGTTATTTGGATTATGTATTAAAAAATCACTCAAATTTTTTGGATTTTGTGATGAAAATAAAAGAGCCACTGAAACGGGAGCTAAAATGAGCAAGAGCTAAAATCAGGATTAACAGTCTATTGTTAAAATTGCATAGACTTTGTAATTTCAAATAAAAAGAGGAATTTCTGGGATTGCCCATGCGAAATCTGGGTTCAGAAGCAAAACAAATCAAAAAGCTTTTTGAGATAAAACAAATGATATAAGCCACTAAAACAAAAAAAGCAAAATTAATTAATAAACCAGATACTTTATTCCGCAATAAGTGAAATGCAAAATAAAATTTTGGGATGAAGAAGAATAAAAGAGAACGTCAAAGAGAAAAAAGAAAATATAAGCGGAAAAGAGAATTAAGAAGGTTTGACCTTGTCTTAAAAGAAATTTTCTCAAGGGCAGTAGGAAAAATTATCTCAATAGCCACTGGTGAGAAAATAAAGGAAAAACTTGAAGATATAACTCAGAAAGTAAAGTTCCTCAAATCCCTCCGACCAGATATGCTCTTTAAAGCCGGTGATAAAATCTTCCATATTGAAATACAAGCTCAACAAGATAAAACTTTACCCAAAAGAATGCTTATATATTCTGTTGTTATTGAAGAGAAGTTCGGCAAAGAACCTGTACAGATAGTTTTATTTGTGGGTAAGGGAAATCCTACTCCTTCTTATTTCAGGTCAGAATTTAAATTCCTTAAATTCAAAGTTGTTGATTTGAAGAAAATAGACCCTGATGAATTTTTAGGAAGTAATAAGCCAGAAGAAGTCATTTTGGGAGTTTTAGCCGGAAAATACAGAGAGAAACAAGAAGTATTCAAAAAAGTAATAAGAAAGATTTCAAAAATTGTCAAAAACAAAAAAGAACTTTTAAAATATATGGAAGACATAAGTTTTTTAGGTGGTTTATTTGATGTTGAGATAAAAGCAGAACCTATGCCAATACAAATAGATATAAGAAAAACTCTTTTTTATAAATGGGGGGAAAGAGAGGGAGAAAAAAGAGGAGAAAGAAGGGGACTTATAAAAGGTCTTAAAGAAGGTCTAAAAAAGGCAATCTTTCTTGACATTAAGTTTAAGTTTGGTAGCTCAAAGGCAAAACAAATCAAAAACCTTTTAGATAAAATAAATGATATAAACAGGTTGGAAAAGATAAAAAAAGAAGTAATAAAATCAGAAAATTGGGAGGACTTTGTCAAAGTTTTCAGAAACCATAAGTGAAATAAAAGTGAAGTCTAACTTGGGAGGATTTTGTCAAATCTCTAAAAACCTCAAACTCAAAAACATCAAATTCCATCTTTCTTTTTCTTCCTCTTCTTTCTCAACCAACCATAAACAATTAGCGTAGAAGCAGGAATGAGAAATCTTAAAAAAATTCTGCCTACCGAACACCCATAAGATTTAACATCTTCTTTTTCTCCGCTTGCGATTGCGGAGCCGAAACCACAATCTTGACTTTCAGAACATATATGCGGAGCTGATGCCAATGCACAAACATCTGACACAGAACCCCCATAACTTACAGTAGGAGATACAGAATTAACCGTAGGAGATTGTGAAATTGCGACCGTTGATGGAGATGAAAAACTAGGTACGGTTGATGATACAGAGTAATTTGTAATATTTTGAGAAAAACATACATTCCCATTAGCATCTAACTTCACTACATAAAAATCAGCCCCACCTGCTCCAAAACTCCAAGTTTTACCAGCAACAACATATCCTCTATCACTACTCTGGATGATTGAATTAGCTGTATCAAAAGTACTCCTCCCACCGATAGTTTTAGCGGAAGTTGAGCCTTGAGATATACTTGCTGTGTTGTTGATGTGCTTGGATATACTTGTCCCCCTGTTGAGCTTTGGGAACCTGACAGTCCTGTTTGAGCAGATTTTTTCTTACATCCTGCCGATGATAACCCGGAAAAATACCGTAATGCTTACTAATAGAAGGAAAAGCCCTTTTAACCTCTTTTCTTCTTATCATTTTTTTATTTTGTTAAAATTGAACAATTTTTAGGTCCTCATCAGGTATGGGTAAGGATTAGAATACTAAATTTTTAACTTAACAACTGACTGTTAAATTATGTTTCGCATAAAACCTACTGAAAAGTGAATTATAAATGTTTTTCTTTCTATTCCATATCCTAATTCAAACCTGAAAATTCCGAAAGGTGTATCTAACATAATTCCTGGACCAGTTCCCTTGAAAAATTCTAATTTATCTCCGTCATGAAATACATTTCCCAAATCAAAGAAAAAGTAAGGTGTTGCAAAAAAGATTTTTGGTGCATATATTTCTGATAATAACACGATTTTATTTTCTGCCGTTTTTAATTTTTCTGGATTTACTTCCAAATATTCCTTTGAATACAATTTTTGAGGGAAAATTGATATCTCCTGATATCCTCGCGGACCGTTCATCCCTCCTATAAAAAATCTCCTTTCTATCGGGACATCATAAAGATTTTCATATAGCATTATTCTGCCTATGGATGCTGCTAGTCCGAATCCTCCGAATCTTCCTATGTTGTAATACTCTCCTCCTATTTCAATCTTTGATGAGAAATTTTTACTTATGGGTTTTATGAATTCTGATTTTATTCCGATTTTGAATTGGTTGCTCTTGCTGAATGTTTGAGTAAAAGATATTGAAGGGAATATTACAAATATTTCTCTTAGACCTGCGTTTTCAGGTCTTATCTTAAAGGCATTAGTATCCCACGAGAGAAGTTCTCTTAGCTCAAAAGATATTGGGATTGAAATTTTTATTTTCTCGTGAGATTGAGATAAAGTCGCTGATGAGAAAACAGGTTTTTGTATTGTAAATAAGAATGTACTCGTGTAGAATGGAGAGAAAAGCAAAGATGAGTCAAAACCTCCAATAAGTTTTCTTCTTGTTATTTCTGCACCTGCACCAAGGAATGTTATACCGAAATCTCTTCCAAATGGAAAAATCCAGTAAGCTGCTCTGAAATTTGTTCTGAAATCTATACCTGAAAACAATATATTTTTTCTTGTGTATTGTATCCTCCCTCTTACACCTTCTACGGTTGATAATCCCCCTGATACCTCTACCTCATTTAGATCACTCTCATATCCTTGTATTGTCAGCATATACTTTTTTGTTGGGGGTGGTTGGAGAATTTTGTTTTTATTATTTTTGTTATCTTTCGTAAATTCAGATATGCTATTGCTTTTTTCGTTGTGTATTTCCGATTCTCCTAATTCTGAGAGATTTATCTGAAAATGTTTGAAATATTGAGTCCTTATGATTTCATTTTCTATTCTTTCTAAATATTTGCCGGATATTGTTTTACCTTCTTTTATATCTGCGATTTTCTTTATGTATTCGGGAGAGGTTTCAGTGTATATAAAAATTTGACCAAGCTCGGATTTTTGTTCGTCTCCAACATAAACAAGATAGATGTTTTTCAAAATTTTTGTTTCCCTCTCTTCTATAACTTCTATTTTGAAGTTTCTATAACCTTTATCTTCCAAATATTTTTGTAGATTATCTTTTAGGTCCGATATTTTTTCAAAGTCATAGAACATAGGAGTTTTAGGAATAATACTTTCAACATTTTCTGGGAAATTCAGAGCCCGAATTTTTGAAATTACAGTTCTTTCTCCTTCTTTTGCATATACCTCTACTTTTATTTCATCTTGAATTTTTGTTTTCTGAACTTTTTCTATTCTGAACTGGTCAAAACCTTTTGATTTAGCATATCCTACGATTTCATATATAAAATTGTCAATTTGTTTTTCCGTGTATAATGCATATCTTATGTAGAAAATATTTATTATGCCTTTGGTTTTTACTCCGATTTTTCTTTTTATTTCGTCTTCGTCAAGTTTTTCAAGTCCATATATTTTGAAGTCTGTGAGATAATAGAGTTTTGCAAGTTTTACATCTATACTCAAAATTGTTATGTCTTCAAGATCAATTTCCTTGTATTCTACGCTATCTACTGGTATTTCATCTTTTCTGAGCGATTCTGCTATTAGGTTCTTTATAGATCTTTCGGATATGAATTGAAGTTTCGGAATTTGTGAAAGGATTTTTCTTGAATTTATTCCTAACTCCTTTTCTCTCTCTATATTCAAAAAAACTGTGTGCCTTTTATTTGGTTTTATTGATATTTCAATTGAACTATCTTTTTTTTCTAATTTTACTTCAAATTTGTAAAAACCAAGCTCATACATAAATTCTTTTACTTCTTTTTCAATTGAATTTATGTTGCTGTCTTTCATCACTTTACCCTTAAAATTTTTCTCTAACCTCCTCAATAATTCTTCTTTTTCCTCCTGACTTACTCCATTTATTTTGATTTCGTTTATTTTTTGAAATCTACCTGATATTTTTATATTGAGTTCTGATTCTTCAAACCTTATACTTTTGAGTTCTATTGAGCATTTTTGATCAATCAGTCCTTCTTCTTTTAGGATTTGTTCGCATATTTTTTCTTCTGTTTTTATATCTGATATAAATTTACCTTCAAACTCATTTTTGATTTTTGTTTTTATCTCTTGCAATTCTTTGAGTTTTTCCATCGTTTTGTCGTGTGTAATATTTACTTTCTTTATCATTATGTTGGGAAAGATTGATACCACTTTGTCCTCTATTTTGAAGTTGTTTATGATTTTGGAGGATGTTAAGTTCTTTAAAATGTTTTGGATTTGAATTGTATTGAGGCATTTTTCTTCAAGACTACATATAAAATCAAGAAGTCTTGAACTATATTCTGGGGAAATGGTTTCTTTTACTTTTTCTTTTTCTTTGTTTTTATCTTTCAAGTTTTCACAAGTTATTTTTGCATTGTGTAAACTATTTACTATTATGAATTTGAATTTTTCACCTTCGCAGTCAGCATAAGCTGAAAGTTGATGGATTACGAAGAAAAAATAAAAAAAAGATAGAATTGTTATTTTTGTTATTTTGGGTATCCTACTGGATGAGTGAGAGGAAATTTTCATCAATTTCAATTTTACTTCTGTCTGGTCCAAATGAATTTATCACAACTTTCAATCCGAGCTCACCCTCAATTATATTTTTTATCTCAGAATTCCTTTTTACCTCACAAAGCACGGGAACTACTTGGCTTATATCAACTGTTGTATCTGGTTCATATATTTCTACATCTCTGTATAAATATTTTTCTACATAAAAGGATTTTCCAAGTTTTTCAAGTACATCTGTTTTAGTTAGAGCTAAAAAATCAAAGTAAGCTATGTTTTTTGAGTATTTCAAAAGTGGGATATCTAACCATCCAACTCTCCTTGGTCTTCCTGTTGTGGAGCCGTATTCACCTCCGAGTTCCCTCAAAGTTTGAGCTTCATTTTCGTCTTTAATTTCAGAGGGGAAAGGACCACCGCCAACCCGTGTTGTATAAGCTTTTACTACTCCCAAAATAGCATCTATACTTTTGGGATTAATCCCAGTTCCGCAAATTGAACCACCCGGGGATGTGTTTGTTGAGGTAACAAATGGATAGGTTCCAAAATCAATATCTAAAAGTATTCCTTGAGCTCCTTCAAGTAAAATTTTCTTTCCTTCTTCTATTTTTTTTCTGAGAAGTTTTTGGGTATCTGTAACGAAATCGTGTATTTTTTCTGCAAATTTCATAAGCTTGCTATAAAGTTCCTCAAAATTGATATCGTTTTCGTGATCGGTATGATTGAAGCTCTTTATAAGTTTTTGAGCATATTCAATGTTTTCTTTCAGAAGTGTTTTAATTTCTTGCGAGAAAAGGTCTTTTATTCTTATTCCGTGTCTTGCGACTTTGAACTCAACTGCTGGACCGATTCCCATTTTTGTTGTTCCTATTTTTTGTCTGGTATCTAAAAGAGCGTCCAATTTTTTGTGTAGGGGTAAAATTATGTGGCATAGGTTTGAAATGAAAAGTCTCCCTTTAAAATCTACTCCTAAATCTTTTAGAGATTTGAATTCCTTTTCGAGAACATCTATATCTATGAGAACTCCATTTGACATGACAGCGCAGCAATTTTCTCTTAAGATCCCCGATGGTATTGTATGTAGAACTATTTTTCTGCCGTCAAATACTACTGTATGACCTGCATTAGGTCCTCCCTGAAATCTTACAGCGTAATCAAAGTATTTAGATAGGAAATCTACTATTTTTCCTTTTCCTTCATCTCCCCACTGAGCTCCTAATACGAGCAAAACTTGAATTTTTCTCACAAGTTTAAGTTTAAAACAAGTTTAAGTTTAAATAAGTTTTTATAAAGTAATTTCTTTTGTTTGTTTATTTATGCTTATCTTTCTAATTTACATATTATCAACTACTGCTTTTGCGAATTCTGAGCATTTTACTTCTTTGGCTTCTGGGTCTTGTCGTGCGAGATCGTAAGTGAATATTTTTTTAGAGAAAGTTCTGCTTATACCATCGTAAATGATTTTCGCAGCTTCATGCCAACCTATGTATTCAAACATCATAGCTCCTGAAAGGATTAGGGATGTTGGATTGACTTTATCAAGACCTGCATATTTTGGAGCTGTTCCGTGAGTTGCTTCAAAGATTGCGTAGTAATCTCCTATGTTAGCACCGGGAGCTACTCCGAGACCACCGACAAGTCCTGCTAATGCGTCAGAGATATAATCTCCGTTCAAGTTTGGACATATTATGATGTCGTATTCATCTGGTCTTGTGAGTATTTGTTGGAACATATTATCTGCTATTCTATCTTTTATTATTATTTTGCCGTTTTGTGGTTTCCCTTCTGCGAGTTCTGCTTCTTGGATAGTTTTATCTCCGAACTCTTCTTTTGCTGTTTTGTAGCACCACTCTCTGAAAGCTCCCTCTGTGTATTTCATTATGTTTCCTTTGTGCATTATTGTTATGCTTTTTCTATTGTTTTCAAGAGCATATTTTATAGCTTTTCTCATGAGCCTTCTTGTTCCGAATTCAGATATTGGTTTTATTCCTATTCCTGCGTCATCTCTCAAAGATATTCCGAATTCTTCTTTTAAAAACTTTCTTATTTTTTTAGCTTCTTCGGAATCGTATTTCCATTCTATTCCCATATAAACATCTTCTGTATTTTCTCTGAAAACGACTGTGTCAACCTTTTCTGGATATTTGAGAGGGGAGGGAACTCCTTTGAAATATTTTACGGGTCTGATGCAAGCGTAAAGGTCAAAAATTTGTCTTAATGTGACATTTATAGATCTTATTCCTCCACCGACTGGGGTAGTGAGTGGTCCTTTTATTGCAACGATATGTTCTTTTATGAGTTCAATTGTTTCTTCTGGTAGCCATTTTCCTACTTTTTTGAAAGCACTTTCACCTGCGAGAGCTTCTATCCAATTTACTTTTCGTTTCCCACCATAAGCTTTTTTCACTGCAGCTTCAAATACAATTTTTGCCGCACGAGAAATATCAGGTCCAGTTCCATCTCCTTCTATGAAAGGTATATCAACCTCGTCAGGAACTATGAGTTTCCCGTCTTCTACTCTTATTTTCGCCATAGCAATTCAATTTTAAGTAGTTTGAATTTAGTTTGTGTTATCGTAAGAATTTTTAAATTGAATCTAAAACATTATCTCCAATCTGATGCTTTATGCTGTAATTGAACAGATGTAAATTTATCTTTTAGGTCTGCAAGTCCTCCCTCCCAGTCAAATTTAAATCCTTTTACTTTGTTTTCTTTTCCTTTTTCTTTTTTATTTAATTCTCTTCTATACTTTTTGATTAAGAATTCAATGTAATCTAAAACTTCTTTTTTTAGATTTTCGGGGAGTTTTCGCAATTTATTCTCAATCTCTTTTTCATCTACTTTTATTTTTGACATACTTAATTTTAAGTAAGTCGGATTTTATTTGTGTTATGATAAGAATTTTTTTTCATTCATTTACTTTTTGCTTTGGCTTAAAAGTTTGGGGAATATAGGCGAGCTCTAATAGGTCAGTCTTTTGAAGTTTTTTGAAGAATTGAGATTTATTTTTCCGGAAATTATAGTGAATTTTCCTATATGGTCAGAGCTAACCTGACTGTATTGCTTAAATATGAGAGAAAAAAGGAACAGATCATTATTAAATGAGGATTGGTTAGCATTCTGGTTAGCAATATTGTTCTTTGCAGTATCTTTGCTGAATTTTGCAGATATTAATGTTTAGGGTTCTATTTTTCTTATTCACATTTTTCACTATCGGTGTTGTGTCAAACTTCAAAAATCTTTGGAAAGAGCGCATAGGAAAACTTGCACTTGCTTATTTTGTATGCTTATTTGGGTTCATAATATGGATAGGACTTCTGATTTCATGGATATTTTTCCACGGGGTAAAACCTCCGGTAATTAGTGACTAGTTAAACGAGGAGGTAATAAATAAATGGCAAAGGAGCAAAAACTCAAAAGAGAAGAAAATCAAAGAGAGAAAACAAAAATATCGGAAGAATTGGAAAAGATGGAATATGAAGAGATGCTCCCGGTTGAAAAGAAACTTGTATTATGGAGCATAGCGATCGGAATTATTCTTCTCGGAATACTTATATGGGTAAGTTATACCTTTTTCCCACCTGAATGATTAGCTACTGCAAACGCTTAATATCTGCTGATACCTAATCTGCTGATACATATATTTCCTACGATTTTAATAAATTTTGAAAGAAATCTCTGACAGATGATGATATTCTCCATCCATCTCCCACTATCTCAAATCCTGCGATGAGCTTTTTATCTATTCTCAAGTTTATATTTACTTTTTTCCTAAACTTTTCTTCAAGTGTCCTTTTTATTTGGTCTATCCAAGTCGGATCTGGTTCATCGGCACAAATTACTGTAACATTCTCTATACCTACCTCCCTAAAATATATAAAGAAAAAATATTTTATTATGTCATCTATGATGAATTCTCTTTTTTTTCTTATGATCAGCTTCAAAAAATTAGAGAAAATATCAGAAAAATTTTTCTGCTTTGATATTGATTCTATAAACTCTAATTTTCTTTGCTTTGAATACGCAGGGGACTTTATAAGGAAATTTACTGGTTCAGAAGAGAAGAGCTCTTGAAAAGATTTCATATCCTCAAAAACTTTTTCAAGTAAATTTTTTTCTTTCGCCGCAAAAATCAATGCTTTCGCATATTTTTCTGCAAGCATATAAAAAGCATTATTCAAATCAAAAAGATAGATCAGAAAATCAAAAAATTCGGAAACTTTTTTGGACTTAAAAATTTGAATGTACCGGAAGACAGAAAAAGTCAATAGAACAATCAGAAGATGTAACCTTTTGTTGAAGAGGGTTTATTCAAATCTCTTTTTCTTGTTGCTCTCCTAAAACATAAAGCAGCAGCCTTAAAGCATGCTTCTACTATGTGATGTGAATTCATACCATAATTTATTATACAGTGTTGGGTAAATCCTCCGCCACGAGCTACACCATCAAAAAAAACATGCAAAATATTTGCATAGTAAGATTCTCTTATGAGATTAAAATTATGTATGAAGAAATAAGGTCTCCCAGATATGTCAAGAACGAACTCACATAAGGCTTCATCAAGGGGGACCTTTGCATCTGCAAACCTTTCTATATCATCTCCGCACGCTTCCCTTATTGCTTTACCAAAACATATACCAATCTCTTCTGTGAGATGATGATAATCTACATTTGTGTCTCCTTTTGCTTCAACTTCAATATCAAATAAGGAAAATTCTGAAAATATTTCCAACATGTGATCAAGGAAACCTATTGATGTGCTGATTTTCCTTTCCCCCTTACCATCTATATTTACTGAAATACGAACTTCTACCTCTTTCGTTTTCTTCTCAATACTTGAAACTCTCCCACTCACTTTACTTTAATTTTGGAATTTATTTATTTGGAAAGTTTTTTTCAAAGAAAAATAATCTATAAAAAGAAAAATAATCTATAAATTGAAATTTGTTTTGCTATGAAAATCTGTGCATATTTTACTTGCGGATTTCCGGATATTGAATCATCTTTCGTTATAATGAAGGAAATTTTAGAAGTTGTGGATATGCTTGAAATAGGTATTCCTTTTTCTGATCCAATTGCTGATGGTCCAACTATTCAATTTTCATCAGCGAAAGCTCTTGAAAGTGGATTCAGAGTATCGCAAGCATTTGAAATAGCTGGAAAACTCAAATCTATGTTTCCAAAAAAGGAAATACTTTTAATGACATATTACAACATAGTAATGAGAAAAGGAGAAGAGGAGTTTATAAAAAGAGCAAAAGATTCCGGAGTATATGGAATAGTTGTTCCGGACCTTATTCCGGAAGAAGGTGATAGAATTTTTGAGATTATGGAAAAATACGGATTAAAAACAGTAAATTTTGTTGCTCCAACAACAAAGGAAAAAAGAATAAAAAAAATAGCAGAAAAAACAACAGGTTTCATATACTATATATCAGTTACAGGAACAACAGGAGAAAGAGAAAAATTACCAGATGATATAATAGAAAACATAAAAAAGGTAAAAAAAATATCTAAAAAAGATGTATTTGTAGGTTTTGGAATATCAAAAAGAGAGCATGTTATTTCACTAAAAGACCATATAGATGGTATAATAGTAGGAAGTGCAATAATAAGGAAGGTTATTGAATCACAAAGAGTAGATGAAGCCATCAAAAAGATAAGAGAATTTCTTAACTACATCTCTCCTGGCCAAAGATAAAGAATCATAAATTCTCCGGAAGGTAGAATTTTGCGTAAAATAAGATTCATATCTTGGGAGCCGTAAGTATCAGCCCAAATTGTTGGGAGTTTCTCTCCCTCCCTCACATAAGCTATTACTTTCCAATCTTTCAGACCAGCAAGTTTTACTGCTTCATCTATTGCTGAATATATATCACCGATTTTATCAATAAGTCCAACTGATAAAGCTTCTTCTGGTGAGAAAACCGAACCATCTGCTATTTCATCTATTCCTTTTTTAAGTTTATTAGCTCTATGTTCTGAAACACGACTTTTGAAAAGTGAAAAATAGTAGTCAATCAGTTTTTGAATTTTTGCTCTTTCTTCATCTGTCATTTTTCTGTGGAAAAGCAGCATATCTTTGTGAGAACCTCCTTTTATCACCTCAAATTCCACTCCAACCTTCTCTGAAAGTTTTTCAACATTTAATTTCATAAGATAAACTCCAATTGAACCTACGGTTGATCCGGGACTTGCAATAATAACATCGGCAGGAGAGATGACATAGTAAGATCCCGAAACCCCGAGAGTTGAGATAAAGGCTACTATTGGAACTTTCTTTTTTTCTTTGAATTTTTTTATCTCGTTGTAAATAGCTTCGGAAGCGGAGACTAAACCTCCCGGAGATGAAACTTTAAATATTACTGCTTTTACATTTTCGTCTTTTGATGCTTTTTCAAGTTCCTCCTTTATTCTTGATACAATAGATGGTTCAGAAGTAGAGAAAAACCCTCTGCTATCCCTTATATCTTCCCACGATATAACACCAGATATATTGGTGATTAAAATTTTGTCTTTTCCCTTTCCAAAAATTGTAACTTCTTCTAATGGTCTGTAGCGTCCAGACGGCAGATTCACACTAAAAAAACACCCTGAAATGAAAAATAAAAACGAAGAAAATAGCAATACTTTTTGTTTTTTCATCATAATAATATTTTCAATTTATTTTCCTTACACTTTTTATTTTCCAATTTAATTTCTTTTTTATTTTCGTTTTTTTTCACCTTTTCGTTTTTGCTTTTATTTTTTTTGATTTCATTTGATCTCAATATAATCTTTCTTGATGAATTTTTTCCACCATAATTTGAATTCATCTGGGTGAGCAAGATGTATCTGAAATGGTGAGGTTGGGTCAATAAATTTTTTGATTTCTGTTCTTATTTTGCGATTTTTTATCCAGTTTTTTGAAAGTTTTGGTGATATGATCAGCACATCTATATCGCTGTTTGGAGCCCATTCTCCTTTCACAACTGATCCGAAAATTAAAACTCTTACCCTCCTGCCTAAAAATTTCTGTGAGATATCTTTTATTATTTTTCCCCATTCTAAATAGTTCTCAAAATACTTTTTTTTCTCCTCCCAAATCTTTTTTTCTATTGATACAAAATCTTTCATATCACATCAATTTTTTATTTTTCAATTAATTTTTCATTTAAAGTTTTTTCTATGAATTTTAGAAACTTTTTGTATTCCTGAACCATTTTCTTCACTAAATTCCTATTGAATGTTTTCGGCAGATATCGTGAAGTAAAATAGGCATCTGTTAGGTCATCAAAAAATATTTCATTTTCTAATAAGTAATTGTTTATTTCGGGTTTTTCATAAACTTCACTTAGTCTTTTGATGAGTTCATGAAGATAGTGAGTTTTTGGCCAATCTCCTATTTTCTTTGCAATCAAATATTTGAGGTAAAGTTGGCATGACTGCTCTAAATTAAAAGCACAAAGATCATAATGTCCTTTTCTGAAAAGATATAGTGCATTAAGAAAAAATTTTCTACTTCTTTCCTTCAAAAATTCTATCTCTTTTTTTGACATGATCTGACTGAGATTATGAAATTTTTGTGATATCTACTTTTCAGGTCTGCTTTGCTCAAGCCGATTTAATAAAATATAAAAATTTAATTTTTTATTTACTTTTTCATATTACTTTTTCATAATCACATAGATTGTGAGCGATATAATTGAAATCCAAAAAATCGCATATGCAGAAATAACATATGGTGCATATTCCATAGTAGTATAATTTATTCTGGTAAGAGAAGAAAAATAAAATTTCGCTATTTTTTGAAAAATGGTAAGATATTTTTTTCTCTTTAATCCTAAAAATTTGTAATTTCTTCTTACATTTTTAAATTGGATGAACGATGAGAAAATTATAGGTGAACTTGTAATAAGTAATTTTTTTCGGGGTCTCACTACAGAGCAGATCAAATACCTTCTACAATATATGCACAAGTTTGAATTCAAAAAAGGAATGGTGATATTAAGGGAAGGGGAAATAGCCGACTCACTCTATTTTATCCTACGGGGTATTGTTGGTGTATATAAGAGGAAAAAAGATACGGTAAAACCTGGTATTGCAACAGATGAATTAGGACAAAAAATTGGAGAAGTTAGCAAAGGGGAAACTTTTGGAGAGCTTGCTATATTTGATAATTTCCCTCGCTCTGCAAGTTGTGTCGCCGAAACAAATTGTACAATTTTTATTTTCCCAAGGAGAAACTTTGAAAAACTTGAAAAAGAAAATAAAGAAATATCATATGCTCTTCTGAAAAATATTGTAAAAATAATTAGTATGAGGTTAAGGAAAACGGATGAAAGGCTTGTTGAGTTGTTGTGAAAATTTTATGTTAAAAACTTTTATATTTGCGTTTTGAGAAGGAATTAGAAAGAAAGTGTTGAATGAGATTTGATTCCATCCGATGAAAATAGGAGTAATATGTAATGCTAATGCTCAGAGAGTTTCTCGTGGAATAAGTGAGAGAATAAAATCTATACTTAAAGATAGGGTTGTTGTAATAGCGGAAACAAAGAATCTGGAAGAAGTAGTTGAAATAATAGACGAAAACTTCAGAAAAGTTGATTTATGGTGTTTTGTTGGAGGTGATGGAACACTAAATAAGGGTATAAATCATCTTTGGTATAAATCTGGAATGAAAAACGAACTAGAAATTCCTATATTGCACGGAAAAGCAGGATCGTTGAATGCTATCCCAGATAAAATACCTCTGAAAGGAGATTTAGATGATATAATGATAAGATTTAGAGATCTTCTTGATTCTATAAAAGATAATTCATTTATACCACGAGACAACATAAGAAAATTTAGCACAATAAAGCTACATATAAAAGGAAAAGAGAAACCAGAACTTTGTTTTACTTTTTTTATGGGAGTTCCTTTCCTTATTTCTAAAAAAATAATAGAAGACAGATTAAAATCCAAGGCAAAAATTCTACAAACTATTTACACCATAATCGCTAAGTTTGTAATAGGAGAGGAAAAAGATAGGTTCTTGAAGAAAATAAAAGCTGAATTTTTTATAGACGGACAAAAATATCCTTATTTGCAGCACTATGTTGTTGTCGGATCTGTTTTCAGGGAACCTGCCTTGTTTTTCAGCCCATTTGCAGAAGTTGATAAATATAAACATGGCTTTTTCTTTTTTGTATATTCTGGAGATGTTTGGACTGCTTTGAGAAATTTTAGAACTTATGCTACCGGGAAAAAAAGACCTCCCCATTCTTTCAGCGATATTGCGTCAGAAGTGATAATAAAAGCCTATAATGCAGGTATAAACTATGATGGAGAGATCCTTGAGGCAGATATCCTTGAAATAAAAGCTGAACCAGGTCCAGTTGTAAATCTTATAAAGGTGTAAATAAATCTTTATAAAATTGTAAATCTTATTGTTTAGTTTTGTTTTTTCTCCCTTATAAAAATCAAAGTTTATTTTAATATCTTATGGGGATATGGGAAAAATTTTTCTCAAAGATACTCGGAACGAAAAGCGAAAGAGAAGTAAAAAGAATAAAGAATAAGTATTTCAGCCATATACTTGCTGCCGAGGAAGAATTTGACAAACTTCCAAACAAAAAATTGAGAGAAATTGCCCTTGAATACAAAAGAAAAGTTATTGAAGATAAAGTATCACCGGATGATATATTGCCGGAGTATTTTGCTCTTGTGAGAGAAGTTTCAAAAAGAGTATTAGGGAAAAGACATTTTGATGTCCAAATAATAGGTGGGGTCGTTCTTTATGAGGGGAAAATAGCTGAAATGAAAACGGGAGAAGGTAAAACTTTGGTTGCTACCTTACCTCTTGCTCTCCGAGCCCTTGAGGGACGAGGCTGTCATCTCGTAACTGTTAACGATTATCTTGCTCGGCGTGACGCAACTTGGATGGGTCCAATTTATAAATTCTTGGGGTTAGAAGTAGGTGTTATAAATCAGCTTGAAGTCTCATATAAAGTTGAGTGGCAGTTTCCGGAACTTGTTCAGAAAGCAATTGAAGAGAACATAAGAGCCTGGCCTCCCGGACACATAATAAATGATCCTCTACCACCTGAAAAAATAAATATGGACGCTATAAGTGCTTTTCAGACAACTTTGGTTTCAACAACAAGAAAACAAGCTTACTTATGTGATATAACTTATGGTACAAACAATGAGTTCGCTTTTGATTATCTCAGAGATAATATGAAATATTCAATAGAGGATATGGTTCAAAGAGAGCTTTACTACGCAATAATAGATGAAGTTGATTCAATTCTCATAGATGAAGCAAGAACTCCTCTTATAATATCTGGTCCAGCAGAAGAAGACATATCACTTTATTATCAAGTTGACAGATGCGCAAGGCTCCTGAAAAAGGGTGAAGATTTTGAAGTTGATGAGAAAACCCGTCAAGTTATTTTAAAAGAAAGTGGGATATCAAAAGCTGAAAGGATTTTAGGAGTTCATAACTTGTATGACCCAGTAAATATAGAAATACTCCACCATCTCATTCAATCTCTGCGAGCTCATCATCTTTTCCACAGAGATGTTGACTATGTAGTAAAAGATGGAAAGGTTATAATCGTAGATGAATTCACAGGAAGACTTATGCCGGGCAGAAGATGGTCAGATGGTCTTCATCAAGCAATAGAAGCGAAAGAAGGACTAAAAATAGAGGCAGAGACTCAAACACTCGCTTCAATTTCATTTCAAAACTTTTTCAGAATGTATAAAAAACTTGCAGGTATGACAGGAACTGCTGAAACAGAAGCCGCAGAGTTCAAAGAAATTTACAACCTTGATGTTGTTGTTATCCCAACTCACAAACCTATGATAAGAATTGATTACGACGATGTCGTGTATCTTACTCAGGAAGAAAAATTTGAAGCTGTTGTGAAAGAGATAGAAGAGTGTTGGAAAGTTGGGAGACCTGTTCTTGTTGGAACAACATCAATAGAAAAAAATGAGAAGCTATCTGAGATGCTCAAAAGGAGGGGAATTCCTCATCAGGTTTTGAATGCAAAAAATCACGAAAGAGAAGCTTACATCATAGCTCAGGCGGGAAGATTGGGGGCTGTAACTGTTGCTACAAACATGGCAGGAAGAGGAGTTGATATAATACTCGGTGGGAACCCTGAGATGCTTGCGCGTCAGGAAGTAGGATGGGATGCCACTCCGGAGGAATACGAAAAAGCTCTCAAAAAATATGAGCAAATTTGCAAGGAAGAGAGAAAAAAAGTTATTGAGCTTGGCGGACTTCATATAATAGGAACGGAAAGACACGAATCAAGAAGGATTGATAATCAGTTGAGGGGAAGAGCGGGAAGGCAAGGGGATCCTGGTTCTTCACGATTTTATGTCTCATTAGAGGATGACCTTATGCGTATTTTTGGCTCAGATAGAATAGCTCCGCTTATGCAGAGGTTCGGGATGAAAAGAGGAGAACCGATACAGCACAAATGGGTCACAAAAGCAATAGAGAATGCTCAAAAGAGAGTTGAAGCATATAACTTTGAAATAAGAAAACACCTGCTTGAATATGACGATGTTATGAACAAGCAAAGGATGACTGTTTACTCTCTCAGAAGAAAAATCCTTGAAGGCAATAATGTAAGAGAAATTATTTTCTCGATTATTCGTGAAGAAATTGAAAGTCTTTTTGAAAAGTATATCCCGAAAAAAGGTGAATCTGATATTGAAGGATTAGCAAAGGAGTTTGAAAGTATATTTAATCTGCCTTTTCCTGAAATCTCAGATTTTTCAGATGTTGAGCAGGTGAAAGATGAGCTTGTATCTTTTCTGATACAAAAGTACGAAGAAAAAATCTCTTTGATGGATGAAGGTGTAGCTCATATGATAGAAACCTTTCTTCTCCTCAACACTCTTGATACTATGTGGAGAAGACATCTTTATGCTATGGATCAGCTCCGTGATGCCGTTGGTATGAGAGGATATGGTCATCTTGATCCTCTCGTTGAATACAAAAAAGAGGGATTTTTCCTCTTCCTTGATATGATGTCAAAATTCAGAAAAACTGCGTTATCTAAACTTTTTGCTTTCAGAATAGAGGAGGAAAGTAAAGAAGAGGAGGAATTAGCTGCTGCGTGGAACACAATGGCAAGGCGCTCTCAAAGAAATATTAGAGTTTTAAGATCTTCTCCTATATCAGGAGGAGTACTGGTTGGAGCGGGCATGGGGGCTGAAATTTCGGCGTCGGCTGAACCTTCTCAATCTGTTGCATCTTATTCATCTCATTCCCCTTATGTTCGCGGAACAAAGATAGGAAGAAACGATCCTTGTCCCTGTGGTTCAGGTAAAAAATACAAAAAATGCTGTGGAAGAGAAAATTGAATTTTATAGATGTTAAGATTAAGACAAAATGAACTTTTACATGGGAAAAATTACTGAAAGAGTAAAGATTGCAAGTTTTTTTATTTCTTTTCTTTTTTTCTTTTTTTTAGTTCCTTCTTTTAGTTTTGCTGATCCAAAACAGATTTTTATAGAGCAAAGGTGTATAAAATGCCACTCAATAAAATCGGAGGATATAAAGCCTCTTGAAGAGTCTTTGCTTGAAGATAGGAAGATAAAAGACCACTCGGATGTTGGTCTGACAAGAGATAAAGATTGGATAAAAAAATGGTTGAAAAAAGAAATAACAAACGAAAAAGGCAAAAAACACAAGATTAAATGGAAAGGAGATGAGAAAGAGCTTGATGAGCTTGCAGAGTGGCTCACTCAGCTCAGAACAAAAATTCCGGAGCAAGAATTGCAGTTATGGTATGAAAGTCTAAAAAAACAAATCAAAAAAAGGTAAATGAATTTTCTCTTTGATCTGTAAAAATTTCTGTAATTTGAAATTTCCAGTAATCTTGAAAAATTTTACTCCTTGCTTAATATATTTTCTGGTATGAAGAATGTAAATCTGCAAGCTATAAGTAAGTTTCTTGAGGACGCAAAACAGGATGAAGGGTTGCTCAGAAGAAAAATGCAGGTCAAAGTTGTGTGGAACTTTGATGAAAACCTACCTCAGATGTTTTCTGAGCTTGAGTTTCCAAAAGGTAAAGTGAAAATAGAATGCGATGGGGCTCCGTTTGCAGGTGGAGGAGGTAGAGCTCCTAATCCAATTCAATTCTGTCTTTTTGGTATGGCTTCATGCTTTCTTGGAACTTTTGCAGCGGTTGCAGCTGAACACAATCTCAAAGTTGATTCAATAGAAGTAGTAGCAGAAAACGAGGTGAATTTGAGGCGACCTTTGGGGCTTTCTGACGATCCAGTTGTTGAGAAGATAAAAATGACGGTTCATATAAAGTCAGATGAACCACAAGAAAAAATAAATCTTGTGAAAGAAATCGCAATTAAAAGATGTCCAGCTGTTTATTGTATAACTAATCCTATTCCACTTGAAATTGATGTTTCAAGAGAAAAATAGAATTACTTGGTTGAGGTGTATGATTATATTTCCTATGATTATATTTCCACAAATGTGAGTAGATTTAGGTATTTTTCGTCTTGTCCTCTTGTGACTTTGAAGAATTTATCTTGAATTTTTCTCGTTATTTTGAAATCACCGTTCCCTATTTTTATTCCATCTACTTCTCTTATTGGAGTTATTTCAGCTGCTGTTCCTGTGAGGAAAGCTTCATCGGCTGTATAAAGCTCATCTCTTGTGAATCTTCTTTCTTCACATTCTATACCAAATTCTTTAAGAAACATCATTACGACTTTCCTTGTGATTCCTGGTAAAATTGAGTAAGGTGGTGGTGTGATAACTTTTCCATCTTTGACTATGAAAATATTTTCTCCCGCACCCTCTGCTACAAAGCCTTCTGTGTCGAGCAAAATAGCTTCATCATATCCGAGTTCCTTTGCTTCTCTTTTTGCAAGAATTGAATTGACATAGTAACCACATACTTTTGCTTTCGTCATTGATGCGTTAATATGATGTCTTTGGAAAGATGAAATTTTAGCTCTTATTCCATTTTTCACCCCCTCTTCTCCAAGGTATGTTCCCCAAGGCCAGGCAGCTATTGCAACACTTACAGGATTTGTATAAGCGTATAGTCCCATCTCTCCATCTCTTATAAAAATTATTGGTCTTATGTATCCTGACCTTACCCTGTTTATTTTCACAGTTTCAATAACAGCTTTTTCTAATTGTTCTTGACTGAATGGAGATTTTATTCCGACTATTTTTGCGGAATCAAGTAGCCTCTTTATGTGCTCTTTGAGACAAAAAATTTCAGATAACCTCTCATTGACTTCATATACCCTTATTCCTTCAAATACTCCAAGTCCATAGTGTAGGGTGTGGCTCAAAACATGTATCTTTGCCTCTTCCCATTTTACAAATTTCCCATCAAACCAAATAAATTCTGTCTTCTCCACCTCATTTTTTCCTCCTTCCCTTTATTAAGGGAAAAGTATAAAAATAAAAAAGGTAATAAAAAGTAAAAAAGTAATAAAAAAGTTATGTATTTTTATGTGTTTTTTGGTTTTTCAAAAGAGAATTTTGCCGTATTTAAATAGATAGTAGATGAAAAGATGCCTTGTAACCGGGGCAAATGGTTTCGTGGGAGCAAATGTTATAAGAGCCCTAATAGAAAATGGGTATAATCCAATAGCTTTCGTAAGACCAAATACAAGTCTTGAAAATTTAAAAGGTCTTGAAATAGAAATAAGAGAGGGAGATCTGCGAGATAGAGATTCAGTTTCTAAGGCTATGCGTGGTATAAATTATGTTTTTCATGTTGGAGCAACATATCTTTTTTGGGCAAAAAATACAGATTTGTTTTATGAAACAAACATCAAAGGAACATTAAATGTAATTGAGGAAGCTTTGAAAGCTGGCGTTGAAAGAATAGTCTATACAAGTACAACAGGAGCAATAGGATTATCACGGGATTCAAATCCCATAGATGAAACTGCACTTGAAAATCCGCCAAAATGGTATTTTGACCCATGGAATTTGGGAGATCATTATGCTCGGAGTAAAATTTTGGCTCAAAAAGAGGTTATAAGAAAAATAAAGGAGGGAGCTGATATTGTGATAGTTTGTCCTTCTGCTCCAATAGGTTGGGGAGATTACAAGCCAACTCCAACGGGACTTCTCATACTCAAATTTCTCAACAGGGAAATTCCTTTTTATTCAGATGTAGGGTTTTCTTTTGTGAATGTAAAAGATGTTGCTCGGGGGCATGTTCTTGCTCTTGAAAAAGGAAAAAAAGGTGAGATTTATATTCTCGGGGGACATAACATATTTTTATCTGAATTTTTTGATATTCTTTCTCGTATAACCGGATTGAGAAAACCTTTGAAATTACCTCGCCATTTGTCTTCTTTTTTAGGACAGATTGTTGGATTTATTCTTGAATTGTGGGCAAAGATTTCGGGAAATCCACCATTGATAACCCGTGCACAGGCAAGAGCATCTCTTCTTAATCTATTTTACTCGTCAGAAAAAGCGATAAAGGAATTGGGATATACAATATCTCCTATTGAAGATGCAGTAAAAGATGCGATAAGATATTTTCTGGAAAAGGGGATGGTCAAAAGAAAAATAAAGGAGAAAATTGAAGGAAAAATTTGATGGATGTAAAAACTTAAGAGTAAAGAATAAAACCTCTCCCTATTTATCGCAAGACGTGAAAAAACGCTCACCTAAGATTAAATTATTCATTTATTTAAAAATTTCAAGGGAGTTTATTCAAATGAATAAGGAAAGAAAAAGAAGGTTAGAAGAATTGGCCGGATTATCTTTGCTCACATCTTCTATAATTCATGATATAAGAAACTATCTTACTGCTATAAAAGGGAATGCTGAGATAGGAGCTCAAATAACAATCGATAGCAAAGCAAAAGACAAATTTTTGAAAATTGTTGAGCTTGTAAATCAGGCATCTGATATGGTAGAAGCTTTCCGAAAACTTTATAAAGCTAAAGGAGATTTGGGGCAGGAGGATTTTTACATAAGTGATTCAGTTGAGTTCGCCAGAAAAATTCTTGGAAAAAAGCTTTCTGGAATAAATTTTGAAGTTGATATACCTGAAATAAAGTTAAAAGGTGAAAGGAAGTTAATAGATCAGGTTTTTATAAATCTCATATCAAACGCTGCAGATGCTCTTGAAAATTCCCCAGAAAAAACAATAAAAATATTTTGCAGAGAAAAAAACAATAAACTTTCTATCTTTATTGCTGATTCCGGTCCTGGGATCCCGGATGATATAAGAAAAAAGATATTTGATCCTTTCTTTACAACAAAAGAGGGAGGAACTGGAATGGGACTATATATAGTGAAGAAAATTTTATCAAGAATTGGTGGAAAAATAAGGTTGCTCAATAGCAATCATTTGAATAAATTTATGAAAAAAAAAGATTATATTATAAAAGAAAACCTTGAAAATATGAAAACGATTTTCGAAATAATCTTGCCCAAGGAGGTGGTAAAAGATGGCTAAGGTCCTAATAGTTGATGATGAGAAAGATGTAGCTGATGTTTTAGCAGAGATATGCCAACTTGCAGGATATGAGACGGATTGGGCACCAACTGGGGAGATTGGATTGAGAAAACTTCAACTTGATAAAGATATAGCAGTTGTTTTATTAGACAAGAACTTACCAGGAATGAGTGGACTTGATTTTATTAAGAGAGCAAAGAATGATTTGAAATCTTATGCACAAATAGTTCTCGTTACTGGCTACCCTTCTCTTGAAGCTTTTAAGGAAGCTATAAAATCAGGAGCTTACGCATGTCTTAAAAAACCTTTTGATATGAACGAGGTTATAAGAGTTGTAAAAGATGCACATAAACATTATGAAAGAGCCAAACAGTCGGGACAAGTTGTTGTAAGAGATGAAAATAAAGCTTTACAAGAATCTTTAGAGAGGCTCAGAAAAACATTGGAGATTCTCAAAAAGTGACATTAAAATAGCTCCCGCTTTTTAACAAAGGAATTAAAAAGCTAAAAAAAGCAAAAAAGAAAAAAATAATAAATTGTAAGTATGGCTAAGGTTTTAATAGTTGATGATGAAAAATATGAAGCAGACACATTTGATATGAACGAGGTTATAAAAGTTGTGAAGGATACGCATAAACATTATGAAATAGCCGAACAACTGGGGCAGATTGTTGTAAGAGATGAAAATAAAGCTTTACAAGAATCCTTGGATAGATTCAAAAAATGATCAAAGTGTAATTAAATTTTCAGGTCATGAAAGTAAAAGTTGCAGTATTAGGTCTCGGAACGGCAGGTATAACATTTATAACCGAGCTGAGAAGACTTAAAGCTAATTTGAAGTGTGATGTAACTCTGTTTGAAAAAAGAGGAGCAAAAATTTTCCATCCATGCTCAATCCCAGAAGCACTGGAAGGGAAAATAAATCCAGAAGATTTGATAGAACCTATAAATCTCAAAGATATAAAAGTTATTCAAGCGGAAGTTTTAGAAGTTGAACCAGAAAAAAGGGAAATATCATTCTTAAAAGACGGTGGGGTAGAAAAAATGAGCTTTGATTTTATTTTCATAGCCACAGGAGGTGAAACACCAATCCCAAAAGATCAAAAATTTTCAAACAAAGTTTTCAAAGCTACAAAATACGAAGATGTTGTTGAGATAAAAAAAAGACTTCAAAATGCAAAAAATATCTTTATAATAGGAGCAGGTATATTGGGGATTGAGTTAGCAAGTGCTTTATCTACTCATTCAGAAGTTGAAGTTTTTGAAATGGGAGATCAGATTCTTCCGAGGTTCCTAAAAAAAGACCTCTCTCAAAAACTCCTTGAATATATACAAAAAAAGATAGTTGAAGAAAAAAAACACCCTGTGAAATTTCACTTTGGACAAAAAGTAGAAAATCCTCAAAATCTTGATTCAGACTTCGTAATATTTTCCGTTGGTTTTATACCTAATAACCCACTTCCGCATAAAATCAAAGTGGATGAATATATGAGAGTAAAGAATGAGAGAGATAATTCTTCATATGATTATATTTTTGCTGCGGGAGATTGTATTGAAGATTTTGATGTTCCAAGAGTTGCTCCGATTGCTGCTGAACAAGCAAGAGTTGCGGCAAGAAACATGTGGGCTATAATTCAGGGTAAAGAACCATCAGAAAAATATGAAAAAATGGTTGCTCCTTGTCTTATAAAGGCTTTCGGATTTGAAATAGGTAAAGTAGCAATAATAAATAAACCAGAAAAAACATCAACATTTACACTTGACTTGAAAGTCTTGCCTTTTTCTGCTGATGATAGAATGGTAGTTTCAGTTGAGGTTGATGATAAAGGAAATATCGTAGATGTCCAGGGTTTTTCAAATCTGAGATCAGAAATAAGACATCTTCTTGACATATTCTATATCTGCATAAAAAAGAAAATAAAGATTGATGAGATAAGAAGATTTGAACTTTCTTATCAGCCCGAAGTTTGTAAATTCCCAGATCCAATAACCTCTATTGCTGAGTTTGTTTCAAGGAGACTAAACTTTCAGTAATATTTTCCCTTCTCTTTCTGGTTTCATAAGTTCTGAGAAAGCTTCTTTTATTTTTTCAAGTTTGAATTCTTTCCATACTCTGACTTTAAGACGGGGAGCAAGTTTTATTACTTCAAACATCTCTTTCCTTGTTCCTCCTGTTACTCCAAAAATTGAAATTTCATTTGAATAAGTAGTGAATAAACTCAGCTCAACTTTATCACCTGTCAGGATACCAAAAGTTATAAATTTTCCTCCTTTTGATACTAATGGAAATGAAAGGGAAAAAGTTTGTGAGCCAAGTGGATCTATTACGGTTGTGCATTTTCCCTTTAACTTTTCGTAAGCTTCCTCCGGAGATAAAATTTCATCTGCTCCAAAATCTTTCAGCCACCTTGATTTTTTCCTTGTTACAGCAAAAACATGGCAGCTTCTCATTTTTGCAAATTGTATGAGGAACATTCCGGTGTGTCCCGTTGCTCCAAATATAGCAACATTTTCTCCCGGCTCCACCAATTTCATAGCGTGATACGCCGTTAGTGCTCCTACTCCAAGACTTGAAGCAACTTCTTCTGAAATGCTTTCTTCAATAAAGAAAACATTTTTTTTAGGAACTAATGCTAATTCAGAAAATCCTCCGTTTGATGAAACTCCGAATAACTCCCCAGAACACAACATCTCTTTCCCTGATACGCATAAATAACAGCTCCCGCAAAAAAGCCTTGGATACACAACTACTTTTTTTCCTTTATTTTCTCCTTCTGCTACGCTTCCGAAGATTTCAACTCCGGGTATGTGCGGTAGAGGATGAACCTTTCTTCTCCCTTCAACAGTAAAATAATCAATTGGATTTACAGTTGCATACTCAACTCTGATTAATATGTGATCTTTGTCCTGTTTAGGCTCCTCTAAATCCTTTACTTCAAGATTAGTTATCCCAAATTTTTCAAAGTAAGCTGACTTCATAAGCTTTACTTTTATATATTTTCTTTCCTCAATGCATTTTTCTTTTTTCTTTCAGGAATTTGGTAAATGTTGGATTTAAGTTGAGAAATGTTGGATTTTTGGGAAACAACGGGTTTTCAATTTTTTTGGTCAATTTGTTTTGGAATAAAGTTTTCAGTATAATTTCCAAATTTTTTGGGTATTATCAAATTAAAAGAGATATTATCAAATTAAAATAAATTCGCATGCCTATACTAAAAATAGATGGTAAAGAGATAGAGGTTCAAAAGGGTACAAATCTTATTATTGCAGCTTTGAAAGCGGGGGTTTATATACCTCACTACTGCTATCATCCGCTTTTACCAGTTGTAGCTCAGTGTAGGATGTGTTTTGTGAAAATTGAAGGTATGCCAAGACCAACTACTGCATGCACGATAACAGTTGACAAAGATATGGTTGTAGATACAAAAGATGAAAAGGTCCGAAAATTGAGAAATTTAGCTTTGGAGATGCTTTTGCAGCATCATCCAGTTGATTGTCCTGTTTGTCCTCGTTCCGGTGAATGTGACCTTCAAAATTTCACATATATATGGGGTCCAGAAAAGAAAAGATATGATGGAAAAAGAAGGTTGAAAGGTTGGTCAAGAGTTTCTGAAAAGATTTTGCTTTTCAAGGAAAGATGCGTTCTTTGTACAAGATGTGTAAGATTCCTTGAAGACTTTGTTAAAGTTGGTGGTATAACAGTTTCCCGTCGCGGATTTTTATCAGATCTTGTTATATTCCCAGAAAAATTTGTAAATAGTAATTATTCAGGAAATATAGTTGATCTTTGTCCAGTTGGAGCGCTTGTTGATGAAGCTACTGTGTATCTTCCGCGTGCGTGGAGAACTAAGAAAGCTCTTACAAGATGTCCATTATGTGAGAAGGGTTGTAGAATCGTTGTTGAATCGTGGAAGGGTAAAATCGTAAGAATAAAAACATTTGATAATATGTTAGACAAAGCAGAAGAACATCTTTACACAAAAAATGAGGAGCTGATTCAGCCTGCCTATCAGGAAATTGAGGGAATAGAAGAAATTGGAGCGCATTCGTATGATAAACTCTATACGGAGGACTTGATAATATGTGATGTTGGAAGATGGGGATGGAGGGAGTTCTTTTTCCCTCGCGATGAGAACTTTTACTCTTTATCAGATAGTAAAGCTGAAAAGTTAGATTGGGAATCGTTCAAAGAAATTTCAAAAAGATTTTTTGCTTTCAAGAAGAGAGCAATATTTATCACCCCATTTGCTACAAATGAAGAAATGCAAGCTTTCAAAAGTCTCGCTGAAAAATCTGGTTCAGATATTTCTCTTATCTACCCAATAATAAAAGAAGGAGATAATATACTGTTGAAACCTACAAGAGCTCCTAATTTCAAAGGTGGGGAGAAAATATTGGGGGGTATAAATGAGGATATAATAAGGAAAGCTATGCTTGGTGAATATGATGCTGTTATTTTATATTCTCTTGGTGCAGACAAAACTAAATTTGATGCATCAAAGATAAAGTCAGAATTTCTTATAGTTATGGATAATTTCCCTCCACAAAAGGTACAAGTACAAGCTCTGTTCTTCCCTGCAACTTTACCCTATGAGAAAAAAGGAACTTATACTTTCGAAGGAGAGGAGAAAAAAATTTATCCTGTTCATAAAAAAACTCCAAATGAGTTAGATTTTGCAAATTTCTTATCAAGTATAATTTGAAGTAAATAACACAGAAAGTTTGCAGATGAAACATTATAGTAAAGTTGAAAAGCTGATAAATAAAATTCTTGAAGTCTATCCTGCTGAAAAGTTAGACTTGAAATTTAGTTCTCCTTTTGAGCTTTTGGTTGCTGCTATACTCGCTGCCCAAGCCAAAGATGAGGTTGTAAATCAAGTAACAGAAAAACTTTTTCAGGTGTATAAAACACCAGAAGATTTTTCAAAACTCAAACCCGAAGATCTTGAACCATTCATTTCAAAAATAAATTACTGGTATAAAAAAGCACAGGCAATAATTGATGCTTCAAAATTTTTGATTGAAAACTACGGCGGTAAAGTTCCGGATTCAAAGGAGGAACTTATGAAAATAAAGGGGGTTGGGAGTAAGACTGCAAATATGATTTTGGGTGGAGCTTTCGGAAAGCCTGCAATCATAGTAGATACACATTTTGATAGAGTGTCAAAAAGATTAGGGCTTGTGAGTAAAAGTGCGGACCGTGAGGAAGTGGAAGAAGAAATTAAAAAGGTAGTCCCAGAGAAAGATTGGACGAGATTTTCTTTTGCTTTAATAAGGCACGGAAAGAAAATATGTCATGCAAAAAATCCGGAATGTGAGATTTGTCCTTTTTCGGATTTATGTGATTTTTTTCGTAAGTGATTTTTTGTGTTTTAAAGATTCTTTTTTTCTCTATTGGGTTTTGCGAGAGAGATGAAGTAAAACATTTGTCGGCTTTGCCTCAATTTTTCTTTTTTGAACTTTTGGGAGTTTATAGACTTCCTGAATGAGCTCAAAGGGATTTGTAGTAGTTCTGCAAGTTCTTTTAATGTTCCACATATATACCCATTTCTTGAAATTTCACTTTCAATTTTCTTCTCATAAATTTCATAAATTTTTCCTTTTCTTTTTCTTCTTTTCATTTCATTTTTTTCTCTTTTTATGATTTTCGTCTTTCCCGTTTTCATTTTATTCTCTCTTCACTTTTTAACTGCTGATTTTTTTCTTTTCTTTTTTTTCTATTCTTTTCTATTCTATTTTTTGTTCCTTTATTTCATTTTAGCTTGCTGTAAATTATTTTCATAGTTTATAGCTTTTTCTTCATATTTTATTCTGCCTTCTAAAAATTCACTTATTACTTTTCTTGAAATTTTTGATAAATCCTGATTTCTTTCTTTTCTTTCAATAACTGCACAAATAAAAGAAGGTATTTTTAAGGAGACAGTCCCTTTTAGTTTTTTTTGTTTTGGCTTTCTGCTTGTAAAATTGTAGTTTATGTTGTATGTTTTACAAAGGATTTCACACAAAAGACTGCTTGCCGATTTCCCCATCTTTTCAGCTTCTTTCAGAAATGCCAGTACTTTTTCGTCTAACTTTAATTCAAGTTTTTTTTGTGAACCGAAAGGAAATTTTATATCCTCTATTCCTTTTTCTATTTTCTCTATTTTTTCTTCCAAAAGCAAGTTGATGAACTCATATAATGCTTTTAGTTTTCTGTAATCGTTCCCGCAATATTTCAAAGAATACTTTATTATATTTTTCAAAGGAATTTTCCGCCCCATATTTTTTACATTTCAACAAAAAAATCTTTTCATGATTAATATTAATATATTAGACAAATTCAGTTTTTTATAAGTAAAAATATAATCAGGAAGGAAAAGTTTTGTGAATTATGATGAGTTTTAAGAAAAAATTTGTATTTTTTCTTTTTGTTTTTGCTTTTATTTCCTTTATAAATTTTCTTTTTGTTGTTCCAGATCTTTTTGCTCAAAAAATAGGTAAGAAAAAGCAACCAAGGGTTATTCGTATCAAGGAGCTTGTCATAAGGCAAAGGGTTATAAAGCCGCAGGCTATGCTCATACTTTCAAAGAGCCAGCAGGCAAGAATAAAATCTGACATAGTTACATCTCAAAATTTCTCTGCTAGAATTATAGAAACAGCAGAAGGAGATTTCTTGAAGTAAGTCTTTTTCTTTTAATCTATTTTTATCTGTTAGTCTATTTTTATTTCTTCTTTGATTATGTTATAGCATTCAAGTAAATCTTGTTCCCTTGCATCCTGAAGACCTTCTATAAGAATTCCACATTCTTCACCTTCTTTTACCTCAACTACTGAATCTTTAAATTTTTTGAGAGATATTATTTTGCCCTCGTGGATTACGTCTCCATTCCTTTTTATTCTTGCGTTAAGCCCGAGTTGAACTTTACCTTTTTCAATAACACATCCGAGAACTTTACCAACAGATAATTTGAATATTTTCAGTATCCGAGCGGTTCCAACAATAACTTCTTTTTCCTTCGGTTTTAGCATTCCCTTTACAGCTTTTTTTATGTCATCAACTATCTCATATATTATTTTGTATAGCCTTACTTGGACTCCTTGCATTTTTGCAAGGTTCTGTGCCTGCTTTTCTATTCCCACACCATATCCTATAACTATTCCTTTTGATGCTGACGCTAAATTTATATCGCTCTGGGATATAATTCCTATTCCTTTATGTATTATCCTTATTTCAAGTTGAGGAACTTTTATTTCTGCTATTTCCTTCTCGAGAGCATCTAATGCTCCTTTTGAGTTGGCTTTCAAAATCAGTGGAAGAATTATCTTATCTTCCGATTGCATGAGCTTATCATATATTTCCTCCAGAGTTATTGAGCCTCTTTTCACCTCCCTTTTCTTTCTTTCTTCAACTATCTTTTTCGCTGTTTCTTCATCTTTTACGACATATAGTTTATCTCCTGCAAGTGGTATTTCTTCTGAACTTATAACAATTCTTCCGGGAAATCCGGGAAGAAGTTCTTTTATAATTTTCCCTTTATCAGAGAATATATTTCTGACTCTACCGAAAGTATGTCCCGCTACGAATACATCTCCTTTTCTTAAAGTTCCTCTTTGTACTATTACTGTAGCTATATTTCCGAGCCCTTTATCTATACTTGATTCTATTATCACACCCTCAGCGGGTCTATCTGGATTTGCTTTGAGATTAAGGAGCTCTGCCTGAATGAGAATTTTCTCAAGTAAATCATCTATTCCTATTCTTTTTTTTGCAGATATTTCCGCAAACAAGGTATCACCTCCCCAATCGTCTGGTATAAGTCCAAGCTGTGCGAGTTGATTTTTTACAAGATGAGGATTAGCTCCTTCTTTATCTATTTTGTTTATTGCGACAACTATAGGAACCCCAGCTGCCCTTGCGTGTGAGATTGCTTCTTCTGTTTGTGGTTTTACTCCTTCATCTGCTGCAACAACGAGAACCGCTATATCTGCAACCTTAGCTCCTCTTGCTCTCATTTCCGTGAATGCTTCATGTCCTGGGGTATCTATAAAGGTTATGACACCTTTTTCAAGCTCAACAGTATAAGCTCCTATGCTTTGTGTTATTCCTCCTATTTCTTGCTCTGCAATTTTTGTTTTTCTTATAGCGTCAAGTAATGTTGTTTTTCCATGATCAACATGTCCCATAACAACTACGACGGGAGGACGAGGTTTGAGTTTATCTTCAGGATCAGGGGATAGGTCAAGGTATAAGCTTTCATCAAATTCTTCTCTTTCAACTTCTATCCCGAATTCTGCGAGAACCAGTTCTGCTTCATCGGCGGAGATTGTGTTGTTTATAGTTACCTCTTTACCGTAGGAGATAAGTTTTGATATTATCTCTGATGCTTTTATTCCTGTGATTTTGGAGAGATCTGCTATTCTTATGAATTCAGGTATTTTAATTTTTTTGGGACCCGTCTCTTGTTGGACTGTTTGTTTTTGTTCTTCTCTTTCTTTTTTCCAGAATTTTCTTTTTTTTCTGAAAGTATATTTCGGTCTAAAAGGTATTATGAATTCGGCTTCGCCGAAGACTTCTATCTCATCAGCTACTTTTTTTGGGAGTTGTTCCTTCGTTTCTTCTTCTTTCTCTAATTTTTCTTCTTCTATTTCGGGGGCAATTTCTTTTTTGATTTGGATTTTCTCATCTTCTTTTAGTTGTTGTTCTATACTTTCTGATTTTTTTTCTACTATTCCTTTTTCTATTCTTGGTTCTTCTTCTCTTTTTTCTACAAATTCTTTTTCTTTTATTTTTGGTTCTTTTGTTGTTTCCTCTGGTTTGAATTTAGCTTTCTGGAATTTATCCTTTTCTTCACCAAATTTTTTTTCAAATTTGCGCTCATATTTAAACTCCTTTTTTCTTTCTTTTTTGAATTTCCATCTTTCGTGTTTTTCTTCATACTTTTCTTCTTTCTCTCTTTTGTGTTCTTTGTCTATTTCTTGTTTTTTTTCTTGTGGTTCGGTTGGTTGAGGTTGTAGTTTCTCCGTCGGCTCTTCCTCCTTTTTCTTTTTTATTATTATGTGCACGCTCTCCGAAATTTTTTCTTCCTTCTTTTTCATCTTATATTTAGTCTTATATTTTATAACTCTTATCTTTCTTTTCTTTTTTTGCTGATTTAATTTGTGAATTAGATTTTCCTTTCTCTTCTAAACCTATGATTTCTGCGAAACTTTTTACCTTCATAATGTATCCGGTTAGTACTATACAGACTGAGGCAGAAATTATCCATACCCACTGATTTTTCGTAAAAATAACAGCAGGAGCAAATAAGTACAGCCAGATAAATATCAATATCGCAATTTTTGCTTTTGATGGAATTTGTTTGTTTATTAGTTTTCTTGCAGGAGTCTTCATAATAATAATGCCTATTTTCCCAAAAGCTCTCATATATGAAGCAATTCCCAAAATAATAAGTGGTATTCCGGGGATAACAGGTAGAATCAGTCCAAAAGCTCCCACTAATATAAAAATTGTTCCAAGCAGAATGAACAGAATTGTTCTTATATTCCTTCTTATAAAGATGTAAATTCTCCTGATCGCTGATGAGGAAAGACTATAAAGAATATTCAATCCCAAAAACCCAATTTTCATATTATAAATAAAAATAAGATGTTAAACTGGATGTAATGGATTTTGGGGATATAAAGTTTATATTACATTATTTTTCCGTAGGAACTTTTCTATTGCTTGATTTACTTTGTTGGGAAATTCAAGGGGAGTATAGTGGGAGCCATTTTCTACCGCGAAAATTTCCGCGTTTTTGATTCTCTCCGCCATTTCTATTGCAAATTTTGCCGGGGTAAAAAGGTCTCGTGTTCCATAAATTATTAGCGTCGGAACTTCAATTTTTGTGAGAATATCTTATCTATCATGTTTCCCAAGTTCTGAAAAATTTTTTACATATTCTTTCATATCAAGATTGAGCCAAGATAAAACAAGTTCTTTTGCTATATCTTTGTACTCACTTAATGTAAATAAACCAAGCTTTGATGCAATTTTAAGTAGGATGCTTTTTTTTGCAAGAATCCTTGCGAGAGGAAAGAAGCATCTCATCCCATCTTGCATAAAAATGAAAAAAAGTTTCCAAAACCAATTTGGAAATCTCCCATAAAATGCTTTTCTGAAAGGTTTTCCGGCAACACCATTGATTTGAATAAAAGCTATAAATTTTTCTGGGTGCATTTTGTAGAACTCAAGGTTTACTTGAACTCCCATGCTCCATCCAAAAAATACTGCTTTATTTATGTTGAGATATTCTAAAATTGTTTCAAGGTCTTTTGCGTGGTGTTCAATTTTGTAAAACCCGCTCTTTGGTTTTTCACTTTTGTACAACCCTCTATAATCCCATGAGATGAACCTTATCTTATCTTTGAAATAATCTATAATCGGTCTCCAAGCTCTTATATCTCCTCCGAGTCCGTTAGATAAAACTGCATTTACCAAACCTTTTTCGGTATCGTAGATTGTAAGAGTAGTTCCATCCCAACTTTTTATCTTTATTTCCTTCACAGAGGAGATTTTAAAAAATTTTTTATTTATTTAATCTCTCAATTTTTTTATGATTTCTTTTGTGAACTTTTTCTTTTTCACCTTCTTTATTGGAGTTTCCGGGGGAGCTGGATCAGCTAAATTTTGTTTTTTAGATTTGAGTTTTTGATAGATCTGACAAAATCATCCCAAGTTTTTGCTTTTATTATTTCTCTCTTTATCTTTTTCAATCGGGTTGTATCATTTATCTTATCTAAAATGTTTTTAATTCGTTTTGCCTTTGAGAAACCAAATTTTGACTTGATGTCCAACAAGATTGCTTTTTTTAATCCTTCTTTTAATCCCTCCTCCTTTCCCCACTTATAAAGGAAAGTTTTTCTTATGTCTACCTCAATCGGCATAGGTTTAACCTCTATTTTAACATCAAATAGCCCAGCTAAAAAGCTTATACTATCTATATATTTAGCAATTTCTTTTTCGCTTTTCACAATTTCTACAATTCTTTTTTTGACTTTTTCTATTATTTCGGGTTTATCTTTGAATTTGCCAGCTAAAATTCCAACGATGACCTCTTCGGGTTTATCACTCTTTATGAACTCATCAGGATTTATTTTTTTCATATCTAAAACAATGAATTTGTGAATTGTGAATTCATCCTTGAAAAAGGGAGACGGAGGATTTCCTTTTCCCACAAACAAGATAATCTGCACAGGTTTTTGTCCGAATTTTTCCTTAATTGCCAGAGAATATATCAGCATCCTTTCGGGCAAATCCTTGTCTTGCTGAACTTGAATTTCAATATGAAAAATTTTCTCCCCTGCTCTGAAAACCATGTCAGGACGGAGAGATTTAACAAATTCTATTTCAGTTGTTATGTCTTCAAGTTCTTTATTGATTTTCTCACCAGTGGCTATTGATATAAGTTTTCTAGCTGCTTTTGAGAAAATCTCTTTCAAAATAGGGTCAAACCTTCTTAACTCTTTTTTATATTTCTCTTCCTTCTCTATTTGGTGCTTTCTTATTTTCTTCATTCCATCCTTTACAATTTTATTTGTCAAAATTAAATTTTACTTATCGGTCTGTTGTTAAAATTTCTCGACCATCTCGAGCAGAAAAGTTTTGATGGTACATAAGAATTATTTAATCTCTCAACTTTTTTATGATTTCTTTTAGTTTTTCAATTGTGTAGAATATATCTTCTTCTTTTGTGTAAAAGCCGAAGGAAAATCTTATTGAACTTTTTGCATCTTCTTCGGTCATTCCCATAGCTGTGAGAACATGTGAGGGAGTTTTTGATTCCGCAGAGCAAGCCGATCCCATGGAAACGGCTATACCTTCAAGATCAAGCGATATCATTAATGTTTCTCCTTCTATTCCTTTAAAGAGAACATTTGAGGTTGTAGGAATTCTAAATTCCGGATGACCATTTATTTTTGTCCCATCTATTTCAAGAACCATTCTTTCAAAGAGCTCCTGAATTTTTCTCAATCTTTTGTTTTCTTCTTTCATTTCTTTTGTACAAATTTCAAGAGCTTTTGCAAGTCCAACTGCACCTGCAACATTTTGTGTGCCTGCCCTCAACCCGTCTTCTTGTTTCCCTCCATGTATTAATGGTTCAATCGGAGTCCCTTTTTTAACATAAAGAACACCGATTCCCTTCGGACCATATATTTTGTGTGCCGAAAATGTTGCAAAATCGATTCCAAGTTTCCTTAAATTTATTTCCAGCTTACCTACTGCTTGAACTATATCTGAATGTACAAGAACTTCATACTCCTTTGCTATCTTTATTATTTCCTCCAAAGGCAAAATAACTCCTGTTTCATTATTCACATACATAACAGATATCAAAGATGGTTTCCCATTTTTCTTTATAATTTTTCTAAAATCATCCGGATCAGGGATACCGTAATTATCTACTTTTACAAATTCAACTTTTGCTCCGAGCTCTCTTACGAATTCAAGGGGTCTCAAAACAGAGCTATGTTCTACATATGTTGAAATGAAAAACGGAGTTCTATTTTTCTTCATCTCATAGAAAGCTATGCCTTTTATAACTGTGTTGTTACCCTCTGTTGCTCCTGAGTTAAAAATTATTTCATAAGCTTCTGTTCCCAAGATTTCTGCTACTTTCTCTCTTGCAGAATCTAAAAAAGCTCTTGCCTCTCTACCTGACCAGTGTGGTGAAGAAGGATTTCCTGCATTTATAACCTTTATCATCTCCTCTACAACTTCATCTCTCATTGGAGTTGTAGCGTTATAATCAAGATATACAAACCTTTCGGGCATAGAAAATAATAGTTTAAAGCAGGAAAAATTTATAGTTTCAATTTTGAAAAGGTTGGGGGAGCTTAATTTCAAAAATTACCGAAAATTGTTGTGTTTTTGGCAATAGATGTTAAGCATCACCAATTTTTACTTATAAAAACATGTTTTTTACTTCTTCTCCTACTTATACGATTTTTATCAGATTGAAGTTCAGAAATATTCCAGGAATGCTGGGAAATATAACATCTGTGATAACGAGGATGGGAGGTGAAGTCAGAGGCGTTGAACTCGTTGAGACAAGTAGATACTGGGTTATCAGAGATATACATGTCAATGTCAGAGATGGAAATCATGCAAAGGAAATAATAAAAGAGCTTTCAAGTGTTGATGGTGTTTCCGTTGAATTTGTTTCAGATAGAACTTTTCTTGCTCATCTTCACGGGAAATTAGAAGTTGTATCAAAAAGAAGAATTACTACAACAGAAGACCTCGCAAGAATATATACACCAGGGGTAGGAAGGGTTGTTAAGGCAATAGAGAAAATTCCAGACATTGCTTTTACACACACCATAAAGTCAAATACGGTCGCTATTGTGACAGATGGTAGCGCAGTTTTAGGGTTTGGAAATGTAGGACCTTATGCTGCAATACCTGTGATGGAAGGAAAAGCTGCTATATTGAAAGAATTTGCAGGCGTAAATGGGTTTCCCATATGTATTGCCACACAAGATGTTGATAAAATAGTTGAAGTGGTAAAGATGATTTCTCCTGTTTTTGGAGCTATAAATCTTGAAGATATATCAGCTCCGAGATGCTTTGAGGTGGAAAGAAGGTTACAGGAAGAGCTTGACATTCCTGTTATGCACGATGATCAGCACGCAACAGCAATTGTTATCCTTGCTGCCCTTTTGAATTCTTTAAAAATCGTTAGCAAAAGTCTCCAAGATGTAAAAATAGTCATAAATGGTGCAGGTGCTGCTGGGCTTGCAACTGCAAAACTACTTCTTAAAATGGGGGTAAAGAACTTAATTTTGTGTGATAAGAAGGGAGCAATAGGAAATGATGGAGAAAATGCTCTAAACGAATATCAAGCAGATGTTGCACAATACACAAATCCAGATAATTATAAGGGAGATTTAAAGGGAGCTCTCAAGGGAGCAGATGTTTTTATAGGTCTTTCTGTTGGGAACATACTTAAAGGAGAAGATTTGAAAGTTATGGAAAAAGATGCGATAGTTTTCACCTTGGCAAATCCAATACCGGAGGTGAATCCAATTGAAGCTGAAATGTATGCAAGAATAGTGGCTACTGGAAGGTCAGATTTTCCGAATCAAATAAATAATGCTCTTGTTTACCCTGGCTTTTTCAAGGGGGTCTTGAGTGTAAGAGCTAAGAAAATATTAGATGATATGAAAATTGCCGCCGCATATGCAATTGCTAATCTTATAGATGACTCAGAACTGTATGAAGAGTACATAATTCCTTCTATTTTTGATCGTAGGGTTGTTGATACCGTTGCTGATGCTGTTGCAGCAATAGCTATCAGAGAAGGAATAACAAGAAAATTGGAGCAAATCAAAGACATAAGTGAGTTCTGATGTAAAAATTATTGTGATAACTTTTTTCCAATTCCTAATCTCTTCCAACAATTCACTCAATATTATGAAGTTGTTCTCTTATTCTCTCTATCTCCATTTTGGCTTCTATTACTTTCTCAATTATTTTGATGTCAAGAGATTTACTACCTATGGTATTGAATTCTCTCAAAATCTCCTGAGATATGAACATAAGTTTTCTGCCATCTCCATCCCCTTTTAACTCTTCCTCAAAAGAATTGATGTGTGCTTTTATTCTTGATATTTCCTCCGATATGTCTGCTTTTCTCACAATATGGACAACACCTGCGGAATCTATTACACTCTCTGGAATATCTTGTATCCCTAATTCTTCTTTTATCTGATTGATCCTTTCCTTGAGATTGTTCTTTATGATTGATGGGAAGTTTCTATGAATTATCTCTATTTCTGAGATTATATCTTTTAGCTTCTTTATCCTATCTTCTATTTCATCTTTTATTGCTTCTCCTTCTTCTTCCCTTGATTCCACAAGCTTTGCGAGAGCTGATAAAAATAAGGAGAAAATCTCATCTTTGAGTTTCTCTTCATTTCTTACCCTGAAGATAAAGCTTATTATCGGTTTTGATCTTGACTGCTTCCTTATTATAACTTCTATTTTTCCTCTGTTTATCCTCTTTTTTATCTCTTTTTTCATCTTAGGTTCAAGAGGAATAATCTCATCTGGTAAGTCAAAAAATATATCAAGGTATTTGCTGTTGAGAGATTTTATTATGCAAACGAACTTCTCTCCTTGAATATCCGCATACTCTATTCCATATCCGGTCATGCTTTGCATATGTTTTCAACACAATTTGCTAATTATTTGAAACAGAAATACATATTATTAAAATAGAAAAAAAAGAAAATAAATTCTAAAAAAACTTATTTATTATGAATGCAGAGATTGAGAGTGAAAAAATTTTTTTTGTTTTACTTGCAAATTTTTTGCATCTAAAAATTTTTTGAAATTACCACAACCCGAAATCAAATGAATAATGTAAAAATGAAACAAAAATAAAAGAGGAGGTGAAAAAATATGGTAGATGGAAGCATAAAGGAAATAAAAGTAGGACAGAAAGTACCTGACTTTAAAGTAACATATTATGATCCGCAGAAAAAAGGTTTTGGTCAAATGAACCTTTATGACCTTTTACAGCAAGGTAAATGGGTAGTGTTTTTCTTCTATCCGGCTGACTTCACTTTCGTATGTCCAACAGAACTTGCAGATGTTAACGAAAAGTATGATGATCTCACAAAAGCAAATGTAGAAGTTATAGCATGCTCAACAGACACTCAATATGTTCATCTTGCATGGTGCAAAGATGAACCTCTTATGAAAGACTTCAAATGGAAAATGGCTGCAGATCCAACAGGAACAATATCAAGAATATTCGGAGTATACGATGAAAATACAGGTCTTGCTTTGAGAGGAACATTTATAATAAATCCAGATGGAATATTGGTAGGATCAGAAGTAAATCACTACCCGGTAGGAAGAAACGCTGATGAGCTTGTGAGAAAGATAAAGGCATTTCAACATGTCTACAAACACCCAGATGAAGCCTGCCCTGCAAAGTGGGAACCTGGTAAGAAAACATTAAAACCGGGACCAGATATAGTTGGAAGAGTCGGAGAAGTTCTGAAATAAAATTGAAGGTGGGGGAGTCATCATTGTTATTTTTCATAAGCGAGGACTCCCCCATCCTCTAAATCAAAAATTACAACTTCAATGTGACTTCCGGAAATTTCTTCTAATTTTTTTTTGGCAAGCTGCGCAACTTTTTTGAAAATTTCAGTTAATCCGAAAGATTTTGCAATTTGAGCAAACTCCCGTGCAGTATTTGCATTAGAAAGCAATTCCAAAATCTCAGGTGAAGCATACTCCTTTGCTGTTTCCACGAGAAAATCAATATCTACGCTTGATTTTTTAGCGTGTGTGTATTCTTCTCCCTTTGCGATTTTAGATATTTTACCTATGAAGCCAGCAAGGATAATCCTTTGAATTTTTTTCTGTGATGCAAAGCGAACCGTAAATCCTATAAAATCGCCAACATCAACAAATGCAACATCAGGAAGTTCCGGGAACAATTTTTTTGCAAGTTCTTCGCTTTGTCTTCCTGTTGTGCAAACTATTGTATCAACTCCGCTTTCTTTTGCAACTGAAATTTGCTGACCAATAGAAGCTTTCCAAGCCCCTGTAGAATATGGAACTACTATTCCCAAAGTTCCAAGAATTCCTATACCTCCGATAACTCCAAGGCGCTCAAGCATAGTTTTTTTTGCTCTCTCTTTTCCATCAGGAACAAAAATTTCAACTTCAAGACACAGCTCTTCTTCTCTAAATCCCATCTCCACAGCAGCAGAAATGACTGCATTTTTTATCATTTTTCTTGGAACATGAGTTATATCTGGTTCACCTGGTTCAAGTCCAAGTCCTGGTTTTGTCACTTTTCCTACGCCTTCGCCACCTAAAATTTTTATGCCTTTTTCTTTTGCGAATCTTACTCTGGCTCCTATTTGAGCACCGTGAGTGACATCTGGGTCATCTCCTGCGTCTTTTATTGTTAAAGCAAATGCTTCGCCATTTGATTTTTCAACTTTGAATATTTCAAGGCATGCTTTCTGATCTTTTATTGGTAATGAAACTTCTACTTTTTTTATTTCAGATATATTTTTACCCAAAAGAGCGTATGTTGCTGCTTTTGCCGATACTGATGCGCAGGTTCCTGTTGTCCACCCATATCTTAATTTACCTTTTTTTATTCTTTCACTTTTTTCTTGACGATCTTCCATTATGAAATAAAAATATTAAAGTAAAGATTGAATAAATTTGAATAAATCTGATTTTCACAACTATTTTAGGATATAAGTTCTGGAATTCTCATTACATCTATGACAGGAATTATTTCCTTTTTTCCTTCTTCCCCTATAACTTCTATTACAGATGAGATTCCTTTTAAATTTAGAATATTCTTATCTAAATTTTTCATAACAGCATCTCTTATGTCTAATATTTCGTCTGCTACGAGTCCTATATCAGAATATTTACCTTCTTCTGATTCTACGATGAATATATAGAATCTTTCTGGAAGTTCAGATATACGGTTTTCAAATATTTCTTCAAGGGTCAGAAGAGGATATTCCCTTCCTGATATTTCTACTATTTTTCTTCCTTGTAAGACCTTTATAATAATATCTTTGTTTTCAGGAAAAATTTCGGTTTTCGTTATTGAAGATAATGGGAGGGCGTATTTTTTTCCTTTCCATTGAAATATGACGGTTTCAACGACTATCCTTGCAGTTGGAATTTGTATAGAGAATGTTGTTCCTTCACCAGGTTCAGACCTTACATATATTCTTCCACCCATAAATTCTTCAATTTCTCTTTTGACCTCATATAGTCCTGCTCCGCGACCGGCACCTTTATCTGCTGAGTCCTTTGTAGAAAAACCTGGTAGGAAGAGGAGTTTGAAAACTTTTTCCTTATTCCATGAACCATCTGGCAATTTAAAATCATTTTCTGTTTCACCGAAATCATATTTTCTTGCAAGAATTGGATTTGATTGTTTCCACGCAAGGTATTTTTGCACAACATAAGCTGGATCTATACCTTTTCCGTCATCTATTATTTCTGTAACTATATATCTTCCCTTTTGTCTTGTTCTTATTATAACCTTGCCCACCTCATTTTTTCCTAATTTTCTTCTCTCCTCTGGTGGTTCTATCCCATGAGTAACGGAATTTCTTGCTATGTGCAGGAGTGAATTTCTTAACCTGCGAGCTATCTCTGTATCAATTGAGATACTTTCTCCTTCCCTTCTTACTTCAACCTTTTTTCCAAGCTCATTTGCTGTACTAATTATATCTCTTTCAACAAGCTTTAATATATCATCTAATGAGAACATTCTTATTTCAAGGACTATATCTTGTATATCTCTTATTTTTCTCTCCACTTCCGACATATTATCTCTTATCTTTTGTATTAGTTCCTGCTGTTGAATTCCGAAAGATGCGAACAGAGGTTCAAGAAGGATTTGAAGAGAGTTCTTTATAGTCACAAGGTCCCCGATTATATTCATTATTTTTTCAATTTCAGATATATCTACTTTGAGCGAAATCTTGGAAGGTTGAGCAATGGATTTTACCTTTTTGGTAAAAGAAAGGATTTTTTGAACTTCTATTATTTTCTTTAATTCCTCTATATTTGCATCATCTCTTGTTGGTGAAATTATGAAACAGAATATTATAAAATCTCCTTCTATTTTTGTGATTGTGGATATTATCTCAAAACCTTTATCTTTTATGGTCTGCATTACGTTTCTACCTTCCTTATCATATTCGCTATCAAAGGATAATTTTAAAAAACCGAGATATAAATCTCTTTGCTCATCAATATACCTTTTCAACTGAATTATTTCAGAGTCAGAGAGATAATCAACAATAGATTTATCGCTTAACTTTTCTTTTACTTGCTCTCTTATGAGTTGTTTATCTGATACTTGACCGGGGATTTGGAGGGTATAAGATGTTTGTGGGGAGTAAGATATTTCAGAGGATGCGGTGGGAGGTTTGTGAGTGTCCCTATCATATTCTCCAATTTCAAAATCAATTTCAAGTCCGGTATCCTGCGGTGATTCTTGAGACGAAATGGTTTCTACAAAATTCCGAAGTTTTTCAACTACAGATATTAAATTTGAGATAATTTCGTCGTTTAATTCTTCTTTTCCATCTCTTATTTTCACGAAGAAATCTTCAATTTTATGGGCTAAATCACCTATTTTCTTAAAGCCTACGCTATATGAGCTCCCTTTTATTGTATGAAACTTCCTTAAAATTTCATTTATAACGTCTACCGATGGTTCGTTTTTTAACAAATCAATATCATCAAGTATCTGATCAATAAGTTCTTCCGTTTCATTAAAATAGAGTTTGAGAATATCATCCATTATAATAAAAATTAATTCGGAAGGAAAAAGTAGAAAAAAAAGTTAGTAGATTATAGATGTAGGTTCTCCTATGAGGTCGGGACCATCAAAATCTATGATCTTTATTTCACAAAATGGAGAGTCTAAAATTGGGGAAAAATTTCCTTTTTTATCAAATTTCAGAATAACTTCACCATCTATTTCGGGAGCTTGAAAATAAGTTCTGAATTTTCTATCGCCTTGATTTATACACCTGAAAACTTTCCCCAATCTTTCTTTTTGCTTTCCTAAAAGAATTTTTGTCCAAAGCTCCATAAGCTCTTTTTTCCTTCTTTCACGAGTTTTCTTGCTCACAGGGTTTTTCTTCCACAACTCAAAGGCGGGCGTTCCGATTTCTGGTGAAAATGAAAAAACTCCAAGCCAAGAGAACTTGTATTTTTCAACAAAGCTCAAAAGTTTTTCAAACTTTTCCTCTGTCTCGCCGGGAAAACCAACAATAAACTCGGTTCTTATTTCAAGTTCAGGTAAAATCTCTTTGACCTTGTCCATTATTTTATTTATTGTTGCTTCACGAGTTGCTCTACCCATAGCACTTAAAATTTCATCATCTATATGTTGGAATGGCATCTCAATGTATCTGACTACCTTTGGGTTAGAAGCTATGTACTCTATAAGTTTTTCAGCAAAGCTATCAGGATAAACATAAAAAAGTCTTATCCATTCAACTCCATCTATTTCGGATATTTTATCCAGAAGCTTGAAAAATTCTTCTCTCTTTTTCCCAAGATCTACTCCCCACATAGTTGTATCCTGAGATATAAGGATAAACTCTTTTACTCCGGCTTCGGTTGCAAGATACTTTATTTCGTTCAATATCTCCTCTTCTGGTCTTGATTTTAAAACTCCTCTTATGAGAGGAATTGAACAGAAAGTGCATTTTCGGGAACACCCTTCTGAAAGCTTAACATAAGCTGAAAAAGGAGAGAGCGTATTAAGGCGAGGAGGAAGTTTTAAATTCAAATCTCTCCATTTTGCTGAACCGTTCTTTTGCAAGTTAAGAGAAATCAAATTAATAACATCTTCTTTATCTTTCAGAACAAAATCCGCTCCGACAAGTTTTTTGACTTTATCTACTCCTATTCTTTTTGGCAGACAACCAAAAACAATAACCCTTTTCCCATAAGAAGAAAGTTCTTTAGAATACTCTAAACTCATCTTTCTTGCTTCTTCAATAAATCCACAAGTATTGACTATTATAAAATCTGCTTCTTGGGGGTCAGAGGAAGGAGAAAGACCAATTTTCATAAGTTCAAGTGAAAGATTTTCTGAATCAACAAGATTTTTTGGACATCCAAGATTTAGGAGAAAAAAACTATTTTTCCCCTTCATGGTTTAGAGGAAAAAAATTATATTTTTCCTTCATATGCATTTTCAAGAACTTCTAAAATTGCCTCCGGCATTATAGCAAATCTTGGATTTGAAATTATAGATGGATCTCCAATTGCAAGCTCCGCTATTTTCTGGAAATCTTCTTTTTTCACTCCAACTTCTTTTAAAGTTTTTGGAAGACCCAACCTCTCTATAAATTTCAAAACTTCATCTATTGCTTTTCTTGCAAGTCTTTTTTCATCCGAATCACTCAATCCAAATGCTTCTGCCACAAGTTTATATCTTGGACACTCAGGTAAGTTGAACATCATACCATAGGGCAAAATTAAAGAATTTGCCAAACCGTGAGGTATTCCATACATAGCTCCGATAGAGTGAGCTATGGCGTGAACGATACCAACTTGTGCGTTTGTAAAAGCTGCTCCTCCCATCATCGCGGCGACTTGCATATTCTGGCGAGCTTCTAAATCTTGCGGATTTTCAATGGCTCGTGGTAAATTCTCTTTTATGAGCCTTATTCCGTGCATAGCGAACGCATCAGAAACAGGATTATTTTCTGTTGAGTGAATAGCTTCTATACAATGAGTTAGAGCATCCATACCTGTGTGAGCAGTAACAGACGGAGGCATAGATACGGTTAAAGTAGGGTCTAAAATTGCAACATGTGGCATAATATACCAGTCAACATAAACAAGTTTCCTTCCTTCTTTTTCATCTTTTATTACTGCGACATGAGAGACTTCTGAGCCTGTTCCAGCAGTTGTTGGAACAGCAATATGAGGCAGAGTTGGTTTAGTCAAAATATAAACCCCCGTATGATCTCTTATATTTCCTCCTTTTTCAAAAAGTATGGCAACTGCTTTTGCTGTATCTATTGAAGAACCGCCTCCAACGCTCAAAAGTCCATCTACTGATTCACTTTTTGCTATCTCAAAAGCCCTATCTACTATTGAACACTCAGAATCAGGTTTGACATCATCAAACACAACATATTTTTTTCTTCCATCAAGAACTTCTTTTATCCTCTTTATTATATCTGTTTTTTCAGAAATGATTTTGTCTGTTACTATGAGGACTTTGTTTACACCTAATTTATCAAGTTCTGTTGGGATTTCATTTATTGAATTTTTACCGACTACGACTTTGGTCCTGAGGTTAAAAATAAAACTTTTCATCTTACGACTCCGCCTCCGAGAATTTCTCCTTTGAATATCCAAACTGTGACCCCGTTTGTTCCCCATTTAGTTTTTGCGACTGCAAAACCGTAATCTATATCAGCTCTTATTGTTTGTAGAGGCAATCTCCCTTGTAAAATCCATTCTGCTCTGGCTAGTTCTACACCTCCCAGTCTTCCCTCACAGTTTATTTTTATACCTTTTGCACCAGCACGAAGAGCAGCAGCGATTGCTCTTTTCATTGCAGGTCTATATGGAATATTTTTCTCCATATGCGATGCTATACTTTCAGCTATAAGTTGAGCGGAAATGTCAGGATTTCTTATCTCTATTATGTCGATGGAAATGTTATCTTTTGGTATTTTTGCAACTTGAGAGACAAAATTTTTAATCCTTTCTATGCCCGCAGCTTTTTTACCTATAACTACTCCAATTTTTGCACAGTGTATTTCAATGAATATTCTGTCCATTATTCTTTTTATTATTATTTTCTCTATTGCAGCATTATAATATGTTTTTTTTATCCAGTCTCTTATTTTTAGGTCTTCATGAAGTAGGCGAGAGTAATCCTGCTTTGTTGGGGCTGTCCATATTGAGTTCCAACTCTTATTTATTCCCAACCTAAAACCTATCGGATGTGTTTTTTGTCCCATAAATTATATCCTCCTCCTTATTTATTTATCTTCTATTTAATTTAATCTTCTAATTTTCTTTTTAATTTAATCTTCTAATTTTCTTTCAAGATAAACGAAAATATGAGTGGTCTTTCTCCATATTGGTAAAGCTCTTCCGTAAGCAGAGGGTTTCCATCTTCTCATGTAAGGTCCTTTTCCTATCACTATTGACTTTATATAAAGCTGGTTAGCGGGGATGTTGTGATTATGTTCAGCATTTGCTATTGCTGACCGCAAAGCTTTTTCTATATATCTTGCAGGCTTTTTTCTTATGAATTTGAGCAATTCCAAAGCCTCTAATGCTTTTTTACCTTGAAGAGCAGAAGCAACAAACCACGTCTTTTTTGGAGAACACCTTGCATACCTCAAAATTGCATAAGCATCTGCTTGCACTCCTTTCATATTATATACCTCCAATCACATTATATACTTCCAAATTTTATTTATTTTTGCCCAGGCTTTCTTATTTCTACTTTTTTTGTTTTGTCTGGGTGTCCTCTGAAGGTTCTGGTGAAAGAGAATTCTCCGAGTTTATGACCAACCATCTCCTCAGTTATATACACAGGGATAAAAGTTCTTCCGTTGTGAACAGCTATTGTAAAACCGACCATTTCTGGTATTATCGTTGATCTCCTTGAATATGTTTTTATTACAACTTTCTCTCCCTTCAAAACGCGAGGGCGGAGCGCAACAATTTTTTCAAGCAAATGCTCATCAACAAATGGTCCTTTTTTCAAAGATCTTGGCATAATCTAATGTATTTATCCATCAATTCAAAGAAAACTTTTTTTACGGGATTTTTTTTCTACATTATGATCTTTATCATTAAAGATTTGGGAATCTGGAAAAGCAACTTTAAGAAAGTCAACAGTTTTTGTTCTAACTTATTTGCTTTGTAATTTTATTTTTGTGCAGATCAGAATATTCTATAAAATATAATTTATAATTTGATTAATTTTACCAAAATGATAGATTTTATATGTGTAGTTCCGGCAAGGGAAGGTTCTACGAGATTCCCGGGAAAGCTCATTGAAGATTTATGGGGAGAACCTGTTGTTTTCCATGTTTTATGTGCTTGTGCAAAATCTGACGCTCAAAAAGTGTTTTTGGCCACAGATTCTGAAAGAATAAAAGAAAAGGTTGAAACTTCTGTTTTAAAAACAAAAAAACTTTCTCAATCAGAGAAAGCCAAAATTTTTGTCAGAATAATCAGAGGTAAAAATATAAAATCAGGAACTGATAGAGTATCAGAACTTATAAAAATTTTACAAGATGAAGATCAGAATTTGCCGGAAATTGTGGTGAATGTTCAAGGTGATGAACCTCTTATCTCTCCAAAAATAATAAATGCAGTTGTGAAAGCATTAGAGGAAGATAAAGAAGCAAGCATATCTACATATGGATTTTTATCTTCTGATGCGGATGAATTCAAAAATCCAAACAGGGTAAAAATTGCTGTGTCGCAAAATGGGTATGCAATATATTTTTCAAGGGCTCCTATACCTTATGGTGCAAAGAAATTTATAATACATGGTGGTATATATGCTTTCAGGAAAAATGAGCTTTTGAAATTCTCAAATTTGCCTCAGTCTAAAAATGAGGTTTTAGAGAAACTTGAACAACTTAGAGCAATTGATAATGGAATGAAAATAAAAGTCGTTGTCGGGAAGAAGAAGCTTTTTCCAGTAGATACAAAAGAAGATCTCAAATTTTTAAGAAAGCTGAAAAAATTCAAAACGTAAAAAATTAAGAAAAATTGGAAAAGTAGAGAGGAAAAAGTGAAGAAGGATGTGAAGAAATAAAAAAGGAGGGAGGGTTCTTTAATGGCTGGTGTTTACGAGAACTTAAAAATAATAGAAGGTATAAGGTTTGTAGATGAAAACAATATCTATGGAGCTCGGGTTCTGATGAGAGTTGATTTTAATGTGCCAGTTGATGAGGTCGGACAAATATTAGATGATAGAAGAATAAGATCAGTCTTACCCACAATAAACTTCCTCCTTGATGAAAGGTGTCAAGTTGTTCTAATTTCACATATGGGGAGACCGAAGGGAAAGAGAATAGAAAGACTCTCCTTGGCTCCTGTTGCAAGAAGGCTTTCAAGACTTTTGGAAAAAGATGTTTTATTTGTTGATGATTGCATAGGAGAGAAAGTCAAAAATGCTGTTAACTCAAAAGCTGATGTCATTTTGCTTGAAAATCTGAGATTTTATGAAGGTGAAACAAATAATGACGAGAATTTCGCAAAAGAACTCATAGATTCGGTCCAACCAGATATTTATATAAACGATGCTTTCGCAGTATCACATAGAAAACATGCATCAGTTTATGCTCTACCTCTGCTTTTCCAAAAAGAAAAAAAATTTGCAGGAATACTTATGAAAAAAGAGCTCCTTTCACTGCAAAGGTTGCTGTTTAATCCTAAAAAACCGTTTGCAGCAGTTATTGGTGGAGTAAAGGTATCAGATAAGATAGGAGCTCTGAAAAATATTTTATCTATTGCAGATAAACTTATCATAGGGGGTGCCATGGCTTTCACTTTTCTTGAAGCTCAGGGAATAAGAACTGGAAAATCCATCGTTGAAAAGGATTATATTGAGGTTGCAAGCGAGATATTGGCGGAGGCAAAAAAAATAGGCGTGAAGGTTTATTTGCCCGTTGATTGTGTGGTCGCAAAATCATTAGATGACACAGATATAAAAATTGTACCAGTTTATGAAATTCCAGATAATTATGCCGGATTTGACATAGGTCCTGCCACAATAACACTTTTTGCAGAAGCTCTTTCCGATGCAAGAACAATAGTCTGGAACGGTCCGATGGGAGTATTTGAGAAAGAGCAGTTCTCAAAAGGAACATATTCTATGGTATCTGTTCTTGCTAACTCTACTGCTTTTACAGTTGTTGGTGGGGGAGATACCGATGTTGCAATTTCAAAAGCAGGAGAACAACACAGAATCTCATATATATCAACAGGTGGTGGAGCATTTTTAGAGGTCCTTGAAGGCAAGGAACTACCGGGAATTTCAGCTCTAAGATAAGTTTATTTTCTATCTATTATCTTTTTATCTTATTCATTAGATTATGTTTCAGGGGAGAAACTTGAGCTCTTTGAAGTTGTTAGAGGTAGAATTGAGAAATCAAGGTATAAACTTTGACATAAATGAAGTTCTCACAGTTTTTGAAGTTGAAACTGATGGTGGGAAAAAACACACATGGTTTCGTCTTTTTGACGATTATGTTGAATTTTTGGATCAAAGATTCCTGCCCGCAAAAGAGAATTGGGTAAGGTGTGAGGATGAGAAGGATGTTGCCCACGCAATAAGAGAAATGATTGTGAGAGGAGCTCCCGCAATAGGTATATCAGCTGCTTTCGGAATAGTCTATGGAATAAAAAAAAGATTGAAAAACAAAATCAAAATCACTCAGAGTGTCTTTTCTGAAATTAAATCAGAGCTTGAAAGAACAAGACCCACAGCTTTTAATTTAAAAAAAGCTCTTGATGATATGGAGAAAGAATTTTTGAGTTCAAACGAAAAAGATCAAGACGGACTTTTGCAAAAGCTTTTTGATAGAGCAATAAAGATCTGGTTTTATGATTTTGCATACTGTTATATTATAGGTAAGTTCGGAGCAGAACTCATCAAAGATGGTAGCGTTGTATTTACAATATGCAATACTGGGGCGCTCGCAACGGGGGGATGGGGAACAGCTTTTTCTGCCATAAAGTTTGCAAATAAGGTCGGGAAAAACATAGAAGTTATTGCTCTTGAAACGAGACCTTTTTTGCAAGGAAGTAGACTTACGGCTTGGGAGCTTATGCAAAATAAAATTCCATTCCACATCATAGTTGATTCATCATCTGCTTTCTCTATTTTAAAAATGAAAGAAAAGGGAAAGGAAATATGTTGTGTTGTGGGAGCAGATAGAATTTTAAAAGATGGAACAACTGCAAACAAGATAGGTACACTTACACTTGCAATTTCTGCAAAATATTTTGAGGTCCCATTTTATGTTCTTGCTCCTTCAACGACAATAGATACAGAGTCAGATCAAATTCCAATAGAAGAAAGAAATCCAAGAGAGGTTAGAGAAATTTTTGGTTGCAGGATTTTGCCAGATGGTGTTCCAGTTTTTAATTTTGCATTTGATATAACACCTCCTCATCTTATCTCAGCTATAATAACTGAAAAAGGTATTTTCAGATACCCATATAATTTCTCTTCTCTTTATTGATTTTTGTTTCTTTATTTTGGTTTTTATTTTGCTCCTGTGAGTATATCAATTGCTTCCTTGCGCGATGCAGGTTCAATTTTCAAATCTGCCATTTTCCTTGCTATAAAACCTTTTATAACTCTTTCTACATCATAATACACAAAATCTGTTGCTTTTTCAGGAGATGGGAAGAGTTTTCCAACAAATACAACGAAAACCCTTCCTTTCACCTCTATTGGTTTTTCAAATACAAAATTTTCTCTTTTTGTATCTGATATGGCTAATCCAAGCTCGGGCTGATATTCTAATCCCGGAAAAATATCAAGGTATGCAGGATAGGAATCATTCTTTATTTCCACCGAGTATTTTGAGAAAACTTTTTCAAATTCTTCCTCTGAACTTATGTTTTTATTCTGCTCCAATATATTTTCAACTTTTTCTCTGACTTTTTTACCTATTAATCTTTCTTTTATGGTTCCTTCAACTTCTTTGAGTTCTGCAAATCTTTCTGGGAAAATTTTGGCTATTTTTACTACCCACCACTCATTTCCTACATTTATGGGAGGAGCTACTGAACCTTCTGTTGCTTTTTCTGAAAAGAAGGGAGCAAAAGTAGGATTAGAAGATCCTGCTTCTTTACCTAAAATTACTGATGTAGCTTTACCTCCTTCTTCATTTGCTTTGGTTTCAAATTCTTCAAATGTTTTAGGTTGTGTTTGTGAGTATTTAGAAAAGAAAGTTTGAGCTGTGGTTTCAGATGGGAATTTTGCTATCCACAGTTCTCTCTTTTCTCCTATTTTGAATTCATTCCTGTTTATTATGTAATATCTTTCTATCTCCTTTTGATCTACATTTACTTTGAACTTTGACTTATCAATTTCTGCTATTTTTAGAGTTCTTATACCTGCTATATTTGAAATGAAGTCTTGAAATTCTCTGAAATTACCTGATGTTTCTGTCCTAACTATTATATCTTGAAATTTTGAGAAAAAGTAAGAGTCTTTCAGGTAGTTTTCAAATGATTTTTCTGTTGCTCCTGTTTGTCTGAGGAAATTAAGGTAATCTCTTCTGGTTCTTATCCCAGCTGCATTACCGATAAGACCGATTATGTCTTCTGCATTTACTGAAAATCCCCATTTTTCTACTTCTGAGCTAATTGATTTTCTTGCAACCATAAGTTCAAATGCTTGTCTTTGAAGGTTCTCAGCACTTTCAAATTCTTCTTTTGTCCTTTCAACTTCTTTTAGCATAAGGTAGAACTCATCTTGAAAAACTTTTTTACCATCTACTTTTATTGACCTCATACTATTTTTTGGAGATATAGATGTAAGTATTCCAAACCCTATAAAAAAAGCAGCCGCAAGAATAAGATATGTAAGTTTGGCAACAGGAGACCTTATTGTTTTGAATATAGATACGCCCATAAAAAAAGTTTTATTATTACACAATTACCGTTTCAGATCTACTGAAAATTTTTTGTAGGGATGTATTGTAAGCTTGTGATAGAGCTTCTATTGATGCGGCAACAAGATCTGCTCCAACAGATTCTGTAATTATTTTTTCTCCTATATCTTCAATTTCAACCTCTATTCTTACTTTGATGTAGGAAGCCGTTCCCTTCCTTTTTTCTTTTTCTATAATTTCAGCTTTGTAGTCAGTAAGTTTTATTTTTAATATTTCTGGATAAAGCTCTTGCAAAATATTTTTGAGAGCCATGTCAAATGCATAAATTTGTCCGTCTTTTGAAGTTGAGTATCCGAGTTTTATTTTATTCCCAACTCTAACTTTTATTTTTGCTTTGCACCCAAAAATCATGCTTTCATAGTCTATTTCCCAATCTATGTTGCATGATAGCACCTCAAAGAAAAGTTCTGGTTTCTCTTCCATTTTCAATTCTTGTTGAACTTTTTTATTAAGCTCTATAAATTTTAAGTATTTATTTTCTTTGATGTTATTTTCTGGTTTTACCGTCGGGTTTCATTTTATCATATAGGGAAAATACCAAATTTAAAAAATCCCAATTCAAAAACAAACTTTATAATCTTAATGAAATGAAGAGAGAATTTTCTGCTGGGGGAGTTGTATTGAAAGATGGAAAAGTTCTTATGATAAAGGTAAGAACGCTTTCTGGAAGAGAAGTTTGGACATTTCCGAAGGGACATATAGAAAAAGGTGAAACAAAAGAACAGGCTGCTTTGAGGGAAGTTGAAGAGGAAACCGGAGTGAGGGCAAAAATAAAAGATAAAATAGGGGACTTCACTTATTTTTTTAAAGATAAAGATGGCGGAGTCGTCAAAAAAACTGTTTTCTGGTTTCTTATGGAGCCAGAAGATGATAGCAAAAATATAAAAACGCCCGGAGAAATTATTGATTTAGGTTGGTTCCCAATTGAAGAAGCTGAAAAACTTATCACTTATGACTCTGACAAAAAGATAATATCTATAATCAAAAATAAATTCTTAAAGTAAAATTTTCAGAGATAAAAAATTCTCTTTTTTCTTTTTCTCTTTTCTTGTTCCTGTCTTATCCTATTATTTTCCTTTCTCCTCTTTTTCTTTTTCTTTCCTATTTTCTGTCAGAAATTCAAGTGGATGAAATTTTTTTATGGTTTCTTGGAGAACTGATGGAAAAACTTTTGTATATATCTGTGTTGTTGATAGATTTGAGTGTCCGAGCATTATCTGGACTGACCTCAAATCTGCTCCTTTTGATATAAGATGGGTAGCGAAAGAGTGTCTCAAAAGATGAGGGTAAAATCCATACTTTTTAAGAATAAACCAAAGACCTTGTCTTGTGAGTTTTTTCCCTCTTTTGTTTACGAAAACAAAATCTTGATTTAGTTTCCCTCTGAAAAATTTTTGTTTTATTTTCATGTATTTTTCTATTGCTTCCTTTGCTTTTGTACTCATGGGGACGAACCTTTCTTTTTTTCCTTTGCCCTCTACTTTTATAAAACCTTTATCTAAATGAATATTTTCTGATTTAAGATTTATAAGTTCCGAAGCACGCAAACCAGAGCCATAAAGTAGCTCCAATATAGCTCTATCTCTTATCTCATCAAATTTATCTGAGTTCAAATTCAAACACTCTATTTTTGATATAACTTCGTTCTCATCTGGAACACAAGGAGGTTCTCTTGTGTCTTTCAGATTCTTTACATTTTTTATAGTTTTCAACAACCCAGAATATTTTTCATCTTTTCTCGCAAGAAACTTAGCGAAAGTTCTTAATGAAGAAAGTTTCCTATTTATACTTGTTATGTCGTAAATATTTTTTGATGTGTTTATGAACTCTTCTATATTGCTCTCTGAAATATCAAAAATTTCTTTTCCTCTTTCTCTGAAAAAATTATATATTTCTTCCAGATCTTTTATATACGATTCGCATGTGTTTTTACTTCTCCCTAAAACAAAATAAAGATAGTTTTCAAAATCTTTAAGTATTTTTTGAAATTCCTCCACTTTTTGAATTTTAAAAACTTTTTTCAGCCGTGAAAACTGAAAAATTTGAAATTTATTTCTCCGTTTAAATATTTTTTGAGATATGTTGCCATTTTTTGAAAAAAAAGAAAGAAAAATGCACATTTTTATTTTTCTCTCTTTTCTTTTATTGTCTCATCTTATTTTTGTTGGGGATGTAAAGGCTTTAAAAATAGACTTGAAAAAAATCAAAATTGGTCAAAAAGATAAAAAGGAGGAAAAAGATATGGCAAAGAGGAAAAAATATGTTGGAGGAATTGAAGTAAAAAAAATCAGATTGAAAAATGGTATTGATGTTATTTTTATTCCGAAAAAAGACGGAAGTAAAATATCGGCAGTTTTTGTTTGGGTAAAATCTGGCGCGGCGGATGAACCTCCTGAATTTTTCGGTGGAGCTCACATCCTTGAACATATAGTTTTCAAGGGAAGTCCAGAAAGAGGAGTAAGCGAAGTTGCGGATGCAATAGAAAGAGCTGGCGGATACATAAATGCATGGACATCTTACGATAACACAGTCTATTGGTCAATAATACCATCAGAAAATATACATATCCCTATTGAAGTTATAGGTGATATAGTTTTCAGACCAAACTTTTCAGAGGAAGAATTTCAAACTGAAAAAGAAGTAGTCTTGGAAGAATGGAGAAGAGGTCGTGACATTCCTGATTATAGACTTTTTGATAAATTTTTTGAAGAGCTTTACAAAAATCATCCATATGGACATCCTGTTATTGGATACGAAGAAACTATAAAGTCTATTTCTTCTGATCTCACTTTAAAATTTCATTCTTCTTTTTATTCGCCGGAGAACATTTTTGTTGTTGTTGCAGGTGATTTTGATGAGAAAATTGTAGAGAAAAAAATAAAAGAGGTTTTCGGTAAAGTAAAAAGTGAAAGGAAAAATTTATTTGAAAAACAAGATGTCAAAAAATACCCTGATTTTTCAGGTCCATCTGCATTTTTCATTTCTGGCAAAGAAAAAGAGGCTAAGGTTATAGTTGGATTTTTAGGTTATCCATTCTCTATAACAAAATCCGTTTATCTTGACATTTTAGCTGAAATTCTTGAAAAAAGGCTTTATGAGAGAACAAGAATAAAAGAGATACTTGCAAATTCTATTGATGTTGATTATTGGAATCCCGTGGGAGTTGGAGTTTTTAGTGTTTCTTTTTCAGCAAAAGGTGAAAACATAAAAAAGATATATGATATAGTAGTTGAAGAGTTGAGAAAAGTAAAGTTTCTGGGAATTTCACAAAAAGAGCTTGAAAATGTAAAAAGTTCAGTCCTATCTTCTCTCTATTCAAGAATACAATCAGTAAGGGGATTAGCTTCTTTATTCGGGAGTGTGTTTCAGCTTACAGAAGATCCACACGGAGTTTCTAAGATTTTAGAAACTTTCCTTGAAGCAAAAAAAGAAAATGTAGAAGAGATAGCAAAAGAAATCATCAATGAGGAGAAAATGCTCGTTGGAATTTATATAAATGACGAAGAAACAAAGTTTGCAGAAGAAGTATCCCGTGTTGTAAAATCTGTTTCATTTAAAGTGCCATTTGAATTACCTTTCAGTTTAGTTGAAAGTAAAGACGGTGTTGAGAAATATGTAGCGAAAAACGGCGTGAGAATTTTGCTCAAAAAAATTCAAGGAACAGGGACTATCTCTGTTGTCGGAATGTTCCCAGGAGGAAACGCACTTTATGGTACAGAAAAGATAGGAATTCCTCTTCTTACTGCAAAAACTCTGACTCGTGGAACAGAAAACAGAACTGCAAAAGTTATACTTGATGAATTATACGATATAGGAGGCTCTATTGGAGCAAGTGCCGGATTTGACACTTTTTCTTTATCTTCTTCTTTCCTTTCAAGCAAAAAGGAAAAAGGATTTGAAATATTTTTCGATGTTCTCCTCAAACCAACTTTTCCGCAAGATGAAATAAATAAAATGAAAGATGATATTCTTGAATCTTTGAGAACAAGATATGATGAGCCACAGGTCCAAGCCTTTGATGAATTTTTCAAACTTGTCTTTGATGGAACTCCTTATGCATTTCCAGAAGGAGCAAAAAAAGAAGTAATTGAATCCGCAAAAAGAGAAGACCTTATTGATTTTTGGAAATTTTTACTTTCTGACCCGGAAAAAATAGTCATATCTATTGTCGGAGATTTCTCTGACTCGTCTGAAATTCTAAAATCCATTTACTTTTATGGATTTGAACTTTTTGAGAAGAAAAAAGAAAAGAATATATCTTTCCCTCAAAAATTTGCTTGTAGGGATGAAAAAGCAAAAGAAAAATTCATTCCGAGAGAAGGAAATCAGGTTCATATAGTTGTCGGGATCTGCGGTCCTTCTATTTTTGATGATGACGCAATTATCTTACGAGTCTTGGTATCTTCAATTTCTGGAATGGGTGGGCGGCTTTTTATGAACCTCAGAGAAAAGAAGGGACTTGCCTATGTTGTTGCTCCTTTAAGACACTCTTTCGTAGCAGGAGGACTATTCGGAGGATATATTGCGTCAGCTCCTGAAAAATTAACGGAATCCATAACCGGCTTGAAGGAAGAACTCAAAAACCTCAACACATTAACTGATGAGGAAATATCAAGGGGAATAAACGTTCTGCTCGGAGTCATAAGGAGATCTTTGCAATCAAATTCAGATTGGGCTTCTGAAATCGCTCAAAGCGAATTTTTAGGGCTTGGATTTGACTTTTACAAAAAACTCCAAGAAAAAATAAAATCTGTAAAAAAAGAAGATATAAATAAGGTGATTGAAAAATATCTCAAGGATGAATTTTTCGTTGTTATACTGGGTCCTTCAAGTGTTCAGGGAAAAAACTAAACTAATTCAAGAAAAAAACGATATATAGATTTTGAATTTGTCCCCCAGTTCAACTTTCTGGGCTGGGTGGCAAGGAGGCGAAAAAATAAAAAAGCAAGGAGGTGAAAAGACATGGCAATACCAGTTTTAACAAACATACAAGGATTAATAGGATCAGAGGATCTAAGGCGTGTTACAGTAGAGCTTGGGGGCGTGATGAAGCGCCTCCAAACAGGTCTGAGGGTAAACTCAGCAGCCGAGGATGTAGGAGCTCTTATCCAAGGCAGCATCCTCACAAGAGCTATTAGAACATTAGAGATAGCTTCTGAGCAACTTACAAGGGCTGACTCAATACTCCAGAATATGGAGGAAACAGTAAAGAAAATCCACGACATCCTCAATCAAATGAGAGAAAACGCTTTGAGAGCTGTTGTAGCTACCGACCCAGCTGAGAGGGCAGAATTGCAGGCAGCGACGGATAGGTTATACTTGGATATAAGGGAGTTAGTGAGAACGACGGTGTTTCAGGAGGCTCAGCTTCTGAGGGGTGGATTAGGGAATAGGATGATAGCACCTGCAACTGTATTGCTGACTCTGAGCGGTACAACTACTACAACCTTGTTCATAGGGAACTTTGATGTGAGTGGGATAAACTTGGCGGGATATGCATCAGGTTCATTAGCTGATACGACGGTTGCGAACTTGGTGACGGTTATAGGGAATGGAACTCCGGGAGCGATGTTTACGAACTCAGTGGCTTTGAATGGACAAGCTTCTGTTCTTCTTACTGTTGGTGGAGCGGGATTGGCGACTGCGGTGTTGTATATTGGCGGTTCAGCAGTATTTACAGAGGTGATAAGTATAACATTCACGGGTGCGCAGGTATTGGACTTTAAGAACTTAGGATTCAGGGTGTTTGTAGATGATGTTCGTTTTGGAGCATCATCTCAGATATCTGCTGTGATAACGGTCAAGAGGGAGGAGGTGAAGGTGTTCAGGGGAATGAATGTAGGGAGTGAGTTGGATTACGTGAGGTTTAATGTTCCCAACTTGGAGCCAGAGAACTTGTTAGAGACATCGTTAGGAGGAGGGACGTTGTTCACATTTGATCTGAGGGTAGCGCCAGAGACGGCGGTGAAGTTGATAGATGAGGCGATAAATTATGTGGAGAAGGTGAGGGGGGTGATAGGGGCGGCGATGAGTTTGATGAGGGCAGCGAATGATCAGGTGTTAGACCAGAAGATACAGGCAGCGACGCAGAGGTCAGCGATAATAGACACGAAGTTTGATGAGGAGTCATTGAGGTTGACTGCGTTGCAGGTGATACAGCAGAGTGCGACGGCGATGATAGCTATTTCAAGGCTTACCCCACAACTCGTTCTACAACTACTTGGTGGAAGATAACAATTTATCTCATTTTAAGAGGTGGGGGAGTATTTCACTCCCCCCTTCTCTCTTATTTCTTTAAATATTTCAGTCAAAACTATTTTTTCCATTTTTATTTTTATTTTTAAAGTATGATGAAACCTGTGGTAAAGGTTAAAGGAAATCTTGAAAGAGCTCTGAAAATATTGAAAAAAGATTTTGAGCTAAATGTTGCTCCTCTTTTGAGGAGGCATCAGCATTACAGGTCAAAGCTTCAAATAAGGAGAGAAAAGCATTTTTTGAGAGTTCTTGGAACAAAAAGAAATTTCTCTCTTGAAGGTGGGTAGGTAGCTCAGTCGGTAGAGCGTAGGACTGAAAATCCTAAGGTCGGCGGTTCGATTCCGCCCCTACCCACCACTCTCAAAATAATCTCACAAAAATATAAAAAAGAAATTTTCAGCGGGAGAAAACTTTCAATTCTCTGGAAAAATAAAAAAAGAATGATTATATTTAATATTGCCTCTTGGCTGAAAGTTTCTGGGGGTAGGGGTGAAAGACCTAAAAACCACCCCCAGCAGCAAGGAGGCGGAAAAATAAGAAAGCAAGGAGGTGAAGAGTCATGGCAATACTGGTCTTAACAAACATACAAGGATTAATAGGATCAGAGGATCTAAGGCGTGTTACAGTAGAGCTTGGGAGCGTGATGAAGCGCCTCCAAACAGGTCTGAGGGTAAACTCAGCAGCCGAGGATGTAGGAGCTCTTATCCAAGGCAATATCCTCACAAGAGCTATTAGAACATTAGAGATAGCTTCTGAGCAACTTACAAGAGCTGACTCAATACTCCAGAATATGGAGGAAACAGTAAAGAAAATCCACGACATCCTCAATCAAATGAGAGAAAACGCTTTGAGAGCTGCTGTAGCTACCGACCCAGATGAGAGGGCAGAATTGCAGGCAGCGACGGATAGGTTATACTTGGATATAAGGGAGTTAGTGAGAACGACGGTGTTTCAGGAGGCTCAGCTTCTGAGGGGTGGATTAGGGAATAGGATAATAGCACCTGCAACTGTATTGCTGACTCTGAGCGGTACAACTACTACAACCTTGTTCATAGGGAACTTTGATGTGAGTGGGATAAACTTGGCGGGATATGCATCAGGTTCATTAGCTGATACGACGGTTGCGAACTTGGTGACGGTTATAGGGAATGGAACTCCGGGAGCGATGTTTACGAACTCAGTGGCTTTGAATGGACAAGCTTCTGTTCTTCTTACTGTTGGTGGAGCGGGATTGGCGACTGCGGTGTTGTATATTGGCGGTTCAGCAGTATTTACAGAGGTGATAAGTATAACATTCACGGGTGCGCAGGTATTGGACTTTAAGAACTTAGGATTCAGGGTGTTTGTAGATGATGTTCGTTTTGGAGCATCATCTCAGATATCTGCTGTGATAACGGTCAAGAGGGAGGAGGTGAAGGTGTTCAGGGGAATGAATGTAGGGAGTGAGTTGGATTACGTGAGGTTTAATGTTCCCAACTTGGAGCCAGAGAACTTGTTAGAGACATCGTTAGGAGGAGGGACGTTGTTCACATTTGATCTGAGGGTAGCGCCAGAGACGGCGGTGAAGTTGATAGATGAGGCGATAAATTATGTGGAGAAGGTGAGGGGGGTGATAGGGGCGGCGATGAGTTTGATGAGGGCAGCGAATGATCAGGTGTTAGACCAGAAGATACAGGCAGCGACGCAGAGGTCAGCGATAATAGACACGAAGTTTGATGAGGAGTCATTGAGGTTGACTGCGTTGCAGGTTGTGCAGCAGAGTGCAACTGCTATGATAGCTATTTCAAGACTCACTCCACAACTCGTTCTGCAACTATTTGGGAGGTAAAAAATGGGGATTGGGGGATTTTATCTTATCCCCCAATCCTTTTTTATTTTACTTGTTATTTTACCGTTGTATCTATACATCCTCTTTTTGGTAAAGGGAGTTTGGTTGGATTGAAAATATTTTTTGGATCTATTTTGTTTTTCAAATGTATCATAAATTTCAGGGTTTCTTCCCCGAGTTCATTTTGAATGAAATCTTTTTTTGATATTCCTGTTCCGTGTTCTCCTGTTATAGCTCCGCCTTGCGAAATTACAAACTCAAAAATTTCTCTTTTTGCTTTCTCTGCGTCCTTTTCTTCTCCTCCTCCGAAAAGAAGGTTTGTATGTAAAATTCCAACTCCTATATGTCCAAAGATTACACAGTTTATTTTTTCTTCTTCTACTATTTTTTTTCTTGCAAATTCAACGAAGTCAGTAATTTTTGATATTGGTAGAACGATATCTTCGTTTATTTTGAATTGTCTTATTTTAGACAGGGCTGGACCGAGTTTTTTCCTTCTTTCCCATATATCTTTTATTTCTTCTATCTTCATACCAAACTCCAATGCTATTTTTGCAAGTTCATTCTGAATAAGATCTATTTTACCATCAAAATCTTCCTCAAATTCTGAAATTATGATGTAAAAGTCTCCATTTCCAACATCAACTATTTTACCTCCGTTTTTATCTACAAATTCAAGAGCGGATGGTAAAAATTTAAGGAGTTCAAGCGAAAATTGTATTGCCTGTTTCAAATTTTCTGATAGAAAAACAAAAGTCTTTCTCTTTTTAAGTTTTACCAACCTCATTTTTACTTTTGATATAATTCCGAGTGTTCCCTCAGATCCAGCAAAGAATTGAGATTCTTCTGGTCCGAAAGTTTTTATTTTGCCATCAGGTAAAATTACCTCAAGTTCCAGAATGTAATCTCTTGCGGAGCCATATTTTACTGATCTCAAACCGGCTGCATCTGTTGCAACATTTCCTCCTATTGTTGAAAAATTAAGACTTGATGGTTGAGCTGGTAAAGTATAACCAATTTTATTCGCTTCCTTCTCTATTTCTCCTGATATAGCTCCTGCTTCTGATATAAAAAATCCTTCTTCAACTGAAAAATTTTTCATTTTTTCTGTTGATATTATAACTCCACCATTTTCTGGAACTGCTCCTCCTGTAAGACCGCTTCCCCCTCCTCTTGGAGTTATAGGAATCCCGTTTTTGTAGCAAAATTCAACACATTTTTGAGCTTCTTCCAAATTTTTCGGAAAAAATACTCCGAGAGGTTTTACCCTATACCATCTTGATGCATCTTGTGAGTACACCTCAAGGATATCATCAGTTTTTCTGAACTCAACTTTTGGTAGCTTCATCACAAAATAAGTTATTGATTTTTTGGACTTGTTTTCAAAGTGTGAAAAGAAAATCTTCTGTCCTATATTCCCCAAATAGAAAAATTTTTCATAAAGCTATTATTTTGTTTTAGGTATTTTTTTGTTTTAGAAAAAAGTTTCAAAAATCATATTTTCAAGAAAAATTATCCTTTTTTCAGATCAGTAAAGAATTATCTTTCTAAAAAAAGCTGTAAATTTGAAAAAGTTTGAAGGTGAAATTAATTTTGTAAAGAATAAAAGAAGAGTGTAAAAAAATGAGGGGGATTTTGATAGGTGTTTTGATAGCAGTATTTTCAATAGGCGTTCCTGCTTTATATAGAAGTTTTGGAAAACCAAAATATCTAGTTTCAGAAATAAGATTAGATAGTTCTGAAATAGAGAAAAGATATAGGGAAAGCGTTGTTTCTGAAATTTTTGGTAAGTTAAACGAGTTGGAGCAAAATGATCAAGTAAATAAGCTAAAAAATTTGGCCGAAAAGCTCAAAGAAAATCTCCCGCGTGATGAGAACAACAAATTAGTAAATGAGGCAAAAGCTTTATCTTCTGGAATGGAAGATGTAGTAAATCTATTTGACAAGCTTTTTATAAGATATGAGCCAAATCCAGAGAAAGTAAGTTATGGAAAAAAACTTTTTGAAAACTGGTGTGCAACTTGCCACGGGAGAGAAGGAGATTCATTACCAATAACGCCAGAAGGTCTAAAAACTCTTTTAGGGGACCCAATATACGCTCGAGATTTTACAGGAAAATATCATAGGGAAGGTAAAGTCGTTTTCAAATTTGCCTCTGATTACACTGGTGAGTTCGCTCCTGATGAAGAAATAAAAAGAATAATAGTTGAAGGTCTTCCGGGAACTCCTATGCCAGGTTTTCCTATGCTTGAAGAAAAAGAACTTGATGCAATTTTAGAATATATGAAATCTTTGAATCCAAGATGGAAATTTTATGAACCGAAAAAATTGGAACTCCCAACTCCACCTCCTGACCTTATGTCAGATGAGAGAATTGAAAGGGGAAGAAAACAATTTGAGGTTGTGTGTGTAGCGTGCCACAGAAATATAGAAAAAGGAGAAGAACCAATAGAACAACCTTTGGCGTGGTATAAATTTGATAAAAAAGGAAAAAAGAGTGAAGAGTTTCAAGTGGTGAAAGCAAGATGGTTCGGAAAAGAACCTTTAAGACGAGGAAAACCAGAATATGTCTTCCTTACAATAAAAAGGGGGATAGCTGGTTCAACTATGACTCCTTGGGGACATCTCGGAGATGAAACAATATGGGATTTAGTTTCCTATGTTCTTTACCTTGAAAATAAAAATTTAAGTGCAAAAAAAGGAGGTGAATGAGTATGTTACCAATTGATATATCTGAGCATGGATACCTCGTTGATAGGGTCATAAAAATCTCCGTAGGTGGAGCGGTAATAATAGGTATAGTATCTTTTGCAATTTTATTTTACATGCTCTGGCGGTTCAGAAGAAGCAAAAATCCAACTCCTTTGCAAGATGTTCCTCCCTTACTCAAGAAAGTTGTTTATATAGACTTTGTTATGATTATATTTGACTTGATTTTACTTTTTGTATCAACTTATGCATGGTTTATTTTCTTTATAAGACCCGTTGATAAGATAAAAAAAGAGGTTGTTGATAAAGGAGAAAAGTTTGTAGAGGTAAAAGTTATAGGAAGGCAGTTTTTCTGGACATTCCAATATCCGGGAAAAGATGGAAAATTTGGAACCTCGGATGACTTCAATTTAGGGAATGCCCTTGTTGTTCCTGAAAATCATTATGTTTTTGTAAAACTTACATCAGGAGATACTATACATTCTCTCTTTATCCCAAATGTCAGAATAAAGTATGATGCTATTCCGGGAAGGGAGACACATCTTTGGTTCAAGCCGGCGAAAACGGGTGTGTATGAGATAGCTTGTGCCGAACTTTGCGGTGAGATGCATTACAGAATGAAAGCATACCTTGTTGTGCTCAGCGAAAAAGATTATAAAAAATGGATTGAGGGAGCTCCCTATGAAGTTTCTGTATTAAAAGATTTTGAAGAAAAATTTGCTAAAAAATAATGGAAAGGAGGTGAAAGTATATGTCGCAAGTTGCATCAGCTGTGGGACATCATGTGGAAGCCGGAGAGCATGAGATGTCTTTTATAAGAAAATATATTTTTTCTACTGACCACAAAACAATAGGTAAGCAGTATCTTATTACAGGAGTAATAATGGCGATTTTTGGTGGAGCTCTTGCTATTTTTTTCAGAATAAACTTGGCTCATCCCGGTTTTTTAACAGATAGCCAATATAATGCTTTTGTCACATATCATGGAGCAATAATGTTTTTCTGGGTTGCGATGCCTATTTTGCTCGGAGGATTCGGGAATGTTCTTATCCCTCTTATGATAGGAGCGAGGGATATGGCTTTCCCGACTCTTAATATGATTTCTTATTGGACATTCTTTTTATCTTCTGTTGTACTTATAATTTCATTTTTTGTTCCAGGTGGGGCTTTCTCTGGCGGATGGACTGTATATCCTCCTTTGAGTTCAGATCCTGAAAGATTTTTAGGTGCAAATCTTGGAACAGTTCTTTTTATTTTGGCTCTTGCTCTTGAGTTTGCTTCTGTGCTTATGGGAGGTGTGAATTTCATTACAACCGCTCTTACTTTGAGAGCAAAAGGTATGAGTTTGATGAGACTTCCTATTTTCGTCTGGATGCAAGTTTTAGCTTCTTTACTCTTTTTGTTTTCTGTGACCCCTCTTATAGCAGGTGCGATTATGCTTCTATTAGATATTATTTTGGGAACTCACTTTTTCAGGGTTGAAGCAGGGAAAATCGGAGACCCAATTTTGTGGCAACATCTTTTCTGGTTCTTCGGTCATCCAGAGGTTTATGTTATACTTTTCCCCGCTCTTGGTATTCTTTTTGAAGTTATAACAACTTACGCAAGAAGACCAGTGTTCAACTACAAATTAGTTGTTTATGCAACAATTGTTGCTGGAATTTTAAGTTTTGTTGTGTGGGCACATCACCAGTTCGTTGCAGGAATTAATCCACTATCTGCTACTGGATTCTCAATAACAACGGTTCTTATATCTGTTCCATTTTCCATGACACTTGTGGCTATGGGACTGACATATGCGGGTGGTTCAATAAGATTTACTCCTGCTATGCTATTTGCTACATTTGCTTTCGCTATGTTCATAATAGGGGGGCTCACAGGATTGCCATTAGGGGCGGTAGCATCCGATATATACTTTCATGATACATATTTTGTTGTTGGTCATTTCCATTACACAGTTTTTACAATTGCAGTTTTAAGCACGATAGCTGGAATTTACCACTGGTTTCCAAAAATGTTTGGGCGAAGAATAAATGATACTTTCGGAAAAATTCATGCGTGGCTTACTTTGATTTTTTACAACGGGTTCGCATTTCCAGCATTCTTTTTGGGGCTTGCAGGACATCCGAGAAGATATGCTACTGCGTTAGAATTTGGTTACCTTCAAAAATATCAGTGGGTTCATGAACTTATGACAATTTCTGCTATACTCTTGCTCGCTACACAGGTTGTTTTTATAATTGTTTTCTTCTATTCTATTTTTGCAGGAAAAGAAGAGACGGAACCAAATCCTTGGAAATCTACAACTTTGGAATGGCTTGCTCCATCTCCACCTCCCCATCTCAATTGGGGCTCATTTGCTCCTATTGTTGAAAGAGGTCCATATGAGTATGCAAGGAATGGGAAAGATATAGATTTCTTACCGCAAGGTAGGCTTGTCAAAATTGAACCAAAACATAAAGTATAAAAGGAGGTAATTTATGGTGGAGGAAACAAAAGTTTTAGATAAAGTGGAGTATGAGGAATATGAGTCAATTCCTGTTTCTTTTAGAAAGTTTGGTTTTTGGGTTTTTCTTTCAGGGGAGATCGTAATTTTGGGAGGTATAGTTGCATCTGGGATTTTGTTCAGGTTGAGTTATCCTGAATGGTTTGCTAACTCTGAACATACAAATGTTATTATTGCTTCTATAAATACACTCGTTTTGCTTACAGGTAGTTTGACGGCTGTATTGGCTCACAAGTATGCAACTTTTCACGATTGGGGGAAGGTTCAGCTTTTCTTGGGGCTTACAGCTTTGGCTGGATTCACATTTATAGGTTTGAAATTTGTTGAATATTCCCGTGAAATTCATCATGGATTTGTACCTACGAAGAATGTTTTTTGGATGTTCTACTATGGAATAACTGGGCTTCACGGACTCCATGTTTTGGTTGGAGCACTGATAATAATAGGTGTTATGATATTTCTCACAAAAAAGAAAGTTATTGAAGCCGTTGAAAATGCAGGTTTATATTGGCACTTTGTAGATATAGTTTGGCTTTATATTTTCCCTCTATTTTATCTTACATAAAGGGAGGTATGTTTGAGATGGAGCTTGAAAAGGAAAAAAGTTTGAACAAAGAGGAAGCCCATCATCATCCCCCATATGTTACTATCTACTTTATTTTGGTTATTCTTACTTTTGCTTCCATTTTTATTTCACAGATTGTTCATCGGAAGCATGCTCCACCTTTTGTTTTTGCAATAAGCACAATTAAAGCTTTACTTATTGCTTTGTTTTATATGCACCTCAAATATGAAAATAGGTGGGTTATAGCTTTGGCTGTAATTCCTCTGATTATATTTACAATCATACTTTTTGTCCTTATGCCAGATATACTGAACTCAATAAAAATGTAATTTTCTCAATTTCAATCAACAATTACAAACTATATAAAAGTGAAGAAGCGAAGTAGAGATGTAAAAAGTAGAAAAATCACTTACGCATCAGCCGGTGTTGATATAGATAGAGCTGATTTTATTAAATCAAAAATAAAGGATCTTGCGAAAAAAACTTTAATCTCTGGTGTAATTGAAGGTGTTGGACCTTTTTCAGCTGTTCTAAAATCAGAAGGCGAAATTTTGCTTGCGACATGTGATGGAGTTGGAACTAAAATCTTACTTGGGCTCAAATACAAAAAAGAAAAATGGTTGGGAAAAGACCTCGTTGCGATGAATGTTAATGATATTCTTGCTATGCACGGGAAACCTAAATTTTTCTTAGACTATATAGGTGTAAATTCATTAGATGATGTAGATGTTTTGGGTATCGTTGAGGGAATTGTTGAAGCTTGTGAGGAATCTGGATGCTCACTCGTTGGAGGAGAAACGGCTCAAATGCCAGGATTTTATAGACGAAAAAGTGTAGAGCTTGTTGGATTTTGTATAGGATTCGCTGATTCTAATTCGCTTCCAAAAATCAACGATATCAAAAAAGGAGATTTAGTTATTGCTTTTCCTTCGGCTGGGATACACTCAAATGGATTTTCTCTTGTTCGCAAGCTCATATCTCAGAAAGAAATAAAGATTGATTCTGATTTTGGTGGGGAAAAACTTTATAACTTGATTTTAGCTCCAACGAAAATTTATGTCAAAGATTTTTTTAAAATTGTGGAAAAATTTGGGTTCCCGAAAGCATCGGCTCACATTACAGGTGGAGGAATTCCGGGGAATTTATCGCGTGTTATACCAGATGGTTTATCTGCTTTTGTTGAAAAGAAAGTTTTAAAAAATATTTCTGAAAATTACTCTCACAACATTTTTTCTTTATTTTATAAGTTTGTTGAAGAGAAAGAACTTTTCAAAGTTTTTAATATGGGAATTGGGTTTGCGATGATTTACGACGAAACAACAGCAAAAAAAATAACTGAAAATTTTTCTGATGTATTTGTAGTTGGTTTTATAGATGATTTCAAAAAAGAAAAGGTTGTGATAGTTTGATTAGAATGAAATTTTATTTATGCACGAGCATTTGAGATATATCAAAGACTTTCTGATGAGGTTAATAATAACTTTTTTTGGTGTATCGTCTATTTTTATCACTTTTGCTATAGTTTTTGTGCTTTTTAGAGAATCTATTCCTTTTTTTCGGCATGTGAATTTAGGCGAGTTCTTTTTCGGTAGAGAATGGACTCCTCTTTTTGCTACGAAAAAATATGGTATATTGCCTTTGGTATCTGGAACTTTTCTGATTACAACTATTGCTTTAGGTGTGGCTTTACCTATTGGACTTACTTTATCAATTTTTTTGAGTGAGTTTGCTCATCACAAAATAAGGGAATATATAAAACCTTTCTTGGAATTTCTCGCTGCTATTCCAACAGTTGTTTATGGATATTTTGCTTTGCTTTTTTTGACTCCATTGCTCAAAAAAATTTTTCCAGAAATTCAAGGTTTTAATGCGCTTTCTCCTGGGATAACAATAGGGATTATGATTTTGCCTTATGTTATTTCTTTGAGTGAAGATGTGATGAGAGCTGTTCCGCAATCTTTAAGAGAGGCTGCGTACGCGCTTGGTGCATCAAAACTTTATACTGCTATAACTGTTGTTTTACCTGCTTCTTTTTCTGGAATCTCTTCTGCATATATTCTCGGAATTTCTCGAGCAATAGGAGAAACTATGGTTGTGTCAATAGCTGCTGGAATGATGCCACAGCTGACTTTTAATCCATTAGAGCCAATTCAAACTATGACTGCGTACATAGTTCAGGTTGCACTGGGAGATGTCCCATACGGAACACCTGAGTTTGCAACAATTTTTGCTGTCGGTCTGACTCTATTTGTTATAACTTTGGTTTTCAATACTGCTGCTTTTTTACTCAAAGAAAAGGTCGTTCAGAAGTTCTGATTGCGCTTAATTTTTCAGGTAATTGCTAAATCTTTTTTGCGTAGATTAAAGTCTTTTAATAAACAACAAGAAAAAGTAAAGGGTTTAGGAAAAATGAATCAAAGTTTTATAGAAAGTTTGAAGGTTGAAACATACAATTTTTTCTCTTATGGTCTTAAAGAGAGAGAAAATATTTTGTGTGGAGTTGATGTTTACCGAAATATAATACCTGAATTTTTAAAAAAAAATCCTAAGGGAAGTATTGTACCTCTTATAACATGTGGAAGAATTGAGTTTATTTACACAGCAGATAATTTTTTGAATTTAGATGGTTTTGAAAAGATAGCTGGGTGGAAGGCTTTTGGGCATATAGTTTCTGTTCTATCTGGAGTAAAAACTTTGATTTTTGGTGAGACTCATATAGTAAATCAGGTTAAATCCGCATTTTTTGAGGCTAAAAAGCAAGGGTGGTGCGGAAATGAGATGTTATGGCTCATTTCAGAAGCTCTAAGAATATCAAAAATTATAAGAAATGAAGTCAATATTGAGGACAAAAATTTTTCATCGTTTGTTTTAGACAAAGCTCTTGAAATTTTTGGTGATGTAAAAGATAAAATTTTGTTCGTTGCTGGAACCGGCGCGGTTGCTCACGATGTCTTCAAAATTGCAAACTCTTTCAAAAAGCTTATAATCTACTCTCATAGTAAGGAAAAGGCAAAAGAAAGAATAGATAGATTAAAAAACTTTTTGAGCTGTGATATAGATTTTGCTTCTTCCGTAAAAGATGGGGTTGAAATTGCAGATGTTGCAGTTTTCGCAACAAGGCATCCAGGGTTTTTACTCAAAAAAGAATATGTTTTGGGTAGGCAGAAGGAATTGCTTGTTATAGATTTTTCCGTTCCAAGAAATGTTGATCCAGAAATTTCTAATTTTGGGAAAATTTGGCTTTTTAATGTTGATTCGGCAAAACAGCTTTATATTGACCCTGAAAAATTAGATTTGGCGGAAAAACTTATAGAAAGAGAAATTGAGAAACTCAAAAGGAAACTTACTTTTTACGAGGACACAAAGGAACTTGTTCAGCTAAAATTGGATTTTGAATACATGATTTTTGAGCATCTTAAAAAGTATACAAATCTTTCTGATGATGAAATAGAAAAGATTTCATCTTCTTTATCTAAAAAATTACTTTCAAGGTTTTTTGAAGATAAAAAATCAAAGGCGTTTGGCAGCGGATAAATTAAGAAATAAAAGTGAATTTGTAATTCAGATGGGGGATGAATTCAAAGATTTTGGAGAAGCTGGAAATTTTGATGTTGGAGGCAGTTCAGAAAACTCTGAGCAAGGGGAAATCGGCAGCGAAGATAAAATAAAAACTCCTTTTTTTCCTGTTCCAGTTACAAGTTTTAAAAAGGATATTCCTATTCCTGTTATACAGCTTTTTGGATTCGTGATATTTCCCGGAAGCGTTGTACCTGTAACTCTGTCCGATGTTGAATCACAAATAGCTCTTGAACAAGCTATCCAATCTGGGAGATTTGTTTTTGCATCTTTGGTAAATGAGAATGCGAAAAATCAAAAGGAAGCGATAAGAAATTTTGGAACCGTTGCATTTGTTATAAGAGCTTTCAAAGATGGTAATGTTGTCAGAGCTCTTTTGAGTGGTGTTTATAGAGCAAGAATAGATAAATTTGTAAGAGAAATTCCACCGTTTTTAGTTCAAGTTCAGATATTTGAAGATAAAAAACCAATTATTTTTAATCCAGAGCTTGAAGCTCTATCAAGACAGCTTTTTGTTATCTTTGAAGAATACCTTGAACTCTTACCAATAAAACCACCACCAGAAGCCATATCTATATTACGAAATATAGATATTCCGGGAAGACTTGCTGATATAATAGCTTCTAATTTACCTTTAAAACCATCCGAGGCACAGGAACTTATAGAGACATTAGATCAGACTGAAAGAATAAGAAAACTTATAGGAATTCTTGTAAGAGAGAAAGAAGTATTGAAGATACAAGCAGAGATTTCACGAAGAGTTCAGGAGAACATAGATAAAGCTCAAAGAATCAGGATATTACAAGAGGAAATAAAAGAAATCCAGAAGGAGCTTGACAAACTGGAAGGTGTAAAATCTGAAATAGATGAGCTGAAAGAGAAAGCTGAAAAACTCCCTGATAATGTCAAAAAGGAGGTTTTAAAGCAGATTGATCGTCTCGCCTCAATACCGAAAGAGTCTCCTGAATATACTGTCATTTTGACATGGGTTCAGGAAGTCTTAGCTTTACCTTGGACAGAGGAAACTCAAGATAATCTTGATCTGAAAAGAGCTCAAAGAATTCTTGATGAGGACCACTGGAACCTTGAAGATGTGAAAGAGAGAATTTTGGAATTCTTATCTACTGGGGCTCTCAAAGGTTCATTACCACGAGGTGCTATACTTTGTCTTGTAGGACCACCGGGAGTGGGTAAGACATCTTTGGGAAAATCAATAGCCCGTGCTCTTGAGAGAAAGTTTGTTCGTGTATCGTTGGGAGGTGTGAGAGATGAAGCTGAAATACGAGGTCATAGAAGAACCTATGTTGGAGCCATGCCAGGAAGAATAATAAACGGAATGAAACAAGCTGGATCGAAAAACCCTGTTTTTATGTTAGATGAAATAGACAAGCTATCTTTTGATTTCAGAGGAGATCCTGCCTCGGCTTTACTTGAAGTTCTTGACCCTGAACAAAATAACTCTTTTGTTGATCACTATATATCTCTGCCTTTTGATCTTTCTCGAGTTCTTTTCATATGCACAGCTAATCAAATAGATACAATCCCTGCTCCTTTGCTTGATAGAATGGAGCTCATTTTCATCCCAGGATATACAGATATAGACAAACTCAATATTGCGAAAAAATATTTTATTCCAAAGATTTCTCAGGAGGTTGGTCTTTTTCCAAAATATGATGTCCATATTGAGGATTCTGCGATACTCAAGGTCATAAGACAATACACAAGAGAGGCGGGCGTGAGAGAACTTTCAAGAAAGTTGGAAGCTCTCATGAGAAAATTAGGAAAAAAATTACTTTTGGGTGAAATCAAGTTAGATGAACAAAAAGACGGCAATAAGATAAAAATAAAAGATAACGATGTTGAAAAGCTTTTGGGGGTTCCACTTTTTTCTGAATTTGAAGATGTAAAGGGAGAATTTATTGGTGTTGCAACTGGACTTGCATGGACACCCTACGGAGGAGATATAATAAAAATTGAAACTTCTGTTGTACCTCAAGACAGTTCTATAAATCTTACAGGAAGTTTGGGAGAAGTTATGAAGGAATCAGCAAGGGCTGCTTTGACTTACGCTAAGGTTAATGCTCAAAAGTTTGGAATAGATCAACGAAAGTTTAAGATGGGATTGCACATTCATGTGCCGGAAGGAGCTGTTCCGAAAGATGGACCATCTGCTGGAATTGCGATTTGTATCTCCATTATTTCTGCTTTATCTTCTGTTCCTGTGAGACAGTCAATCGCTATGACAGGTGAGATAACTTTGCGTGGTAAAATTTTACCTGTTGGAGGTATAAGAGAAAAATTGCTTGCGGCTTATAGATATGGTGTTGAAGAAGTCATTTTACCTAAACAGAACCAAAAAGACCTTGAGAAAGTCCCGGATGAGGTAAAGCAGAAGCTTAAATTCCATTTTGTTGAGCATCTTGATGAGGCAGTTTCTATTGTTTTTGGTTCAAATATCTTAAAAAAAGGTAGGAAATCAAAATCACTAAAGTCAAGTTCAAAAAAGCAAAGTAAAAAGAAAAATGAAACTTGAAGATTGATTCAGTTTTTATTTTGCTATATCCTCTAGTGCTTTTTTTATATCGGGGAAAAGAAATTCGAACCCTTCTGATATAAGAACTTTTGGATACACCTTTTGGCTCGGAGTTATAGTTTCTCTTACAAAGTCTTTTCCGAGCATCAAAGATAATATTTTTTGTGGTAGATTTACAACCTTTTTATTTTTTATTTCTGCCAGTATGTTTACTATCTCTTTTGATTTTACAGGTTGAGGAGAAGTTATATTAACGATTTTTGCTTTGGTACTTTCCCATTCTCTTCCTGCTTTATTCTTTTTTCCCTTATCTAACTCTATCAAAAACAAAAAGGCTCTTGTAAGGTCTTTTATATGTATCCATGAGATAAAATTTTCTCCTTTGCCGAAGGGATTTGCTATGAAGAGGGGTGTAAGGAGTGATTTCATAAATTTTGCATCTTTACTTAAAACTACTCCTATTCTTGTTATTATTGTTTTTATGCCTTTTTCTGCTGCTTTTTGAGCTTCATTTTCCCACTTTACGCAAACTTTTGAGAGGAAAAGATTACCCGGTCCAGATTTTTCGTCTAAATTTTCATCTCCTCTATCTCCATAGTATCCAACTGCTGAGGCTGATATGAAAAGATCTGCATTTATTTTTTCTGCAATATCAGATGTTTCTCTTGTGCTTTCTATTCTGCTTTCTTCTATTTTTTCTTTGAGTTTTTCAGTCCATCTTTGACCTATGTTTTCTCCTGCAAGATTTATCACTATTTTGTTTTCTCCTTCTTTTGCTTCTGATATTATTTTCTCTTTTTCGTCCCAAAGATAAGGTATTATTTTTGTTTTTTCTTTAATTTGCCAATCTATCTTTCTTATTTTGTCTTTGTTTCTTGTCAAAACTATTATTTTTGCATCGTACTTTTCTGATAAATCTTTTATAAGTGCTCTTCCTATAAGACCTGTGGCACCTGATATTATGAAAGTTGTCATTATTCTTTATAATAATTATAATAATTTAGAGATAGAATTTTTCTATTCAGATATTTTTTTCACATCTTCTGGGGAGTGGAGCCCACATTCGGTTTTGCCTGTTCCTGCCCATCTACCTGCTCTTAAATCTTGACCGGGTCTTACAGGTTGAGTGCAAGGTGCACAACCTATTGATGGATATCCTAAATCATGCAACCTGTTATATGGCACATTATTTTTCCTTATGTAATTCCACACCTCATCAAATGTCCATCTCACAAGTGGGTTTATCTTTATCAGACCAAATACTTTATCTTTTTCTACAACTTTTGCGTTTCTTCTTGTTGGAGCTTGCTCTCTTCTTATTCCAGTTATCCATGCATGGTAATTTGAGAGAGCTGATTTCATAGGTAGAACTTTCCTTAGTGTGCAGCATAGGTTAGGATCTGTGAAGAAAAGTTGAGGACCAAATTTTTTTGCCTGCTCTTCCGGTGTATATTCTGATTTGATGGAAATTATGTTTGCATTATACCTCTGTTTTGCTCTTTCAAGTGTGTCAAGAGTATCTTTGAAGTGAAAATCTGTGTCAAGGAACAAAAATGGTATATCTGGTTTTATTTTTACAGCGATGTCCATTATTACCATGTCCTCTGCTCCAAGAGAACATCCTATTGCAAGTTTATTTCCGAATTTTTCAACTGCCCACCTTATTATTTCCTCTGCACTTTTTTCTTCAAGCCTTTCCGCCCAAAAGTTTATCTCATCATCACTCAAAACAAAACTTATTGTTTCCGGATTTATCGCCATCTCCTTTTACCTCCTCTTTTATTTTTCTTCTTTTAAGCAAAAATCGTTCCTGTATCAATTTGAAGATTTTAGTTTCAGATTGTTTTATTTTTTCTGTTTCTCTGAAACTTTTTGAAACCTTTTGTTTTTTGTCATATCTTTGCTGCGCAAATTTCTGATTATTTTTAGGAAGAATCACAGATTAAGAAACACCATAAGGTTCAAAAAATCAAAATCTTACATTCAATCTACTGACTCTCTTGTGAAAAAAGATAAGATTTATAATTTATAAATTGAAAGAAAATATCTATGCGGGGAAATTAAATTCTTGATGCTTCACGGTGAACTTCGTTTGAGATTTTGAGCCTTATTTCTGCCGCTTCTAAAATTGCTTTGAGCATGTCTTTATATGTTAAAGATGAAATGTAGAACATTTTTGCAAGGTGTCCGTCCCAGCACCATCCAGGATTTGGATTAACTTCTAAAAGTTTTGGGTTGCCTTCGGAATCAAGTCTCCAATCAAATCTTGCGTAATCTCTGCATTCAAGTCGTTCAAAAAGTTTGAGACAGCACTCAATTATGAATTTTTCAACATCTTCTGGCAATTCCGCTCTTTTAGATTTTATATTCCAGTAAGGAGAGTCTGGTAACCATTTTGCTTCATATCCGCATATTTTCGGGAGTTCGGGTGGTAGAGCAGAGTAGTCTTCTTCAATTATTGGTAGAACTTTATAGTATTCGGGAGGATTACCAATTATTCCGACGGAAAGGTCCTTTCCTTGAAGGAACTCTTCAACAAGTATAGGTTTATCGTATCCGAATTTTTCCCTTATTTCAGATATTGCTGATAAGAGTTGTTCTGGATTATAAGCAACGCTTCTTTGTGTGATTCCAAAGCTTGAATCTCCAAAATTTGGTTTTACAATTACTGGAAAAGAGAAGGGGATTTCAAAAGTTGTATCTTCTGGTTTTATAAATACAGCTTCCGGAACGGGTATTCCCATCTCTTTTGCTATTCCTCTCACAAGAGATTTATCATAGCAGTATGCAAGACATCGCGGACCTGCGCCTGTATATGGAATATGCAACATTTCTAAAAGAGCGGGTATATGAAGCTCTTTCAAAGGATCATTTTCAAATCCTTCATCACATAAGTTAAATACATAATCTATCTTCCCTTTTAACTTCATAAGGTCTTGAATTAGGGTATCGTGTTTTGAAAGGTAGATAAAATTATACCCTTCAAGTTCTTTGAGAGCAGATCTGAGTTTATCTATGGTGTAAAAGTCGTCTTCATCAAAGATTCCATTTGGTTTTAGTTTATCTGGTTTTGTGTGATCTCCGAGCAAAACTACGACATTTTTTATCTTGTCTTTTATCTTTATTTTCAGCGGTGTCCAATCTTTTTTTGCAACAGCCGAAACTATTATCCTTCTTTCCATCATACCAAGGTCCTGATTTCTTTTTGATAGAGGTGATACTTCTGCTAAAAATTTCACGTCAGAAAAACCAGCTTTTATGAGAAGTTCCTCAAGGTCCTTTTTTGTATAGAGTCTTTCAGCATAGAACTGGTCTGCTATAACTCCCTTTTCTGTATGTGTGACTATTTCTCTGCTTATGAGTCTTGTTCCATCAGACGATAAGGTTCTTTCTCTGCAAACAAAGTGTTTTTTATCTATCCACTCCCATGTTTGTTTTTTAAAATTTGCTTTTAGATACTCTCCATCTGCAACATCTATGAGTATCTTTCCCCATGGTTTTAGCACACGAAAAACTTCTTTGAGAACCCTCAAATCATCTTCAACTGTTTCAAAGTATCCGAAGCTATTTCCGAGTATCATGACAACATCAAAAGTGTCTGGTGGATATGGAAGCTTTCTTGCATCTCCTTCTCTGAATTTTACGGGGAGATTTTCTTTTTTTGCCTGACTTTTTGCTTTCTGAATAAGATAGTGAGACCTGTCAAGACCCTCAACAAATTTGAAGCCTCTTCTTGCAAGTTCAAGTGAGTGTCTCCCATGACCGCAGCACAGGTCTAATATTTTCTCATCTCCTTTGAGTTGTAGTACTTCTTGGAAAAGATCTACTTCCATTTTTGTGATTTCTATATCATCTACGACATCACCGTCTGTTTTGAGATATATTGAATTGAAGATTTTTCTCCACCAGTCTGGTGGAACATATTTTTCGGGATTATCAACGGGACCTAAGCAGCTTACCCTTATTTTACTTATAGTTTTTCTTTCAGCTTGTGTTTTGCCCATTTTCCACCTCCCTCCCCACTGTTTATTTTTATAAAGAAAAAGATTTTTTGATTGTTTTGAGTTTTTATCTGAAATTTTCCCTGTCTTTTTCTATATTTGAGATTTTCGGGAAATTTCCCCCGTTTGATTTTGTTTGTACGACCAAAAGAATTGAAAAAAGCCAAACTTTCAACCATTATCTTTTGATACAAAGAATAAAAAAACTTGATTTTATATTTTTCATTTTACAAAAAATTTTCCTTTTTATGAAAAAATTTTCCTTGGATTTTTATCAGCTTGTGCTTCAACTTTAAGTCAGAAATTTTAAAATTTTCTTTAATGCTTTATGATGCTATATTGAAGGCAACATTGCCTGTAAAGATTGTGATTTTCATTTTATTTTCGTCTTCTATTTTGGTTTGGGCTTTGATAATCTACAACATTATAATGTTCAAAAATGTAGACGAAAAGGACGCTGAATTTATTGATTTTTTTTGGAGTGGAGGAATAAATGACCTTTTTTCTTATCACAAATATGATGAATTCTACCCTTCTCCAATAGCTCAAATTGTTCAAGAAATTATTGCTACTTTTACGAGGAAAAAAGACATCACAAAAGATGAAATTCAGAGAATGATAAATCAAGAAATAAAAATTGCTGCTGAAAGGGTTTCAAGATTTCAGTTTATTTATGCCATAATAGGTTCGTCGGCTCCATTTATTGGGCTTTTTGGAACTGTGTGGGGGATAATGCATTCTTTCCATCAGATAGGAAAAATGGGTAAAGCTGGTCTTGAAGTCGTTGCTCCGGGAATTTCAGAAGCTCTTTTTACAACAGCTATGGGGCTTTTTGCCGCTATTCCGGCTGTTATAGCCTATAATTTCTTTCAGAACAAGATAAAAAAAGTTATAGGTAGGATGGAATTTTTTGCATCAGAACTTGAATCATATCTTATGAAAAAAATTCAAAAAGATAAAGCTTTGCATCCGGAGGACTCTGAAAAATATGAAATTTAACTTTCTTAATCTATCCTCACAAAATATACACTAACACATATAAAATTGGCCATATTAGAACTACGAACTTCCAGAATAAAGATGCACTTTCCAAAGAAGGCGTTCTTATTTTACCTTTCTTCTGAGATATTATGAGTGCGACCAAAAGCCATATCAGACCTATGAGAACATGGACTGCGTGAGAACCAACTATAAGATAAAATATTGAGCCATATGCATGAGTTGTCATGGTAAGACCAAACTTTATAAGTCTTATCCACTCAACACCTTGAAGTATGACAAATGTTGCTCCAAAAATCCAAGTCAGCAAAAAGAATATTTCTTTTCTTCTCTTATCAAATATTAAGTTAAAGATGCCACTTGCTAAAAGGAATAGAGTGTTAAATAAAGTTTGTGCAACAGGATACGCTGGTAATCCTTCTGGTGGCCATTCAATCAGAGTTCTTTTTATTCTCAAAAATGCGCTGATGAGTGCTCCAAAATACATTATCTCAGAAGCTATAAATATGATAGTTGCTATATATGCTCTCTTTATCGGGTCAATAATATGAGGTTCTCCTTCTGCCTGAAAACTTCTTTCATAAAATTCAACCTCCTCTGGTTGAAGCCCTGGGTTATCGGCTTCATAAAAGAGTTTTTCCTTTGCCACTTCATTAGAACTTATTCACTTTTTTCTAAGTGAAAATAGTTTTCAAAAAATATTTGTTTTTGAGAAAAGATTCCTGTTTTATGTTTTTTTTACTTATGGTTTCTAAATGTTCTGACAAAATTATCTATTTTGATATCAAATAAACCTCTAAATTTTATTTTTTGAATTTGAGTTCTTGATAGAGCTGACAAAATCTTTCCAGGTTTCTGCTCTTATCACTTTTCTCTTTATCTCTTCTAATCTATTTATTTCATTTATCTTATCTAAAAGTTTTTTGATTTGCTTTGCCTTTGAAATACCGAATTTTTCTTCAATATCCAACAAAATCGCTTTCTTTAACCCCTCCTTTAATCCTTCTTGTTTCCCTTCTTTCTCACCCCATTTATAAAGGAAAGTTTTCTTTATGTCAACCTCAATTGGCATGGGTTTTACCTCTATTTTGATATCAAATAAACCTGCTAAAAAGCTTACACTATCTATATATTTAGCAATTTCTTCTTCATCTTTCACAATTTCTACAATTCTTTCTTTGACCTTTCTTATTATCTTGGGTTTATCTTTGAATTTGCCAGCTAAAATTCCAACGATAATCTCTTCTGGTTTTTCACTTTTTATGAAAACATCCGGGTCTATTTTTTTCATATCTAACACTACGAAATTGAAAGATAAGTTTTGTGTTCCAAACTCACCTTTTAGTTCAAATTTGCTTGGCGGAGGATTTCCTTTGCCTACGAATAAAACTATTTGTGTTGGTGTTTTCCCATATTTTTTTCTTATAGCATAAAAATAGTCAAGCATTCTTTCGGGTAAAGTTTTGTCTTGCTGAACCTGGATTTCTATGTGGAATATTTTTCCACCGATTTCAAGTAGGATATCAGGGTAAAAAGATTTAACAAATCTTATTTCAGCCGGTAATACCTTTGCTTTCCCCTCTATTTTCTGTCCTGTTGCTAACCAAAAAATTATACCAACTGCTTTTGAGAAAATTTCTTTTAAAATCAGGTCAAATCTTTTTAACTCCTTTTTGTATTTCTTTCTCTTTTCTCTTTTTTGTTTTTCTATTTTCTTCATTTTTCAGCTTTATTTACCTAAAACTTTAGCCGAAGATGAAACTTACAAAAGTTTTTAATTTTCCCGAATTTTTTATATTTTTGCTTGTTTTTTGAAGTTGGATAGAAATATTAAAGGTGGATAGAAATATTAATGGCAATATTATTTGAGTGGTGAAATCTAAACGCTGATGATTAAACGGAAGAAAATAATAAATAAGATGTCTCTAAAAGAACAGATGGAAAAGAATATAAAGAAGAAGATAGAAGCTCTTGAAAAAATAATTCTGAAACATAAGGATTTTTACGGAATTTATGAGTTTGCTCAAAGAAAAAGAGGGGAAATTTTAGATGTTGTTGTAAAAACAATACTATCTCAGAACACATCGGATAAGCTCAGAGATATAGCTTTTGAGAATTTGAAAAGAAAATACGAAAACATGTTTGAGCTTCTTGAGGTTGAGGATTATGAAATAGAAAATTTGATTCGGATTTGTGGTTTGCCTACGGTAAAAACAAAGCGCATAAAAAATGCTTTACAAAAGATAAAAGAAAGATTTCAAGATCCTTCTGATTTGTGCAAACTCGGAAAAGAAAAGGCTTTTGAGTTTTTGACTTCAATAGATGGTATAGGTCCAAAAAGTGCAGAGGTCATTTTAGCTTTCGGATGCGGATTTGATACTTTCCCGGTAGATACTCACATATCAAGAATAATGACCCGTCTCGGTATAGCAACTGGTTCCCGTGAGAAAATTTACAAATTAGTTTCACCTCATTTCAAAAACAAAATTTTATCTCATATTTTCCTTATAAATCACGGCAGAAATATCTGTAAAGCTTTAAGACCACGATGCAATATATGCTTTTTCAAAAAAATCTGTGATTTTTATAAAGAAAATTTTTGATTCTTTCCCATACCATATTTTCACTAATTTCTCTAAGACACGCTATGTTTATTTTGCATTCTTTTTTTACTGCAAGTTCTCCTTTGGCAAAGTTATAGCAAGGGGAGCAGGGTAGGTCAAGTCTTATTATTTCTGAATTCGGTGGAGCTGTATGATAATATCTTGTGTATCCGTAAATTACAAATGTTTTCACTCCGGCTATTCCGGTTATGTGAGCAACTGCTGAATCGTTGCACAAAGAAAAAAAAGCTCGCTTTCCATAAGATATTACTTTGTTTATGCTTTCCCCAAAAAGTATTCTCACTTTATCTTGCTTTTCTTCTTTTCTAAAATTGTCATTTATGATGGAAAATTCTTCTTTATCTTCTTTTCCGAGCGCAAAAATTACATTTATTCCTTCTTGAAGGATTTTCTTTGATATTTTTATAAATTTGGTTATGTCCCAAGCCTTTGTTTTATACTTTACCCCAGGATGAATCAGAGCATATTTTGATTTTGCAAATTCTTCGGCTTCTTTTTTATACTCTTCAATTTCAGCAAATTCAAAAGGATATTTAGGTGTTATTCCGAGTATAATTGAATTTCTTTCTCTGTAGGTTAATTTTTCTTCAAACGGAATTTTTATGGGGTAAGCTCCTTGTGAGAGTTTCGCTATGCTTACTAATCTTTTTAAATTGTAATTTCCATCGTCGCAGAAGATTTTTTTTCCGGGAGACAGCGCAAGCAAAAGATTTATTCTTCTGCCGTTCGGATATGTTCCATATACTATTTCAGGCTTTATCTCGTAAATTTTTTTCGTTATTCTGATTATGTTTTCAATCTCGCTTTTTTTCTCCTCCCACCATATTATCTTGAAATTGTATAAAGAAAATAATTCTTTGTATAGGTCAGAGATAACTATGTAGCCTTGAAATTTTGAAAAAATCGGTAAAAGTTCAATTGTATCTCCAAGACCACCAGATACAGATATTACAATTTTGTTCATAGAATCTTTCTTACCTTTTGAATTCTTTTGAATAATTTAAAAGCTTTCTGTGAAAAGTTAATATAATCTAAATGAGAAGTTTTGGGTTATCAATTGGGTTGGTCTTCGTAATTTTCTTTGTTTTAGGGGTGGGAGCAGAAAATATTTTCGGTCAGGAGGGAAAAGAGGAGGAAAATAATTTGATTGCTCAGTATTTAGATATAGCGAGAAAATCATCAAAGGACTTGATTGAAACTATGAGAGATGCTTTGTTGAAAGAACTTGAAAAAGGTGATGTCTTATCTGCTGTTTCTGTATGTTCTGAACTTTCTCAAAATATAATCAAAGAAAAGCAACAAAAATATGGCTTTTACATAAGGAGAATAAGTGAAAAATATAGAAATGAAAAGAATAAACCAGATAAATATGAGCTTTCTTTCTTGAAAAAACTTGAAAAATTAAGTAAAGAAGGTAAATTACAGGATGAATATTATGAAATTGTAGAAGAAAAAGATGGGAAATATTTGAGATATTTTAAACCTATATTGGTTCAACCTATGTGTCTTTCGTGTCACGGTGATTTGAATTCTATCCCGGAAGATGTGAGAAAGTTTCTCAAAGAAAAGTATCCAGAAGACAAAGCTTTTGGATACAATCCGGGTGATTTCAGGGGAGCTGTAAGCGTAAAAATAAAACTTTCTCCACTTACATCAAAATAGAAATAAATAAAATAATAGTTAATAGTAGTACTACTATGGATATTTTGTCTTTGGAGGAGCAGATCAAAAAATTAAAGGAAGAATTTGATTCGGAGATAGCTGGTGTAAAAGATGAAGGGGATATTTTTCGTATAAAATCAAAGTATATCGGGAAGAAAGGGATTTTGCAGGATTTATTCAAGATTATACCTCAACTTCAATCTGAGGAGCGAAAAACAGCCGGAAGAATTCTTAATGAGTTCAAAGAATATATTGAGAGAAGATTAGAGACTCTGAAAAGTAGTTTGGAGAGGAAGCAAGTAGAATTTTCTGAAGATATAACTCTTCCCGGGAGAAAAAATTTTTCTGCAAATTTGCATCCAGTTACAATAGCTTTGCGGGAGATAACCCAAATATTTGAAAAAATGGGATTTGAAATTGAAGATGGTCCTGAGATAGAGGAAGATTGGTTCAACTTTACCGCTCTGAATATTCCACCTGATCATCCGGCAAGAGATATGCAAGATACATTTTACCTTGAAGACGGGCGGCTTTTGAGAACTCATACATCTCCTGTTCAAATAAGAGCTATGCTCAAAAGAAAAGGTATTTTACCTATAAAAATAATTGCGCCGGGAAGGGTTTTCAGAAGAGATTGGGATGCGACGCATTCTCCTGTATTTCATCAAGTTGAGGGATTATTTGTTGACCGAAAAGTTAGAATGTCGGACCTTTTCGGTGTCCTTGAATTTTTCTTCAAAAAATTCTTTGGTGAAGGCATTCGTGTGAGATTTAGACCTTCATATTTTCCTTTCACAGAACCGTCTGCTGAGGTTGATGTTTCATGTATTTGTGGAGGGAATAGCAAAGATTGTAAGGTTTGTAAGGGGAGCGGATTTCTTGAAGTTGCTGGATGTGGAATGGTACATCCGGAAGTTTTTAAAAGTGTAGGATATGAGGGTGTTCAAGGGTTTGCTTTTGGTATGGGAGTTGAAAGGTTGGCTATGATAAAGTTCGGAATATCAGATATAAGGATGCTTTTCGGAGAAAATTTTGTTGCTTTCAAAAAAAGCTTTCTCTGAAATTGACTCAGGTAAAATTATTTTTTCTTCTCACTAAAATTACTTTTTCTTTTTATTATAAAAATATGACTGAGTATGAGATAAGATTACAGAAATTGAAAGAGCTTATCAGGAATGGATTGGATCCATATAAACAGAAATTCAGACCAAAACATACAGCTGCGAAAATAAAGGAGGATTTTCAAAATCTGAAAGCAGGGGAACATGTGGAAACTCAGGTTTCTATTTCAGGTAGAGTTTTAACAATAAGAGATTTCGGTGGTTCAGTTTTTTTTCATATTTTAGATCATACTGGCAGTATTCAAGCTTTCATAGAGAAAAAATACAGTGAGGATCTCTTGCGTTTTTTTAAAGATTTTGTTGATTCAGGAGATATAGTTGGAATTGAAGGAACAGTTTTTAGAACAAAGAAAGGCGAAATAACAGTTTATACCACTTCTTTGAAAATACTTGCTAAATCTTTACATCCCCTCCCTGAAAAATGGCACGGATTAAAAGATATTGAAACGCGGTTCAGAGCAAGATACCTTGACCTTATAATGAATCCTGATGTAAAAGAAATTTTTATAAAAAGACACAAGATAATAAACTTCATACGAAATTTTCTTATTGATAGAGGATTTGTTGAGGTTGAAACTCCTGTTTTGCAACCTGTTCCATCAGGTGCTGTTGCTCGTCCGTTTAAAACTTACCATAATGAACTTGAAGCAGAATTTTTCCTTAGAATAGCGCCAGAGCTTTATCTTAAAAGATTGATAATAGGGGGATTTGACAAGGTTTTTGAGATTGGGAAAAATTTCAGAAATGAGGGTGTGTCATCTTACCATAATCCTGAGTTTTCTATGCTTGAACTATATCAAGCTTATGCAGATTACAACGATCTTATGAGACTTACGGAAGAGCTTTTCTCACAGGTTTGCGAGCTTATTAACGGAAAACTTGTAGTAAAGAGAGGAGAGAAAGAGATAGAGTTTTCTGTTCCTTTTCCGCGGGTGAGTATAAAAGATGAATTCATAAAACATTCAGGGATTCCAGCGGATAAAATAAAAGATGAAAGTTTTCTGAAGAATGCTCTGAAAGACAAAATGAAAATTGAGAATGATATGGACTGGGGAAACATAATTTTGGAATATTTTGAAACTTTTATAGCAGATAAATTGGAAACCCCTACATTTGTGTTAGATTTCCCTACTTCAACTTCACCTCTTGCAAAAAGAAAAGAAGACGATCCGGATTTTACCGAAAGGTTTGAACTTTATGTTTTTGGAATGGAGGTTGCAAATGCTTTTTCTGAACTTTCTGACCCAGAAGATCAAAGAAAAAGATTTGAGGAACAGATAAAAATAAGGAGAATGAGGGAGCTACTTGAAGATATGGATTGGGATTTTGTAAAGGCTCTGGAATATGGCATGCCTCCGACTGCAGGAGAGGGTATAGGTATTGATAGATTAGTTATGTTGATAACAGGTGCTACAACGATAAAAGAAGTTATACTTTTCCCAACATTAAAACCTGAAAAGTAAATCGCAAAAAATGAACCTGTGCAAAAAATGGTTTAGATTGGACAAATAGTTTAGAATTTTATTTATTTTTATTTTATATTTTTTATAGAAAGGAGGTCATAAGCTATGCCGATATATGAATACATATGCGAAAGTTGTGGAGTTAAAAATTCTTTTTTAGTTTTTCCTTGGGAAAACGAAGTTTTGAAATGTAAAAAGTGTGGTGGGGAAAAACTTAAAAGAATAATTTCAAGATTTGCTCGTTTGAGGTCAGACGAAGAAAGAATGGAAAGTACAGTTGATGAAGCTATGAGATCGGTAGATATAAATAATCCAGAGAGTATAAAAAAATGGATGCAAAAAACTCTGAAAGAATATTCATCGGAGCTTGATTCAGATATAGATATAGAAGAAGCAGTTGAATCCTTGAGCGAGGAAATTGGATTGTCAGGAAAGAAAGAGGAAGAAGAAGGGGAAGAGAGTAAAGAAGAATTAGGTGAAAGTATTGAGTGATGAAGAAGTGAGAACAAAATGAGGAGAACAAAAAATAAAACAAATGAGCAAGACAAGTAAAAAAGGTAAGTCTATTTTCATATCTCCGAGCATTCTTGCTGCTGATTTTTCTTGTCTTGGTGATGAGGTGAGAAAAGTTCTTGAACTGGGAGCAGATATGATTCATTTTGATGTGATGGATGGTGTTTTTGTACCAAATATATCTTTTGGGATTCCAGTCGTGGAATCTTTGAGAAAAAAATTTGATAATGTTTTTTTTGATGTTCATCTTATGATAGTTGAACCTGAAAGATATGTATTAGATTTTGTAAAGGCTGGAGGTAATCTTATCACTTTTCATATAGAAGCAACAAGACATCCTCACAGAGTTATTGAGACGATAAAAAAGTCAGGAGCAAAGGTGGGAGTGGCCTTAAATCCTGGGACTCCCATCATTTTTCTAAAAGAACTCTTTGACATTTTAGATGTAGTTCTTGTTATGAGCGTAAATCCGGGCTTTTATGGGCAAGAATTCATATCTTCTTCTTTGAAAAAAATTTCCGAGCTTGATATAATAAGGAGGGAGAATGGTTTTAATTTTCTGATAGGAGTTGACGGGGGATTAAATGAGGAAAATGTTGAGAAAGTGATTTCAGCGGGGGCGAACATTTTGGTTTTTGGAGCATTTTTGTTCAAGGGAGATACTCAAAAGAATTTTCAGACTGTTATTGATAAGTTGAAAATAGATAATAGTGAATAACTTTCTTCTTAATAGCACTTATTTTATTGTTATTTCTTTTTTAGTTCTTCAATTAGTTTTTCTATTTCTATTGCGGGCATAGTTAGGGTTTGAATTGTTCCTCGTGAGCCAAGCTCTATTGCCATCTTTACAACGGCTTCATTTGATGGGGCTTCAACTATATTCACAAAGTCATAAGGTCCCATAACTAAAAATTGGCTCAATACTTTTACTCCGAATTTTTTTGCTATCTCCTCATTTACCTCTTTTATTCTCTCTGGATTTTCTTTTAGTGTTTCAAGACCTTCTGATGTTATTTTTGATAGTATAACATACTTTGCCATTTTGTTTTACCTCCTTTTTCACTTAAAATTTAGTTTGAAAAAATCTTTTGTGTTTTTTGATATTATTTTTTTGTTTTCATATTTTTTTGATGTTTTTTCTTTGTTTAGAAAAATTCGTTTCCATTCATTACAACATGCTCGCAATATTCTTTGATATTTCTAAAATCGCTTCCGATGATTTTGATTTTGGAAATGCTAAAATTGCGGGTTTTTGAATTCTGAATGATTCTCTTACTTTCTCGTCCCACGGTATATACCCAAGGAGTTCGGGAGATACTCCAAGATACCTTTCTGCCACTTTCTTTATTGTGAGGAAGGCGATTTCTTTTTCTCGCTGATTTGTTACCATATTCACAATAATAAAAGTCTTTCCTTTAAAACCTTCTTTGGTGACTATTTTCAAAAGTGCATATGAATCAGTTATTGATACTGGGTCTGGATTTATGATTAAAACTAACGAGTTAGAAATCAGCGAAAGCTTTATTACATTTTTTCCTATTCCGGCGGGAGCATCAAAGATAAAGAATGTGGAATCTATTTCATCTACTATGTTTTTTATTTTTTTTATTTGGCTATCAGTAAGAAGATTTAGCTTTGTTATTCCGCTTGTTCCGGGTATAAAAACCAGATTTTCATTTATTTTCTGAATTATTTCTTTTAAAGGAGCATTCCCTTCAAGATAGTGTCCTATATGCTTTTTAGGAATTATTCTGAATAGAAGGTCAGCATTAGCTAATGCGAAATCTGCATCCACAAGACACACCTTTTTCCCAAGATTGCTCAAGCCCAGTGCCAAATTTACTGCTATCGTAGTTTTTCCTACCCCTCCCTTACCGGAGGCTATTGTTATTACTTTTTTTGATATTTCCCTTAATTTTTCTGCTTGATCCCGCACTGATTTACATTAATTCTTACTTTATTTTTTTTCCTTTTTCTTTTTTTCTTAAAAAATTTTTGTGAAATGTAAAACTCATACTAATGCACACTGACATAGGGGAAACTTTCCTTAGGGGGAGGCATAAAATTTTAAAATCTAAATGTAGAAAGTAAAGCAAAATTTTCATGAAGAATCCACAAGAAAATCAGAAAAGTGCGAAAGAAAACAAATACAGAAAAGAGTTAAGAAGATTTGACCCAATTTTGAAAGAGATTTTCTCAAAAGCGGCTGGGAAACTTATCTCAATAGCAACAGGTGAGAAAATCAAAGAAAAACTTGAAGACATTACAACCGAAATAGAGCTTGTTAAATCTCTCCGCCCCGATATGTTGCTCAAATCAAAGAAGAAAATCTTCCATATTGAAATTCAGGTTCAGCAAGACAAAAACTTACCGAAGAGGATGCTTATATACTCTATTGGGATTGAAGAGAAATTTGGAAAAAAACCGGTGCAAATTGTTTTATTCGTAGGCAAAGGAAATCCCCCTCCTTCTACTTTCAGGGATGAATTCACATCGCACAAATTCATAGTTTTAGATATGAAAAAAATTGACCCAGATGAGTTTTTAAAAAGTAAAAAGCCAGAAGAAGTTATAATAGGAATTTTAGCGGGCAAATTCAAGGATAAACCCAAAATAATAGAAAAAGTCAAAAAAAGAATTGTAGAAATCGTGAAAAATGAAGAAAGAATGATAAAATATATAGATAGCATAAGCTTTTTAGCTGGATTATTTGATGTTAAAATAAAAGTGAAACCTATGCCGATTGAGGTTGACATAAGGAAAACCTTCCTTTATAAATGGGGAAAGGAGGAAGGATTAAAAGAAGGAAAAAGGGAAGGATTAAAAGAAGGTGAACAGAGAGGAATTATAAAGGGTCTGAAAGAGGGTCTAAAAAAAGCAATTCTGTCGGGTGTAGAATTGAAGTTTGGACCATCAAAGGCAAGGAAAGTTAGAAGTTTTTTAGTTAAGATAAATGATATAAACAAACTGGAGAAGATAAATAAAGAATTAATAAGGGCTGAAAGCTGGAATGATTTTGTCAAAGTTTTCAGAAATCACAAGTAAAGTAGATGTAAGCCCGAAGTTCAAAAAATAGAAGCTGAAAGTTAAAATAAAATATATGGAGCGAAATTCTTGGTGCATTATATGAAAAGGTTGCTTTTTGATGTTTCATTATTTTCTCATAAATCCTGAAAATAAACCAAATTTTTTGTTCCAAAACTATTATAACAGAAAATGATTCTTTCTCCATTTAAAATCTTGACGCCATTATGCCTAAAAGAACTGATATAAAGAAGATATTAGTCATAGGGTCGGGACCTATAGTCATAGGACAAGCTGCGGAATTTGATTATTCAGGAACACAAGCTCTCAAAGCCCTAAAAAAGGAAGGGTATGAATTAGTTATTATAAATTCAAATCCTGCTACAATAATGACAGATCCGGAATTTGCTGATAGAACTTATATAGAACCTCTTGAACCTGAGTTTGTAGAAAAAGTGATAAAGAAAGAAAGACCCGATGCGCTCTTGACAACCCTGGGAGGACAAACTGCTTTAAATCTTGCTGCTCAGTTATATGAATCTGGTATATTGCAAAAGTACTCTGTTGAACTCATAGGTGCAAGATACGAATCAATAAAAAAAGCAGAAGATAGAGATGAGTTCAGAAAAGCTATGGAGAAAATAGGGCTTGAAGTTCCAAAGTCTTTTTTTGTTGATTCGGAAGAAAAAATGAAGCAAGCTTTTGAGGTTATAGGTGTTCCCGCTGTAATAAGACCATCATTCACTCTTGGGGGGACAGGTGGCTCAATCGCTTGGACAGAAGAAGATTTCTTTGAGAAGCTAAAATTTGCCTTATTTATAAGTCCGAAGCACTCAGCAATCGTTGAAGAATATCTTGATGGATGGAAAGAGTTTGAGCTTGAAGTTATGCGTGATAAAAATGATAACTTCTCTGTGGTCTGCACAATAGAAAATTTTGACCCTATGGGAGTTCATACAGGTGATTCAATAACGGTTGCTCCTGCTCAAACGCTTACAGATAAGGAGTTTCAAGCTATGCGTGATGCCGCAAAAAGAATAATGGTTGAAGTAGGTGTAGATACTGGTGGCTCAAATATCCAATTTGCAGTCCATCCCAAAACGGGAAGAATGGTTGTGATAGAGATGAATCCTCGTGTTTCTCGTAGTTCCGCGCTCGCATCAAAAGCTACTGGATTTCCAATAGCAAAAATTGCCTCACTTCTTGCTGTAGGATACACATTAGATGAAATTCCGAACTTTATAACTCAAAAAACTCCTGCTTCTTTTGAGCCAACAATAGATTATGTCGTTGTAAAAATACCAAGATTTGACTTTGAAAAGTTCCCGGAAGTTGATCCTTATTTGGGTACTCAGATGAAATCAATAGGTGAAGTGATAGCTATTGGGAGAAATTTCAGAGAAGCTTTGCTCAAAGCGATAAGTTCCCTTGAAAAAGAACCTTCTTTTCCCAAGCCGATTCAAATAGATGACTCTGAATTGGAAAAGTATTTAAAACCGCATCCTTTGAGAATTTTTGCGATTTTTGAATTTTTGAGAAGAGGAAAATCTCCTCAGTGGATTTCAGAGAAAACAAGAATAGATGTATGGTTCATAAATCAGATGAAAAAAATAATTGATATTGAGAGCAAAATAAAAAGTTTTAAAGCCCTAAAAGATTTACCGGATGATATTTTCTTTGAAGCTAAAAGTTCTGGTTTTTCAGATGAATATATTGGTTTTTTGCTCGGAGTCAGAGAAGATGAGGTAAGAGCTGAGAGAAGAAAAAGAAAGATTTTACCAGTTTTCAAATGTGTTGATACATGTGCAGGAGAATTTGAAGCATATACACCATACTATTACTCAACTTATGATTATGAGAACGAATCTGTGAGGTCTTCAAGAAAAAAGGGAGTTATATTGGGAGCGGGACCAAATAGGATAGGTCAGGGTATAGAGTTTGATTATTCTGCAACTCATGCTTGTTTTGCTTTGCGAGAGCTCGGTTATGAAGCCATAATGATAAATTCAAATCCAGAAACTGTTTCTACTGATTATGATACATCAGACAAACTTTATTTTGAACCTATGACTTACGAGAGAGTTATTGAGATACTCCATCATGAAAAGCCAGATATGGTTTTTGTGAGTTTTGGCGGGCAAACTCCTTTGAAGCTTGCAAAAAAAATTCACAGCGAAGGTTTTCACATAGCAGGAACATCTCCTGAATCAATAGATATTGCGGAAGATAGAGGGAAATTCAGAGAGCTTTTAGATAATCTTGGAATAAGACAACCTCCATCTGATATAGCTTTTTCAAAAGAGGAAGCTTTGGAGAAAGCCAAAAATCTCGGGTATCCCGTTCTTGTCAGACCATCTTATGTACTTGGTGGAAGAGCTATGGCTATTGTGAATTCTCCCGATGAACTTGAATACTATATTGAGGAAGCTATAAGGGCGGCGCCAGATCAACCTATACTTATAGATAAGTTTCTTGAAGGAGCAATTGAGTTAGATGTTGATCTTGTGTCTGATGGAAAGGATATTTTGTTTGGTGGAATATTGAGACATATAGAGCCAGCCGGAATTCACTCGGGAGATTCAGCAAACATTTTGCCCCCATATGGTCTTTCAAAGTCAATCAAGGGAGATGTTGTTGATATATCATACACGATAGCGAGGTGGCTTGAAGTAGTTGGACTTATGAATTTGCAGCTTGCCATACAAGATGGAACAGTTTATGTTCTGGAAGCAAATCCACGGGCTTCAAGAACTGTTCCGTTCATATCAAAAGCTATTGGTATCCCTCTTGCGAAGATTGCAACTTATGTCATGTGCGGAAAGGAGTTAAAAGATTTGGGAATTAGAGGATACTTTGAAAGTAAATATTTTGCTGTGAAAGAAGTTGTTTTGCCTTTTTTGAAGTTAAGGCATGACCCGATTTTAGGTCCAGAGATGAGGTCAACAGGTGAGGTTATGGGGATTGATTTTAATTTGGCTATCGCCTTCTATAAAGCTCAAGTTGCAGCAGGAAATAGAATTCCACTTTCTGGTTCTGTTTTATTTACTGTGAGAGATAAAGATAAACCGAAGGCGTGTGAGTTGGCAAAAATCTTGGAAAAGCTTGGATTTACAATATATGCAACAGAGGGAACTCATAAATTCTTCATTGAAAATGGGGTGAAATCTTTGAAAGTTTTCAAGTTAGGCGAAGGGAGACCGAATATTGTTGATATTGTGGAAGCAGGAAAAATTTCTTTTCTTGTCAACACATTTGATTACGACAGAAAAGCTATTTTTGATTCTGCTTATATCAGGAAAGCGGTACTGTTCAGAGGAGTTTGCTATTTTACTACGATTGAATCCGCAGAATTTGCTGTTCTATGTATAAAGGAGATAAGAGAAAAGTTAGGGGGAGATTTGTCTGAAATTCAAGTTTATGCTATTCAGGAGCTTTATTCTATTGATAGGGTGTATGATGCTTTGTAGTGGGGGCGTGTAGCTCAGTGGAAGAGCGCTACCCTCACGAGGTAGAGGTCGGAGGTTCGATTCCTCCCACGCCCACCAAAATTTTATCCTCTTTTTATATTCACAAGACCTTTCAAAATCATAGAAAATTTTTCAAAAATGATTATATTTTGTAATCATCCAACAAGTTAGGGGGGTAAATTAAGATGAAAAATTATTTAGTCCTAGTTCTTTTGCTTTCCTTGGTTTTCTCTTTCTCTTGCGCTAAAAAGAAAAAGCAGACAGCGCAACCAGAAGGTGATATTTTTATCTCTGGTTCGGTAAAAAGAACCTCTTGAAGGAAAACCTATCATCAGCGCAAAAGTCATAGTTGAGGATTCATCAGGGAAAAAGCTCGCAGAAACAAAAACAGATGAATTCGGCGTATTTCACACAAAGCTCAAAAAAGATGATATAAAAGGAGATTTGAAAGTGAAAGTTGAACATCAGGGATATGCTCCTTTGTCAAAAGTCATCAGAAAAGATTCAATTGTTCGGCAAATTTCTCTTGAACTCACACCTGAACTTGTGGATAGCAATTTCATAATTGGTAGATTTATTGCAGGTAGATACTACAAAAACGAAGATGGAACTGAAACTATGAAAACAAGTTCTGGTCAAGCTATGATAACTGGTAGGTTTGCAGCCAGTGGAATGATGACCGGAAGGTCTCCTTCTTTTTTGAGTAGGATAAAATCTATTTTCAAGAAGGATGAGGGAGAGGTATCAGCGGAGATAACGGTTGGGGACCCAGACAAAAATATTGGGTCATTTCCCGGAGATTTCCAAGCTTCTGACCCGCAATTTGCAAAAGCATCAGGTTCATCAGAAAGGGTTCAGCTTGCAACATCAGGTTGGATAGACATAACTTTCAGGGATACAGAAGGAAATCCTGTTCAGGTTGTAAGTAAAGATAATCCAGCGATTGTGATGAGGAGGATACCAGATAGTCAGCAAAAAGATGTAATTGAAGCATATAAGAGAGGTATAAGGAGTATCCCATGGTATTATTACGATGAAGGAGAAGGGATATGGAAGAGGACAGAATTTGACGCAAATGTTATATTGGTGAATGAGGATGTTGATGGAGATGGAGTTCAGGAGGAAGTAGCTTATGCACAAGTTCCAATAACTCATACATCGTGGTATAATATAGATTATCCCTTGATCTCAACAGAGATATGTTTTCAGGGGAAAGTTTTGGATGCGAATGGGAAACCTGTCCCAGGTCTATATGTTATAGCTTATTCAGGTAGCAGCTATGCTTATGCAAGGACAGATGATAAAGGTGAGTTCAAACTTTATGTTCCGCAAGCAAAGTATTACTATGGATGTTTGGAATGGAAACAACAGTGTTGGTGGGGGAATTATTTTTGTTGGCCATCTTGTGTAAGATATGGTAATGTTTTTTGGAATATTGGAGATACAAGATTTTTGTAACGGATGCGGGTGCAATAAGGGGATATAGGTATATACAAGAGAGGACGAGGGTTTTGGAAGTAAGCACAGAGGGTAAAGAGAGATATAAGTGTCATGATATAGGTGTTTTGCCTCCACCTGAAATGTATTCATTAAGTTGTTCTGTGAAAGATGTTTCAGGACATCCTTTGGTTGGAGCATCAGTGGTTTCGTCAGATGGAAAATCAGCAGAAACAGATTCATCAGGGAAATTCACCTTGATTTCAAAGAAAGGAAATTTAGTTCTGACGGTTTCTTATGAAAAAGACGGTAGAATTTACAAAGCTCAAAAGGAAATTTATGTTGATAAAGATATAAATGAAGATGTCTGCTCAATTGTGATGAGATTAGAACCTGTGAAGATAAAGTGTTCAGCATTTATAAATCAGAAGCCAGGGGAAATAGAGGTATTTGTGAATGGGAACAGCACAAAGACAAATCAAGATGGTTCATTTGAGGTAAGCATACCAAGACTTGTGAGGGAGGAAGAAGTTAGGTTGTTGTATATAGCGAAGTTTCCAGATGGTTCAACAGAAGGTCAAGTGCAGATAATAAAAGTAAAACCAGACGATACAGAAGTTTTGTGTCCGCAGAATATAAATTTTGAGTATAATGAGGTGTGTGTTGAGGGTCAAGTCAAAAATGAGGAAGGAAAAGGAATAAGGGGAGTGTATGTTTTGGTTGGAGGAAAATCACCAGTCATCACAGATGAGGGAGGTTTCTTCAAAGTTCAAGGAGGGAGAGCAAAGAAGACAGAAGAAGGGAAATATAAATACAAAGTCAAGTATATATATTTGAGTCCTTATGGAAGGGAGGAGGTAGAGAAAGAATACGAGGCGAAGGGGACGGAGTGTGTATGGGATAAGCAGGAGATAGACACTCGTCCAGCATGGTTGATAGGAACTGTGAAGACAAAGAGAGGTAGGCATATAGGAGGAGCGAGGGTAGAAACTGAATTTGGTGAGGTTGATTATACAAATCCGGGGGGACAGTTCAAGTTAAAAGCTCCAACAAATAGTAAAGTAAAAGTTTATGCGAGTTATGGAGGAGCAACAACACAGGTTGAGGTTCAGACGAAGGAAAGAGGTTCAACGGCATCGGTTGATATAATTTTGAATGTAGAAGATACACCACCAAAGATAAAAGTGTTGGGATTAGGCAAAGCAAAACCTGGGGGTAAGTTGAGATTTAAGATAGAGATAACAGATGATTCAGATACAGCGAGATATGGAGTGAGTATAAAGGACTGGGATTTCAGCGATAGTGGTACGATAAAGCTTGAAAATGGGAGAGGAGAGAAAGAGTTTGAGGTAGTAGTGCCAGCGGGTGCGAAATAAGCGGATTTGGAGGTAGAAGCAAAAGACACAGGAGGAAATGAGGATAGAGTTGTGATGAAGGTAGAGGTGGTAGAAAAGAACAGGGCGCCGGAGATAATAAGGATAGATGTTGATGGAGATGTGATGGTAGGAGGGAGATTTATAGCGTCAGCAGTGGGATACGACCCAGAAGGAGATGAGATGAGTTATGAGTGGGTATTGATGAAAGGAGAGAAAGATTATAGCGGATGGATGATGGTATATGGAGCAACAGCAATTGTTGATGTGCCAGAGAATGCAAGCGGGGGAACTTATCTGATGAAAGTAAAAGTTAAGGATAGTGAAGGAGGAGAGAGAATTTTTGTAAGGGAGATAAAGCTGACAAAGGAGGTAAAGAGGGGAGAGGGAGTATGCGTGCCTGTGAATGAGGTATGTGATGGTTTAGATAATGACTGCAACGGATTGATAGATGATGGGGTAAAACTTGTGTTCTACAAAGATTTAGATAGAGATGGATACACAGATGGGACGACATCGGTAGGATGTTCAGCACCGCAAGGCTATGTTTTATCAGCAAAAGCAGGGGATTGCAACGACGAGAATAATCAGATAAACCCGGGGAAAACGGAGATATGCGACGGGATAGATAACAATTGCAACGGGCAAACAGACGAGGGAGTAAAGCTTGTGTTTTACAAAGATTTAGACGGAGATGGCTATACAGATGGAACAACGCAAGTTGTATGTTCAGCACCTACTGGATATGTCTTGTCAGCAACATCAGGAGATTGCAACGATAATGACCCGAATATAAACCCAGGAAAAACAGAGATATGCGATGGGAAAGATAATAACTGCAACGGGCAACCAGATGAAGGTTTCAATGTAGGGCAAAGTTGCACTGTGGGAGTAGGAGAATGCGCAAGGACAGGTCAATATGTATGCAAAGCTGATGGTTCTGGGACACAGTGCAATGCTACACCGGGAACACCAACAACAGAGATATGTGATGGAAAAGATAATGACTGTGATGGACAAATAGATGAGGGTAATATTTGTGGAGTCGTATTGGATTTAGGTGATAGTCACACTTGTGCAATAAAACAAGATGGTTCATTATGGTGTTGGGGAGATAATGTATCTGGTCAGCTCGGAAATGGATCTCAAAGTGCAGGCGCTAGTTCTCCTGTTCAGATAGTGTCATCAGGGGGTAAAAACTGTGTCTTTGGGGTGGGTCCATACTTGTGCAATAAAACAAGATGATTCTTTATGGTGTTGGGGAAGAAATGATAATGGTCAAATTGGTGATGGAACAAATACAATCAAAACTTCACCTACTTATATTATGAATCTTGGTTCAGGAGGTGGAGGTGCGCCCTCTATCAGAGATGAATCAAGTTTTGGCAACAGAGAACAAAAACAGACAAATGAGGAGCAAAAACATACAAGATACGGCTGTTCAAGTGTAAATATTGTTTTTTACATGCTTCGCTTAATTTTCCCTGCTTTTATTTTGTTTGCTTTGCGTAAAAGAAGGTTTGTTTGATAGGAACTAATTGACCGATAAGTACTTTTATTTCCCTTTTGAGTTTTTGTTCTTTGAATTTGGGTTTTTGAGAACTTTTATGAAATCCTCCCAAGTTTTTGCTCTTATCACTTCTGTTTTTATCTTCTCTAATCGGTTTATATCATCTATCTTATCTAAAATTTTTCCGATTTGCTTTGCTCTCTGACTACCAAACTTTACTTGGATGATACCTAAAATTCCTTCTTTAAGACCTTCTTGTTTTCCCCATTTATAAAGAAAAGTTTTCCTTATGTCAACTTGTATCGGCATAGGTTTTACCTCTATTTTAACATCAAATAATCCAGCTAAAAAACTTATGCTATCTATATATTTAGCAATTTCTTTCTCATTTTTCACAATTTCTACAATTCTTTTTTTGATTCTTTCTATTATTTTGGGTTTATCTTTGAATTTGCCAGCTAAAATTCCTACGATGACCTCCTCGGGTTTATCACTCTTTATAAACTCATCAGGGTCTATTTTTTTCATATCTAAAACGATGAATTTGTGTATTGTGAATTCATCCCTAAAAGTAGAAGGAGGAGGGTTCCCTTTGCCTACAAATAAGATAATCTGGATAGGTTTTTGACCGAATTTTTCCTTAATTGCAAGGGAATATATGAGCATCCTTTCAGGCAAATTTTTATCGGTTTGAACCTGGATTTCAATATGAAAAATTTTTTCTCTCGCTCTGAATAGCAAGTCAGGACGAAGAGATTTAACAAATTCTATTTCAGTCGTAATGTCTTCAAGTTTCTCTTTGATTTTCTCACCTATTGCTATTGAGATAAGTTTCCCAGCGGCTTTTGAGAAGATCTCTTTCAAAATTGGGTCAAACCTTTTTAGTTCCTTTTTGTATTTTCTCTCTGTTTCCATCTTTTTATTCTAACTTTTCTCTCTCATGTGCGAAGCTCAAAATTAAATTTTACTTATCTGTTGGCATACCTTTTCACTGTCTGATGCGGTTATTTTAAACATCCGGGAGCCTTCAAATTATGGCAGAATTTTTTGAAGTGATTAATTTTTTTACTTTTATATGAGCGTAAGCTTTATATGAGCGAAAGTACGGAAGGAAAAATGATATCAAAAAAAAAGAAGGGGAAACTATGTTTTCATTTATTTTTAGTATTAGGTATTTTTAGTATTAGGGTTTGCTTTTCTTTTTAGTCTATCATCACTGGGATGCGGGAAAAATCAGATGAAGGAATAAAAACAGCAGAGCCAACAAAATTTTTGAACCCGGATGATGCAGCATCAAAAACTTTTGGGAACCTCACAGCAGGACCCGTCAGTAACATACTAACCGGTCGCATAACCACAGGTAGTATTATTACAGCTCGCATCATCTCAGGACAAATTATTACTGCAAGGACTCAGAAACCCATTCCTTATCACCGCAAAGAAAATGACATTTTGAATTTGTTCAACAGGTTAAAAACCACCGGGCTATCAAAAAAACAATCGGAAGAATTTAGGCTATCTTGCGAAGATTTAAAACCGCAGTGTATTGATGGCAAAATAGATAACCAAGTTTGCAGCGTAGACCAAGCAAAAGGGCGACTTACTTTTGATATAAAAGTGAGCGGCTGCAAAGAGATAATAGACGAATCCCAAGGAAATTACATAATCTCAACAGGATACGCCAAAGGGTATGTAGAGGCATCAACAAAGGTTTTATCATCGGAAAGCTTTGAAGCAAAACTTATTTTTGTTATAGATGATGGAGAATCATTAGTAAAAGAGTGGATTTATAAGTAAAATAAGACTTTGAGACCAATTAGGAAAAATTTTCCTCTGGAACGCATTTTGCTTAAAATCGTGAGATGGGACTTTCTCATCAAGCTCTCTACATAGCAACTGCGGGAGCTTATGCAAATCAAAGGAAACTTGAGGTTATAACGAATAACCTTGCAAACGCTTCAACTTATGGATACAAAAAAAATATAGTGGCTTTTGAAGGTTTGTATGAACCGGTATCTCCAATTACTCCTCTTTCTCCAAAACTTTACTTTGACCTACACACCGAGCAAGTAAGCCAAAGATTTGTATTGTTTGATGAAACATATATAGATTTCTCCCAGGGAGCTCTCGTTGAAACTGGTAATACTTTTGACCTTGCTATAAACGGAGATGGATTCTTTGCTGTGATGACCGAAGACGGGATGAAATTTACAAGAGCTGGAAATTTCACTCTCTCGCCAGAAGGTTATATTATAACTCAACAAGGTCATAAGCTCTTGGGACAAAAAGGGGAACCAATAAGAATACCATTTGAAGAATGGTCTCCAGAAGATGTGGTTATCACGCCAGATGGTGGAGTTTTTGTTGGTGTAAGGCACGGGGAAGAAAGAAAAAGCATATTTGTAGATAAAATAGCCGTCTATTCTTTACCGCAAGATATAACCATAACTCGCAAAGTCGGAGAAAACCTCTTTGATGTTCAAGATATGAGCTATGTTGAGGAAGCTCAAAACTACGAAATATTGCAAGGGTTTTTGGAATCTTCTAATGTAAACCCAATATCTGAGATGATATCTATAATAGAGGTTCAAAGAGCTTTTGAAGCAAATACAAGGGTTATTACTACGGTTGATTCTACATTGGCGACATCTATTAGAGATTTAGGAAGAGTTTAGTATTATGGAACTGATATTAGTATGGTTGGTTTGGAATTTAAAATTTAAAAAACTAAAAAGGAGGTGAGAAAATATGTTTAGGTCTTTGTGGACAGCAGCAACAGGAATGATAGCTCAACAGCAGAACCTTGATGTTATTTCAAACAACCTTGCAAATGTATCTACTCCTGGTTTCAAAAAATCAAGAGCTGAATTTGAAGACCTGGTTTATCAAGATTTACTTATTCCGGGTGCAGAGACTTCTTTACAATCTACAAATCATCCAACTGGCGCGCAAATAGGAGCTGGAACAAAACTTTCAGGAGTAACAAAAATAATGTCCCCAGGTGAGTTGCTTGAAACGAATAGAGAACTTGACATTGCAATAGATAGTGAAGGATTTTTTCAAGTTCTTTTACCAGATGGCAGAATAGCTTACACAAGAGCCGGAAACTTCCAGAAATCCGCAGAGGGAGTGATTGTAACACCGGAAGGTCATCCGTTATTTCCTGAAATAGTTGTCCCCCAAGAGATAGTCCAAGTGCAAATAAGTCCTGATGGAGTTGTAACGGGTATAATTCCGGGGCAGGAGGATTCTCCCGTTGTTTTGGGGCAGATTGAACTTGCGCGCTTTATAAATCCCTCAGGTTTGAAAGCAATCGGAAAGAATCTCTTTGTTCAGACATTTGCATCGGGAGACCCTATAATTGGTATTCCGGGAGAGGAAGGGTTTGGTAGGATTCTTCAAGGTTTTCTGGAAGTTTCTAATGTGAATGCAATTCAGGAGATGGTTGCTATGCTTCTTGCTCAAAGGGTTTATGAAATGAATTCACGAGCTGTTACTGCAACAGATAATATGATGGCAACAACTGTGAATATTGTAAGATAGAAAATATAAAGAAAGGAGGAATAATTTATATGTTTTTTGGTACAGTTTTTCTTTCACTTTTTGTTCTCACGAAACTTACTTATCAAGATATTGAAAACATGATAAGGGGAATTTCAGATTGTAAGGATTGTGAGGTGAAAATTCTATCTTTGCATATACCTTTAAAGATGAAGCTTGAAGATTTTGATGCTGTTGAAATTGTTCCTCGTGATTCAAAGGCTCTGGGTAGAAAAGTTTTTACAGCTTATTTCCAGAAAGAGGGAAAAAATTTCACTGGAACGATTTTTGCTTTTATAGATAGAAAGATTATGATACCAGTTGCAAAGAGAAGAATTGAAAAAGGAGAGAGGGTAGATGAGAAAGATTTTGAATTCAGAGAAGTTTATTCTACTTTAGCTCCTTCTGACTTTATAAGCAAAGAAGATATTGAGCAGAAAGAGTTATATCTTAAAGTCCCAGTTGGAAAGGGGGAGGTTTTGAGAAAAACTCATCTCAGAGAAGATATTGCGATAAGAAAAGGTGATAGAGTAAAAATAGTTCTCAATTCTGGAATAATTTATGTTGAATTTCCGGGACTTGCTCTTTCCAACGCTAAGGAAGGAGAAACAGTAAAGGTAAGAAACATGAGGTCAAACAAAGTAGTTTATGGAGTAGCAAGAGAAAATAAGATAGTTGAAGTAAAGTAAAGGAGAATAAAACAGGTGAAGAAAAAATTTAAAGAGGCGGGGGATAAAGATGGCAAAGTATGACAAAAAATTAGAAAGAAAAAAAGAAAAGTTCTTGATTTTTGGAGTTTTTATTTCTCTTTTGATTTCAGGTTGCGCAACAAAAAAAGAGCCTGAATTTCCAAAAGTTCAAGATGTAGAAGAACCAGCTGAACAGCCCATCCCACAGGAAGGCTCTTTGTTTTATGATGGAAGTCCCCTTTCAAATATATATTCAGACCTCAAAGCAAAAAGAGTAGGTGATGTTGTCATAGTCAGAATAGTTGAAACCGTAAAAGCTAGAAACGATCAGAGAAAAGATATGTCAAGAAATTCATCTATAAATTATGGCATGGGGGCGAGCTTATCTGAAAAAGGAAAAATAAAAGATGGAATATCGTTAGGAGCTCAAGCTGGGGGTAAAAATTCTTTCTCATCAAAAGGTGTTCAAAACAGTGAGAATTTGTTCATAGCAACCGTTGGAGCCCGAGTTATAAAAGTTCTCCCATCAGGAAATCTTCTTATAGAAGGAGAAAAATATATAAGGCATGATTCGGAACTGCAAAAAATATATGTCAAGGGAATAGTGAGACCGGAAGACATAATGCACGATAACTCTGTCCTCTCAACCTCTCTTGTAAATGCAAGAATAGAGTATGTTTCAGAGGGCGACTTTGCTCAAAAGAAAAAGCAAGGTTGGCTACAAAAAATATTAGATTTCATCTCTCCATTCTAAAAACAAAAAAAAGAAAGTATATTATGGGAGGGTATATTATGAGAACTGAAAGAATAAAAATGATGAATAAATATAACAGGAAGAAAAAAATGGGATTGATTTTGAGTTTTCTCGTTCTTAGCTTTATTTCAATTGCTCCCGAAAAATCGTATTCAGCAAGAATAAAAGATATAGCGAATGTTGAAGGGCAAAGATCTAATTTCCTTGTTGGATTTGGAATAGTCGTTGGTCTGAGAGGTACAGGTGATATAATCTCTCCTAATCTTACAGTTCAAACAATAATAAACCTTTTACAAAAAATGGGAATAAGACCTGATCCTACCGCACTCAAAAGTTTCGGAATCGTAGCTCCGAGAACTTTGAGACCAAGAGATTCGGCTTTATGTATGGTAACCGCTGAACTCCCACCTTACGCTAAACCAGGAATGAGAATTGATGTTAATGTTTCTGCTATAGGGGATGCAAGGAGTTTGAGAGGTGGAGAGCTCATTCTAACACCTCTTTTTGGTCCAGATGGTAAAATTTGGGCAACAGCACAGGGACAAATAATAACAGGCGGTCGTGAAATTTCCCGCTCACCATCTACTCTTGAAGGTGGATTCCCGACTTCGGGAAGAATCCCAAAAGGAGCAATAGTTGAAAGAGAATTGCATCACTCTTTGAACGAGAAAAAATTTATAAGAATATTTCTTGACACTCCCGATTTTTCTACTGCAAAGTCCGTTGCTGATGCTATAAACTCATTTTCCGGAGTTGATCTTGCGTATGTTCAAGATGCGGGAACAATTTTTGTCGCTATACCTTTGGAATTCACAGGAAGAGTTGCGGAGTTCATATCTATAATAGAGAATATAGAAGTTAATCCAGACGCTCCCGCCCGTGTCGTGATAAACGAAAGAACAGGAACTGTCGTTATGGGAAGAGAAGTAGGAATTTCCGAGGTAGCGGTGTCACATGGAGACATAGTTGTAAAAATAGGGAAAGAACCTTCACCCCTACCCCCAGAATTTTCCACCGCTACCTCGAAATTTGAAAAAAGAAAGGTTAATATATTGGGACCTGTAACTACTGTTGACGAGCTTGTGCGAGAACTCAATAAAATAGGTGCTTCTCCGCAAGATATAATCGCTATTTTGCAGGCGATAAAAGCAGCAGGTGCTTTGCATGCTCACATATCTACCCAGTAATATGAAAAAAGAAGAAAAGAAAAAGAATGAAAAAAGGAAAAGTAAAGCAAAAACGTTGAAACAGAATATAAAGAAGATCCTTCCATGAAACCAAGCGGAATACAGAGTTTCAGTAGATTTAGAGACAATAATATAATAGGAAGTTTCTCATGTATTACTTGTCTCCCGAAGCCTTCCCAAAAGGGAAAAGTTATAGATGAGGTAGCCCGTGAGTTTGAAGTTTTCTTTGTAAAAGAGTTTTTAAAAGATGCTTTTGTGATCAGTGGAGAACTTTCTGAAAGGTACGGATATTTTTACAAAGACCTTGTAATCGAAACTTTGGCGAGGTCTGTGGATTTTGGCATATCAGATATTCTCAAAAAAGCAATATCAAATAACTTGGAATTTTTGAACAAAGGTTTCATAAGCTCTGGAAAACAAAAAATCTCTCGTGGAAAGTTTTAGGTTTTGTAGTTTTGATTCATAAATTTTCTTTATTTGTTTGTTTGAAAGAATAAAATTCCCGAATAAATTTTCTCTGTAATGGAAGTAAAAGGTAAGTTTTTTCTCATAACAGGAGGAGCAAGGAGATTAGGTAAAGAAATTTCTTTATTTATTGCGGAGCAAGGAGGAAATCTTTTTATACACTATTTTTCATCAGAAAATCAAGCTTCGGAGCTGAAAAAAGAGTGTGAGAACAAAGGAGTAAAAGTTGAGCTGATAAAAGCTGATATGACTCGTATTGAAGATCTAAATTCTCTTTTAGATTATGCGAAAAGATCAGATGTTATAATATGCAATGCAAGTTCGTTTGAGAAAATACCAATTGAAAATCTCACATTAGAGGAAATAGAGAAAAGTATGAGGGTAAATTTTTTATTCCATTTTCTGCTTATAAAAGCTATGTGGGATTCTCTGAAAGAAAAAGGAAAAACAGGTAAGGCTATTTTTATTTTAGATGTTGAGAGAGCAAGAAGAAATTTTATACCATATCATCTTGGGAAAGAGTTGGGCAGGTATTTAGTTGAGCATCTTTTTAAATTTTTTGCTCCGGAAGTTCTTGTAAATGGAGTTGCGCTCGGACCAATTTTACCGCCCGAAGGCGAAAACGAAGAATATCTGAAAAAAGTTGCTCAAAAAACGGCTACAAAAAAATATGGAGCAATAGATGAGGTGATTTCTGCTATAAAGTTTCTTTTAGAAAATGATACGGTAGCTGGAAGTATAATTCAGGTTTGTCCTTAGCCGAGCCAAAGAAAATCTGAAAAATTTTTTTTGTTCATTTTTCAAACTGTACTGGACAAAATTTTAAATTTTTATCCAGTAAGATTATAAAAGATGATGATAAGGGAGATAGTTTTGCAGCACAAAGCAGAAAAGGAGCGTTTTGTTTTGCAGGCTGAAAAATATGTCTTGCGCGAATCTATACCGTATGCTCAAAAATTTTTAGATGAAAATATTGTAAAGGTTATCAGCGGTCCGAGAAGAGCGGGGAAATCTGTGTTCTGTATTTTACTTTTGAGAAATAAAAATTTTGCCTACTTGAATTTTGACGATGAGAACCTACTGAAAATCAAAAATTATGATGAGATTATCAAAGCTTTGTATGAAGTTTATCCTGATGCCAAATATTTTTTGTTCGACGAGATACAAAATTTAGATAAATGGGAACTTTTTGTAAATAAACTTCATAGGAGAAATTTTAACCTTATAATTACTAGTTCTAACTCAAAGCTTTTGGAAAGAGAAATCTCTTCGGTTTTGACGGGAAGATATATATCAATAAAAGTTTTGCCATTTAGTTTCAGAGAGTTTCTGAAAGCCAAAAACTTTGAGTTAGACAAAGAGAAATTACACTTACCAGAAATCAAAGGCAAAATTCTAAATCTTCTCAGCGAATACATTTTTTCCGGGGGATTTCCGGAGGTAGTAGTTAAAAATTTAGATGCCAAAATTTATCTTGAAACTTTATTTGATGCAATATTGCTCAAAGATGTAGTGAAAAGATACAAAGTAAGATTTGTTCCGCAGATTTATGACTTGGCGATTTATTTGCTATCAAACCTTTCATCTGAATTTAGTTTCACGAAAATAAAGAACATATTAGGGTTAAAAAGTGTAACTACTACTCAAAACTATGTAAGGTATTTGGAAGAATCTTACCTTTTGTTTATGCTGAATAGATTTTCCTTCAAATTAAAAGAGCAAATCAAGGTTCCAAAAAAGATTTATGCCGTAGATAATGGCTTTGTATTAGCAAAAACTTTTCAACTTTCTGTAAATATAGGAAAGCTTATGGAAAATGCTGTTTTCTGTGAGCTTTTGAGAAGAAATTTCAGACCAAATTTAGATTTATTCTATTACAAGGCGAAAAAAGGAAAAGAAGTTGATTTTGTAGTAAAGCAAGGACCGAAAGCAGAAAAACTAATACAAGTTTGCTATAACGCAGCGGATCCAAAAACAAAAGAGAGGGAAATAAAGGCATTGTCAGATGCATCAGATGAACTAAATTGTAAAAATCTTGAAATCATCTCGTGGGACTACGAAGCAGAAGGAAAATACGATGGAAAAATTATAAAGTTTATTCCACTGTGGAAATGGCTACTGGAAAAATATGATTAGAAAGAAAAATGTATAATCAGAAAGAAAAAATATAATTGAAATTAGAATTCTTCAAGTTCTGGATAAAACTGGAATAATCCCAAAGAAAAATCAAAAACTCTGAATTGATCTCCTCGTTTCTTTACGAGAGGGAATCCTATTGAAAATCTTATTGGACCAAAAGGAGAAATCCATCTTATTTCAAATCCGTATGATGCTCTAAAATTTAGGATATCTATTTTTTCTTGTTCTGCGAAGACTTGACCTATGTCAGAAAACAGAACAAAAAATAATCCTGCCTGTCTTACCACAGGAAATATGAGTTCAAGATTTGAAATTACTGATTTATTTCCCCCAAGAACTATTTCGCCAATTCCTGGAACTTGTACTTTTCTTCCAAGTGAAAAATATTCATATCCTCTCATAGAATATATTCCGCCTGCAAAGAATCTTTCTGGATATGGCAGAAACCTTGATGCGGTTAGTCCAAATCCTCCGCCCAATCTTAACGCAGGTGAGAATACAATTCCCCATTTTATCGGTATGAAAAATGTATTTGATATACCAAATTTCACATAGTATAGGTCACCTCCGAATACACCTCCTACTTTGCTCCACAAAGTTATGAGTCTCCCTCGTGAGGGAGCGAGAGGATTATCTCTTGTATCGTTTCTTATTTCTGCTCTAAGGAACCTCAGATCGCTTCTACCGAATCCAGCTCCGGGGTCATCTTGGTAAAGGGGAATTCTAAGACCGGTTCTCCTATCATAAACATCTACTATTTCCATTCCGGGAGACAGTACAAATTTTGTTTTTTCTTCAAGGAAAAATCCTGTATTGAATTTCCCGCCGGTTGATATTTTTCTGAATGGTAAAAAGAAGCTCTGGTATCTGAAAAGGTTTATACCCATGATGTAATCTGTATCAAACGCGTGGTCGTCTTGGAAATAGAAATTGAAGAAGGCGAACCCTCCTCCAAGAGCAAGGTAAAATCCTAAATTTTGCCCCATTCCTCTGAAATTCGCAAGTTGTCCTTGAAACATAAGGAAAAGAGATTGGAAAAAGTTACCAAATTGTGGGCTGAATCCTCCACCCAGAGAAATTGCTCCCATTCTTCCTTCTTTTACCTCTATATCTAAATCTACTCTGTTATCTTCAAGGAATATCGGGTTAATATCTACTTTTTCAAAAAATCCTGTTCTCATTAAGGAAAAGTAAGATTTCACAAGTGCTGTTCTTGAAAAAGCTTCTCCTTCAAGCAGAGAAATATTGCGTCTTATTACGAAATCTCTCGTTCTTGTGTTCCCCTTTATGTTTATATTCTTTATATAAGATATATCTCCTCGTGAAATTTGAAAATCAATATCTACCAGGTTTTTTTCTTTTGAAATAAGAGGATCTACTCTTGCTTGACCAAATCCTACATCCTGGTAGAGAGAGGTTATCCATTCTATATCTTCAAGTATTTTTTTTCTTGAAACGAATTCGTTTTCTTTGGTTTTGAGGTTGTCAATTATTTGTTCTTTGTCAAAGATAATGTCTCCTGCTAAATTTAATCTTTTTACTTTGTATCTTTCTCCCTCGTTTGCAACTCTGAACAAGACTAATGTTTCTTCCTTTGCGGGATTAATTATGAGTGCAGGAGGAGATTTGATTTCTGCGTCAAGAAAACCCCAATCAAGATAACATATCTTTGTGTTCTCTTTATCTAAATTTACCGTGTTTATATCTACTTTGCCTTCTCTGACTATTTTTTTGAGAGGATTTGTCTCTTTTGTTTGTATGCATTTTTTGAGTTCATCTTCACTTAACTTTTTTGCTCCTGAAAACAATATTTTTCTCACAAGAAATTTTTTGCCTTCCTCTATTTTGAGTTTTACTTTAACTCTGTTCTGTGGTAGTTGTTCTATTTTGCTTTCAATTCTTGTGAAAATAAAACCCTGTTTTCTATATTCTGAGATTATTGAGTCTATTTGAGATTTCAGCTTTCTTTCATCAAAAAAATCTCCTTGTTTGAGTTTCATTATTTCTTTGAATTTTTCTTCTTCAAGTTCTTTTCTACCTTCTACTTGGATTTCTGAGATTATAGGTTTTTCTTTAAGATAGAATGTTAAAATTCCGTCTTTGAATTCTGCTTTTACATCGTCAAAAAAATCAAGTTTGAAAATTCTCTCTATATCTTGTCTTAAAGTGATTGGGTCTAACTTTTTTCCTTCTTTGCTCAAAATCACTGACCTTATGTATTCTTCACTTACCCTTTCTGCTCCCGTAATTTTTACCTCGTATATTTGCCAAGTTTCCCGATCGCTTCCTTCCGATACTTTTTCTGTTTCCTGATTATTTTCTCTTTCTACATCTTTTATTTGTTGCGGATAGACTTTTTGGGTTAAAAGAGGGAATGTAATAAAGAGAAAAGGTATTAAAGAGGCGGAAATCTTTTTGAGTGTTTTTATCATCTTTTTATGTTTTGTCTATTTTTGTCTATTTTGTTGATTTATTTTCTTTTGTTGGTTTTTTAGATATTTTTTTGATTTTGTTAGATATTTTTTGATTTTTGGAGAAAATTTCCGTTGTATTCTTCAAGAATTCCAAAAAATTCATAACCACAATTTGAACATCTGCCATTTTTTATTCCTACTATTTCTGAAGTGAAACCATATCTTCTTATGAGTATTTGGTTGCAGTTTGGACAATATGTATTTTCTCCATCATCTCCCCAAACATTTCCTACATATACATACTTTAATTTTTTCTTTGCTATATCATAGGCTTTTTTTAGGGTAGGAATAGGAGTGGGTGGTCTATCACTCATAAGAAAATGTGGGAAAAATCTTGAAATATGGAAAGGTATTTCTGGGCTTATTTGAGCTACAAAGTCTGTTATTTTTTCAAAATCTTCTTCCGTGTCGTTTATTCCCGTTATTACAAGGTATGTGAGTTCAATAAAGGGTTTTCCTTTGATTTTGAATAGTTCCCATGCTCTTTTTATTGTTGTGAGAACCGGTTTGAAATGAGCATCGCTTATTTCTTTGTAGTACTCTTCTTTTGCGAATTTAAAATCTATGTTCATAGCGTCAACATAATCAGATAATTCTTCAAGAGGTTTCGCGCTTATATATCCGTTTGTTACCATAACGACTTTCATATCAGGGTCAATACCTTTTAAGACTTTTGCTGTATCTATTATGTATTCAAACCATATTGTAGGTTCGTTGTAGGTGAAGGCTATTCCGATATTTTTTTTATATTTGAGTTTTACTGCAAGAGAAGCTAAATCTTCTGGTGAAACATAAGATACATTTGCAAGACCTTCAACGAGTTCCCAGTTTTGGCAAAATTTACAAGAAAAGTTGCATCCAACTGATCCGACAGATAGGATTTTGTATGTTGGGTAAAAATGAAAAAGAGGTTTTTTTTCTATTGGGTCAAGATGAATTGCTGCAATTTTACCATAGGATGCAGCCCAGAGTTTTCCCCCTCTATTTATTCTAACTAAACACTTTCCTTCTTCACCATCTTTTATTTCACATCCTTGCGGACATAGAACACACTTTACAATATCTCCTTTTTTTATGTAGTATTTTGCTTCTTTTTCTCCGGGTTCCTTTATTGGGAATACATCTTTGTATAATCCAAGCGACATAAAGTTTTTCTTTTTATTCTTTATAATAATTTAGTTATTTTTTATACTCGGAGATGTTTTTGTGGAAGATTTAAGTTTCTCGTTCTTTCTTTTATTTTTTCATTTTATCTTCTTTTTCTTTCTTTCAATTTTGAAGTTTGAAGCTTCTTCATCTTTGGGGTAGAAAAATTTTTGTGCTATATAAGTTGGTATTATGGCAGATAGTATGACTACTGTTACCAAAAGTGAATATTGATTTTGGTCAATTATGTTGTGTTCAAGTCCATACAGAGCGGAAATTGTTCCGAAAGTAAGACCTGTGCTCATAAGCATGACATTGTATAAGTTTACTTTTGTTCTGAACCTGAACGCCACTCCGGCTGGGTAAAGTCCTACGAATTTAGATATAACCTTTGCAAAAAAGAGTACTGTTAGTGCTCCGATTTGAGTAAGTATAGCTTGGAGATTCACGAGGCTACCAGCTTTGAGGAAGTAAAATGGTGTTAGAATTGCAATGGTTGTAGCTCGCATACGTTTTACGAGTTCTCTGTTTTCTAAAAATAAGTTTGCTAATGCTGCCCCTATGAGGTATGCAGGTAAGACCGCTTCACTACCGCTTTTGACGGCAAATAATCCAAAAAGAGAAAGAGTAAGAAATATAAATTTTACTTCTGGCTCACTCGGGTGGTTTTTTACGACTCTAAAGTAGATCTCTGAGAACTTTGGTAGGATTATAATAGCTAATATTGTAGCTACTGTGAAGATGATGAGTGTGATATTTATTTTTGTAAAAAGTAGTCCCAGTGCTATTACGGTTCCAAGGTCATTTACAAAGCATGCTGCTAGAATAATTTTTCCTAATGGTTTTTCATTTAATCCTGTTTCTACCATTACTGCGTATACCACTGCCACTGATGTTGTAGATAGTGCTATACCTGCAAGTTGAGCCTGTTTTAATTCCCACCCTAAAATAAATTGAGCTATAAGCCAAGCTCCTATAAATGGCGCAAAGAAACCTATAAGCCCCAAAATCAGAGATTCTTTCCAGTACTTTTTTATCACATCTCTTTCAAGTTCTGCTCCTGCTAAGAAAGTTAGAATAACTGCTCCAAAGCTTGAAAGAAATTTTACCCATGGAGTGATATTAGGGTGTATGGTGTTTCCCGCTATGATTCCGACTATTATTTCAACGAGAGCAACTGATATTCCTATTTTCAAAGATAAAAGGCTTGATGCAAGTGCTAAAAGAATCCATATAGACGCTTCCCACCAGAGTTGTTCTGCCATATTTGCCTACCTCCTTTGGTGTTTTATTTTTATTTTTCTAACTCATTTTTGGTGGCTGGATGTGGTAGGCGTCATCAGCCCTCCTCTGGTGGGGGCGGTTAAGGGGAGACGCCATTCCCCTAAATTCTCAAATTATTCCTAACTATTTATAAATTTTCATTTTTCAGTTTTTTTCATTTTTCAGTTTTTTTCTCTTCTCTGGCTTTCATTTTTTCTTTTTATCTTTTTTTGATTTTACTTTACCACTAATACGGAGCAAGTTGCGTTATCTACTACTTTATCTGCTGTGGCACCTAATAATCTTCTTTTCAGTGCAGAATGTTTATGAACTCCAACAATTATGAGGTCGGCTCCGATTTCAGTAGCGGTATCCACTATTACATCGCCTGATTTGCCATATTTTATCAAAGTTTTGCAGCTTATTCCTTCTTTATTTGCTGTGTCGTAAGCTTCTTTTTGTATTTTTTCGTAGAATTTTTGAGCTTGTTCTTTTGCTTCTTCTATTTCCGATATTATTTCAGCATATTCTGGAATTCTTCCAACAGATAAAATATATATTTCTGCTCCAGAAACTTTTGCTATTTCTATTCCTTTCGTTAGAGCTTTCTTTGCTCCATCAGAACCATCATATCCTATAAGAATCTTTTTGAACATTTTTCTTTAATTTTATAAATTATTTTTCTGCAATACAAAAAACAAAATTATTGCTTATACTTTTTGTTTGTTTATTGTATATTATGAGAATGGAGGAAATTTTTTCTTCAAGTAAGAGAGCTTTTTCTCTTCTTGAATTAATAATAGTTCTCATTATAATTTCTGTTTTAGCATCTCTTGCTGTTCCGCAGTATAGAAAGTTCGTATATAAATCAAAAACTGCGGAGGTGAAAACTATTTTGCCATCTATTTTACATCTTGAAGAGATGAGGGAAACCGAGAAAGGAAAATACATAACATGCGGGTGGTATCCCGGTTTGGGGGGAAAGGATAAAAAAATTTGGAGTGATGAAAATTGCTTTTCACAACAGCTCAATTTCAACACAAAAGGGGGAACATACTGCGATTATGCTATTGCTCAGGGAGACTTTTCTTCTTCTCCGCAAACCGCTTCTCCTTCGGATGGTTTAGAAGTTGAAGCAACTGCAGGAGTTGACATAACTATTTTGGCAAGATGTGATTTGGATGGTGATGGTAAATTTTCTTACTATGTTGTTACAGATGAAAACTCAGAAGTAAAAGGTCCTTTTGGTGATGACTTTTGATTTCTCAGTTTTAATTTTCTCACTTTTTACCCGTGAGAAAATCTATTTTTTCTATTGATGGGAGTTCATATCCCATTTTCTGTGCTATCTTATAAAGGTTCTTTGGATTTTGTAAAGACGAAAGTTTTGCTGAGAGATAATCCCTCGTATCTTGTAGTTCTTCTAATTCTTTTACCATCTTTGCGATTTTATATCCCTGATTTATAATTTGTGATTTTATATATACTGTTGCAAAGAGAGGAAGGAATGTCAATATTGTTCCGAGAAAGAAGCCAAAAATATTTGAATTATTATTATTTTTTTTGTTTTTCCCTTTCATTTTTATTCTCAGAACACTATCGCTTTCTACAAGCTCTTTTATATCTCCCATAGCATTTTCAAATTTTAAAAAAATTGCTTGATAATTTCCAAAAAATCGTATGCTTTCTTAACAATTCTATTACTTTTTTTCTTTTTTTTATTGGTAGTGGTTAGCATGAAGTTGTGGTTTTCAAAGTATGAAGCTCTTGGGAATGATTTTATCATAATTGATCTTCGTATTCCGCAGGGTGGTGAAAATTTTTCTATTCAAGATTTTGCGAGAAAATATTGCAGTAGAAATTTCGGTATAGGTGCCGACGGAGTTATAGGTCTTTATAAACCATCGGATCGGAATTTTGATTTCAAGATAAGAATAATAAATGCCGATGGCTCCGAGGCTGAAATGAGCGGGAACGGAATAAGGTGTGTTGCAAAATACATCTACGATATGAAGCTTTCGGATAAAGATAAAATCACATTTGAAACTCTGGCGGGAAAGAGAGAGGTAAGGAGAACTCAAAGAGGACTAGAAGTAAATATGGGAACTCCCAAAATTTTAGGGAAAGTCAAGTACGACAAGTTTGAGCTTTTTAGGGTTGATGTTGGAAATCCTCATCTTGTATTTTTGGGAGATTTTGATTATGAACTTTTTATTAATCTTGCTTCAAAAATATCAAAAGATGAGAACGTTAATGTTGAGTTTGCGAAAATTAGAAGTCAAAATTCCATAGAAGTTATGGTTTTTGAGAGAGGAGTGGGTGAGACATTAGCATGTGGAACAGGTGCGGTTGCGGTTTTTTCAGTGGCGCAAAAGGAAAATCTTGTGAAAGACGAAGCAGAAATTATATTTAAAGGGGGAAAAGTTTTGGTATCAAAGAAAGGAGATGAGTTTTTTCTTGAAGGTTCAGCAAACTTCATTTTCTCCGGATATGTTGAAATTGGTTGAATTATTTTGAAATCAGTTGAATCTTTCCATCTGTAAGTTGTATTTGTTTTAATTTTTTGATTATATCTTTCAATTCTTGTGTTTTTCCGTTTTTTACAAGGATTATTTTTTCTGACCATTTTATGGTTGAAGGTCTATGAGCTATTTTTATGAGTGTTTTCCCTTTTGATATTTTTTCAAGTAGTTTTAGAATTTTCTCTTCTGTTTCTGGGTCTATGAAAGAAGTTGCTTCATCAAATATTATGATTTTGGGATCAAAATAAAAAGCTCTCAGGATAGCTATTATTTGTTTCTCTCCAGCTGACAAACCTGCTCCATCATCTCCTATCTCTTTTTCAAGGTCTATTTCTATTCCGAGTTCATCTAACATATTCACTATTTTTCTTATCTTCTCTCTGTTTTTATCGCCAAAAGTTATGTTTTCTATTACCTTTCTTGAAAATATGAATATGTCTTGGTGTACTATTGATATTTTTCTTCTTATTTCTCTTAAACTATAATTTTCTATATTTTCTCCATCTATAAGTATTTGACCTTTTTGGGGTTTATACATGCGTAAGATAAGATTTGCGATTGTTGTTTTGCCAGCTCCCGTCAGTCCAATTATTGATACATTTTCTCCTGCTCTTATTTTAAACGATACCGAATCTAAAACTATTTTTTCTCCGTCATAAGAAAAACTCACATTCTGAAATTCAATTTCTCCTCTTTCAATCTTCTTTTCTATCCTTACTCTGTTTTCGTCGTTTTTTATTTTTTGGGGTAATGATAGTTCATCATATTCTTCTGTTTGAGTTTCAAGGATTTTGAATATTCTTTGAGATGCCGCGATTGCAGTTTGAACTATGTTGTATTTTTCACTGAAATCCCATATTGGATCAAAAAGTTTATTTACTGCATACCAGAATGCAATAAATGTTCCAAAAGACAGTTCGTTTTCTAAAATTTTTACGCCACCGAATCCCATTACGGCTCCCAAAGATATTGCGGAAAAGAAAATTATTGAAGAGAAAAAGAAGGAGAATAAAAATATTGCTTTTTCTGTTTCATCTGAGTAATCTTTGTTGAGTTTCCTGAATTTGTTGAATGAAAAAATGTATGCTGGTAAAATTTTTACAGTTTTAATTCCCATTATGCTCTCGCTTATGAAAGAATTAAGGTGAGCTATTTTCCTTCTTATGTTAAGATAAATTTCTCTTGCTTTCTTTCTGAAAAATAAAGTCATAGCAATCATTGCTGGAAAAACCGAAAGGGTAATGAGTGCAAGTTTTACATCAAGAAAGAAAAGAATTGCTGAGATACCAATTATCAAAAGTATGTCCGCTGTAAAGGTTATAAGTCCTGAGATGAAAAGTTCTGTGAGATTTTCCACATCGTTTGTTATTCTTATTACAATTTTGCCGCTTTGATTTTTGTCAAAGTAAGAGAGAGGAAGTCTCAAAATATGACTGAAGAGCTGAGTCCTTATATCTTTTATTACATTTTGTCCAATTTTATTTGTAAAGTAAATAAGAAAATAATGGTTAAGTGATGAAATAATTATAGCAAGCAAGATCGCAGATGAGAAAATGAGAAGTTTTGATATGTTTTTTGTTTCTATCGCTAAATCTACCGATTTTTTTAAAAGAGCTGGTATTGAAATTTCTGATATTATACCTCCCGCAAGGGAAACTATTGATAAAAATAGTAAGAATTTATATTTTGTGAGGTACGAAAAAAATTTGAGAATGAATTCTAATTCTCCTTTTTTTGTTCTTGAACTTATCATATCAATTTCCCCCATACAGAGCTTTCAATTTCTCTCCTGTAAAAACTTGAAAAAATTGAGCCTTCTCTTTTGAGGAGATTTGATGGTGAATCAAGGTTTATAATATAACCTTTTTGAAGCTCTAAAATCATATCAAAGTTGATGAGATTCTTTACTCTGTGAGTTGCAAAAATTAAAGTCATATTTTTTTCTTCTACTATTCTCAAAAGAGATTTTAAGATTTCTTCTTCTGTTTTTGTATCAATATTTGCGAACGCATCATCTAAAATTAATATTTTAGGGTTCTTAATTAGAGCTCGGGCAAGTGCAAGTCTTTCTTTCTGACCCCCAGATAACTTTATTCCTTTTTCTCCTATAATTTCTTCTATTCCTTTTGGGAAAGATGAATAGTCAAAATTCGCTATTTTGAGGTACTTTTCAACCTCTCTTTCCAAATTAACATCATCATAATAATATTCTTTCCCGTTTTCATTTTGGTCTAATGAGAGTTCTTCTAATAAAAAGTCTCCCTTCCCTAAAATTACATTTTCTTTTATTGTTCCGGAGAAAAAGAAATTCTCCTGAAAAACAGCTGAGATTATTTTTCTGATTTCATATGTTGGCTTTTTACAAATGTCTTCTCCTCCTATGAATATTGTTCCCTCTGGTGGGATGTAAAGTTTCATTATAAGTTGAAGCAGAGTAGTTTTTCCTGAACCTGTCTTCCCTACTATCCCAATTTTTGTTCCTTCTGGTATTTGCAGCTCTATATTTTTCAAAATGCCATAATTTAGGTTTTTTATTCGGATATCGTAGGATATAAAGTCTGAATTTTCATTCTCCAAATTTTCAGTTGTTTGTTTATTATTGTTCTTTGCTCGGTTTTCAAATGAAATTGATATTGGAATTTGGGATTTCCTGTTATTATTCTCTATCTCATTCAGAAGGTGCTCTATATCTTGCTCTTTTTCTTGGATTTTTAGTTTTTGAAGTCTCCAAAGAGAAGCAAAACCTCTTTGAATTATCACAACAAGGTATCCCATAGCCATAGCCGGCCATATAAGGATTATCTGATATGCAATAAATCCTGCAAGGGTAGATTTTGAAATTTCATTATCTATTACCATCTTCCCACCGAACATTACAACAAAAAGCAGAGATATTTCAGCGAGTAGGAAAGATAGCACATCAAATTTTCCTCTTTCTTTTGCAAGCCTTAAATTTATTTTCTTGTAATCTTCTGCTTTTTCGTTGAATTTCTCTTGTATTTTGTCTTCTATTGCGAAGCTTTTTATTATTCTTATTGATGATATTTTCTCTTGGCTGAAATCGGAGATTTCTGATAGTTTATCCTGGGCTTTTTCTGATATTATAAAAATTCTCCTTTGGAAGAAAATTACAACGAAAGTTATACTCAAAAGTGGGATGAGAGATATTAAAGTGAGTTTTGGGCTTATTAAGAACTCCCCTATGATGCTCATTATGAACACAGGCATTATGTGAGAGATTATCATACCTCCGAATCCAAGCATCATTCTTATGTTTTCAATGTCATTTATTATTACTGAACTTATTTTTCCTGTTCCTTCTTTATCAAAGAATTCTGACCTTATTGATAGAGTAGATTTGAAAATGTCATCTCTTATATCTTTCTCAACAAGTCTTCCGGATCTTATTATGAGCATTCTTCCTATGTACAAAAGTGCGCTTCTTATTATGCCAAAAGATGCTATGGCTAACCCTATAAGAACTATAAAATCTTTTGTTGTCCCTTTTTCAAGAGCTTCTATGCCTTTTTTTACAAAGATTGGAGTTATCGCTGAAAAAAACGCAGAGCATATTGTGGCTACAATTCCTTTTATGTAGTTTCCAATATACCTTTTTATGAAGCTGAAAAGATATTTTGTTTGCTCTTTGTAATTTATGTTAATATTGCTTTCATCAAAAGAAAAATCAAGGCTTTCATTTTTGTTCCCCATTCACTATTTACTTTATTTTATATATTCAAAGTTCTTATTTGTTTTTTTACGGCTTTGTTTTTTAATTTTGAGATTGCTTTTACATCTTAATCTTGAAATTTTTTGATTTTAATGAAATTATTCTTTCTCCTACTATAAAAAAAGGTTATATATGTTGCAACCCGATTTAACTTTTGTTTTCAGTTTCATTATTTTTATCTTGGTGTATATTGTACTCTCAAAGTTTATTATAAACCCGATTTTGAATGAGGTTTCAGGATATTTTGAGGAGATAAAGAAGGTAAATGAAGAAACTGAAAGGCTTCTCAAAGAAGCCGAAAAACTTGAACAAGAATATCAGAAAATTATTGAGGAGGAAAGAGATAGAGCTCTGAGTGAGTATAAAAGGAGAGTTGATGAGGAAAGAAAGAGGGCATCAGAAATTATTGCTCAAGTTGATGAATACGCATTAAAAAAACTACAAGAGGAAACTGCAAAACTTGAAGAATATGAGAAAAAAGTATTGAATGAGATACCTAAAATGGCAGATGAAATTTCCCGGGGACTTTTAGAAAAAATTTTAGGAAGGAAGGTTTAAGAGGCTATGGAAGGACACGGAGGAGGCGAGTTTATAAAAACATTAATTTTTACATCAATAAACTTTTTCCTTTATATTTTTCTGCTTTTGAAGTTTGTTTTCCCAAAACTTAAAAGCTCTATTGAGAAAAGTAGATCTGAAATGATAGCTGAACTTGAATCTTCAAAGAAAAGGTTGGAGGAAGCAAAGAAAATCTATAATAGAGCTTTGGAAAAAAGAAAATCAGCCGAGCAAGAAAAAGAGAAGTTGAGAAGAGAAATTGAGGAATTAACGGAAAAGGAGTGTGAAAGAATAAGAAGGAGCGCAGAATTATATTCTAAAAACAAAATTGAGGAGGTCAATAGGATGATTGAAATGAAAGTTCAGGAGAAAAAGAAAGAATTAGAAAACTACGCTTTTCAGTTGGTTTTAAAACTTGCAGAAGAAAAAATTTTACAAGTTAAAACAAGAGAAGACGAGGAAAGATTTTTGAGATTGGCTTTGTCAAAAATTCAAAACTCCAATAATAAAAAATAAGATAAAATAAAAAATAATAAAGAATAAAAGTATTAATCTCTGTAAAGCTGTTCTATAATATCCTTATATTTTTTTTCTATCATCTTTCTTTTTAGTTTGCGTGTTGGAGTGATATCTCCTTCTTCTTCGTAAAGTTTTCGTGGTATCAGAGCGAATTTCTTTATTGTTTCAGCTTGCGATAAAGTTTTATTCACTTTTTCAACTTCTTCTTTTATGAGTTTATAAACCTGAGGATTTTTTGTCAGGTCTTCAAAAGTTGTGAATGGAATTCTCATCTTTTGAGCCCAATTTGATACATTTTCCTCATCTATAAGAATTAGAGCTACGAGGTATTTTCTACCATCTCCTATAACTACGGCATCTTGAATGTATGGAGAAAATTTTAGTTTGTTCTCAATATAAGATGGAGTTATGTTTTTTCCACCAGCAGTTATTATTATATCTTTTTTTCTGTCAAGAATTTTTAGGTATCCAAGTTCATCCATTTGACCTACATCTCCTGTGTGAAGCCATCCATTTACTATTGTCATAGCGGTAAGTTCTGGGTCCTTAAAATATCCTTTGAATACATGTGGACCACGAGTTAGGATTTCTCCATCTTCTGCTATCTTTACTTCTATACCCTCTATTGGCTCGCCGACATAGCCAAATCTTTCTTTCCCTATTTTTGTTATAGTTATAACACCAGATGATTCTGTTTGTCCATAACCTTCTGCAAGAGGAATTCCGAGTGAGTTAAAAAATAAATAAAGTTCAGGAGCTGACGGAGCTGCACCGCATAGTGCAAATTTTATTCTATCAAAACCCAATATCCTTTTTACATGTCTTAGAACCAAGTTATATGCTACAAGGTATTTGAGCCTTGTTTTCAAGGGAACTTTACTATGAACCAATTTTCTTCTTTCTTCTCCTTTGAGTTTATCAAACTCTCCGTCTTTTCTTATAAGTTCTTCTTTAATTTTTTGGAGGCTTTCGGCGTATTCTCTTCCCCATTCTTTTGCTAACTTCCACAGTCTCTTTTTCAGAGGAGTTGAATCATCCATAAGAATTTCTATTTGAGATGCTATTTTTTCCCATATTCTTGGGACAGAGAAAAAGTGTGTAGGTCTTACTTCTCGGAGATTTTCAAGCAAAGTTTCAAAGCTCTCAACAAAATTCACTTTATATCCAATAGCAACGGGCAAATATACAGATAGCAATCTTTCAGCTATGTGATTTAATGGAAGGTAAGATAAAGTTTCATCGTCTTCATTCGCCTCATTTACACGAGATAGGGCATATGTCATAAAAAGGATATTTCTATGAGTTATCATTGCACCTTTTGGAGGTCCAGTTGTTCCGGAAGTATAAATTATGAATGCGGTATCTTCTGGTTCTATCTCATCTTTTATTTCTTGTAATTTTCTATCTTCTACTTCTTTTCCTAAATCTAAAAATTCATCAAAGAATAAAAGTTTTTTGTGTTTGAATCCCCATAGTCCTTTTTTGTCCCAAACTATGAATTTTTCAAGTCCTGTTTTATTTTCAATTTCAAGGACTTTATCAAGTTGTTCTTCTCCTTCAAGAAAAATTATTTTGGCTTCTGAGTGATTTACTGAGTATTCTATTTGCTCCGGAGATAATGTAGGATATAGTCCGACTGAAATTCCGCCAGCGTGAATTATACCAAGGTCTGTCACAACCCACTCCCATCTGTTATTCCCAATCAAAGCAACTCTATCTCCTTTTTTCAATCCAAGAGCAAGTAGAGATTTTGCTACCTTATACACAAGCTCTTTATATTTTCCCCATGTTATTTCGTGCCATATTCCTTTTTCTTTGTATCTTAAAGCAGTTTTATTATGAAATTTTTCAGCTGTTTCTTCAAAAAGTTCCATTATGTTCTTATAAGACTTCCAATCCCTTTCCATAATGTTTATTTTAGTTATTTTTTAACCCAAATAGTGTACTGGCATAACTTATAGAAAATAAACCTTTTTTATAGAAAATAAACCCTAGTTCCCATCAAATTTTACCTCCCATCAGCTGGTGTATATTAAAAGACAATATTGATAATACTATCTTTATAGCTAATCCTCTCCTTGATACCGCTCTTATAAACCTCAATCCGAATTCCTC
>Ga0326762_1000018_pt1 | contig 106638 bp, 105 predicted proteins | sample NORPS_S_FD_207669 | JGI IMG/M metagenome (GOLD analysis project Ga0326762, IMG submission 207669) | Hot spring sediment microbial communities from Norris Geyser Basin, Yellowstone National Park, WY, United States - NOR.PS_S | ecosystem: Environmental > Aquatic > Thermal springs > Near-boiling...
ACACCTGCAGGCAACGGTTCATCGTTTTTTGTAGCGTTATGGATCATGGAGCCTACCGGACGTTGCTTCTGAGTTATGGCGTGTTGCGGCTTCCGCCGGAGGCCGCCGGGAAGTCATCTTATCAATAGAAAGTATTTATAGTCTAGGTAATGTTGTGCCTATGCAACCGATATATCGGATAATTCCGCTTCTTGCATTAGTGTTGTTTGTAAGCGCGCAGTCGGCTCCGTTTAATATCGCTGTGTCTTATACGCCTCCTTATGTGTATCCCGGCTCTCTTATTCAGCTCTACATCACGTTAGTCTCTGCTCAGCCGCTTACCAACGTCTACATCGACATTGACTCGCCTTTTAAGGTGGTCACAGGTTCTACGGTGCAGATCCAGCAGCTGTCGGCTGGCGTCCCCTACACCGCCGTGGCGGCTGTGCAAGTCCCTCTAGATGCCCGCCCTGGCTACTACAGAATTAGGGTTGTGGCGTACACGTTTCTCCGCTCTGCAGAAGCCACGTTAGACGTGGAGGTGCTCCCATTTGACTTCTCTTCCCTTGCCGTGGCGAGGCCTTCGGCATATGTGGCGGGGCAGTCGGTCCAGCTTCCCGTGCTCCTACTCAACCCCACTGTGGACTACGTGAAGGCCAAGGCGTCTATAAGCGGCGGCGTCGTTTCGCAGTTCCTAAACGCAACGCCTACATGCGACGCGACGATCCCGCCTAGGTCAAACGTTACCTGCGTGTTGAACTTCGTCCTGCCGGCATCCCTAAAGCCCGGCTTCTACAACGCAACTCTCACAGTGACGTTAAACGGCGTGTCGGGCTACGCCGGCTCTGTAGTTTTCAACAAAACTATCCAGTTGCCTGTGGTAAGCGGCGCGGACATAAACATAGCGGCCACGCCGGCGCAGCCCCCGGTGTTGGGCACCCCTACTATGGTGACACTCTTAATAACGCCGGGAGGCGCCGCGCCTTTACAGAACGTCACAGTCCGCGTGTTAGACGGCGAAGGCGTTAGAATACTAAGCAAAAACACAGTGAAAACGCCTCTGCTTACCCAGTTACAAATCCCCGTGCAGGCCGTGTTTACCGCCTATGGAGTGGTGAGGGTGCCGGTTGAGATATGTTACTCCACGGGGGCCTGTGTTGTTAGGTATGCAGAGGTCTACGTGCCGCGGCCATGGATAAGCGTCAACGCCTATTTCAATCCGCCCCAGGTCTACCCAGGCTCTTTAGCTCAGGCCAGTCTCGTGGTTGCCACGAACTATACGATGGCGGGGGTGAATATACGCGTAAAGACGCCGTTTAGAATCCTCACAGGTGCCTCAATGGAGCTTCCGGCTATTACGCCGCAGACGCCGGTCACCGCAAATGTCGTATTTGAAATTCCGAAAGAGGCGCAACCAGGTCTTTACCCGCTGGAGGTCTCGGTGGGCGGCGTCAACTACACCTTCTACTACGAGGTGGTTAGACCGGACTTCAACGTGTTGCTTATTTTCAACCCGCCTCTTTCCTACCCGGGCGGCTTGGCGTCTGGCACGCTTACGGTGGCGGCCCCCTTCACAGCTAAGAACCTTACAATATCGATCTACACGCCACTCATCCTGGCGAGCCCTGGCGAGTACAAAGTGCCTTATCTCCCCCAGGGCCAACCGTTTACGGCATACGTGACAGTGCAGGTGCCGAGCAACGCCTCAGCGGGAAGATACCCTGTAGTGGTTTCGGTAAACGGCGTCAATTACACCTTCTACCTGTCTGTGAGCCGGCCTGAGGTGGCGATACAAAACATCGTCGTGATGCCACCCAGACTTCTCGAGGGGGCCTCCATGGCGCAGGTTATGGTCCAAGTGATAAACACGGGGCCTGTGGTCGCCCGCAACGTCACAGTAGTCCTAGTAAACGCAACGATAGGCAGACGGAGCTATACCGTTGACTACCTTCCGCCGGGCTCTCCCGTCACGCTTACGTATTACCTCGATGTGTCTAAGCTGTCTGCAGGCGACTACAACGTGGTGGCTGTGGCTAGGTGGAGCGGCGGCGAATACGTGGCACAAGGTCCTCTAGAGATTAGGAAAAAAGATGTCCTAGACATAAGGTATAGGATATACAATGCGGCCCCGGGCTCCACGGCGGTGTTGATCGTTAACATAACTAATATGGGCGCCGAAGAGGCAAAGAACGTGAAGATAACAATGACCCCCTCCCAAGTCTTCGAGCCGCATGCGTCAAACATCGCTGACGTGGCCACCGCCGGTACACGGGTGCTGGGAGACATACCGCCCGGCGGCACTGCCGCCACTGCCTTTCTGCTGGACGTGTCAGATAAGGCGGTTCCCGGCGTATACTCGCTCACGCTTGTGGTGACGTGGAACCAGACGGGGGTCTTTACTCCAGGGGTTCAATACGTCGGCGTGCCAGTTGAGGTGAGAGGAGGCTTAGACTTATTTGTGGTGGTTCCGCTGGCGCTTACTATCCTGCTTCTTGTGGTCGGCGGTGCTATAGCTGCGCGTAGGAGGCGCCGTGGATAGCTACGACATTAAATACGCCTGGAGGGCCACCCCGCTTTTGGGCTCTGTCGCTCTTTTGGTGATGTATACAGAGGCGATGTTGATGCCCAGTCTGCCTAAGATACAGGCGGAGTTCAACGTGACGCCTGCAGACGCGTCGTGGATATTGACGATATACTTAATAGCGGGCACCATAAGCGCGGCGGTATTTGGAAACCTCGGCGATATATATGGAAAGAAGAAGGTTTTGACGGCCGTGATGGCTACATACGCCGCGGCCGTCATGTTCACTGGATACGCGCCTAACTTCGAGTCTCTTCTCGTCGCAAGGGCGATACAGGGGCTAGGCATGGCCATGTTCCCACTCGCCTTTTCTCTAATAAGAGAGGAGTTCCCGCCTCAGATGGTCCCCACGGCCCAGGGCGTGGTCAGCGCCATGTTTGGCGTAGGCATAATAATAGCTCTGCCCGTCGGAGGCTACATAGCTCAAAACTTCGGCTGGAGGGCTACCTACCACACGGCTACGCCTATTGCGGCGCTTCTGACTCTAGCCATCTGGCTCTACATACGGGAAAGTAGGTACAGGACTCCGCGTAAGGTAGATCTCTTCGGCATAGCTCTCTTCGCCCTGGCCGCCGCCTCCTTCCTTCTGGCTATCTCCAGAGGACCCGACTGGGGCTGGACCTCCCAGAGGATAGTAACTCTATTTCTCCTATCTGTAGCGTCCGTCGCCGTCTTCATACTTCACGAGCTTACGACAGACAACCCCTTTATTCCGCGGGACATATTTAACCGAAATGTCGCCGCCGCCACCTTCGCCATATTGATAGTTGCATATGCCTTCCAGATGAATTCACAAAACCTATCCTACCTCTTGCAGATGCCGCCGCCCTACGGCTACGGCCTCACGGTACTACAGACTGGGCTTTACATGCTTCCACCTGCGGCGGTGCAGATAATCGTGGCGCCGCTGGCTGGAAGAACCATGTGGCGCCTAGGCGCGAAGAAGATAGCCGTAGCCGGGGTCGCCTTTGCCGCAGTCGGCTACCAGCTGGCCGCCGCGCATCTCTACAGCGGAATCTGGACTCTGATTTCGTACCTGACTCTAGGCTTCGTGGGCTTGACTTTACTCAATGTCTCGCTGATAAACCTACTCACATTCTCGGTGCCCAGACAACGCCTCGGCGCGGCCACAGGGCTCAACACAGTCTTTCGAAACCTCGGCTCTGCAATAGCCCCCACGGTCGCTGGCACGATCCTCACAAACTACAGCACATATGTGTACTTCAACACGCCCAACGGCCCCGTATATTTCTCGGTCCCCTCCAGAGACGCCTATGTGATTAACATAGACATCGCCACCGCCATGTTTATTTCGGCGCTGGCGCCGATTCTCATAGCTAAAGAAGTGTTGGGAAGAGATATAACACATAATAAGTAGCCGGACATGAACCTTAGGCTCATCCTGCTTTTGGGACTCGTCTCCTTTTTCGCCGACTGGCTCTACGAGAGCATGCGCGCGGTGGCGCCGCAGTACCTCCAACAATTGGGCGCCACTGCGGCTTTTGTCGGTTTTGTTTTCGGCCTGGGAGACGCCTTGGGGTACGCGGCCAGGTTCGTGACGGGGCCGCTGGCCGACAGAAGAGGCGGCTACTGGCTTGAGACGTTCCTAGGCTACGGCCTCCAGCTCGCCGCGATAGCTGGTCTCCTATTTACGCGTGATCTGTGGCAAGTCGCCGCTTTGATATTTCTCGAAAGATTCAGCAAAGCCCTCCGTACGCCTGCTCGCGACGTGATCATCTCTTCGGCGGGGGGCGAGGAGGCGAGGGGAAGGGCATTTGGCATACACGCCGCGTTAGACCAGCTCGGGGCGGTGATGGGCGTCGTGATGGCCACCGCAATGCTGTACAGTAGCTACGAGCCCCAAGCCGTCTTCCGGGCCTCGCTGTTTCCGGGCCTCGCCGCTCTATTGACGCTCTACCTAGCCTACAGAGTAGCCGGCATAAAGCCGGAGAGGAGAAGAGCCACAACTATTGCACTTACAGAAGACGTGTTTCTGTTTGGCCTTGCACAGTTCTTCCTAGGCCTGTCCACCGTTCACATATCGCTTTCTATGTACAGATTCGGAGAGGTTGCTTGGATGGGGTCCCTCCTGTACCTAGTGGCCATGATAACCGAGGTGCTCGCTTCACCGGCCCTCGGCTACTTCGCCGATAAAAGCAACAGGTCAGTCCTCATAGCGCCTTTCTTCTCCGTGCTCTTGGCGTTTGTGTACCTCGCCGGGGCTGTCCTCCCGGCTTTGTTGTTTTTAGGAGCCGTGTTTTACTCAATCATCACGTCCTACACAGACGTCATCGCCAAGGCTCACGCGGCTAAGCTCGGCGGTGCTGCCTCCCTGGGGTTTGTAAACGCCATGTGGGGATTTGGCACCCTTTTAGGCGCAGTGCTTTACGGATACCTCACAGACCTCCACACCTATGACCTAATCGTGATGTCCGCCGCCGCCTCTGCCCTCGCATCGCTTGTAATCATATGGAGACGGCTCGGATCCTAGAGCTCTACAAGAGGTTGGCCCCCATTTACGAGGAGATCTACGGCGAGGAACAGCGGAGGAAGTACTGGCTCATCTCGTCGCAGGTGGGGGAGAAGGTTGCCGATGCAGGTTGCGGCGTCGGCCTAGTCTTTGAGGTAGTCAGCGCCTACGTGGTCTGTCTGGACATCTCGCTGAATATGCTCGCGCAAGCGAAGGCGAAACGCGGCGAACTCGGCGAGTTGGTGGTCGCCGACTTCTGGCGCCCACCTTTTAGGGAGAGGTCCTTCGACACCGTGCTGTTTCTCTCTTCCGTAGAGCCTGAGCTCTACGAAAAGGCGTATGAGACTTGGCGCGACGTGGCGAGGAGGGCGGTGTTTGAGCTCAGGGGCGAGTGGCGTATTTTTGAGCACCGTAACTGAGATAAGTATACTGCCCGCCTACTGTATAGATACGTGAACAAAACAAATATATTAATCCACCCCACAGGTGCCGTATGTCTTATCAGGAGCAATACAACTACGACTACCAGGACTATTACCAGATCTACGACAACAGAGCCCCCACCGGGGTCTGGTACTTGGACCAGCTTCTTCAGGGGGGTTTCCGCAAGGGGGAGACATACCTAGTGGCGGGGGAGGCTGGGCAGGGCAAGACCATATTCAGCCTCCAGTTTCTGAAGACGGGGGCTGAGCTATACGACGAGCCGGGGCTCTACATCACAATCGACGAGCCGTCGGAGGACGTGAAGCGTGGCGTGAGGGAGTCGCTGGGGTGGGACCTAGACGCGCTGGAGACCCAGAACAAGCTGATATTTGTCGACTTGAGGACCCACTTCAGGACCTACGCTAAGGAGGAGAAAGTGTCTGCTGATCCCAGGGACATCGCGAAGATAATACTAGAATACGTCAAGAAGTTTGGGGTGAAGAGGCTGGTGATAGACCCCATAGCCCCCCTCATCATCACCTCCCACACCGACGTCTTGTTGGTTAGGGAGTACATGAGAGAGCTGGTGTTCCAAGTGCGGAAGATAAAAGACATAACTACGCTCATGACGTCGGAGATCCCCACCGGGGAGAACAAGATCAGCCGCTTCGGCGTCGAGGAGTACCTAGCCAGCGGCGTGATTAAGCTGGAGCTCATGGAGTACAGAGGCTTCGTCTTCAGGGTGATGTTCCTCCGCAAGATGAGGTGGACCGCGGTGCGTCCCCAGAAGCTCGTGTTTGAGATCTACCCACACTACGGCATCTACATACTAGACAGGCTCGAGAACTTCATGAAACAAGTCGACGTGTGGTACGCCACTCTGGGCCAGCAGCCGCAAGCCCCTCCTGCTACATAAACTATTAAAACCGGCATCCCGATCCATACGTGAAGGCCCTCACCGAGGTATTCAGCAAGCTCATAGAGAAGATAAGAGGGGTGGAATACATAGACGACGCCACGTTGCAAGAGCTCTCCAGGGAAATCCAGAGGACTCTGCTCAAGGCAGATGTGCCGCTGGATTTGGTAAAGACCTTCACCGAAAACGCGGTAAGGAGGATCCGGGAGGAGAAGCCTCCCGCCGGCATACCGCCCAGGGAATACCTCATCTACATCCTCTACGACGAGCTGGTGAAGCTCCTCGGCGGCGAGCAACCCGCCGAATTCAAACCCACCAAGAAGCCTCACGTGATCCTCCTGCTCGGCGTAGAGGGTAGCGGCAAAACCACCACGGCCGCGAAGCTGGCGAAGTATCTGACAAAGCGCGGCTACAAGGTGGGCCTCGTCGAGACAGACACCATAAGACCCGCCGCCTTCGACCAGCTGAGGCAACTCGCCGAGAAAATAGGCGTGCCGTTTTACGGCGAAAGAGACGGCAGAGACGCGGTGGAGATCGCAAAGAGGGGCGTCCAGAACTTCAAAAACCTAGACGTAGTCATCGTCGACACGGCCGGGCGCCACAGAAACGAGGAGGCGCTACTCCAGGAGGTAAAGGCCATACACGACGCCGTTAAGCCAGACGAGGTCATGCTGGTGATAGACGCCACAGTGGGCAAGCTAGCCGCGGCGCAGGCAGAGGCCTTCATGAAATATCTGCCGATACACTCCGTCGTAATAACCAAGATGGACAGCACGGCGAGGGGCGGAGGGGCCCTTGCCGCCGTTGCTAAGACGGGCGCCAGGGTAAAGCTCATAGGAGTCGGCGAAGACGTGGACGAGCTCGAGCTCTTTAACCCCAAGAAGTTCGTCGCGAGGGTTCTCGGCATGGGCGACCTAGACGCGCTGGTGGAGAAGATCAAGGCGGTGTTTGAGGAAGAGGAGGTCCTACAGGAGATAGAGTCTGGGAAGCTCGACCTCCTCACCTTCAAGAAACAGATCGACGGCCTCCTGAAACTCGGCCCCCTCAGCAAGGTTTTCCAGCTACTGCCGGGCGGAATGGCGGCGAAAATCTCAGAGGAGCAGATCGAACTATCCCAAAAGAACCTAAAGAAGTGGAAGGCCATACTCAGCTCCATGACTACGGAGGAGCTGAAAAACCCCGAGATACTCAACGCCTCGAGGATACGCAGAATCGCCCTGGGGGCCGGCGTATCTCCTAAAGACGTGAAGGAGATGCTGACCGTCTACGAGAACCTCAAGAAGATGTCTAAGACGTTGAAGAGACAGTTGAGAATGCGCATGCCTACAAGGTGAGGCGCTTCCTCGTCCTCACGTCTCTGCGCAGATTCAACGAAGAGCCGCATATACACGCGAAGATCCTCGTCGCGGCGCTTCTCATCTCCAACGGGGTAAGGGGAGACGCCGAGGCGGTTTTCTACCTAACCGACGTCGACAAGACGGTAAAGATACTGGGGGAGAGGGTAAAGCGGCTTTTCCCCGACGAGGACTCGTCCATCGGCTACCTGAAAAAGGCCCTATCCGGCGAGAGGTTGCCCGGCGTCGTTGCGAGGAAGGGCGCCCACGACTTGGTATCCGGCATCCTCATAGGCCCCACGGGCAAGGGGAGATGTCTCCCCTTACCGCCGTTTACCTACGTGGTGAAGCTGGAGGAGTACGGCTTAGAGGCGGAGTGCGGGTTGGGCATCGGGCGCCTCCCCCCGCACCACCAGGTGGTTGTGGTGAACATAAACGCAGATAGACTGCTCTACGACCGGCAACCACAGATATAAACAGTGGCGAGTAGCCGCCTGTGGATGTGCTGGAGAAGTCGTTGCAGATCTTAAGGGAGTACCCGCTCTGCGACTCATGCCTTGGAAGGCTCTACGCCCAGATGGGGTACGCCGTTGAGAACTGGGAGAGGGGAGCTGCCATAAAGACCTTACTGCACATGCAACTCGTAACCCAGTTTAGACAAGGGACAGACGTGAAAAACGACCTCGTAAGTTTAGCCAAGGTGCACAAGCCCACAAGGCGCTTTCTGAAAGGCATAGGGACTGAGGTGGAAGGCGTATCGTGTTACGTCTGCGGCGGACTGCTTACCGACGTCGAGAAACACGCCCGTGAGGCGGCGAAACACGTAGGCGACATCGACTTCGAAACCTTCGCCGTCGGGACAACTATCCCATCTGACGTGTTGAAAAGAGAGGCCGAGGTTGTGTCTAAGTTCCTGATAACAACCGGCGAACCTATTAAGCACGAGATCAATAGGCGTATCGGAAAGGAGATGCTCAAGTTACTTACTGGTAAACGCGTGGATAAGCTCCGCCCAAACATAGTGGTAAGGATAGAACTCCTTACCGGTAAGGTTACTGTGGTAAGGAACCCCTTACTCGTTGAGGGCAAATACCTAAAGCTCAGCCGCCGAGTGGCGCAGACAAAGCGATTTGGCTCCGTAAAGACAACTCTCCTGGAGAAGCTTCAATATGTTGGGGATATCTTCGGCGGTTTGGAACACGTCATACACGTCTCCGGCAGAGAAGACAGCGACGTTAGGATGCTTGGACCAGGGAGGCCTCTTGTTGTGGAGGTCAAGCAACCTATCCGCTACCGCGGCCATGTGCCGCCTCTCGTCGATGATGAGGTAATTTTTACGCCTGTGGGCTTCACCACAAGGGAGGAGGTGAGGAGGCTCAAGGAAAAGGCTAAGGTAGACATCAAGCTTTACCGCGCCCTTGTCTATTCGGAGAGGCCGCTTGCCGCGGAGGACCTGGGCAAAATAGCTGAGCTTTCTGGAAAGATAATTACTCAGTACACACCCCGCAGGATAAAGAGGTTGCACCCGCGCAGAAAGCGGACGAGGATGGTGTATGAGCTTGCCTGGCGGCTGATCTCGGCTCATGTGTTTGAGCTCTTCGTCCGATGCCAAGGCGGGCTCTACGTCAAGGAGTTTATCCACGGCGACGGCGGCAGGACGAGCCCCAGCGTGGCTGAGGTTTTAAACAGCTACTTAGAAGTACTTGAGTTAGACGTGCTTTCAGTGGAATAGTTTTTAACCCACAAATCAAACCAAGCCGTGGAGAAGGCCCTCGTTGTAAACTTCGGAGGTCAATACGCCCACCTCATCACACGCCGAGTCCGCGAAAGGGGGATATACGCCGAGGTTGTTCAACCCGAAGACGTGGAGGCGGCGGCTGAGGCCCCCGATGTCAAGGCCATTATCCTATCGGGAGGCCCCAGTTCAGTATACCAAGAAGGCGCCCCCGACGTCTCAGACAAGATATTTCACCTGGGCAAGCCCATTCTTGGAATATGCTACGGACACCAGCTCATTGCGAGGAAGCTTGGAGGCGTAGTGATGCGCGGCGAGGGGGAGTACGGCAGAACCTTGATGAGGTTGCTTAAGCGCGACCCGGTTTTCGACGGGTGGAACGCCGAGGAGATCGTATGGATGAGCCACGGAGACTACGTGAAAGAGCCCCCGCCGGGCTTCGTCGTGTTGGCAGTAAGCGAAAACGGATACATCGCCGCCATGCGGAAAGGGCATATATACGGAGTCCAGTTCCACCCAGAGGTTTCCCACACGGCAAAGGGCGGCCTCCTGCTGGAAAACTTCCTCAGAAAGGTGGCGCGCATCGCCTCCACCTGGAGGCCTGAGGAGCAGATACGCCGCTTAGTGGAGGACGTCCGCAGAAAAGCCGCCGGCGGCGACGTCATCGTTGGGGTAAGCGGCGGGATAGACAGCACGGTGACGGCACTCCTGGTGCACATGGCCGTGGGCGAGAGGGCCCACGCAATCTTCGTGGACCACGGGCTCTTCCGCGAAGGCGAGCCCCAGCAGGTGGTTTCGCTCCTCACGTCCCTCGGCGTGAAGGTCCAAGTGGTCGATGCGCGCGAGCGCTTCCTCAAGAGGCTGGAAGGCGTCTCAGACTGCGAGGAGAAAAGGAGGATTGTAGGGGAGATCTTCGCAGAGGTCTTCGCCGAAGCTGTGTCGAAGATACCCAATGCGAAATACCTGGCACAGGGCACCCTTTACCCAGATGTGGTGGAGAGCGGCGCGGTAAAGGGCGCGGACAGAATAAAAAGTCACCACAACGTGGGCGGTCTACCTCCCTGGTTCAAGCTGGAGCTCGTCGAACCCCTCCGCGAGTTCTACAAAGACGAGGTAAGGAGGATAGCCAAGGCGCTTGGGTTGCCAGAGGAGGTGGTGCACCGCCACCCCTTCCCAGGCCCCGGACTCGCCGTGCGGATAATCGGGCCCTTTACTCGGGAAAAGCTAGAAATCGTGAGGAAAGCCACAAAAATCGTGGAGGAGGAGCTGGAAAGGGCAGGCCTTCTGAGAAAGGTGTGGCAAGCCTTCGCCACAGTAGGCGATGATAAATGGGTGGGGGTAAAGGGAGACAAACGCTCCGTCGGTTACATAGTGGCGGTAAGGATCGTAGAAAGCGAAGACGCCATGACTGCAGACTGGGCAAGACTTCCATACGACGTTTTGGAAAGAATCTCTGCAAGAATAACCTCGGAGATACCCCAAGTCACCATGGTCACCTACGCCATAACCACAAAACCCCCCTCCACCATAGAGCCCTGTTAAACACAGCGACGGTTGCATTTGGCCCACGAGGAGTTGAGATATGCGGTCGGCCCTACCGGCTCCGCCTTCAGCCCACGCCCGTGACTCGGGCGCGTCTGGCGGGCGGGGAACCGGGGGTTCAGATAATGTTTTAACCGGGGTTTATAAGAGTTATCATGTATCTAGGCACCAAGTTCGCCGTGGCTTCTGAGAGCTACTTGGCCACCAGGGCCGGCTACGAGGTATACAAGGCCGGGGGCAACGCCGTTGACGCGGTTGTGGCGGCCTCCGCCGTGTTGACGTACACCCTGCCGCACCTGGGCGGAGTCGGAGGCGACTTCCTCGCCCTGGTCCACGCTGGGCGGGTTGAGGCTGTTGTGGGCTTCGGCTGGGCGCCTAAGAGAGTCCCTAAGAAGCCGCCGCGTAGGGGGATCCAATCTGCCGTTGTGCCGGGCTACGTGGCTGGTCTATATGAGCTACACAGACGCCACGGGCACTTGCCTTGGGAGAAGGTTGTGGACTTCGCCACAGCCGCCATGGAGAAGGCGACCATGCACCCCTCCCTGGTCTCCGCCATTGAGAAAAACGCAGACCTCCTGGCGAGGGACCCAGGCGGCAGGATGTATCTGGAGCTCCCCAAGATGCCTGGCTCCCCCTACAGAATCGAGCCGCTTCTAAAGCTGTGGAGGAGGCTGAGGGACAGTCCCCTGTCTTTCTACGACGAGGTGGCGCGGGACGTGGCGGAGCTTGGATATTTCGAGGTGGAGGACTTCTCCACTTACAAACCCACCGTGGGGGACGCCCTGCGGATGGAATACGGCGAGTGGACGATATATGAGGCGCCGCCCCCCTCCCTGGGGTTCGCCGTGTTGCTTGCGCTGAAGCTGGCGCAACCCGCCGAGGGCCCGTTTAGCTACGCCAGGATTAAAAACGTGGTTGCGGCTTTGAAGAAGGCGCACTGGGCCCGCGACAAGTTCCTCCACGACGGGGAGGTCCCCATCTACGACATCTTGGAAGGGAGGGTGGAGCTCGGGGAGGCGGAGTCGCCGGAGCCCACCCCAGGCACCACCTACCTCGCCGCGGCCGACGGAGAGGTCGTGGTGTCTGCCATACAGTCTCTCTACCATCCCTTCGGCTCCGGCGTCACGGAGCCTAGGTGGGGCATCACGTTTAACAACAGGGCCAGCGACTTCACGGCCGGCCTCAACGAGGCGGCGCCGCGTAAACGGCCGGCGCACACCCTATCGGCCGTGTTGATGGGGCGTGGGGATGAGGTATATGCGCTCGGCGCAAGCGCCGGCCACTACAGACCCGCCATATACGTCCAGCTTATTCAAAACGTCGTGAGCTACGGCATGGACCCACGCCAAGCGGTGTGGGCCCCCCGCTTCATCTGGCTCCGCGGCGATGAGGTGCAGGCGGAGGAAGGGTGGGAGCAGGGGCCAGATGTGCGGCTGGTGAAGTACCCAAGCCGCATGGGGGTCGCGGCATTGGTAGCCCGCAGAGGAAAAGGAGCTGTGGCGGTCGCGGACATACGGGGCGACGGCCTTGCGCTCGGCGAATAAAATTTATTTCTCCCAGCGGTACTATGTATTATGACGTATAGATGTGCAATATGTGGAAGAGAGGACACGCCTCTTCTTGAGGCCAACATAAAAAACAGAGGCCCCGCCTTGATATGCCCCGATTGCTGGTCTAAGCTCATGGCGGAGAACAAAATCGTCGTCGGGAGCACAGGAGGAGGCTGTGCCTGCGGGTGATGCGTACCTACTATGTTAATCAAGTTGCGCGTCTCCCGGCTTGTGCATCTCCTTGTTTCACGCGGAGTTGACACGGTTGGACTGCTCCGAGATGTAAGTGCCACATTTGCCGCCCGGTGCTTCGACATAGATTTCATATACACCAGCGTCGCGGAGGGTGCGCCTCCAAGATAGCTGGCGGCGACGTACGCGATTTGTGTTGAAATAGCCCCACAGATGGCCGAGGGCTTGGGGGGAGGCGGTTGCTAAATTTGTTAATTTTGGCGATTTTCTTCGCCGGCGCTACCTCCCTCTCCACAGCCTTAAGTAGCGCCGACAGAGGCTGAGGTGACAAGCTCCGCGCCGCGGTCAAGGCCGTAGTAGACGGCGTAGAGGAGGCACACGACGTCGGGTTCAAACGCCTGAAGACGGCATGAGCCGTCTACAGTTCTACGTGAGGGGCGTGGAGACAAAGGCGAGGGCGGAGAAGTTAATAGAGGTGCTGATGGGAGAAAAGCCCTCAGTATGCAAGATGTCCGATGGGGAGGACGATGATCAGAGGCACAGGCAGACACGTAGAGGCCCTGGCCCAATGCAAAGAGCTTAGAGAGGCGATAGAGAGGTGGAGCGATCGCAAAGCCCTGGAAGCCCAAAAAACTTTTAAACAAACACGTTACGGGAGTCGGCGGGGGTGCCCGAGCCAGGTCAAAGGGGCGGGTGGTTGCCCGCCCGGCTAGAGGGGCAGGGTTGAGGTCCCTGTGGCGTAGGCCTGCGTGGGTTCAAATCCCACCCCCCGCACCATCTTTATAGTTCTATATATGATAATATATTTTAATAGGTGCAACACATATACCATGAACAAGTCTCTGGCAATAGGAGTAGTCGTGGTGTTGATACTGCTTGCGATCGCCGCTGTGTTTCTGATGCAACCGCAACAAACCACCACGCAGACCCCGACGACTCAGCCGACGGCTACGCCCACTACGACGCCGAGTCCAACTACCACTCCTGCGGTCATTGCGTTGACTATAGGCGTTACAGATAAGGTCACCGACTTGGACCCGTCTAACGCCTACGACTTCTTTACCTGGGAGGTGCTTTACAACACCATGGCTGGTCTTGTGAGGTACAAGCCAGGCACCACGGATCTGGAGCCCGACTTGGCGGAGAGCTGGACTGCGCTGGAGGGTGGGAAGGTCTGGGTGTTTAAGCTTAGGCCTAACCTCAAGTTCTGCGACGGCACGCCGCTCACGGCGGCAGACGTCAAGCGCTCTGTTGAACGCGTCATGAAGATAAACGGGGATCCTGCCTGGCTTGTCACAGACTTCGTGGAGCGTGTGGAGGCGCCCAACGCCACCACCGTGGTGTTCTATCTAAAGGCCCCCGTGAGCTATTTCCTAGCTCTTCTGGCTACGCCGCCGTATTTCCCAGTGCATCCGAAGTACGCACCTGACAAGGTCGATTCGGACCAGACCGCTGGGGGCGCCGGACCCTACTGCATAAGGACTTTTGTGAGAGATCAGCAGATTGTGCTTGAGGCTAACCCCTACTACTACGGGCCCAAGCCGCAGATCTCCAGGGTCGTCATTAGGTTCTATAAAGACGCCACCACGCTGAGGCTCGCCCTTGAGAGGGGCGAGGTAGACATCGCGTGGAGAACTTTAAGCCCGCCGGATATAGAGGCGTTGAGGGCGTCTGGCAAGTTTAAGGTTGTGGAAGTCCCTGGCTCTTTTATCAGGTACATAGTGTTGAATCTAAACATGCCGGAGTTGAAAGATGTAAGAATTAGGCAAGCGCTCGCCGCCGCCGTATGTAGACAAGATATTGCGAAAACGGTGTTCCGCGGCACCGTGGCTCCGCTCTACACGCTGGTGCCGGAGGGCATGTGGAGTTCCTACCCCGTCTTTAAGGAGAAATACGGCGACTGCAACGTAGAGCTTGCCAAGTCGCTTCTCCAACAGGCCGGCTACGGCGCCGGGAAGAAGCTCAACATCGAGTTGTGGTACACGCCGACTCACTACGGCGACACCGAGAAGGACCTCGCCGCCGTCTTGAAGGAGCAGTGGGAGTCCACCGGCATGGTTTCAGTCACTGTGAAATCGGCCGAGTGGGCCACCTACGTGCAACAGCTTAGAAGCGGCGCCATGATGGTTTCGCTCTTGGGCTGGTACCCCGACTATTTAGACCCCGACGACTACACGACGCCGTTTTTAAAGACGGGCTCAAACAAGTGGCTCGGCAACGGCTACAGCAACCCCAAGATGGACGAAGTCCTTGAGAAAGCAGCCCTCGAGTTAAGCCAATCGGCAAGAGAGCCGCTCTATAAGCAGGCGCAACAGATCTTGGCGGAGGACGTGCCCATAATTCCCTTGATTCAAGGCAAGTTGTTTATCGTGACTAAGCCCAATATAGAAGTCGTGATGGATCCTACGATGATTCTGAGGTACTGGGCTATTAAGGTCTCTTAAAACGTCTCTTTTTTCCCCATCTTCTCCCCCAACCCCTCTCCCAGGAGGGAGAACCCCAGGGCTGTGATCACTATGAAGGCCCCCGGCACCAGGAGCCACCAGCTCCCGTTTACTATGTAGGACCTAGCGCTTGAGAGGTCAAGCCCCCAGTCGGGCGTAGGAGGGGTGACCGTATAGCCGAAGAAGGCTAGGGCGGACTCGGTTAAGGCGGCGTCTGCTATGTTTATGGTGGCGACGACCACCAGCGAAGGAACCAGGTTGGGCAAGATGTGTCTAAACACTATCCTCCACCGGGGCGCCCCCAGGGCGACGGCTGCCTCGACGAAGAGGCTGGACTTAACCACCATGGTCTCGTTGCGCGCCATCCTGAAGTAGGTGGGGATGTAGACAACCCCGATGGCCAACGCGGCATTCAGCGGGCTGGGCCCCAAAATGCTCGCAATCGCTATCGCGAGGATGAGGCTGGGGAAGGCGTACATGCTGTCCATAACCATGTTGAGCCCCTTGTCGAACCTGCCCCCTATGTAGCCCGAGAACATGCCAATGGTGAACCCCGCCGCCGCCGAGAAGAGGGTGGCCAGGAGAGAGATCCCGATAATTACCTGGCCTCCGTAGAGAACTCTGCTGAACACGTCGCGGCCGAGGTTGTCGGTGCCGAAGAGATGCGCCGCGCTCGGCGGGCTGAGGGGGTCGCCGGCCCTCTTCGTTGGGTCGTAAGGCGCTATGAGGGGCGCCAACGCGGACAGCAACACGACGAACAGAACCAGCGTCGTCCCCACCTTCAGCATCATAGCCCCCTCCTAACTCTGGGATCCAGCAACGCGTTTATTATGTCCACGGCCACGTTCATAAACACGACGATCAGCACAAACACCACCACCGTCCCCTGCACGGTGGTGTAGTCCAGATACTGGATCCTCTCAAGCAACAGCGTGCCCAGCCCCGGCCAGGAGAAAGTGGTCTCGGTCAGCACAGCCCCCTGGAGCAACAGCGCAAGCTGTAGCCCCATCATGGTGACGGTGGGCACGATGGCCACGCGGTACGCCTTCCACAGGATGTTTCTTTCAGGAAACCCCATGGCTCTGTAGGCCGAGATGAAGTCCTCGCCGAGCGTCTTAACCATGTTGTTCCTAATGAGGCGTACAAAGACTCCGGACAACACAAGCCCCAGGGTGAAGGAGGGCAACGCCAGGTGCCACAAGGCGTCTGCGAAGGAGTCGAGGCGACCGGAGAGTAGCGAATCCAGCAGGTACAAGCCGGTGATCCTCGGCGCCTCCAACCCCGGCGTTATCCTGCCCGCCACGGGGAAGACGCCGAGCCACACGGAGAACACCAGTTGCAGGGCAAGCCCTATAAATGGGATAAACAGTACATAAGTAACCATGGCGTAGATCCGGGCCGTCAGGTCTACCTTACCGCCGTATCTGGCGGCGAGGAACCCGAAGACGTGTCCCAGCGCTATGCTCACGAGGAAGGCCGCCACGGCGAGCTCCACAGTGGCGGGCAACCTGTCCATTATCTCCGCCGCCACGTCTCTCTTCCCGAAGATTAAGCTCTTGCCGAGGTCGCCAGTGAACACCTGCGCCAAGTAGTCAAGGTACTGCTCGTGAAGAGGCTTGTCAAGCCCCGCCTCCTTGATCAACTGCTCCACGTACTCTGGCGGCGCCTTCATTCCCACCATAGCCACGATGGGGTTGCCCGGTATAACTCGCAAGACGAAAAACACAACAGTAAGCAGAATCAACAACGTAGGCACCGCCAAAGCCACCCGAAGAGCGACATACCTCAGAAGACTCATGCATACAAACATCTCTGGGCAAATAAACTTCAACCTGCCCTTGAGGCAGTTAAAAGCCTATATGCAAGAAGGGTACTTGGCTCATAACCGGCTCTGACACACGAGCGCTTCCAAAAGGCAACAGAAGCCGCCAGCTTGAGACAGCGGTTTAAGCCGCCTATCGAAAAAATATGACCCGCGGCGGATGCGCGGCTTGAGACGGCCATTTCGCAACTCGACACAGCCCGCGGCGCGGGCTTCTGCTCGGCCTCCGCCGCAGAGCCGGTTTTGAGGACGACATGTTTATAGGGGTGTGTCTTGACGCGTAGACTGCCCAGCGCCGGCGGCTGACGCGTTTTCTTCGTACACCTGCCCACGGTAGCTTGCTTCCGCTCGGCTGGCTCAGAGGTGTCAGCCTGCTGTGACCCTTCACGGCTGTCCCGACGCATGGGCCTCCGGCTGGCGCATCTTCTTCGGCGGGGATTGCTTCTGCCGGTTGCTTGAGGCGCTCCCCCCGCGTTTACTCCTCGTCGCGGTTGGCGCCGACGGCATTTGAAACCCGTATATGGCCGCCTCCGGCGACGCGGCCGTGAGCCGCCGGACAGATCCCATCCCCGCACCACCTATCTTCATGCCTCGGGCAGAAAATTTTTAAACCGTGGGAAGCACCAGTTTCGGGGCCCGTGGCTTAGCCCGGTTAGAGCGCCCGGCTGATATTTAGTCTGTAATCAGAAACCGGGAGGTCCCGGGTTCAAATCCCGGCGGGCCCACCAGCCTCACTTCAACTTTTCTTTTCTGTGCTGGTGTAAGTTTTTATACTGGGTAAAAAAATCGGCTTTATGCGTGTCGTCTATGCGGCTGAGGAAGTTGAGATACCCAGCAACGTTAAGGTCGCCGTAGAGAAGACTGGGCCGTTTGACTACGTGGTTAAGGTTAGGGGTCCGCTTGGCGAGATCGTGAAGGAGTTTAGAAATACGCCTGTGGTGATGTCTCTGCAAGACGGCAAGATCGTGCTGGAGGTTTTTGACGCGAGGAAGAGGGAGTACGCCATCTTGGGCACGTACAAGGGGCTTCTTAAGAACATGTTCCTCGGCGTGACGAGTGGCTGGAGGTACAAGTTGAAGGTGATATATACGCACTTTCCCATGCTCGTCAAGGTGCAGGGGAACCAGCTCATTATTGAGAACTTGCTGGGCAGGAAGTCGAAGATCGTTTTGGAGGTTCCTAAGGGGGTTAAGGTGGAGGTCAAGGGCAAGGAGGACGTCGTGGTGGAGGGCGTCGACAGAGACGTGGTGAGTCAGTTTGCCGCCGCAATACAAGCCGCGGTGGAGCTGAGGGGCGACGAGAGGCCGTCTCCGCATGGCCGCGAGGGTGGCCTTGGCGTTGTGGATGGCATCTACGTCGTCGGCTACGAACACGTCAAGGGCTAACTTCCGGGCTTACGCGATCTTTTCGGCGCCGTATTCCTTCGTAGTCTTTCTGTTGCCCTTCTACGTCTTTGAGCTTGGGGGAGGCAGGGAGGAGGTGGGCGTGGCCTACGCCCTCTACGCCTTGGCCATCGTGCTCACGCGGCCCGCCTCCGGCGGTCTCGTGGATTCTGTGGGGAGGCGCCGCGTCTTGGCGGTGGGCGGGGTTGCGCTGGCCGCCGCCATGGCTCTGCTGGGCTTCTCCACGGCGGTCCTCCACGTATATGCCGCGCTTTTTCTGGCCGGGGTTGCGTCGAGCTTGGTAAACGTCGCCGTCGTAGCGTACGTCTCAGATGTCGGCGGGCTTGAGGATCCTGCGCTGTATTCCAAGATGCGGGTAGCGGCGGCGCTGGGGGCGGTTGCGGGCGGCGTCTCGATCCCCGCCGCTTATGTCCTCTCGGTGGTGGCTGGCTACGCCGTTGCGTTTAGGGTGTTGGCGCTGGCCTTCGCGGCGGCTTCGCTTATCGCCTTGGCGTTTCTGCCGGGCGAGACGAGGCACTTGTCGTCCCGCCACAAGTGGACCGACGTGGCCGCGGCGGCGTGCGTGATCTGGCTGTCCTTCCTCCTCGGCCTGGCGCTTGGGCTCTATGGGCCTCAGATACTTCCGCATCTACACCTCAAGTTTTCACTTTCGCCGTTTTCAGCCATCCTTGTCTACCTGCCGGCAGTGGTTGCCTGGCTTTACGGGCCGAGGCTTGCGAGGCCCAGCCGCCGCGTGGTGGCGGCTGGCGCCGCGGTCATGTCCATAGCGTTGCTCGGCATGGGCCTATCGCCGAGCCCCGTCCTCTTCTCCGTGTTTTGGCTTCTGGAGAGCTTCGGCGTCGCCGCGGTCTCCACGGCCCTGGATCAGTCTCTGGCTAGGCATGTGGCTGGGGCGTACTGGGGGAGGGGCTACGGCGTGTATCAGGCGATGAACAACCTCGGCTACTCCCTGGGGGCCGCGGCCTCTGGGTACTTGCCCAACCCGTTTATCTACGCCGTCGTGCCGCTTGTGGCTCTGCTCGCGTCTCTCTCTATGTGTAAAGCCCGGTGAATATGCCCAGCGGGATGAGGAGGCCGACGGCGAGGTTTAGGTTGAAAGCCCTGGCCACCTCCCCCCTCGCGCCGAGGATCGCCGAGTAGATCTCTAGAGCCGCGCCGGCGAGTGTCGCCGGGAGGCCCCACGTGGAGAGCCCGTAGAGGAGATGGTTCGCCACGTAGAGAGCCGCCGACGTGGTGAGGAGAAGTAGGGCTGTGGCGTCCGCCGTCTTTAAGCCGAAGCAGGCGGCTACGCTACCGAGGCCGTGGGTCTTGTCGAAGTGGTAGTCGCCTTTGGAGTACATGACGTCGAACCCGGCCACCCAGAGCGCCGAGGCGGCCACGAGAAGCCAAGGAGTCTTGGCCAACGCGGCTTCAAGGTCGTCGGGGTGCATGGCAATGGCGGCGCCGAGGGGCACGAGGGCGTAGACGAGGCCTAGGTGGAGGTGGGGCATGCAGTGTAGCCTCTTGGCGTAGGGGTAGGTGACGACGACGAGGAGGTAGGGGGCGGCGAGGATCAGGGGCCACCTGCCCAGGGCGGCGGCTGAGAGGATGAAGACGGCGGCTCCGAAGGCGAAGACCCCGTAGGCTTCCCTGAAGCTCACCTTGCCGGCGACGAGCAACCTGCCCTGGGTCCTAGGGTTTAGCCTGTCTATGGGGTAGTCGGCGATGTTGTTCCACGACATGCCGGCGGTTCTCAGGCCGAATACCGCAAGCCCTATAAACACGGCGCGCCACAGATCCATATGGCCCCCCGCGAGGAGGGCGGCGGCGTATGCCATCGGGAGCGTGAAGACCGTGTGCTCCACCCTTATAAACCTGAGCAACCTCGCGGCCGTGGCCCCCACAACCTCCGGGTCGAAAGACACGGAACGGGATCCGTGCCATTTTAAGTGATTTTCGAAAAAGCCTAACGGCTTGCACAGCGTGTAGGACGCGGTGAAGTGCCGACGGCAAAGAGGACACGGGGCCGACCTCGGAGAGGACGACCTGGATAACAGGATAAGCCCAGCATCGTCGGAGGGGTCAATTGGGCGCGGATGCCCTCATCCTGGGCGCCACCGAAGTAACGGCTTAATGACGCCGCCATTTAAGCACCACAAAGACTCTAGTTCGAGAAAAGAAGCCTCTGTGCTAGTGGTTGATCTTATATGCCTAAAGTATGCGACGCAAGGCGAAACGCGGATCAGAGAAATAAGTACGCCCAGCATACTTACATATACTAATAGAGAAGTATGTATGATGGCGAGAAAAATAACGAGACGTGGCCTCATCGGACTTGGCCTCTCGCTTGGAGCGATGGCTACGCTGTATCCGTTCCTCCGATGGGGCTACGAAATTACACAACCGCTGAGACACGCCGCACCCAGAGGCGTGTGGTTTGAGAAGATCGGAGAGGCTCCCAGCGACAGCGAGGTGGAGTTGAGGTTTATAGATGAGGCAGGCAACCCGGCGGAGTTCTCGGCGCTTCTCTTCTGGGAGCCGACGGGTGAAGCAGAGGAGGTCTACATACGGGGAAGGCTGAGACTGCCGAAGAGGGAACTGGCCCACCGTGTGGACAAGTGGAAGGAGTTCCTCGGCGGACGGGGCGAGCCGCCTAAAACCGAAAACACCCTGCTCACCATATTTCCCATCTCCACCCCCGGGGAGGCACTGCCCTACACAGCGCTTCTAGAAAATCCCAGATTTACCAACAGAACCTACGTAGTGAGGGGACAAAACCGACGCGCCGCCGGCACCTCCTTCGCCGCATGTCCAAACGCTAAACTGGTCTACGACTCCTATGTAGACATCGCCAACTGGGTTCCAGCCGTGGGCTTAATAGACCAGTCAAGCAATGCCTTTGGAGATAGCGACGTGACATTCAGCTATGTTGTGGACGGCTCTGCTTTAACGCTCAACGCCCACGGCGCAGTCAGCTTTGGTTACGGCACCTCAGCTAGAATAAGCGGCACATACAGCTGGAGCACGGGCACCCTCCGGAAGCAAGAGGGGAGGAAATTTACAATCACAAGCGACGGCCAATCGGCCTCAATCGTGTTCTACAACATCAGGCTAAGGGTTTCAGTTATCGAAGTCTACACAAATTGTCTCGTCAGCGATATCCGGGCAGTCCAGAACCCCATTTATATAGAAACAACGGAGACGCTTAACGCCCTCAACCACGTCCCGGCCGGGGCGTTAGACGCGGCGGAGCCTGTCCAACATCTGAGCTTCCTCGGGGACGACGGCAGAGGAGGAGGCGGCAACGTGATTTGGTTTTTAGAGTTTCTGATAAATGAGCCGCTCCTAGACGTCGGCAGGAGGATCGGCATCGGTCTCCCCGTGGGTTCCTACGTAAAGCGGGTACTCGGGCCCTATGCGAGCCTCGTGGAGAACGTACATGCGGCGTTAAACTTCCAGGTGTACGGCGGAGTTCCCCTTTACTCAGCCCATGTCTCCACCGACGCGCCGCCTGGGGTTAGATATGGGGCCTACATACACCGCGCCCAGCTCATACACTACCTAAAAGATTACGCGTTTAAACCGCTCAATACCATCGTAAAGTTAACAGATTAAAATGGGAGGTACACTTTTTCGTATGCGAGTCGGCATTTTATTGCTTGTCGCGGCGGCTTTGCTTCTGTTGTGGCTGGTTGTGGGTTGGCGGGGCGGGGTGGACCCCCGTAACTACGAGGTGGAGTACGCCGTGGTCGCGACATACGAGGCGGCCACCGGCAGGAGGGTTGTGGAGGTTGCGCGGTGGGTGATGGGCGTTGGCGAGGAGAACTACACAGAGTTTCGGCGGCTGACGGCCATGTCGGAATATACGCTTTACGCGGCTACTGAACGCGGCCGCGTCTACACGGCAATGTGCGTCCCCGACGGCGGTTGCGGTCCCAGTAGCGGCCCCAGCCTGCCGCTCGACCTCAAGCTTTCTCCCTTTATTAAGCTACCACCCGGCGGGACCGAAGCCGGCCCATGTGAACACTTGGGATGGAGGGGCGTGGTATATAGGTATAAAGGCGTGGCGGTCTCGCTCCCTCACGCCGCATCTATGTCTAGGGACCTCGACGTGTGCATCTGGCGCGGCGTGGTGCTGTGGATGCGGGTGCAGGGCCCCAACGACACGTTGTGGATCAACGCCACCTACCTACGCCCCTATGACGAATTTAGGTACTGGCAGATCTTGAATATCGTTAAGAAGTACAGCCGGTGAGGTGCGCGGCGTTAAGCGGCGGATAGCGCTACAAAGGTTTTTATGTGGATATTTGTGGGCCTCCGTGGACGACGTTGATCGGCTTCTGTGGAAGAAGGCGCTTGAGCTCACGGGCAGGGAGAGGGCTCCTAAGTGTTGCCAGCTGAACTACGCTACGGGCCACGTGGTGGCGGGCGAGGCTCAGTTGCGGAACGCGGTCATGGGGTGCAAGGTGGCCTTTGTCATGTTCTTCGGAAGGACTTGCCCCTACTGCCAGATGTTTGACCCCATCTTTAGGCAGGTCGGCGAGAGGTATCGAGACGTCGCCAATTTCGTGAAGGCCGACGTGGAGCAGTTTTATCACCTCGCCGCCGCCTTAGGCGTCATGGGGACGCCCACCACCGTGGCTTTTGTGGACGGCCAGCCGGTGGAAGTCGCGCCGGGCTTTATGACGGCGCCGCAGTTCAAGGCCTTCGTAGAGTCCGTACTCGGCTACGCTAGGTGCAGATAATACTTTAAAGGGGGCATCGTAGACACCTCAATGGTTAGGGTGGTAGTCGTAGGAGGCGGCGCTGCCGGCGCCTCCGCCGCTGCTAGGGCGAGGCGTCTGGATCCCAACGCCGAGGTTATCCTGATCGAGAGGGGCTCCATGATTACACACGCGCCGTGTGGGATGCCCTACGCCATAGGGGGGATTGTGAAGAGCCACGAGGAGCTGATGACATACACCCCTGAGGAGTTCGAGAAGGAACGCAACATAAAGGTTCTGACCAGAACCGCCGTTGTTGACGTAGACGTGGATAAACATGTTGTGGTGACGAGGAGAGGGGAGGGGGAGGAGAGGATAACGTGGGATAAGCTGGTCATAGCCACCGGCGCGAAGCCTCTCGTGCCCAAGATACCAGGCGCCGACCTGAAGGGCATACTCACGCTGAGGCACCCCGACGAGGTGCCTGACCTGAAGGGCCATCTGGAGAAGGCTAAGACGGTGGCTGTGGTCGGCGGCGGCTACATAGGCGTTGAGATGGCCGACGTGTTGCTGGACATGGGCAAGAGGGTCCTCCTGTTTGAGATGTTTGACCAGGTGCTACCCGCCTCGCTTGATCCAGACACAGCCGCCGTGGTGGCGGAGGAGATGAGGGGCAGAGGCGTGGAGCTCCACCTAGGCGAGAAGGTGGTGGAGTTTAGAGGCGCGGGCCACGTAAACAAGGTGGTGACGGAGAAGGGGGAGTACCAGGTGGATGAGGTGGTTCTCGCCGTCGGCGTGAGGCCCGACGTGGATTTGGCGGTGAGGGCCGGGGCTAAGCTGGGCGAAACCGGGGCGATATATGTAAATGAATACATGGAGACCACCGTTCCTGACGTCTACGCCGCCGGAGACGCCGTGGAGAAGACGCACAGAGTCACGGGCAGGCGGGTTTGGATTCCTCTGGCGCCTACGGCGAACAAGGAGGGGCAGGTCGCCGGTGGAAACGCGGTGAAGGGACGCGTGATGAGGTTCCCCGGCGTGGTGGGCACCGCCGTGACGAGGTTCCACAACCTCTTCATCGCGAGGACGGGCCTCTCCGAGAGGGAGGCTTCGCAGCTCGGCTACAAGACGCAGAGCGCCTTGATCAAGGCCAGGACAAAGGCGCATTACATGCCCGGCGCCGAGGCGGTCCACGTCAAGCTAATCGCCGAGGAGTCGACGGGCCGCATCTTGGGCGCGCAGGTGCTGGGCAGGAGCCAGGTGGTTGTCTCCTATGTTGACGTGATGGCAGTCGCTATACAGTCGGGCTACACGGTGTCGGACCTATTCTTTGCCGACATAGGGTACATGCCAGACGCGGCGCCGGTGTGGCACCCGCTCATAGTAGCCGCCAGGGTGCTGAGCAGGGGGAAGTTGTAATTTTTGGCTAGATAGACTTCGACTTTTTGTTGAAAAACGCATTTTATCTAAGTCGTTTCCTCACTTATGATAACGATAATCGGAAGCGGCAGGGTCGGCACGGCGGCTGCGGTCATAATGGGGCTGATGAAGGTGGACTCCAAAATAACGCTGATAGACATAGTGAAGGGCCTGCCTCAGGGAGAGGCACTGGACATGAACCACATGAGCTCAATCCTCGGCCTAGACGTGGAGTACTTCGGGTCGAACGACTACAAGGACATGGCAGGTAGCGACGTAGTCGTGGTGACCGCGGGGCTCCCCAGGAAGCCCGGCATGACGAGGGAGCAACTGGTAGAGGCAAACGCCAAGATAGTTTATGAGATAGGGAAGGAGATCAGGAGGTACGCGCCCGATTCCATTGTTCTCCTGACCACTAACCCGCTTGACGCAATGACGTACGTCATGTGGAAGGCCACCGGGTTCCCAAGGGAGAGGGTCATAGGCTTCAGCGGCGTGTTGGACGCGGGCCGTCTGGCGTACTACGCTGCTAAGAAGCTGGGCATATCCCCGGCTTCCATCCTGCCGATTGTGCTGGGGCAACACGGCGAAAGCATGTTCCCCGTGCCCAGCAAGAGCTTCGTACATGGGGTGCCCTTGAGCAAGCTACTCACTGAGGACCAGCTGAGGGAGGTCGTGGAGGAGACCGTGAAGGCCGGCGCCAGAATCACGGAGCTGAGGGGCTTCTCCTCCAACTGGGGCCCCGGCGCCGGGCTCGCGGTGATGGTAGACTCGATTAAGCGCGACGCCAGGAGGTCGTTGATAGCCTCTGTGGCTCTGCAGGGGGAGTACGGAGTCCGCGACGTGCCCGTGGAGGTGCCCATAGTGCTTGGCAGAGGCGGCGTGTTGAGGATTTTGGAGGTGGAGCTGGCGCCCGAGGAGAGGCAGAAGTTCCTGCAGAGCGTTGAGGCCATAAAGAAGCTCGTCGGCTCCATACCGCCCGCCTACCTTCAATAATATATACCGGGTTTTTTCTCTCTCCGTGTCTCAGGTACTGCTTGAGCTCGCGGGGGAGAGGGGCAAGCTTGTGGTTGCGGAGGACCCAGAGACCGGGCACGTATTTGCTGTGATTCCCTACGAGAAAAAGGCCAGCCCAGCCGTGGTGCGGGAGCTGAGGGAGCAGACGCTGGATCCGTGGCGATACGTCGACGGCGTGGGATTTGTGTTAGACATAACCGCGTGGAACAACGAGGCCTCGCTTTCTCTAGAAGACGTGAAGAACAAGGTGGAGAAATACAGAGGGTTCATCGACCAGGTTTTCCAAATGCTTGAAAACATCGCTTCGAAGGAGGCTGAGGAGAAGAAGAGCAAGAAAAAGAAGACACGTAAGAAGAAGGCCAGGAAAAGGAAGAAGTCGGCGAAGAAGAGGTCGCGAAAGTAGGGGGCGATAAGCTTAATATAGTTATTTCGTTTTTCTGCGTATGGCTGTGCCTATAGGTGGACCTGAGGAGGTGCCTCACATTGAGGTCGACGAGGAGACGAAGGACATAATTAAGGAGATGCTTTCTCAGATGGAGAACCCCGTGGAGATAAACTTCTTCACAAGCGGCAACTGCGCGGGCCGCGAGACGAACTGGTGCGTGCCTACGGAGGAGCTTCTCGACTTGTTGACCCAGCTGGCGCCGCCGGGGAAGCTCAAGGTGAATAAGTACAGCTTTGAGAAAGACGCCGAGGCGTTTAAGAAGTTCGGCGTGGAGCCCCAGCGGGTGCCCAGCGTATATTTCGGAGACGGCTTCATCAAATATCTCGGGGCCCCGATGGGGGAGGAGGTGAGGGCGTTCATCGAGACAGTGGTGAGGCTCAGCACCGGCAAAACGGGACTGAGGCAGAAGACTAGGGCTGAGCTCGCCACCTTGGCCCAGAACGCGCCTAAACGCGTATATGTTCTAACAGTGGTGACCCCCAGTTGCCCCTACTGCCCCTACGCCGCGTTGCTCGCGAATATGTTTGCCTACGAGAGCAGAGGGAAGGTAGTATCTATGGTTGTGGAGGCGTATGAGAACCCCGACATTGCAGACATGTACGGCGTAACCGGCGTGCCCACGGTGATCCTCCAGGCGGAAGACGCCGCCGTCGGCGACGTGGAGTTCGTGGGGGTGCCCCCAGAACACGATCTGTTGGCGCGGGTTAAAGAGCGGATGTTTCTCGCGTAGCCTTCGATCTGGGCCACATGTCGTGGATACTAGGACTGGGCGCCGCCTCGTCAAGCCTAGGCGGCCTTTTGACGTGCCGCCCGATCACCGCCTCGTCTCCTCTAGCCACCTCTCGATGGCGTCTGCAAGCTCGGCGTAGCGCCTGAAGCCATCAAGGTGCTCCCTGTCACACTCTATTATTATAGTGCCGTCGCTCCTCCGGCGTATCTTTGGCTTTACGCCCGTCAGCGCCTCTACCACGGCGGCGAGTCTCTCGGCGTCTTTCTCTCTGCCGCCGGGGGCGTCGGCTCTAGCTGTGGCGAAGCCCAAGGCCGCGTTGATTCTCCCATATCTGCCGTAGGTAATCACGTATTCTTTCCTTATGCCGTCGACCTCAGCCGTGATCTTGAGCCTCAACAACTTCTTGCCGCGCTGACTCATTTCGAACTCGGCACCTCCGTCTATCACCTTCACGATATGTCTCTTACCATTCACCTCGACCACCCCCTCAAAGCCCCTTAGCGTTAGAGAGCCTCTAGCCTTGCCCTCCTCTACGATCTTTGTGGCTTTTTCGTAGACGTCGTCGCCCTCCTCCTTCGCCCTCTGGAGGATGTACTCCACAAACTCCGCCGCAAGTCTCCGCTGTTTGTCGGAGCCGTGGACAGAAAGCCATGCGGCGTACGTCAAGCCCTCCCTAAGAATCGAGACGTAGCCTTCGCGGCCTTCCTCCGGCTTCTTGACAACGAAGTGGACACCCTCCACAAGGCCCATCTCCCTAAGCCGCTCCGCTTGGTGCTCTAAGTTGCCAGAGTTGGGGGAGCGATATCTGACCTCAAGCGCACCATCGTTCAGCCGCACGTTATACTTCGGCCAGCCCTCCCTTAGCACGCGGCCTTTCTCCAGTTCCTCTAGCCACTGCTCCGCCTTGCCGGCGTTCACCCACCCTTTCTCGACGGTCGCCCTAATGAGCTCGACGAGGGCGTCTCTAACCTCTTTACGCCCGGCCGCAATTCTGTTGGTGGTGACATCGATGCGCCACACGTCTCTGCCGCCTTCCTTCTTCACCTCCGCGTCGACGCCCGCCAACTTCAATAGCCAGGCCGCGAGTTCAACACGGCTCCGGTCCGTCGAGGCGAATTGGAGCTTGAACGCCTTCTCGCTCAGATATACGTTGTACTTGACTGCGATGCCGGCCTCCGATATAGTCAAGTCGGCGGTGACATTGCCACCGTCAGTCAGCCTTATACTGTCCTTGTCGAGTAGCACCTCTACCCTGGCCTCCTTCATAAACTCTTCGAATTTTTCGCTTAAATACTCTCCGCCGGCGGAGGGCGCAGTCACGGCGAAGAGGCGCATAAACCTCGCCGCGTTCTCGCCGCTTGCGGTTATGTCGTAATACCTGCCCCTCTTCATGTATGCCCGCACGTTGAACTTCAGATCCTCGGACAGAAGCTGGTTGAGTAGATGCAGTGTGGCTAGGCGTAGTAGCGCGGCGCCTCCGCCCAGCTCCCCACCGACGGCTAGCTCGACCAACCTACGCCCCACTGTGCCGTCTCCCGCCACCGCAGTTGCATACATCTCGCCGAAGAGGAGCCGGGCCTCCTCTCTGTCCAACTCGCCCCTCAACGCCTTGTCCAGCATGATCAGCTCTAAGGCTGGGGCTACGAACTTCCTAACAATCCTATCGTCGGCACAGTCCCTAGCCAAGCAGTACATATCGCTGAGGACGAACTCGACGATGCCCCAGACCTCCCCCTTAACCCTATTCACGTCCTCTTTGAGGGCGCTGGCAAGCTCCCCAGCCATCCTGTCGATGTCCTCCGTTGCCTCTTTCTTATGCCCCCCTGCGTAGCGGATGATCGCCCGGGCCAGCCTTTCGGCGTGACCGCCGGCTATCCTCCCACCGCTCAACGCCTCCACAGCCCTAGCCAGCCTCTTGGCCCTCTCCTCCTTCCACTCGTTGTCGCTCTTACCCCTCCTGGCCTCGGCGAAGTGTGTTAGGAGAGCCAGCTCGCCCAACATCCTCCTCGCCAGACCCTCCCTCTCCGCGTCGTTAGCACTCTCGGGGCCTATCCAGGGTTTCAACTCATCGGCCAGCTCCTCGACTTTTTTCAACACCCAGCTCCAATCTATGGCGTCGACCAGCTCCCGCCAGCTCTCTACGCGCCGGCCCAGCAGAGACTCCAGCCAACTGCTTTCCCTCAAGATCTGGTCCTCCCTCTCGCGGGGCCAGTACGCAATGACGGCGAGTTTGATGCCTTCCTTCGTGACGCTGGCGCTACCACTGAACGACTTTGGCTCGCCGAGGAGGGCGATGTACCACCTCAACTGCCAAGAATGAACGGTGGCGGCCGCTATCTGTCTTTTGACGGTCGTCACGTCTGTGGCGCGCCACTCCAGGTACTGCGGCGCCTTGTCAAGCCCCGAGAGGTCCGGCGCTGTCCTCTTCGCCTCCTCCACACGACGCCTCAGCTCCTCCTCGCTGACCTTGAAGTAAGCCACCTCCCCTATCCACAACTCGCCGACAGGCGCCTCAACGCCTCCGTATGCCCTAAACACTTGGAACCCCCTCACGACGCGTCCCTTTTCGTCGCCTTTCTCGACGCGTCTAAATTTGAGATCCGCCTCGCCGTATCCAATCAAGAACCGCAGAAACACAGAGGCGGCTCTATCCTCCCAGTCTACCGCCCCCTTAGGCGAGCGGGACGGGTCGACGGCTTCGCCGCGTCCCTTGGCGATCTCCCAGGCCTTCTCGTAGGCGCCTCCCGGCGTCGGTAACACTATATCCGCCAGGGCCCCCTCCCCCATCAGCAACATCGCCGCGTGTCCGTATATCCCACCTCTTGAGATAGAAAGAAGGGCGGCGTAGGCCTTAGTCCCCATATTGACGCCTCCTAATTCATAGAGCTCATTGCCCCTCGCCATCGCCAGCTCCTCCGCCTTCTCTATGTCCACTTCCAGGTGTTGCTTGAGCTTGTTGAGGAGGTCGGGTCTCTCCTTATAGAAGTCGCTCTGCGAGTACAACACCAACACCCCGTTCAGCTCCATCCTCACCTCCTCAGCCACCTCCTCAAGCCACTTCTGCGACCCGTGGAGCTTCTCAACCTCGCCAGCCGCCACAGTGAACTCCTCCCTCCCGACCAGACCCCTCGCCCATCTGTACACCTCAGCCCACTCCCCATACGCCTCGGCGTTGTTGATCAGCGTCCTGTATAGCACAAGCGTTGCGACCACTGCGGCGTCTTTCTCCACCTCGTCTTTGACATTCATCAACGCCTTTCTCAGCTCCGCGAGTGGCGGTGACAGATTCTCCAATCTTGTCAACTTCGAAAACGGCCTCTCCCTCTTCTGAGGGGCGTTGACGACCTCGTTAATGACCTCTTCTATCTTCTGCTTCTCATTCTCATCCACCCTCCACCTATCAGCCACCACCCCAAACCTTTCCGCCGCCCTCCCGCCAGCATCCACCAGCCCAGCCACAAACGGCGCAGAAGCGGCATACGCCAACTTCTCCAGCTCCACAAGACCCCACAGGTTCAACGCGGCAGACAGCGCAACCACCCCAGCCGCGGCGGCGGCCATGAGGAAGAGGTATGCCCTGTGCTCATCCACCCAAGCCAACACCCGCGCCACCGCTTCGACGAAGAGCTCCACGAGACGTTGAACCGTCACCTTCACCTGCTCAAAGACGTCTCTAGCCGCCTCATACAGCGCCTTAGCCGCCTTCTGCACATACTGCACCGCCTCCTTGAACTGACCCACCTCCACAAGCGCCACGGCGGAGGCCACCGACGAAACCACAGCCTCCGAATAGAGGCCGCTGTATACCGAATAAAGCGCCGCCGAGAAGCCGGCGAAGGCGGTGGCCCTAAGCGCCTTTTCGACGGTCGACGCTACCTTCAGCGCGTCTCTCCTATACCTCTCCCCAGCCCTAGCCAGTACGTCGATTAGCTCAAGGACGAACTGCTTGACGCGGTACTCCGCGTCTGGGATACCCGCCTCCTCCGTCCTTTTAACAGCTTCTCTCACCGTGTGTTCAATCATCTTAAAGAGCACCTCGCCGTCTCTCGTCTGATAGCCCTCGAAGAAGTAGAACAAGGCGTCGCGGACGTGCCTCGCGGCGTCTGGCGAAGCCATAAGCCGCCCAAAGGAGCCCAGCACGCGCTCAGCCACTTCGGCCAGCACGTGGGCGAACTCGGGCTCTTTTACGGCAACCTTCTCCAGCCGGGCCTTCACCTTCGCCTTGACGAAGCCCTCCGCCTTAAACACCGCCTCTCTGTCCAGAGCGAAGCCGAAACGCTCCAGCAGATAATCCACAGACTCCAACCTCATCACGTCGGCGACAGGCGCCTTCGGCCTCTCGCCAAGCTGTCTTAAACCGCGGCCACTCTCCACAGCCGGCTTAAGAGCGGCAGGCTTAGCAGCCTCGGGCCTCGGGGCCTCTGGCTTAACAGCTTGAGGCCCAACCTCCGGCTTAACAGCTCCAGGCTTAGCCGCCTCCGGCTTGGCGGCTCGTTTTTCAGCCTCACGTCTTAAACCACGTTCCTCAAGCCTCTGCACCTCCACAGCCGGCTTCTGAGCCGCCTCAGCCGGCTTGACGGCCTCCGGCCTCTTGACCTCGGCAGGCTTGATCTCGGGCTTAGCCGCCTCGGGCTTAACCGCCCCGGCCGGCTTAGCGGCCTCCGGCTTCGGAGGCGGCGGGAACAGCTCTTCGTACTTAAAGCCGGCGCCTACAAAGGCGTTGAATAGCTCTACCGCCTTCCTCGCCACGGCCGGCTTCTTCGGCGTGTAGGGCTCAGCCATCCTCTCAAACCACATGTTGACGGCGGTTATCCACACAGCTCTAAACTCGCCCCACCCATCCTCATCCCCCACCAGGCGGCGCATGAATGCCGGAACCAGCTCGTGCGGAAGCCACGGCATATAGACGGCGCCAGCCACCTCCTCCTTAGTCCTAAGCGCCCTCCCCACCCCGCTCCTCAGATATGACTCAAACTCGTCCGCAAGCCTAAACGCCAGCCACGTCAAATACAACTCGTCGTGACGCTCCCACAGACGGGCCTCAGACACGCCATACCTCTGTCTGAGGTACTCCAACGCGGCGGCGGCACGCTCCCGGTCGAACTCGTAGACGATCTGCCAAAGCGTCCTGTTGAGCCTCGCCTCATACAGCTCACGCACCACCTTCCTCATCTCGTCGAAATTCCTAGCCTTAATAGCCTCTCTAAACCGCGCAAGAGGCTCCTTGATAGAAAGCCTATCGATGGAGTAGGCCGTAATCCACTCGCCGTCTTTAACCGGCTGTCTGTCTTTCAACACAAACCAGAGGAAGGCCTCAGGCACAGGCCACCCCACCACGCGCACCCGCGCAACGCCAGACTCAGCCCCGTCCACCAGCTCAGCCACAGCCCTCTCCACCGCCGACAAGTCAAAGCCAAAAGGCGCAACCACGTAGGCAGTGCGCCACTCCTTAGGCACACCCTCCTCGAAGGAGACAGGCCTCTTAATTTGCCGCACCTCCCAACCAGCCTCGCCAGCCCTTCTGGCGAGTCCCTCGTCCTCTGTCCAGTATGCGACGTACGGCTCCAGCCTTCCACGCCAGCCGCCTCTGGTATACCACTGAACCACATCCTCAGGCATCGAGGGTTAATCTGCCCGCGGCTGTGGTCAAAGCCGCGGTGGATATTCTGGAGAGGAATAGGCGTGTTTTGGCTGGCAAAAACCCGTGGGTGTGGGCGGCGGCGGCGTTGTGGCTGGCTTCGTTCAAAAGGCTTGGCCTCTTGAAGGCGCTGGCAGAGGCGGCTGGGTCAACTCCGTCGAGCGTGAGAGAAGCCGCCAAGAAGATGAGGATATGAAGGAGTGGAAGATTAGGCAGTACCTCCCCAACCTGCTTCTGTACATGCAGAGGCGGCTGGAAGGCGGGAGGGGCTTCTTAGTCGCGATACGCATCCGCGATGTATGTAGCATAGATAGGCGTTGTTGCGTAATCGTGCAGACCCTCCTGGCGCGCCTAGAGGAGAGAGGCCTCGCGAGGCGGCACAAACAAGGCGTATACCTAATCGAGAGGAGGGCTGTGGAGGAGGTCATATCAGCCCTCAAGGAGTGGATATGACGGAGGCCGCTAGAACGATTAGGACCACAGCCGCCGTTTTTGAACTGCCGCAAAAACTTGGTATTCTCCAGTATGTGGAGTATGAGCCTCCTCCGAGAGAGTGGTGTGCCAACGACGGATGCCTCTACGAGGGGGTGTTGACGGCTGAGGGGTGCCGCAGAGGGGTGTGTATCAAGTACCGTGTGTGGGTTCACTCAAGGGATAGGAGGACATGGGGGGCGAAGGAGAAATGGAGAAAAAGGAGGGATGAGGAGGCTGGTGGCTGTATTAGGCAACAGGTGGCTGACGCCCTGTGGGAGCTGGCTGAGAAGTACGACGTCGGCGTGTGGTATGAGTATGTAAGGGTGGGTGTGGGGGTTAATCAATACGACGTCTTCTGCGGCGTTGTCGTGAATGGGGTGAGGCTGGACCAGCCGTATTGCCGCGCGGTGAAGGAATGCGTTGAGGAGATGCTAAGAGACTATGGGAGGGAGCTGGAGAGGTTGAGGGAGCCGCCTGAGCCGGTTTTAGTTATCAAGATTGACCCCGTGGAGGAGCTTCTGAGGGAGTGGCCGGAGCTGAGCGCCTTCGGCGTGGAGTGGGTTAGGAAGTGGCTGGATCTTAGGGATAGGCTGGTGGAGATTGCCAAGGTGTTGAGGAGGTTTCCGTGGATGGTTGAGGTGGTGAGGCAGAGGCCTATGAGCATCCTCCACCCGTATATGGTGGAGGTGTATGTGGCGGTGGACGGGTCGGAGGTATGTATTTCGCTCACCTCGTCAAAGGCTTTCTGCGCCCGGAACGGAGCCATAAGGGAGACAAGGCTGGAGCTGGAGTTTAAGCGATACGAGACATATGAGGAGAAGATGAGAGAGGTGTACAGACCCAAGGGACTGCTGGCATTTGCCGCGGCGGCGAGAGAATACGTGAAAATGCTCTAACCGCTTTTTGCTTCCCCATTATTTGTATCGAGAGACGGCCGCGTTGTAGCTTACATCGTTTAAGAAGCTGGGTCTTCTGAAGGCGCTGGCTGAGACGGCTGGCACAACGACGGCGAGCATAAGGAAGGCCGCCGACAGGATGAGGGTATGAAGGGGTTTGGTTTTTGGAATTTATTCATTCGCGTTTTCTGTGGTGGTAAACGGTGTGAGCGGTTTTTAAAGGTCGGCTATTCTCTCCTTGTGAAGAAGATCAGGGTCGCCACTGGCAACCCTCATAAACTTGCAGAGATTTCGGCCATCCTCGCGCCTTTCGGCATTGCGGTGGAGCGGCTAGAAGCGGAGAAGGTGGAGGTGCAAGACGACGACGTGGTTGCCGTGGCCCGGAAAGCCGCCGAGTTCCTGTGCCCCCGCTACGGCGACTACGCGGTGGTTGAGGACACAGGGCTTTACATAGACGCGCTGGGGGGCTTCCCCGGCCCCTACGCTGAGTATGTCTATAGAACCATCGGGCTTAGGGGCGTGTTGAAGTTGCTGGAGGGCGTCGCCGACAGGTCTGCGGTGTTTAGGTGCGCAGTTGCCCTGTGTCTAGGCGGGGAGGTCCGCGTATTTGTGGGGGAGACCCGCGGCCGTATAGCGGAGGAGCCGAGGGGTAGCGGGGGCTTTGGCTACGACCCCATATTTATCCCCGAGGGGAGCTCCCTGACCTACGCCGAGATGGGCGGGGAGGCGAAAAACGCCGTGTCGCACCGGGGCCGGGCCTTCGCGGCGCTTGCCAGGTGGCTTATCTCTAGCAATTTTTAAATAATGGGAAGTGTTGGGTTACGTGGACATGTTTAGCAAACCTGTTTACGAGTTTGCCACTAGGAACGTGGTCACTGTGGGGGAGAAAGAGAAGGTTGTAAACGCCATGAAGACCATGGTGAGCCTTGACATAAGAAGGTTGCCTATTGTACGCGGCGATAAGCTTGTGGGCATCATAACTATGCTTGACATACTTGACGCCATTTATTCGTGGATAAGCGACAGAACCTCGGAGGGTTCTCTCTACAGCGATATATACATGAAGAGCGTAATAGAGGTGGGCACCAGGAGCGTTGTCTCGGCGCGTCCCCGCACTCCCATAAGCGAGGTGATCTCGCTGTTTCTCCGCCACAACTTCGGCTCGATGCCAATAGTAGACGAGGCGGGGAGGCTGGTCGGCATATTCACCGAGTGGGACGTTTTGAAAATCGCGTCTCAGCTCGACTTTCCCCACAGGGTGCGCGACGTGATGACGCGGATTGTATACGTCCTAACCCCCTACTCCACCGTGATGGACGTCTTGGAGGGCATCACAATCTACAAGTTCAGACGGTACCCCATCGTGGACGAGACGGGGAAGGTGATAGCCATGTTGCACGCTAAAGACGTGCTTAAGTACTTCGCGGCAGACGACACGGTAGAAAAGATAAAGCAGGGGGCCGTAGAGGAGGTGGTGAACACCTACGCGATAAACATAGCGAAGGCCCCCATCTTCTTGGCTAAGCCCAACGACCCCGTCGTTGATATAATAAGGAAAATGCTTGAGTACGACGTCGGCGGCGTGCCCGTTGTAAACGAGGAAGGCACCGCGGTTATCGGCATGGTCACCGAAAAAACGCTGATGTTACTGTTTGAGGAGAGCCCGCCGCAGTAGTAGAACCCCCATAGCCAGCACAAGCACGGCCGACGCAACGGTCATCCCCGCCAACGCGCCGACCAGCGCAGTGGGGGTCGACACGACGGCCGAGAACGCAGATTCACACTCAATGCTTAGGCTTTTGGTGCTGTAGATCTCCAGGTGTTGCGTGGCTTGTGCGGGGTTGAGGAGTTTATTCTTGTCTCTGCAGGTGATTTTGGCCTTGGGGTCTTTCACCGCCACCACAACCATGTCCGTCCCCGCGGTGCAAGATATGTAGAACCTGGGGGCGTTGGGGTAAGTGCCGAGGCTGCAATCCGGGTTCCCGTAGTAGATGCCGAAGACGGTGAAAGACCCGTTGAAGTACCAGCCGAGACGCACATTGGGAAGCGGCAACCTGTCGCCGTCTGCAGTAAGCGTGTTGTTTTTCACCGTGGCTGTGAAGTTGCCGGAAGGCCCGTGGATTATGAGGGTCTGCGCCAGCGCAAACGCCGCGAGCAATGCGGCGAGGAGAAGCGCCGGTCTCGACATACACGGCGCTTAAGTATAATTTAATAAACCTTTTGTTTTGCGTGGCTTTCCACCTGCTTCACCCGCTGATTCAAGAGGCCTTGAGGGAGAGGGGGATTGAGGAGCCGACCGAGCCCCAGAAAATGGCCATACCTGAGATACTGGAGGGCCGCAACGTGCTGATCGTCGCGCCTACGGGAAGCGGCAAGACGGAGGCCGCGATGTTGCCCATCTTGTCTAAGATGCTTGAGCAGGGGGTTGAGAAGCCCGGCATCTACGTGCTGTATATAACTCCGCTTAGGGCGCTCAACAGGGACCTCCTCGACAGGATTAGGTGGTGGGGCGAGAGGGTCGGCTTCCGAGTTGATGTGAGACACGGCGATACGGATAAGGCCGACAGGCAGAGGCAGAGCAAGACGCCGCCGCACATATTGATAACTACCCCCGAGATGTTGCAGGCTATTTTGACGGGCCGCCGCCTGTTGGAGCATCTGAAGGAGCTTAGGTGGGTTGTCGTTGACGAGGTTCACGAACTCGCCGAGGACAAGAGGGGCGTCCAGCTGAGCATAGCGCTGGAGAGACTGAGACACCACATAGGGCGCGACTTCCAGATAGTTGGGCTTTCAGCCACGGTGGGGAGCCCGGTTGAGGTGGCCAAGTTCCTCGTGGGGAACGACAGGCCCTTCAAGGTCGTGCTGGTAAACTTCACACGGTATATGCAACTAGACGTGGTGAGGCCGGAGCCCACGCAGGAGGATTACAAGCTGGCGGAGTCCTCGGGCTTCCACCCCGACGTCGTCGCCCGCCTCCGTATCATCAAGAAGCTGGTGGAGGAGAACAGGAGCACGCTTATATTTGTCAACACCAGGAGCATGGCGGAGCTCCTCGGCTTCCGTCTCTCGTATCTCTTCAGCGACCTGCCGGCGGCTGTACACCACTCGTCTCTCTCCAAGATGGTCCGCATATCCGTGGAAGACAGGCTGAAGAGGGGTGAGCTGAAGGCCGTTGTGGCCACGTCGAGCCTCGAGCTGGGCATAGACATAGGCCACGTCGACCTCGTCATCCAGTACATCTCGCCGCACCAGGTGACCCGCCTCCTTCAGAGGGTTGGCAGAAGCGGCCACAGGTCGTCGGCTGTGCCGAAGGGCGTCATAATCGGCGAGGATGTAAACGACGTGATGGAGTCCATGGTTATCGTGAAGCGGGCGAGGGATGGCTTAATTGAGCCTACGCAGATCCCGCACAAGCCCTACGACGTGTTGGTCAACCAGGTGGTTGCCTTTCTACTACTCAAGCCGCGGTGGAAGCTGGAGGAGCTCTACAGCGTCATAAAAAAGGCGCATCCATACAGAGACCTAACCCTCGAGGAGCTTAGGAGGGTGGTCAAGTTCATGCAGGACCTCTACCCCAGGCTAGCCATGTATTTCGAAGACAGCGACACCGTGACGAGGCCGAGGGGCCGCGGCTTCTACCGCTACTTCTACGAAACGCTTTCTATGATCCCAGACGAGAGACAGTACGCCGTAATCAACGCCAACACGGGGGAGCTCGTCGGGACGCTAGACGAGTCCTTCGTGGCTGAGTACGGAAACGTGGGGATCAAATTCATATTCCGCGGCAGGCCCTGGCTTATCGCGGGAATAGAGGAAAGAAGCATAAAGGTGGTGGAGGTGTCGGATCCCACCGGGGCGATCCCCAGCTGGGTGGGGGAGGAGATACCTGTGCCCTTCGAGGTGGCTCAACAAGTAGGCGCCCTGCGCAGGAAGATACACAAAGGCGCAGACCCCCGCACAGCTGCCGAGGAGTTCGGCGTCAGCGAAGAAACCGCCAAATTCGTGGTGGAGGAGCTCGCCAAACACAACGGCCCCGTCCCCGACGACAAGACAGTGGTTATTGAGCAGTTTCGAGACAACGTGGTGATCATCCACGCGGCGTTTGGCACCCAAGTTAACCGCACGCTGGGGAAGTTGCTGGGCGAGCTACTCATAAAGCTGCTGGAGAAGCCCGTGGGGGTCCACCAAGACCCATACGGCATAATTATCCAGTTCTCGGAGCCTCTGCCCGCCGAGCTTGTAGGCGAGCAGATACGCCGGCTCACCGCCCTAGACGTCCGCGAAGTAGCCGAGCTGATAAGGTCCGCCCTCGTCAAATCCGGCTCCTTTAAGCGGAGGATCCTCCACGTGGCCAAGAGGATGGGGGCTGTGGACAAGGAGGCAGACGTCTACAGCGTAAGCATGTCGAAACTGGTGGAGGCCTTCAGCGGAACCCCAGTCTTCGATGAGGCCCTGAGGGAAACTCTTGAAAGAGAGCTGGACCTGAGCCACACGGCGGAGGTGATACAGCAGATAAAAACAGGCGAAATAGCGGTGGTGTACGTAGAGGGGCCCACCTACTTGGGCGAAGTGCTTTACGAAAAGCTTTCACACAGGCTTGAGATAATCCCACCGGAGAGGCTCAGGAGGCTTGTGCTAGACAGCACCAAGGCCCGCCTGCTCAACTACACGATGCTGGCCGCGTGTCTAGAATGCGGGTGGTACGGCATGATACGCGTGGGCGAGGTGTCGGAACTACGGTGTCCGCGTTGCGGCGGTACAAACATAGGAGTTCTGCGGTCCGTCAGAACAGACAACTTGGAGAGAGAGGTGAAGAGGGGATACGAAGAAATCAGGAGAACCGCCGAAGTTCTGAGGGCCTACGGCTGGGTTGGTCTATACGCCCTCGCCTCCAGACTGCCTATTGAGGCGGTGGAGGAGGTGCTGAGGGAGCTCGACGGCGCCGACCTCAACAAGTTGACTGAGCAACTGCAACACGCAGAACGCGAACACCTAAAGCAACGGCTTCTCGACTAGCTTCTCCACGTAGTAGCTGTATAGATCCTCCCGGCCGAACTGCGCAAGGTCGCGCCTTATGTACTCCTTGGCTTTTTCTCTGTCCATCGGCGCCGCCTCGCCCCCTCTATATATCGAGAGGGGCGGCACGTCTCTATCCACAACTCCGTAGAGGTGCGAGAGGGGGCCCACGTACTTCCCCCCATATATCAGAGTTCCAATTGCCGTCTTTACGAACTCGCCGATGACGGGCCCCAGCTTCCTGTAGCTCTTGGCGGAGTAGGAGGGCCTTATAGCCCCCAGGGTGTTCTTCAAGTTAGACACGGTGGTCCCCGCGCCGAGGTTCACAAAGGGGGCCACGTAGGAGTCGCCGAGGTATCCCCCGTGTTGCTTCCGGGCATAGGCGTCGACAACGGTGTTTTTCGCCTCGTCGCGTATCTTCGCGTCGTAGTAAAGCGCGGTGCCTGGACGCACATAGGTGAAGGGGAGCACCGCCGAGCCAGGCCCCACGACCGCGGGCCCCTCTATGTATGTATATTCATAAACCTCCCCCCGGACGTACACATCCCCCTTCACCATGCCCCTTATCTCTCCCTTCAGAAGCTCCACCCCAACCTCCCGAAGCCTCGACAGCGCCTCCCTCATTATTTCGGCGTTTACCTGGATCAAGTCGGCCAAGCTGGTAAACGGCTCCACCGCAAGCTCCCGCCCGCCCAAATCCACCCTTCGTCCGCCGCATCTCAAGTTGCGGCTCCGCAGGAGGTGGGGGACGCACCCCACATCCATCTTCGGCACGTCCGGCGGGATCCCGCGTCGAATTTCAAACCGGCAACCCTCAAGAATTAGGGGGAGATTCGCCGTTTCCTCCACGTAGATTACCACCCTGCCCTCCCCGCAGAGGGCGAGGGCGGCCAGCTCCACGATTCTAAACCCCCCAGCCACGATATACGGCGGAGGCGTCGCCAGAGGAGGCGCCATACCACCCACAACGGCTAACTCCATGGATAAGCTTATTAACTAGGTTTTAAAGCTGTGCGGAGAAATGATCGAGAAGGCGGTAAGGAAGATACTGGGAGTCGAAGACTCGCCTAAGTGGCTGGAGAGGGAGGTACTCAGAAAGATGGAGGAGGGTCTAGACGTGGAAACCGTCGTCGGCTTCCTCGCCCCCTGGCTCCAGCAGATACATAGGGCCAACCTTGCCAAATACAGGCCGGGACGCGGCATGATAAGAAAGGCGGCCCCCTTCCTCACGGCCGAGACCGTGGAGCGCCTCGGCTACCGCGTGGAGTTCGTAGAGTTGTTCGGCTCCACGTTCCCCGCGGCTGTGCGGGGGGAGGGGATCTACACCCCCGTGGTGCCTATTTTCGACTGCAAGAGGAGGTCCCAATACATAGCGGCCAAGACCAGGAAACTTATGGAAAGCGTAGTCCAGATCACGACGACTAAGGAGGTGGAGGGCGTCTTGGCAGACGTGGTGAAGATGGATAAGCCGCCGTATTACTACCTACACGTGCCGGCAAACCTCTCTAAGCTGATAGAAGAAAGCACGCCCATCACGGCCACCGTCAACAGGAGATACAGGAGAGTCTACTACTACTGGAAACACTTCCGCGACAGGGGCTACCTAGTGCTGGTGGGGAAGGAGATCGGGGGCGTCACCGTCGACCTCCTAGCCGTTGGGCTGGGCCGCTACGCCGTGGTAAGCGGAGGAGACAGGAAGATCGCAAGGCTCAGAAAAGTGGTCGACGCGGTCTACCTGGCCTGAGTCTGGGCCTTCCTCCTCTCCCTCACCTCGGCTATTTCCTTCTCCAAGAGGGAGATGTAGAAGCTCAGCTCTTCGATGCCCAGCCTCTTAGCCACGTCTTTGCCGTATTTCAACAACTCCTCAGCCTCTCGGAGCTTGCCCTTTCTGATCTTCTCCTGTGCGGTGTAGATTATGCACTCCACGAGCTTTTCCTTAAACTCCAAAGCCTTGTGGCTGTTTCCCTCCTTCTCTGCCCAAGATACTAAACGCTCCCACCGTGTGCATGTAGGCATGGCGGCTAGATGCAGTTGCCTTATAAACTTTATTCAAGAAGAGCGAGTTGCGCCTTAAGCCTCATCAACCGCATATACTCCTCCTCCATGCCGAGCCTCTTCGCGGTTTTAAGCGCCTTGGCTAGCTTCTTGCCGAGTTTCATGGCGATCTCCGGGTTTCTTGGTATGACGCCGGCCCTCACCTTCTTCACGTAGTCCTCCACGTCTCTTATAACGACGGAGACCTCTTCGGCGGCTAGGTCCATCTCCACGTCGTCGACGGCCGCGTTGCCGCCTTTCTGCACGTTTACAGTTAGGACGATGGGCTCGACGAGCACCCTCTCCCGCGGCCTCTCTAAGTTGTACTTGCCCAGGAGGTACCCAGCTATTAGGTAGCGCACCAGCTCCGACACCCCGTCTAGCCCCTCCTTCTTGGCGAGGTCCTCCAGCACCGCCTTCACCTTCCTGTGTACGCGTACGGAGACTATTGCGCCTTCTTTGTCGGGCGCCCTAAACAAGTCGTTATAGGTTAAGTCGAACTCCCTCACTTCGTTCATGTACATCCACTACCTGAGGTTATATACCCCTAGCAACTAATTTCCATATCTATAACACGCGTTGAGGCGTTTACACAGTGGTTAACCGCCGGCTTTATATACCACAATTTAAAAACCCCTCTGCGGCCCCCTCCGTGATAACTCTGCTGGTCACGTTGCCGTTTATAGGTCTGGCCACCGCCGGGCTGGTCAGGGAGTACTTGTTCTGGAGGGGCACCGAGCCTACCCCGCCTCAGAGGTGCAGGAAGATCACAGTAGTTATACCGATGAGGGGGGCGTACCCGTGGACCGAGGAGAACCTAAAGGCCATAACGTCGCAGAGGGCTGAGGCGGAGGTGGAGTACCTCTTCGTGGTGGATACGCCGGACGACCCCGCGTTTGGCGTTGCGCAGAAGTTCGGCCGCGTCGTTGTAAGCGGGGGGGAGGGCAAGGGCGCCGCGCTTGCGGCTGGTCTGAGGCAGGCAGGCGGCGACTGCGTGGTTTTTGCAGACGACGACATAAGGCCGGGGCCGCGGTGGCTTGAGCTCATGACGGCGCCCCTCTCCACGCATCACTCAGTCACGACGTATAGGTGGTACCTAGGCCGCGGCCTCTGCCACAAGGTGAGGTTGGCAATAAGCAACATGGGCTTCCCCGCCATGTTGGACAAGAGGTCGAGGTTTGTGTGGGGCGGCTCCACCTCCTTCAGGCGGGAGTTCGCAGAGAAGGTGAACCTGGCGGAGAGGTTGCCGAGGTACATAAGCGATGACTACGCCGTGTACTCAGCCCTGAAGGAGGTGGGCGGCTCCATCTGGTTTGCAAAAGGCGCCGTAGCCCCCACGCCGGACCCCCAGTGCAGACCGGGCGAGGCCTTTCGCTGGGGCATACGGCAGATCCTCATGGTCAAGTGGCACGCCCCCGCTGGGTGGTACGCGGGCCTTGTGATTTACACCCTCGGCTTTTTCCTCTCGGTGGTCCTCCCGCTGGCCGGGGCGTTGTTGTCAGACCCCTGGCTACTAGCCGGCCTGGCCCTTCACCCAATCAACCTGGCAAAGGACGTGATACGCGCTAGAGGCGTGAAGAGACACGCCGGCATCCCCGTCAAGATGCGCGACGTGGCGGCCACCTGGGCCGTCGGCAACTTCGTCATCCCCCTAGCCGTGTGGGCCTCCGCGTTTGTTAAATGTATAAATTGGAGGGGGAGGAGGATATGCCGGCGATAGACTTCTACGCAGTCTGGACAGCGCTGAGGGAGGCGTTCCACCTAGTTGCGCAGCTACTGGCCATGTTTGGACTTGGCGAGTGGGGCGGCCGCGTCATGGCGGCTCTGCTCTTCGCGACCTTCTTCTTCCTGGCAGGCACCTTCAAAAAAACCAGGAGGATAGTGGGCATCCTCCTCGCCCTACTCTTCATACTGGTGGTGGCGTTGGCTGTGGCCTAGCGCCGGGCCTATGGAAACGGATTTCGTTGCAAAAACCCCTCATCTATGTCTGTTCTAGGGAGCCTTCTAGCCAATAATCGCAACGCCCCCTCATTTCCCGCCCCCCGACAACTTGGCCCAGCTGAGATCTATAGACCTCATCCCTCGCTACCCGTGGCAACCTAGTGGTGTACTGAGTCTCCACCACGGCTGTAGTATCTGACAGGTCCAGATATGCTTAAAAGTGTAGCGGCTTCATGACCTCTAGGTGATTTCTCTCATATTGCTCACCTCAACTTAGTGGAAAAACCGCGGGTTCGCAAGGGTAATGTTTTTAAAGTTGTTTTTTTGGATCATGTTGCGGGTCTGGCTTCTGGTGTTGGTGATTACGGCGTTGGTGTTGGCGGCTGGTGGCGGCAAGTCCGTCGGAAGGCCTATGTTTTGTCTCAACGCCAGCGAGCTGGGTCTCGCCGGAACTACGCCTGATCTTGCCGCCAGTGTCTTCGAACAAGGCAGGTGGCGACCGGCGCAGATATACATAGAACCTGAGAACATAACCATTGCGTGGGTGCCGTTGCTAACAGGTAACAGAACCAACGACGACATTGCCAAGGCTTTTCAGGATGGTAGGTTGCCTCCGCCTACGCTCAAGAACACCACCAGAATATGCTTCGAGACTTCACGCGGCGCACCCTCTTCGCCACCGCCCGGCTACGGCAGACTCGTGGAGTTGGAACACCGTGGAGCGAGGTATCACGTGTTCATAGCACGCGCCTCTGACGTCGTTGACGTTACGGCCTTTGTGCTGGCGACGCCTGGATTTGAAAGAGGCGAGCGACCGGAAAAAGTAAGGTGGCACGAGGGGGGCAATAAGCCGTCACCGCCACCTGAAGTAGATGCGCAACAACTACCACAGATTCAGACATTGAGTTTCTTCTCCAGCTTTGATCTCTATGGCGTATCAACCTCACTTCATCCAAATTCTTGTGCACGTACACTAGTTGACCTGCCGCCCGGCACCGGCACCGCCGCGTTAGTACTGATGGCAGGCACTACGCCAGGTAGTTACAGCTATACCATATACCGTTATCAGGGGGGTAACTTGATCACTGGTAGCGTAACCTATTCCCAAGGTCAGCGGTATGTAACTGCCGCATGGATCTATAGCGGAGAAGGGACGTACTCCGTAACTATCTGCAATACAAACAACTACGTTTCACAGACAAAAGTAGCACTACTCATATTGGCAACGAACCAACAGTACTTTAGAAGAGATACCATTAAGACGCCCGAACTCCCCATAGCTACGTACTATTTGTGTGATTTCGGTCTCTGTCCTCGTAATACGATATATATCTACAAAAACTCGTATTTCGCAATACCTGGATTTATAATCGATTCAGCGTCGTCTATTCAGTTATATGTATATGCTAAAGTCGATAAATATACTGCGCCTAGCGGCACCGCCCACGTGTATTGGGGTGATTACTACGTGGGGACGTTACAAGCTAAAACCTCAGGCAATACAATGATATTCGAAGGCACATTCACTTTACCATATTCACTTATTCTTAATTTAGTGCTCACAAAGGGGAATGGCGGGGTTATACTAATCGGACCGTTTACCATATATGCAAATAGTGGTTACAACGTCAAGGTTATGGCGTCTGTTGTGAGGCCTGTGGAGCTGGCACCGGCCGATGTCTCTATCTATGCCAATAAATATGTGAGAAGACTTAGCGATACCTTCCTCTTCTTAGATTATAGAGCATTCATGGTTAAGCTAGATTACTTCCAACTAGATATTACAGAGCGTTACTTAGAAATCAGCACTATGCCTCTTGATATATATCCCAAAAGTCAGTATTCTACTGTAAAATTATACGTCAAATTTTATGACAGCTCTCTCAACCCTCTGCCAATTACTCTAGCGACAACATCAAGCGTAATGACAAAGGGCTGGTGGGGCGACCTTTTCAAGTACTTGTCAAAAATCGCAGCCGCCCTGGGCATATATGATCTTATTAAGAGCACCTATGACGCTTTAAAGGGGGCGGTGCAGGGTTTGCCTGTGGTTGGATATGTTGCTCTTGCGCTTGATGCCTATGCAAGTGCCGCATTTGGCGCATATCTAGATGCGTATGTCACAGATAACGGATACACCTTAGTTTTGAAGCTCTATACTGCTGGATATAATGACCCGCTCACTGCGTATGTGACATTTGCGCTTGGCGGCAGACCAGAATATATAGCTGTTACTAAGGTGGAATACGGATCGAGTGATACGCTGTATAAAGAATTTACGGCGTATGACGGAGGGCCTCTGCAGAGCTTTACCTCTGTAGCGTATATGAGGGGGCACCCACAGCCCGGCGGGTTCTCCTATAGGACGTTGCTGTGTGGCGCACAGGAGCGGGTTGACGCGCCGAGCGATAGATGTGAACCTGCTTACTACCGCTGACTTCTGGTTTGGAGTTAAGACGACTCTTTTTCTTTATCTACTTAATCTTCCCCTGTACGTGTTGTATCTTTCCGGGCTCTATATAGATCCCCATATATTCCTAGTCGCGGCCTCGACTTACATTGCGGCGTATTGGCTGGCTTGCGGCCGCTACCGATTTACAGCCGCCGTCTACGCTACAGCTCTTGCCGCGATAGCCTTAGACTTTATTCTTCAACCTGAGGCTGTTTTTGGACGACAACCAATAGACATATCTTGGCTCACTTTCGTCGGGCCCGCGGCTTTGCTCGTCTTAATTCTATACGCGGCGACTATTGGACGCGGGGTTCGGCGTGTGATCTCCGTGGTGTTGTTGTTAATTGCGATATTAGTTGGCCAGTTATACCTCGTATTTGCCGGATACGTGTGGCGTCTCCTTGTGCCGCTTATTTCTTCAATTCCTATAGGTTTTCCGCAACCTCAGGACTTCCCGCTTTATATAGTTCTATATGCCGTATGGAAGAAAATCCACCTAAGACAATTGGAGAAGACGACTGAGGGACGTACGTGACTACGTGGCGGCGGCCGGCGTCGCCCGTCGGCTCAGCGTCTCTGCGGTTACGGGAAGAGTAGGTGTTTTATATGGGGGCGATCTAGCGACATGTGGTTAGAGTTGCCGTCGTCGACCGCGACTCTTGCCAGCCGAAGAAGTGCGGCCAAGAGTGCGTGAAGTACTGCCCGGTGAATAAGAGTGGGAAGGTGGTGTGGATCGATGAGCAGATAAAAAAGGCGGTTATCTCTGAGGCGTTGTGCATCGGTTGCGGCATATGTATTCACAAATGCCCCTTCGAGGCCATCACTATAGTGAATCTGCCAGACGAGCTGGAGCGGGACTGCGTACATAGGTACGGCCCCAGCGGCTTCAAGCTCTACCGCCTCCCCATGTTGCGCAAGGGGAGGATAATAGGAGTTTTGGGCCGGAACGCGCTGGGGAAGACCACCATGGCCAAGATCTTGGCTGGAGAGCTTGTGCCGAACCTCTGCAACCCCGAGGGGAGGGCCTCGCCTGAGGAGGTGATCAAGCAGTTTAGGGGGACTGAGCTACAGACGTACTTCTCGGAGCTGTACAGCAAGAAGCTGAGGACCGTCCACAAGATTCAGTACGTCGAGCTCATCCCCATGTATCTCAAGGGCTCGGTGGCGGACGTGGTGAAGAAAGCCGGCATAAACGAGCAGTTGCTACAGAGGTTCGGCTTGGATAAGCTTCTAGACAGGAAGGTGGAGGACCTCTCGGGCGGGGAGCTACAGAAGCTCGCCGTCGCCGCGGCTCTTTCGAAGGAGGCCGACGTATATATCTTCGACGAGCCAGCCACACATCTAGACATAGTGGAGAGGGTTAAGGTGGCCGACGCAGTAAGGGAACACACGGCGAATAAATATGTGCTTGTGGTGGAGCACGACTTGACGGTTCTCGACTTCTTGGCGGACAACATAGTTATTGTATACGGCAAGCCGGGGGCCTACGGCATTGTGTCGCATCCGGCGGGGGCAAGGGAGGCCATAAACGAGTACCTGGCGGGTTACATATCCTCAGAAAACATGAGGATCCGAGACAGGCCTATCAAGTTTGAGGTCAGGCCGCCCGAGAGGAAGACCGGCAAGGCGGCGCGCCTCGTCGAGTGGGAGGACCTCTTCGTGGACCTCGGCGGCTTCCAGCTGGAGGTTGCCGCATCTTACATAGCCAAGGGGGAGGTGGTGGGCGTCGTGGGGCCCAACGGCATTGGGAAGACCACCTTCCTCAAGGTGCTCGTAGGTGAGGTGAAGCCGGCGAAGGGTTCGGTTAACGGAACTGTGAAGATAAGCTACAAGCCTCAGTCCATCAGGGACATCGCAACGAAGAACCAAGAGACGCCGGTAAGCCTGTGGCTCGTCCAGCAGGCCGGCGACTACTCAGACAACCCCATATGGCCCGACCTCAACAGCGGCTTCAACCTGGCGCCTCTCCTGGAGCGGAGGATGGGGGAGCTCTCCGGCGGCGAACTTCAGAGAGTCGTGGTGGCCGCCTCCTTGCTCAAGAAGGCTGACCTCTACGTGTTAGACGAACCGATGGCGTATCTCGACGTGGAACAGCGCATAACCGTCGCGCGGACCATCCGGCGGATAATTGAAGAAAGCGAGGTGGCCGCCCTTGTGGTGGAGCACGACATCGCAATGATCGATTACGTGTCAAACGCAGTGATGGCCTTCGTAGGTGAGCCGGGTCGGAGAGGTTACTCCCCGGGGCCTACCGACATGAGGACCGGCATGAACATGTTTCTCAAGTGGGCAGAGGCGTCGTTTAGACGTGACGTCAAGTCCGGCAGGCCTCGGCTCAACAAGCCAGGCTCGGCGCTTGACAGAGAACAGAAAGAAAAAGGGGAGTTATATTACACTTAACATGGGCTTCATTTACAGCATCATGCCCCCCATCCCGCCTCTCAAGCCTTTAGAAGGCGTGCAACCTGTGAAGCCACACATAACACTCGTGAAGCTGAAGAGGCGGGTCCACGTGGAGGTTAAGTACCGGCAGTTCGTGGTCACGCTGGGCCCGGTGGTTCTGCTCCCAAGCCCGTCTAGGCCTAGGTATATAGCGCTTAGGGCGGAGCCCCAGGGGGAGCTGGCGGCGTTGCGCACTTTACTCGTTGCCGCCGCGGGGGACGCCGTGGAGGAGAGACATGCGGAGTTCCGGCCGCACCTCTCGCTGTATGCAGTTAGGCTGAAGCACCCGACGCGGGACGACTTGGCTCCTGCGGTGGAGGAGGCCGGCAGATACGTCGGCGTCGCCTTTGAGGTTAAGGCGATATACCTAATTGACACCACCGAGGGCCTCTACATGCCGGTGTATACCGTGCCCCTCCATGCGTAGGGCCGAGCGTGCCTACCTAGCCGGCATGGTCGTGGCAGGTTGCGTGGTGGAAAACGTAAAGCCCTACTTAACGCCTTGGCTCCTCTCCCTTGGCATACCCGTGTCCGGCGGGAGGGCGGAGCTACCGCGGAGGTACTGCAGATACTCGCCCAAGACTTTGCTGGAGCATATATACTTCATCAAGGGCGCCTTCGAGACACACGGCGAGTTCTTCATTGGGGACCCACACGGCGGGGGCGTCGTGGTGATCTTCAAGACGGGGGCCAGGAAGCTGGCAGTGTCGCTACGTCTGGCAGGCCTAGACCCCCTAGAGACAACAGACGAGGGCGGCAACAGGAAGTTTATAGTTTTATATAGCGGCCGAGACGTGCGGAGGTTTCTAAAGGTGGTCAAACCCGTGGTGGAGGAGGCGGCAGTCGCCAAGTTGCTGGGCCTATGCACGCAGAGCTCATAGTGGAGGTCCTCAACTACGTCGGCATAGTGGCCTTCGCGGTGTCCGGCGCCTTGAAGGCGGGGGAGAAAGACATGGATCTACTCGGCTTCGTGGTGCTGGGCTTCTCCACGGCGCTGGCCGGGGGAATAATCAGGGACGTGTTGCTGGGCAGAGTGCCTCCGACAAACATAACCTACCTCCCCTACCCCCTAACGGCGATCCTGGCATCACTCGCCACCTTTTTCCTATATCCTCAACTCCGCAGATATAGAGACGCCGTGCTCTACCCCGACGCGGTACCTTCTCGGCGATAGGAGCCGACATAACAGCCACCTACTGCTCGGCGCGGGTGGGAGATAGCTGCTGGCTAACCGTGGCGATGCTCTCAGCCCTCACTGCGGCGGGAGGCGGGATCGTCCGCGATGTCTTGGCGGCCGAGATCCCCACGGTCCTTAGGCGCGAGGTATACGCAACTGCGGCGGCAACCGGCGGATTGGTCTACTTGGCGGCGTTGCCGCTGGGAAGAGACGTGGCCATGGTGGCCACAATACTTGTGGTCACCGCAGTGCGGTTGCTGTCGCTGTGGAGAGGCTGGGAGCTACCCCGTATCGCCAAGCAACATGTGGACGTCTAGGCACCTCAGCCCCAGCTTTTTATGCACCACACAGAGGTCAGTCTCCTTGGGGAGCCCCTCCGTGGTTATCCTGTAACCTCTTAGATACGCCTCGTATAGGGGATGGCGTGGCGCCCTGCCCGACACAGGCACAACGCACATGGTCTCCCCGTCGTAAACCGTCTCCCCCTCGTTGTTCCGCGCTATGTACAACGTAGCGTCCGCCCTCCGTAGCTCATACAGAAGACCCAGCGGCGGTTGCGGCGGCGCCCCGCCTCGCACCGACACGTGGCTCAACACCACGAGCCCCAGGTCACACGTCGTGACGCCCAGCCCCAGCTTGAGGATGCGTTGCATGGCGAGTACGTCCCCCACCTCTGCGCGGGGGAGAAGCGCAAGTATCTTCTGCAGAAGCCCCCTCCTGTCGAGGATGCCGCGTTTGGCTTGTTGTACATATGCATAAACCGCCTCCACCAGCTCCAGGGTTCCGAATCTGCTCCAGCCCCGCACCGCGTGTTCAAGCGCCTCGTCAGAGTGCGTGAGTATTATGGCCGAGGTGAGGTACTTGGGCTCCTCCAGCATCCTCAGCTCAGTGACGGGGCCGTAGTAGTCGAAGTGGTCGATCCAGCCTATCACAGGTTAGAGGCAGCACCTCTATATTAGCTACACGGCCCTAAGGTGGGGCTTCTGGCGGTAAAGATATTTATATGCAACGTAACGCGTGGTCGTGGCCCCTCGCTTCTTTGTATACCCAGGGTACAAAAGCGTAGAAGATGAGCCTAAGATCCGGCAGCTAATCTACAAGGGGCTTAAGGAGATTGAGACGGAGATAAGGAAGCGGATGCTCAACTCGGACAATGTGGAGGAGCTGGGACGCGCCTTGAAGGCTATAAACATGATCGCGGTGAGGGTTAAATCCACAGAGGGCAGACCCACCTCTAAGAAGGATCTGGAGCAGATAGACGCCGCCATATTCGACAGACTAAACACCATCTTATCCACGCTGGTTAGCAAGGACTACACGGCTCTGCTCGCCGTGGTGTCTGAACTCGAGAAACTCGTGACTCGGCGGAACTCGCTGTTTTCCTGATGGTCTGCCTGGAGCCGCTGACCCCAGACGAATTCGCCCACTGGTATAGACACCTGGGAAGGCTGAGGCTCTTCTGGGCTAAGCCCGTGGTGGAGCTCTTCCCCCTCTACAGGCTTGTGGAGGGGTGCGTGGTGAAGGTTAGGTGGTCCTCCGAGAAGCCGCGGCTTGAGGAGGCGTATCTCATAATCCTGAGACGCGCCAAGAAACTCGACTTCGCCGCCACGCTACGGGGCACGAAAATACTGATAACGCCGGAGGAGGTCGAGAAGAGTCTCTACCAGGCAAGGGGAGGTCTCTACATATACTCAGCGTCGCGTCCCTGCGCGACGGGGCTCTACCTAGAGAAACCGCCGGAGGGGCATCCGGAGCCGGGCCCCGACCACGTGCTTCTGTACTCGGGGCCGGACATGAAATACCTCCTCTACCTTAACCGGTGGAACTTCAACATTGACTACTTATGGCTGTCTGGGTCTGAGCACCTCGACAAGGCGGTGGAGAGCGCCATATGCGAGGCCAGGAGGCTAGGCGGGAGATACGTGACGATAGCCACGGGGGATGGACACCTCGGCTTGATAGACCACAGCGCATATAGGCCCGACCATCTTTACAACACCTATAAACTGGGTTTTTAGTATATAAAGGATCCCCCACCATACATATTATATATTTTGCCGAAAGGGCACTACATGTATAGTATTGCTTCAGTTAAATGCCCAATATGCGGCGTGGAGTTTAGGCCAACGTTTAGGTCCAGCAACGGAGAAGAGGCGGAGGTCACGTGCCCCAACGGCCATATCTTCACGGTGTTTGTGCCCAACGGCGACTCCGTGCTTGACTGCGAGATCAGAGACTGGGAGAGATTCGGCCTCCTTCCCCAGGCGACTCAACAAGCCGTGCTTGAAGTTATATACAGCGGGAAGGTGCCCAACGAGCTCCAGTCCCTCATGAGGAGGCTCAAGGAGGCTGGCATCGTGGTGTGCACATGAGGTTCGTGGAGGAGCTAAACGTACTGAGGTACTACAAGCCCTTCATAGACGCCGGCGGCGGCGTTAAGCAGGTACAAACTGCGTTGAAGTGGAGCGAGTGGTACGCCGTGAAGTGGTGGGAGGAGGTGTACAACGACCTGGGGCTTCAGTCCATAAGAGAAAGCGTCTTCGCCCGTGCCCTCTTCATCTCGCTGAGAATCAGAGGATACCTTAGGGAGGATGGCCGCATAAAGAAGAGGCCGGAGAAGCCGGAGTACCCCACCAACAGCTACGCTATAGAATTCGTGGAGCTCCACGAGTCCTTTGACAGGGTAGGCGCTGTAAACGTGGCCACAGACAAGGCCGACGAAAACACATTGTCGGTGCTGTACTCCACCATGCTGAGCCAAGGCTGGTACAGAATCCTCAGACAGACCTTCCTCCGCCTTATGGAGATAGAGCGGTACCAGACCATCTTCGAGCCGATTGTAAAGGAGGGCCAGACGGCCATGGCCGTGATGGAGATCTCAACGCCTAAGCTGTACGTCGGGTTTGACTACAGGAGAGACAACGTGGAGCTAGCCGCGGCGGCTTTACGCGTCAAGCCCGGCGAATGCAGGGGCGAGATCTGCATCTTCAACGCGCCCACTGCCTGCGATGCGGTGAAGATCGCCAGGAGGTACGTGCCCAGCGGCGTAGACGCCGTGCTTATGCTACACACGCTCTACTGGATGCTGGACCCCGTAAAGGAGCTGACGTGTATCTCGCAGATAATGGGGCAGGAGGGCAAGCTCCTGGTCGGCCAGCAGGTGGTGGAGTCCACGCCAGGACTCGTCGCCGTGGTGGCGTCCTTCGGGGCGAAACACGTATTCAGCTGGAAGGGGGTGGAGCAGATGTTGAAATCTGCAGGCTACGAGCTGTCTAAGCGCTACCTCAGATACATGCCGTACTACATAGCGGTGTGGGAACCTAGGAGGTAGACTTAGCTAGGTAGATATATACCGAGCCAAACCCCTTTTCTCTAAATGTGATCAACATGGCGTATCTACTCACCACCTCGCGAAGCTTCGAATTAGGCGGAATAGCCAACACAATCGCATGGATCTTCTCGTACTCAGCACACACCTCCCTAGGCGCCGCAAAACAGACAAGTCTCGGCAAGATGTATTTGGTGTATATTAGGAGCAAACGCCTCACGAAACCGCTGTCGGGTTTTCCAATAGACACCACCAGCTGGAAGTTGGAGACGCGGCTGAACTCGGCCACGGCCCTCTCAAGATTCATCGCGGCGTGTAGAGAGTAGCCCGCCAGCAACAGGTCGAACCACTTGTCTCTAAACGGCATGTGTTCAAACACGCCGACGACCTTATCGTCAGCCACGTCGTTAACATACAGCATCTCCGGCGTGGCGTCCAGCGCCACGACGTACCTAACCCCCCTCAGATGCCTAGCCATGTTGCCAGGCCCGGCGCCGGCGTCCAGCACTTTAAGCGTCGCCATCCCGTTTAGGCTGTAGAAAAGAGCCACCGCCTCCCTCCGCCACCTATCCACGTTCCCCAACGTGGCCAACATGTTAGCCCTCTCATAAACCCTAGTTATCCTCCTGTAGGCCTCCCTCACCACGTGCCACTCCTCGCCGAGACCCACCACCTACGCCACGTAGATGTATATAAACCAAACCGCCGCCGCGGCGCCAGCCGCCCAGAGCCACGGCCAGTCCCGGCCCATCCGCAGAAGCCAGACGTCTAAACCCGCGACGCCGTGGATAACCGCAACGACGATTGTGACAAGGGCCGTCCAGCCCAGGTGCAACCGTGAACACACGGCGTAGGAGCTGAAGAGGCCGAGAGTCGCCCTCTCCACCACCTCGGGCTTGACAAGACACAGCCCCGAGACCGCGGCTAAGAAGCCGAAAAGGATCAGCAACACCGCAGTGACGTCAAGGACAAAAATGCTTAAACCCGCCCTCGCAGACATATACATGCTGAGACGCAGTTTTTTAAAATTCCTGGCCGCCACCCCGCTGGGGAGGCTGGCGGCGGGCCTGGCGGCAACTCTTGCCTCGGCCGCGGCAATATATTTAGACCTCACACAGATAGACGTGAAGAAGACAGCTCAGAAAAGGGCGGCTGCCGCGGAAATCCACCTGCCCTACCCGAGGCTACGCGGCCCCGTATCGGTGGAGGAGGCCCTGGCAAACCGGAGGTCTGTGAGGGAATACCGCGAGGAGCCCGTCACAATTGAGGAGCTCGCCCAGTTGCTGTGGGCGGCGTACGGCATATCCGAAACGACATACGGACTAAGGACAGCCCCAAGCGCAGGCGCCCAGTACCCGCTGGAGCTGTATGCAGTCGTGGGAGACCTCGGCGTGAAGACCAGCGAGGGGTATCTGCCGGCCGGCATCTACCACTACGACGTCTATGCCCACATCCTGCGGATGCGTAAGGCCGGCGACTACAGAGAGGCGCTGTACCGCGCCGCGCTGGAGCAGATATGGGTGTTAAAAGCCCCCGTCTCGCTGGTGTTCACAGCCGTCTACAGCAGAACCACGAGGGTATACGGCGAAAGGGGGCGGCTCAGATACGTGCCCATGGACCTCGGCCACGCCGGCCAAAACGTGTATTTACAAGCAACTGCCCTCGGGCTGGGCACGGTAGCGGTCGGCGCCTTCTACGACGATGAGATAAGCGAAATCTTGGACCTGCCGCCGGAAGAAACACCGCTCTACATAATGCCTGTGGGCAGGCCCCTAACCCATTACAGGCTGACGGAGAAGGAGCTAGCGGAGTACTATCTGCGACATAGGGCTAGCCGCTGATATTTTTCATTGCAGCCGTAAGCATCGCAAGTTGTTGGAAGCATGGCGTTTATGCCTTGGGATATCTACGAGGCGCTTGACCTGCTGAGGAGGGGCCCTTCTACGCAGACATGATTAAGGAGGCCCCCAAAGCCCACGATATGGAATGCGGCGTCGTCTTTGGAAGAGTTTTAACCCCCTAGACTTCTTCCCCACGTGTATGTACTAGTTCTATCTCTGGGAGACCCCGTCTCACGCACCTTCCTCAACCTGTTGCCCGAGACCCCTCTGGTGGAGACCCGGGGCGACGTGGAGATCAGAAAACTAAGAGATCTGCCCCTGGTAATACATAGGGGAGAGCCTACGGATTTCGACAGAGAAGACATCTTAGCCCCACTCGGCAGGTACGCCCTCTTCATCTCCCGCCACGAAATGACTAACCCCAAGCCCATTTTCACCGTCCACACGCCTGGGACCTGGCCCGACGTGTCCGTCTCGAATCCCCACCTCGTCTCCGCCGTCTTTAGAGCTCTATGCAAGTATGCATATGAGCCGTTTACCTGCGCCTTTGAAGCCACCCACCACCCCCCAAACACCTCGGCGGTGTCCGCCACATTTGTAGAAGTGGGTAGTACAGAGAGTGAGTGGGCAGACAGAAAAGCCGTTAACGTCCTCCTCCACTCTGTGGAGGAGGCGCTGGGCGGCGGCCTGCCTGAGAACCCGCCTGCTATGGTGGTGGGAGATCTGCATTACGTGACGGTTGCAGACATGGCGTTGAGGGGCGAGGTAGACCTAGGCCATGTGGTGCCTAAATACGTGGAGATAACCCTAGAGGCGGTCAAGACCGCCTACAGGAAACACACCGCGCCAGTTAAGAAGGCTGTTGTTTTTAGGAAAAACGTGAAAAACCCCACCCGAGGCGAGGTTGTGGAGTTTCTCAGGAGCCAAGGGGTGGAGGTTGTGCTGAAGGGGTGACCTGCAGGCCCGTCGTATTTGAGCCCCTGGAGTGGTTTTACGTGATGCGGCTAGCCACTAGGTTGCTTCCGGAGCTGTCCTTCCACAGAGACGAGGAGGCGGCGGGGGTTGCCGCTGGTCTAGGCGGCGTTTCGATAGACACGTTGCGAGATTTCGACTGGAGCAACCCCGTGGTGTATATGCCCCCCTTCGAGAGGTTGGCCAGCGGCTCCATGGTCGTGGCGGTGGAGGGCTACACGGCAAGGAAGCTGGAGCGGCGCAACGTGAGGGCGGACGTGGTGGTGAGCGACCTAGACTTCGAGCCAGATGGCGTGTGGCTGGGCAGGTCGGCGGTGGTGCACGTCCACGGCGACAACTACTGGCGGGTGCCGCGTGGGCCCTGGGTGTACACTGTGCAGAGCTGGCCGCGGGGTTGCACCTTCAACATATCGGGCTTCACAGACGGCGACAGGGCCATCTACCTGGCATACTACATGGGCGCTAAAGAGATTACGATATCCGGCTTCTATCCCCACGTAGTTCTGAAAAGAGACGACGTTGTGAAGAGGAAGAAGCTGGCTTTGGCGTCTCTTCTCATAAAACGGGTGGCCTTAAGAGTCTCTGTAGGTTTTATCTAGTAGGTACTCTATGGTGTAGTGTAGACTAGCGAGTCGTCTTCCGTCCATTTCTATCTTCATGTATTCATCTAGCGTAAGTTGTATAGGCGACATATCTTGTCCTGAGATCACAACACAAGGCGAGCCGCCGCAGAGAGCAAGAGTGTAGACGGTGCGGAAAGGCTCTAGCTCGATAAAAAACCATATCTGACCGCCCACCTCCTCTAACGCCTTCTTTAGACGGGAAAGCGGCAGAACTTCAAGCGGCATTACTCGCCGAATTTTTCAGTAACCCCGAGGTAACTGCCGAGCGTGGGCATTATGTCGATGCCTCTTATCCGCCCCAGCGACCCCCTCCAACATGTGACCTCAGAGAACTTAGAAACGTCGTCGACAACTACGTCGGGTCCGTAGAGCATTACCGGCACCGGCTCGCCTGTGTGTTCCTTCACGGCGACTGGCGTGGCGTGGTCCGAGGTGACCACGACGTAGTTGTCCAGGAGCTTGTCTAGATAGGGCGCCAGCGACTTATCCAGCCGCTCCACCACGGAGACCTTCCCATTGAAATCCCCGTCGTGGCTTGTGCTGTCTGTGCCCTTTACGTGCAGAAAGACGAGGTCGTATTTAGCCATGAGCTCCACCGCCAGCTTCACGGCCTCGTCAAACACGTCGTCTTTAGTCCCGCCCAGGCCAGGCGCCGTGTATACGTCCATCCCCACCGCCCGCGCCACGCCCCTGATCAACGCCACTCCGGCTATGGCGGCGGCCCGCATGTTGTACTTCTCCCTGATGGGCTCTATCTGGGGCATGTAGCCGCCTCCCCTGAGCAGGATCGCGTTTATGGGCAACCTACCCTCCATCTTCCTCGCCTTGTTAACCTCAAGCTCCTTCGCCGCTTCGGAGAAGCGCTTGGTGAGCTCGTTCACGGCCTCCGCCGTCAACGCCGCCTCTTTACTGTTTTCAAGCGGCTCGGAACGCAGAAGCTTGGCGCCGACTTTATGCGGGTCCGTGTCGCTTACCCTGTGGCTCACGGGACCGCGCAACACCAAGACGCCTCTGTGCTCCACCGTGGACTTGTAGATGACCTCAACGCCGTATTTCCGCCCAATTTCCTGCCCGATCCTGCTGAGGACCTCCTCCACTGCCTTCGCCTCCTCCGGCGCGATGTAACGCCCAGCCCGCCTGTCGATGACCGTGCCAGAATCGTCTACAGTGGCGAGGTTAGTCCTAAAAGCCACGTCTCCCGGCCTTAGCGACACGTCGGCGCCTAGCGCCTCAAACGCGCCGCGGCCGGTGTAGTACTTGTAGGGGTCGTACCCAAACAGCGCCAGATGGGCCGTGTCGGACCCCGGCCTGACCCCCGGCGAGATGGGGTCCAGAATGCCGCAACTCCCCAGCGCCGCCAAGTAATCAATCGTGGGCTTGAACGCCGCATAAAACGGCGTCTTTCCGCCCCGCGGCCTGTCGCCGCCTCCGTCGAAGAGGATCCAGAGGACGTTAGGCATGGGTCTCCCTCTCAACCCACCTCAGGTATTCGGCGTAGCCCGCCACTACGGGTAGCGCTATGATCTCAGGCACTTGGTACGGGTGTATCGTTTTCACCTCCTTCACAAGGTCGTTGACCTTGTCGCTGGTCGTCTTCACTATGAGCAACACCTCCTCCGCCTCTTCGATTTTCCCCTCCCACCAGTATGTTGACGAGGTAGGTGTCATGTTTACGCAGGAGGCGAGTCTCTTCTCCAAGAGGTGTCTCGCGATTTTTTTCCCGTTTTCGCGGTCGGGGGCTGTGATGAACACCACAGTGTACATGAGGGGTTGTAAATGGAACTATATAAAAATAATTTAAATACCGGTTGCCATAATACAGAGTGCAGAAGGAGTTAACCTACGAGGTGGGCGTTAAGCTGGTAGACAAAATTTTGCCGGAGAGCGATAGGGTGAGGAAGGTGTGGGAGTTGTTAAACAGCGATGTGGAGACGCAGGCGTATCTGAAGATGGCTAACGTCTTCGCGGTGCAGAGGCTTAGGTACAACGACCACGGCCCCGTACATTCAAGAATCGTGGCCGGCAGCGCCTTGGCCATCTTCAGGATATTAACTGAGAAGGGCTTTAAGCCCAGCGTCGTTGCCGATGGAGTGGGCGACTTGGATGATGCCATGGTGGTGACTTTGGCGGGGGCTTATCTCCACGACATAGGCAACTCAGTCCACAGAACGCATCACCCCATATACTCGGCGTTGTTGACGGAAAGGATCGCGGAGAAGATCCTCTCGAAGGTGTACGGCGCCACCGAGAAGATGTACATGCTTAAGCAGGAGGTCATGCATGCCGTGTTTTGTCACGACGAGGCGTACAACTGCCTCACCTTTGAGGCGGCTTGTGCCAAGATCGCAGACGGCACAGACATGTCAAGCGGGAGGGCGAGATACCCCTACCGCATAGGCAAGCTGGATATACACGCATTAAGCGCCCTCTCTATTGAGAAAGTGGAGCTTATGCCGAACGAGACGCGGCCGCTTGCCATAAACGTATACATGAGCAACGAGACAGGCATATTTCAAATAGACACGGTGCTTGGTCAGAAGATCGCCACGTCTGGCCTCGCCCCCTACGTCGAAGTTAGGTCGTATGTAAAGGGCAAGCTGCTTGCAGTGAGGACTTTCGAGACCACGCACGTGATTAGGAGCTGAGCTTCACGATTTTCGACACTCTCTCCAGGTCGCCTCTCACGACCTCGATGAGGAGCTTCAGCGTTCTGCATTTCTCCTCACCCTCTAGTATAGGCAGGATTTTTACATAGACTTCGTAGACCCCCTCCGCGATTTTCTCGTCCAGCCTAGACAGCGCCGTTTTTAGTTGTTGCAGATCCGCGCTTTCTAGGGGACCTCCGATTAGGACCATGCCGATGTGCTTCGCGGTGCCCCTCACGCTGAGGAGGTACGTGGAGCCGTCCACCCCCACGTGGTCTAGGTGCTCCGGGAGGAGGGAAATGTCCAGCTTCTCAAACAGCTCCCTCATGTGGGGGTGGGAGAGCTGTATCAGCTTCTCGACGCACGCGGCCAGCCTCTCGGCGGTGGGGCACCTCAAGTCGCAACCTTCGCATTTGGGATGCACCATCTTTAGGAGCTCCGCTGTGTACTTCAGCTCGTCGAATCTGATGCTTTTGCCGTATGCGGCGAGGACAGACTCCACGGCCTTCTCAAGCTCGGAGCAGTCCCCAGCCTTCTCCATTATCTCTTTCAAGACGCAGTTTCTAAGGACCAGCTCCCTGAGCCTTGTCTTAACCTCGTCGGTCTTCCCCTCGGCGAGGAGTCTCCCGACTTCTACAGCGGCACCTGTGAATTTGCCGGAGGCGGCTAGCCCCAGCGAGCTGAGGGTGGGGGTTATGGTGCGGTATAGGCTCTTCGACAGGCGGTGCTCCTCGAGAAACTCTGCGATGACCTCCCCCGTGCCTACGACGCCTTGTGTGTATTTTATATACGCCTTCTTCAGAAGGCCCAGCAACCTGTCGGGAGGTATGCGTATGTACCACGAGTTGAACCGGCAACCGCCCCGCTGGAGCTCCTCCCTCAGCCTTCTGCACAGACGCTCCAGCTCCTCAGCTGTGGCTATCTCCTCCTCGTGGTCGCCTACGCGGATAACAACCACGTCTAGCTGGCAGAGGGGGGTTAAAACCTGGCTCTCGTAGTATAAGTATCATCATTTATAGCTACCCGCGCTTCTCCATCTATGGACGTGGTGGCTGTACTGAGGAGGGGAGACCCCGAGGAGGTCAGGAGGGCCCTGGCAGAGGTGCACCGGCAGAAGACATTTTCCCTAGCCGACTCCGAATACGTCGCGGAGGAGCTGGGAAACGCAGCTAAGTACCACGCCTACCACATCGCGCTTATTTCCAGGCTTATGCCCGACATTGAGATAGATCCCGAAAGCATTACGGGGCTCGACTACCGCTTGGCCAAGGCGTTTCGTGAAGGCGTTGAGAAATGCGGCGAGGTGCCCCCCGTGGATGACAAGTTCTTCAAGTTAGTTGTGGAGGAGCTAAATCGACTTATCAAAGCGCTTTGTGGATAGCTCCGAGTAGATAACGTATAGCGAAAAGGTCAACACGGCGACTACGGCCAGAGACACGTAGAGGTGGAGCTCCCCCAGCTTGACTATCAACGCGAAAACCACGTAGGTGGCTAGGGCGAGGGTGGAGGTTAGTATGGCTATGCTGGTGTAGCGGGCCCCCTCGAACTCCCTGAGGGCTATCAGCAAGTCTTTGTATATCTCCCTGGAGTATTTCACCAGGAAGTATGAGGCGGGCGCGAGGACCGCCAACGCGTATACGCCTAGATACGCCACGGCCAACGCAACGGCGAGAGACACCACGGCAAGTTTCGTCGCGGTGATGAAGGCGTGGGTGACCACTTTGTACAGCTTCTCGTACGCCACCGTGGTCCTCAGCTCTCTTATACGTGCGGCCACGTAATCCTCTACTGCGCTTCGGCGCTTCCACGCAACCGGCGCGAAGAATATGGTGAATATCGGAGTCACCGCAAGCGCGAAGGCGAGCTCCGCGCTTTTTACAACGCCGAGCGTATATGCCACAACTGGGATGGACAGGGAGAGCTCGGAGACGTGGGCCATGGACATCGCCACGCCGGCGGAGAGCCTGGGCTGTCCTGTTGTAAACAACGCGCTTAAAAACACAGCCGCCGCTCTTATGAAAATCGCCACAAGCGCCACCAGGAGGCTGAGGGCGAGGTAGATCGGGTTCACCGCCGGCGTCGGAATAGATATGCCGACGACCAACATGTAAAGGTATATGATCAGCCCCGAGAGGGCGGCCGCCTCCTTTACATGCACGCCGTGTGTATCCGCCCTTGAGAAGAGGTAGCCTCCTATGAAGGCGCCCAGGTAGGGAGACGCCAGCTGGAAATGATGAATCACGTAGACGAAGCCGAAGGCCATGGCGAGGGCGAAGGGCAGGGCGTATTCGCGCCCAACTATATACCTGTAGACGTATGTAAAGACCCCAAGCGCGGCGCCGCTTATGGCAATTATCACCACTAGGTTTACCGGTAGCAACTCCGGCGTGGCGCCGCCCAGAAGGAGGCTGAGGGCGAAGAAGAGCACGGCGTCTTCCAGCGTCGTGAGCGAAAGCGCAATCGCCCTGGCCGCCTCGGGGAGGGTCTGGGTCAGCTTGTAGGTAAGTATGCTTGAGGAGCTCAACATCATTACTGCAACCACCAGCGCCTCAGCTATTGAGAAGCCGCCGAGTCTAAATACCGCGATAGAAAAGCCGAAGATGAGGGCGGCCTCAATCAGTGCGGCGAAAAAAGCCGCGGGGGAAAGACCGCTCGTGCCCAGCTGCCGCCCCACCTCAAACGCCACGAGGGCCAGCAGGACCTGCAGGTATATGCCGGAGAGAGAGACGCCGAGCACTTCGCCTATAATAGCCCCCGCGAGGAAGAACCCGAGAAAGGGCGGGAGGCCCAACCTGTCGAGGAGGTAGGCTAGCAACACGCCGAGGAAAACCGCTATGGAGACCTCCCCCAGCGGGTTGGTGAGGTGAGACACATCCTCGACAGAATGCCCGCATTTAAGCCTACCTGCTCGTTTCCTTCAGCCACTCTTCTATGGCGCCTGCGAATTCGGCGTAGCGGGCAAAGCCGTCTAGATGCGCCCTGCTACACGCTATTACTATAACGCCGTCGCTCTTCCGGCGTATCCTCGGCTCCTTGCCCGTAAGGGCCTTTATGAGGGCGGCGAGCCTCTCGGCGTCTGCCTCTCTGCCGCCGGGGGCGTCGGCCCTGGCATAGGCAAAGCCTTCAACTTTGTTGTCGGTTTTGTGTCTGCTGAAGGTAATCGTGTAGTCGCTCCTTACGCCGTTTACCTCTGCCGTTATTTTGAGCCTCAGCAACTTCTTACCGCGCTGACTTTCCTCAAGCTCGGTACTCCAGCCTAGTACCTTCACCATGTATTCCCTGCCGTTTACCTCGACTTTCTTCTCAAAGCGCTCCAGCGTCAGAGAGCTCCACTCCTTGCCCTTCTCCACGATCTCCTTGGCTTTCTTGCGCACCTCCGTGCCTGCATCCTCCGCCCTCAGGAGTATGAGCTCTATAAACGCCTCTGCCAGCTTCCGCTGTTCCTTATTGCCGTATACGGAAAGCCAAGCAATGTATGCCAAACCCTCCTTAAGGATCCTCACGTAGCCTATCCCGCCGTCCTCCGGCATCTTCACCGTGAAGTGTCTCCACTCCTCAAGCCCCATCTTCTTAAGCCACTGTACCTCCCGCCTTATGCTGTTGGGGTCGGTGGAGTGGTATATAACCTCAAGTGCACCATGAACCAGCCCTACGTAGTACTTCGGCCAGCCTTCCATCAGCGTGAGACCTCTCTCCAACTTCTCCAGCCAGCGTTTCGCCTTGTCAGCGTCTATCAAGCGTTTGTTACGCGCCTCCTCGACGATCTTGGCGATGGTTTTTCTGAGCTCCTCGCGTCCAGTTGCAAGCATGTTGGTGGTGGCCGCAAACTGCCACTCTATTTTGTTTTTCCTCTTCTTCACATTCACCTCTACACTGACGCCTACAAGCTCCAGAAGGCGCACCGCAAGTTCGACGTGGCTCCGATTCGTCGAGCTGAACAAGAGCTGAATCTCACTGTGGTATAGATATATGTTGTACTTAACAACAACGCTACCCGCCGATATGATCAAGTCGGCGGCGGCGCCGCCCTTAATCTCCCTCAGCCTCTCCCAGCGGATGTTAAGCGCCTCAGCCCCCAGCTTTATGGCCTCAACCAGCTTGTGGTTGATAATTCTTTCATTTCCCTTAAGCAGTGGAGCCCCGTAGAGGAAGTATAGGGCGGCCAGCTTGGCGGCATCGCCGCCGGACACGACTACTTGAAACGCGCCTCTTCCAGATTTTTCTACCTTTGCTTTAACGCCGTAGGCCGCTAAGACGATTGCCCAAAGCAAGGCGATTCCGCGCTCGCCGCTGGCTAAGCCGACCATTCTCCTTGCCGCAGACACATACCCGTCTCCATCTATTGCGCCGGAGATAACAGCGCCGAAATACCTCAGCGTTTCCTCGTTTACGCCCAACCTCTCCGCTTGAATAAGCAGAAGGGTTGGCGCTATAACCTCCCTTGCGGTTTTATCGTCACCGAGTTTGTTCTTCAAATCTTTTAACTCCCTCAACGCCTTAGCCAAGTCGAAATCAGGACCAATCTCGACGTCCTTAAGCCACCTCTCCACTGCATTTATCACTTCGTTCCAGTGGTCAGCAATCCACTGCTTCAGTCCTTCCCAGCTCTTCACGTCTATGAGATCCTTCAGCCCCGCCTTAGTTCCCAGCATATAGAGCCACCCACCTTCTACACTCCTCTTGATTATTTCGTTGAGTTTCTCTAAAGAGGTGTGAACCAAGAACTGCGGCTTTGGCCCCTCAAGAGTCGAGTTCACACGAATCACTGTAATGTTAGACCAGTTGAACAAGGCATGAGTCTCCGCCAACTGCCATAAGTGGGATGTGCCCATCTGCAATAGCCCTTCACTTATCGCCACGTCTGAGGTAACCCAGCCCAGCGCGTAGGGGAAGAGATCTTCGACGGACAGACGCCCCCCTACCTTCACCGCCGCCTCAAGCTCCTGCTTGAAGAACCCCTGCCACCTCTCTACATCGTCGAAGATCAGAGCATAGGTTATGCTCGCTCTCTCCCCCTCACCCACCTTTGAAATCCACAGCCTCATGCCCAGATCCACGAGCCCGCCGTCCTCCTCAAGCCTGTAGAGCTTAAACATGTAAGACAACACGGACTTGTCCTCTAACATCAGCGCCAGTCTGCCGCCTTTCGTGAGCTCCTCGACAAAGCGGCTGTAGTGCTCAACGCCCGGCTTTAGGAAGAGGCGGCGGAGTGTCTCCGCCACCATCTCCTCCACCGTCGCCGGCCTCACCGCCTCCGCCCTCTCGGCCTTGTTATACGCCGTTGTCGGCGCGTAGTAGAGGAGCCAGGCAGACCCGCCCACCTCAAGCCAGTGCCAAGCCGCCGTACCATACAAGCTTCTCCTGCCCAGCGCATACTCCCTATAGGCGATTAAAGCCGCAAAGGCCTTCGTACCGAAGCTGACGTCTTTGAACTCGGAGAGCTCTGGTTCCTTCGCCTCTACCAGCTTCCTCGCCACGCTTTCCTCAACGTTTAAGAGGTCTTCCAAGTGGTATCTGACTGCGTATTCGTTCAGCTTCCTCCTGAGAGTACTCAAGGCGTTTTCAAAGGCCTCTTCCTCTTCCTTGGCCAGCCACCTCAACCTCCCGAGATCCGCCACATACACAACCTGCTTAAACGGTTCCTCTCCCACATCCATCCTCTGCACCACCTTTTCATGCTTTTCCACGTCCTTTCTATGGACGTCGAAGGCCTCTTCCAGTTTTCTCAACGCAGACCTATAGACACCGAAGGCCTCCTCAAGTGCAAGCGTCGCGTAGAATAGGGCGCGTTTGTACTTCTCGTCTTTGCGGTACTTGGAATACAACTTGGCGCCTCCACCCCACATAAGCCTCTCCTCCTCAGACTTCTTCGGCATTATCAAAACCCTCAACGACTCCCAGGGCTCAGCCAGCTTCACTTTACCGGCGTTGGCCGCCTTGGCGACTTCCTTGAACTTCTCGTATGGGTCGGACTCGTTCTTAAGCATGTTGAACACCTCCTCTCTGGAGTACTCCTTGACGCCAGCGGGTATAAACGGCGTCAGAGACGCCGCATATGCCAACTTCTCCAGCTCCACCAGGCCCCACAAGTTCAACGCCACGGACAACGCGATCACCCCAGCCGCCACAGCCGCCATCAAGAAGAGATACGCCTTATGCTCATCCACCCAAGCCAACACCCTCGTGACGGCTTCAACAAACAGCTCCACGAGGCGCTGTACAGTTATCTTGACATGTTCGAATACATCCTTTGCCGCCTCATACAGCGCCTTGGCGGCCTTCTGCACGTACTGCACCGCCTCTTTGAACTGCCCCACCTCCGCCAGCGCCACAGCCGACGCGACGGAGGAGACAACGGCCTCTGAGTAGAGGCCGCTGTATACAGAATACAGCGCCGCGGCGGAAAGCCCGGCGAAGGCGGTGACCCTCAGCGCCTTTTCAACAGTCAAGACGCCCCTCAGCGCATCCCTCCTATACCGCTCCCCAGCCCTAGCCAAAACGTCGATAACCTCAAGCACAAACTGCTTGATGCGGTACTCGGCGTCTGGGATGCCGGCCTCCTCCGCCTTCCTCACCGCTTCTCTCACCGTGTGTTCAATCATCTTAAAGAGCAACTCCGCATCCCTCGTCTGATACCCCTCGAAGAAGTAAAACAGCGCGTTGTACACATGCCTAGCGGCGTCGGGCGACGCCATCAGCCTCCCGAAGGAGCCCAGCACGCGCTCAGCCACCTCAGCCAGCACGTGGGCAAACTCGGGCTCTTTTACAGCCGCCTTCTCCAGCCTTCACCTTAGCCGTCGCTAGGCTCTTCGCCTTAAACGCCGCCTCTCTGTTTTTCTCCAGATCGTGGCTGGGCGTCCGGCCTGTGGGGGTCCACTGGTAAACGACCGGGAGAGGGGAGAGGTGGTGTGCGCCCAATGCGGTTTGGTAGTGGCTGAATCAGCAGTAGACACGGGGCCGGAGTGGCGCGTCTTTGACGAGAGGGAGAAGAGACGCGTCAGAACTGCGCCACTTAAACTAGTCGTCAAGACGGACATGGCGGTAAAAGCGGAGCATGGGGGGAGGTGGCGCAGGCTGGCAAAGTTCCACAGAGACACCTTACACGGCTACGAGAGGAGGCTGGTTAAAATCGGGGCTGAACTCAAACGCATTAGGGAATGCGCTGGCCTGCCACAGCGGGTGGCTGAGGAGGCTGAGGCGCTTGTGAAGAAGTATTTCGACCTTGTGGCTGGATTCCCGCCGGAGGTGGTGGCTGTGGCTGTGCTGTGGACAGCCGCTAAGGCGGCCGGCGTGCCTAGGCCGCTGGAGGACTTTCTGAAGTGCAGTAAGGCTGAGGAGCGGAGGGTGAGGAAGGCGGCGTGGCGGCTGAAAGAAGTAATGAAGCTGAGGGAGCCGCCTGAGCCGGCTTTGGTCATTAAGATCGACCCCGTGGAGGAGCTCCTTCAAGAGTGGCCGGAGCTGGAGGCGTTTGGCACGGAGTGGGTTAGGAAGTGGCTGGATCTCAGGGAGAGGTTAATCGAAATCGCAAAGGTTATGCGCAAGTACCCGTGGATGGCTGAGGTGGTGAAGCGGAACCCGATGAGCGTCCTCCATCCCTACATGGTAAATGCATACGTGGCGAAGGACGGCTCCGAGGTGTGTCTCCAGCTCGTCTCGAGGACGTTCTGCGCGAGGGGCGGCGAGGTGAGAGAGGTCAAGCTAGAGCTTGAGAGAGCCAGGCTCGAGCCCTACGAGGGAAAGCTGAGAGAGGTATACCGCCCCAAAGGCCTCTTTACATTCACCGCGGCGGCGAAGGAATACGTAGAGATACTCTAAGCACCACCCCCAACCTTTTTTACCAAACCCCCTCACCTACCGTCTAAAACCATGTTTTCCCTTCCCCTTTCAAAATCGGCGTCTTAAACCGCGTATTGACGCCCTCTCTACGCTGGATCTCTACGGCGACGCGTGATCCAAGAGGTAGGCCCCTATCCCAGCCGCCCCACCTCAAACTGTGTAGTAAAGCCTCTTCTTGCCCTTACCCCTGTTTTCGATCTTGAGGATCTTGATCGTCCCTATTTCGCGTGTGTTTTTCACGTGGGGGCCGCCGTCGGCTTGGACGTCTACGCCAGGTATCTCCACTATCCTGAGCTGGGGAACGTCGGGGGGCATTTTCTCGGCCAGCTTCACGACGCCCGGAATCTTGAGGGCCTCCCCCCTGGGGAGCCAGTACACCTTCACCTCGACCCCCCTCTTGGCGATCTCGTTGGCCTCCGCCACGGCCTCCTCGAAGATCCTCCTCACGGCCGCCATGTCCCCCTCGACGTTGAAGTCGTCGCGGGCGTAGTCTGGGGTTATGTCGCCACCCGTGATCAAGGCATTGTATCTGTTGTAGAGCACAGCCGAAAGTATATGCGCGGCTGTGTGTAGCCGCATTTTTCTATACCTCTTATCCCAATCTAACACGCCCCGCACCGCGTCGCCAGGCTTAAATGCGGGCGTTCTGTCGAGGACGTGAACCACCTCACCTCCCTTATGCGCCGCCGTGGCGGCGTATTTCTCGCCGCCGAACGCTATAACTCCGCTGTCGGCTTGAACTCCACCCGTCCCGTCGTGAAACGCGGTTTTGTCCAGCACGACCTCGTTGCCAGAGACCTCGAGGACTGTGGCGTCGAACTCCTTCATGTAGGAGTCCTCCTGATAGAGCAACTTAGTCCTCATGGCTATGTGGTTTTTTCCGTATTTTAATTATTCCGCTACGGCGAAGTAAAAGCCGTGTTTCTCCAACTCGTCAAGTAGTTTAGACATGTCGAGGGTGCCCGGCACCTCCACCACGAAGACGAGGCGGACGTAGTTAGGCCTCTGTTCTGGGTCGTAACGTTCGTGATACACCTCTAATATGTTTACGTTGTGGGCCGCCAGTATAGAGGCCGCCTTGGCGAGCGTGCCAGGCCTGTCAGGGACCTCGCCGACGAGCTTTACCACGCGCCTCTGCCTGGCCAGCGCCTTCATAAGCACCCGCATCAAGATCGGGGCGTCGATGTTTCCGCCGGAGATCACGGCGACGGCCTTCCTCCCCCGGACATCTACTTTGCCGGACATCAACGCGGCGACAGACGCCGCCCCAGCGCCCTCGGCCACTACCCTAGTCCTTTCCAGAAGTATATAAATTGCATCTACTATCTCGTTGTCGTCTACAAGAACCACGTCGTCTACGTATTCCTGGATCATCTTAAGCGTTATGTCGCCAGGTCTCTTAACCGCGATGCCGTCTGCGATGGTGTCCACCCGTTCGATAACTACGGGCCTCCCCTCCCTAAGCGATAGATAAACCGCCGGCGCGCCGCTGGCCTGCACCCCGATCACCTTTGCTGAGGGCCTCCGCTTCTTAACTGCATACGCAACGCCGGATATCAGCCCGCCGCCGCCGATTGGCACCACGACCACGTCTACATCGCCGACGTCTTCAAGAACCTCCGCCCCCAACGTCGCCTGCCCAGATATCACGTAGTAGTCGTTGTAGGCGTGGAGGAACTTGACGCCTTCCCGCGCGAGCTCCGCCGCCTTCTTCTCAGCCTCGTAGTAGCTCTCGCCGTGGAGGATCACGGAGGCGCCGTAGTCCTGGGTCTTCTTCACCTTCAGCCAAGGCGTCGTCTCCGGCATCACCACCGTGGCCTTCACGCCGTGTAGCTGAGCCGCGTAGGCGACGCCCTGCGCGTGGTTGCCAGAAGACGCAGTGATGAACTCGCGGTATCCCTCCTGTATGTATTTATGCATGGCGAAGTAGGCCCCCCTGATCTTGAAGCTGCCGGTCTTCTGGAGGGCCTCCAGCTTAAGGAAGACCTCGCCTCCGGCGATTCTGGACAGGGATTCCGAGCGGAGAACAGGCGTTCTGTGGATCTTGCCCTCCCGTTGTTTCTCCCCGATGACCTTTAAAGCCTCCTCAAGAAGAATCATGCACCCTTTATCGCCATCGCGAGGCGGCGGATTCCTTCGTTTATCTGCTCGAAAGTCGGGTACGTGAAGTTCAACCGCATGGCGTTTCTCACGGACTGATCTACAAAGAAGCCGTGTCCTGGGATAAAGGCCACCTTGTACTGCGACACCGCCACCTTCAACAACTCCCTAGTGTCGATGTGAGGCGGCACGGTGGCCCATATAAACATGCCGCCGCTGGGCCTGGTCCAGCTGACGCCAGGCGGCATGTAGGTTTCAAGCGCCGCCAACATGGCGTCGCGCTTCCGCTTATACAGCTCCCTCACGTGTGGCATGTTCTTCAAAACGACGTTGCGCCTGAGCCCCTCCAGGAAGATGTACTGGACGAAATTCGACGTGTTTAGGTTCAGCGCCTGCTTAGCCAAGTTGAACCATCTTACAACCTCCTCATCGGCGATCACCCACCCGAGGCGGAACCCCGGCGCGAAGATCTTCGACGCAGTCGACAAGTAGATCACCCGGTCGCTTTTGTCCAGCGCCTTAATCGGGGATACTTGGATGGGCTCAAAGAGGAAGTAGGAATATGGGTCGTCCTCCACCACCAGCAAGTCGTACCTCTCAGCGACCTCCAACAAGTACTTCCTCCTGTCCTGCGTCATTGTGAGGCCGCTGGGGTTCTGCGCCGTGGGTATGGTGTAGACGAACTTTATCCTAGCGCCCTCGGCCCTCAGCCTCTTCACAGTCTCCTCCAGCGTCTCCACCACCATGCCGTGTTCGTCCATCGGCACGCCCACCAGCTTGGGCTGGTAAACTCTCCACGCCTGGAGAGCCGCCATATATGTGGGGTTCTCCGTGATGACCACGTCGCCGGGGTCTATAAAGACGCGGCCGAGAAGCTCCAGAGCCTCCTGGCTACCCACAGTCACGATTATGTTCTCCGGCCGCGTCTTGATGCCGGCGTAGGACTCGCTGAACTTAGCGATTTCCTGCCGGAGCTCCACCACGCCCTCGGTGGAGCCGTATTGAAGAGCCCGGTGCGGATACGCCTCCAAGACGTAGGAAACTATCTTGGCTATGTCCTCGACGGGGAACGTGGAGGGGTCCGGCATGCCGCCGCCGAACGATATCACGTCGGCGGTGGCCCACCTCAAAAGCTCCCTTATTTCGCTAGCCGTCATGAACTTGGTGCGGGACGAGAGGAGATCCCCTATTTTCATACCGACACCCCACAGTCCTCCCTATATAAACTTATTTATATATACACTACCTATCTAGCTGAGGTCTTTAAACAATCTTTACATACTCTCCCCAGCCCCCTCCGTACACTACATTCCTCACACACAAGCCGCCCACACACCACACAGGTGGTAATTGAGAAGTTTCTTCCACAAACCCTGCAGAGAGTTTCTGCACAAACGACGCAGTGCTCACCAGCCCAGTCGAGGCGGCACACTGACCGGCCGCACCTCGGGCACCTCCTCTCCGCCTCCTCAAACCCGCAGATCTGGCATTTCACCGTGAAAAAATTACTTTTTTAGAAGCTTCCCAAGGAGTTGCGGCACCTCGAAGGGCGTCTCGGCCACCGGTATCCCCACTGATCTAAACGCCTCAATCTTGCTCTTGGCGTCGCCGGACCCCAGCATGACTATGGCGCCTGCATGGCCCATGCGTTTGCCCGGAGGCGCCGTGCGGCCCGCTACGTAGGCCACCACAGGCTTGTTTATCACACCCTCTGCATACAGCCTCGCGAGGCGCTCCTCAGCGTCGCCGCCGACCTCCCCTATCACGACCATGCCCTCCACCTCCGGGTCCTGCGCTACCTTAAGCGCCGCCTCCATCAAGTCCAGCCCCACCACTGGGTCTCCGCCGACGCCTATTGCGACATTTATGCCGAAGCCCGCCCTTACCAGCTGATAGGATATCTCGTAGGTCAAGGTGCCAGATCTGCTGACTACGGCGATCTTGCCCGGCGTCTGGTAGATGCTGTTGGGCATGATGCCCAGCTTGACCCTCACCGGCGGCGCGACGAGGCCCGGGCAGTTAGGCCCGATGACGGTGACGCCCCTCGCCCTGGAGTAGTTCACCGCCCGCAACGTGTCGTGTACAGGGATGTGCTCAGTAATGACCACAGCCAGCTCCACGCCGGCGTCTACCGCCTCAAGAAGGGCGTCGGCGGCGAACTTAGCCGGCACAAATATCACCGACGCGTTTGCGCCGTGTCTCTTCACCGCCTCCTCCACAGTGTCGTAGACGGGCACGCCGTGTACCGTCGTGCCGCCTTTGCCCGGCGTCACGCCGGCCACCACCTTCGTCCCGTACTCAAGCATCCTCTGCAGGTGGAAGCTGCCCTCCCTGCCGGTGGCGCCCTGCACAACGACCTTTGTGTTGGGGTCGACTAGCACTGTCATGACCTCGCCAGCTCAACCGCCTTCTTAGCGGCCTCCTCTGCGCTTTCAAACAGCGGCACGCCCACCTCCGCGAGTATTGCCCTGCCCAGCTCCTCGTTTGTGCCTTTCATCCTCACCACGATCTTCTTCGCGGTTCCGCCGGCCTCGGCCAAGGCGTCTTTAATGCCTAAGGCGACCTCGTCGGCGCGGGTGATTCCGCCGAAGATGTTGACAAAGATGACCTTGACCCTCGGGTGGTTCAACAACACCTTAACGGCTTCTCTGACCACTTCCCTGCTGGCGCCGCCGCCTATGTCGAGGAAGTTCGCCGGCCTTCCGCCGAAGTGGTAAACCAAGTCCATTGTGGACATGGTGAGACCGGCGCCGTTGCCGATTATGCCTATGTCGCCGTCCAGCTCGACGTAGTGGAACCCGATCTTTTTGGCGTAGGCCTCAAACTCCGTCACGTCCCGCGGATCCTCTTCAAGGGCCTTCTCCAGATCTGGGTGTTTAAAGAGGGCGTTGTCGTCCACTATTATCCTCGCGTCGAGGGGGATCACGTCGCCTTCCTTAGACACGGCGAGGGGGTTGGACTCCACCAGCTCCGCGTCGTGATCCACCATGATTCTGTACATAGCCTGTACTATGGAGGTAGCTTGCTGCCACTGGGGGGTGCCCGGCTTGAAGCCAAGCCACGACACAATGCTTCTTATGTGGTAGTCCCTAAGCCCCACAGAGGGGTCTACATACACCCTCTTGATCTTCTCCGGGCTGGTCCTCGCGATTTCCTCAATGTCCACGCCGCCTACCGGCGATGCTAGGAAGAGGTACCGGCGGGAGGCTCTGTCGATAATCAGCGAGAGGTACATCTCCCTCTCTACCTCCACGTACTTAGTCACGTAAAGCTTCTTGACCGTAAGACCCTTGATGTTCATGCCGAACATCTTTTTCGAAAGCTCATACGCCTCCTCCGGGCTGTTGGCCACCTTTATCCCGCCGGCCTTCCCCCTGCCCGCCACCACCACCTGCGCCTTCAGAACCACGGGCGTCCCGATCTCCTTCGCCGCCTTGTGGACCTCCTCCGGCGTCAGGGCTAGCCTTCCCGGCGGAATCTTGACGCCGTATTTAGAAAAAAGCTCCTTCGCCTCATATTCATGTAGCTTCATGAAACCCTCAGTAAAGGTGTTTATAAAATGTTACTCCTTGACTCGTTGCTAAAAACTATTCGACAAATATTAGAAGATACACGCCGGGCTCCTTAGCGGCCATAACCGCATCTCTCCTGTCGTTGAACACCCCGACGACGTTCCCGTCTCTCAACAGAACCCAGCCCCTCCGCCCGCTCCTCCTCGCAACCTCAGCCCACCTCCTCAGCTCCTCCTCAATCATATGACGAGCCTCTCCTCCTCAAAACACCGGTTGTGTCTCAGCACATTGCTGTCCACCACCACCCCGCCGTAGAGCTCCGCCTTCTCGCGGCCCAGGGCTAGGTATGCGGCGACCCTGCCTATGGCATCTGCCTTCATTATGCCCGAGCCCGACGTCCCCGCGGCCACGTAAAGCCCCTCCACCAGCCTATCCACCACCGGCTGGTAGTCCACAACGTTTTCGTCGTAGTGACCAGCCCACGCGTTCTGCGGCATGCGTCCCTCGAAGGCCGGCACGTACTTCGTCAAGACAGGGTAGATGCCGAAGCGCCACAGCGCCTCCTCCGGCTCCGGCGGCTCCTCCAGGCGGAACGGCCTCCGGTCCGAGACGCCGATCCAGTAGGTCCCCTCGCCGGGCTCAGGCCTGAGGTAGACGCCTCTTGGCAGTATGATCATCGGCGAGTACTCCCTGTCTGCCAAGCCGGATCTCAGCAACGCCTCCAACTCGCCTGTCGCCCTCACCACAAAGACCTGTCTCTTCCTCGGCTTAAGCGGGAGGCCGAAGCCCAAGGCGTCCATAAGCCTCTCGGTCCACGCGCCGGTTGCGAATATTATGTTCTTAGCCTCTACAACGCCTGCCGACGTCTCGATGCCTACGGCCTTCACATCTTGCCACGGAAACGGCTCGCCAGGTATGCCGAGGGGCTTCTTGGGGGAAAAGACGACGGACTCCACCTTGGTCCCGAACAGGGCCTCGCCGCCTTCTCTGGTATAAACCTCGTAGTAGTATTTCACCAGCTTTTCAGGATCCATAATGCCGGCGTCCCGCACCAGAAGCCCAAAAGCCACGTCTGAAAGCCCCATCTCTCTCGCCTCTTCGTCGTCAGACACCCTAAGCTTAATCGGCATCTCCAGCCTCTCGTATGCGTCGACGGAAACGCCCATGGCCCTCAGCTCCTGCGCCGCGTTTCGCATCAGGGCGGCGTTTTCCTCAGGCACGAGGAAGAGATACCCCACATACCTCATGCCGAGATCCACCCCGCCCCTCTGCACCTCGCGGTAGAAATCCACGCTGGTCTTTGCCAGCACTCTGTTTATCCAGGAGGTGAAGATCGTGCGGAAGGCCGCGGCGGACTTCGCCGTATCCCCCATCCCCACGCCTGGGTGCTGATCCACCACCAAAACCCTTGAATGGGGCAGAAGCCTCTTTAGATGGTATGCCGTCGCCATCCCCACCACCCCAGCGCCTACAACTACGTAGTCATACATCGGGGGATATGTAAATATACCTATATATCAGTTGAGTCTAGTGATGAGGTATACCGCGCCGATGAGCCGTGACTAGAGAATCCACATCTGATGCGCTATTGCGTACAGACTGCCTTCACCACGATGGCGCTGGGGTGTATGCCCCGCCTCCTCAAAGCCCCGACGATTTCTTCGTCTTCTATGTCGATCACCTTGTTTGTATTGACGCAGACCACGTTGATGTGGGGGGTCACGCTGTCGTAGTAGGTCCTGCCGTCGTGCTCAAAAGAAACCACAAATCCGTTCTCCTCCATCAATTTCAATATGGAATACACTGTGCTGGCGCTTATGGAGGGCATCTTCTGCTTCACCTCTGTAAGAATGTCGTTGAAGGTTGGGTGCTCCTTCTTCGCAAGCTTCTCCATGACAAGGTTTATAACCTCCACTCTCTGGGGGGTCAGACGGTACCCCTTATCCCTCAGTATCTGAGCCAGCTGGGACGTTTTCATCTAAATAATACTTTGTGGTAATATAAAAATCTATTTCCTCTCTGAAAACTATAAAAGGCCGGGATTCGGGGTGGTCATGTCGATTAAGTTCGACGTTGTGGAGGTGCCTATACCTCATGGCACCAACGTAATCGTGGGGCACGCCCACTTCATCAAGACTGTGGAGGACCTATACGAGGCCCTCGTCACCTCGGTGCCTGGGGTTAAGTTCGGGATCGCGTTCTGCGAAGCCTCGGGCAAGCGGCTCATCCGGCACGAGGGCAACGACGAGGAGCTTAGAAACCTCGCCGTTGAGGTGTGCAGGAGGATTGCGGCGGGCCACGTCTTCGTGATCTACCTCCGCAACGCCTGGCCTATAAACGTGCTCAATGCCATTAAGAACGTTCAGGAGGTGGTGAGGATATACGCCGCCACGGCCAACCCGCTCAAGGTGATAGTGGCCGAGGTGGAGCCCGAGAGGCGGGGCGTGATAGGCGTTGCCGACGGACACTCGCCGCTGGGCGTGGAGGCCGAGGCAGACAGGGAGGAGCGGAAGAGGTTCCTCAGAGAGGTCACAAGGTACAAACTTTGAAGGCGGTAAACCTCGCAACACTCCTCTTTTTCGTCGCCAACGGGGTAGCCATAGTGGCGATTCCGCCCTACCTCCGCGACCTCGGCGTCAAGAGCGAGGCGGCGATAGGCGCCGTAGTCTCCACGGCGTTTTTCGTCTCGGTAGCGACGCGGCCTTTGAGCGGGTTCTTAGGAGACCGCGTGGGTCACGTAAGGGTGATGAGGCTCGGCGTGACCTTCGCCGTCTTAGCCCAGCTTCTGTATCTGATGGGAGGCCCCGCCTGGGTCCAGGCTGGGAGGGTTCTACACGGCCTCGCCATCGCCACGTTCCTCCCCATGTCTATAGCGACCTCCGTCGCCGAGGGCGCCAGGGCCATGGCGGCGCGCTCCCTAGCCGTGGGCATAGGTAACGTCTTGGGGCCGCTGGTGGGCTCCGCCGTCTACGACATGGGCGGGGGCCGGCTCTCCTTCTCAACTGCGCTGGTGATTCACGCCGCTAACTGGCTGTTTGTAAGGGGCTTGTCGGCCCGCACCGCCGAGAGGAGAGGCGGAGGCGTCGCCGTGGAGAGGCGGGTGGTGTTGTTCATGGCCCTCTTGACTGTGTACGCTACGGTGTATATGAGCATCTCCACCTTCACGCCAGTCCGTCTAAAAGACCACGGACTCCCCCTGACGTACTGGGGGCTCTTCTCCTCCGTGGCTGCTCTGACGAGTCTCCTCCCCCGCGCGGTGCTTATGAAGACTGGGCTGGTGAACCCCGCTACGGCGGCGGCCTCAACCGCGGCCGCCATGGCGGGTCTGCTCGTCGCCACATACGCCGAGGACCTCGTGATGTTTGCTGTTGCTGGCGCGGTGTATGGCCTGGGCCAAGGCGGGATAGTGGTAACGCACCAGATACTGGCGCTTGCCGGCACCAGAAACGCCGGGCTCGCAAGCTCCATATACACGATGGGGTGGGACCTGGGCTCTATCTTAGGGCCCACTATATCAGGCGGCCTCGTGGAGAAGGCGGGCTTCTCTGTGCTACACTACGTGCCGGCGGCGCTCCTCGCAAACGTCGCAGTTCTGCTTTTATACGGATCACGGAGGTAGACCGTGGGTTTTCTTGAGGCCGTCTTGGGGGACCCAGGCAGAGAGGTGGTCTACGTTAAGACCGACGAGGCGGAGGTTGTTGAGCCTTGTTGCGACGTGTCCCAAGTCTTCAGGGCTGAGGTGGCTGAGGCGTTTAGGGCGCTGGGCATTAAGACGTTGTTTCGGCATCAGTACGACGCCGTCCAGTCGATAAGAGCTGGGAGAGACACAGTCATAGTGGCGGGCACGGGGATGGGCAAGACAGAGGCCTTCCTGGCGCCTATTCTGGAGGACTCCGTTGAGTCGCTCGGCGGCCCCGTGGCGCTGGTGCTCTACCCCACCAAGGCCCTGGCCAGGGACCAGCTGGGGAGGTTTAGGAGGCTCGCCGATAAGCTGGGGGTCCGGGTCATGGTGTACGACGGCGACACCCCCCAGAGGGAGAGGAGGATCCTCTACGAGATGCCGCCCCACGTGATAATCAGCAACGCAGATATGACAAATCAGGCGCTTATGCACGTGGCTAAGTTCAGGGAGCTAGTGCGGCGGGTGAGATACCTTGTCCTCGACGACTTCCACGTATACAGCGGGGTCTTCGGGTCCCACATGTACTACCTCCTGAGACGCCTCAGGAGGTTCCGTAGGCCTCTCTATGTCGCCACTAGCGCCACTGTGGGGAACCCCGCCGAGTTCGCCCAAGCCCTCTTCCACAGCGAGAGGGTGAACGTGGTGTGGGGCCCCCTGGGCAGGAGGGGCAAGCTGATACAGGCCCTGGTGAGGCCCAGGTTCAGGTCTAAGTGGGCCGAGGCGGCGCGTCTCTCGGCGCTCTGCATAGAGCAGGGCCTCAAATGCTTGGTGTTTACAGACAGCCACAAATACAGCGAGATAATATACAGGGCGCTGAAGATGGCGGGCCGCGGCGAGAGAGTCGCCGTTCACAGAGCCGGGATAGATCCGGAGGAGAGGAGGGCTGTGGAAGACGCGTTTAAGAGGGGCGAGATAGACGTGGTGATCTCAACGCCGACCCTGGAGCTGGGCGTAGACATAGGCGATGTAGACGCCGCGGTGCTTGCGTCTATACCGCCCTCCTACAACAGGTACCTGCAACGGGTGGGCAGGGTGGGGCGGCGGGGCCAGACAGGCTACGTGATCCAAATCCTCGGCAACGACCCCATCTCTCAGTACTACCGGAACTACCCCCACGAGTTCTTCTCCCGGTCGCCTGAGCCGCTGGGATTTGAGCGGGAGAACGAAGACGTCGCGTCGCTCCACATGCTGGCGGCCGCCGCCGACATGCCGCTTAGGGCGGATGAGCTGAACCCCTTTGAGCGAGTCGTCGCCGAGAGGCTCCTAGCCGGCGGCCGGCTGAGGAGGGTGGGGAGGTTCCTCAGGCTGACTCCAGAGGGGCGGGAGTTGCTGGCGTCGCTGAGCCTCAGGGGGTCGCCCCACGTGGTTAAGATAAAGACGACAGTGGGGAGAGTCATCGGCGAGAGGGAGCTACCCCTCGCCTTGTACGAGTTGCATCCAGAGGCGATATACATGCACGGAGGGAGAACCTACGTCTCGAAGGAACTTGATCTGACAAAGCGCGTTGCAGTCGTCGAGCTGACAGACGCCGAGGACTTAATGACGCAGGCGCTGGAAGATATGGAGCCGCAGGTGGTGGATGTATACGACGAGGGGGCCGTGGAGGGGGTGCCTTACCAGTTCGGCCGGCTGAAGATAAAAATCACGGTCTACGGCTACGCCCTCAAGCGCTTCACCACGGAGGAGTCCCTCGGGGAATACACGATAGAGCCCGTATCCTACGAGTTCGAGACCAAGGGCGCTGTGTTTTACATGCCCCACGTCCGCTTCAGCACAAGCGAGGCGGTGGACTGGGAGGCCCGGGCCAAGGGCTACCACGCCACGGAGCACGTCCTCATATCGGCCGCGGAGATAGTCCTGGGCGCCTCCAAGACGGACCTAGGCGGCATAAGCTACCCCGACGGCGTTATAGTCATCTACGACTCCCACGTCGGGGGCAACGGCACCACGAGGCTACTCATCAACAACTTCCGCCGGGTGGCTGAGGTCGCGCTGAAGATCGTGAAGGGGTGCGACTGCGTGGATGGGTGCCCCAAATGTGTCTACTCGCCCTACTGCGGCAACAACAACAAGATGCTCTCCAGGCGCAACGCTGTAAGGATTCTACAGACAGTGCTAAATAAAGAAGGCGCCCCCCTCCTCAGGGAGATCCCAAGAAGAGAAAAAGGAATTGTCTAACCCCGCGCGCGGAGGGCCCTCTCCCCGCTTATGGGGGTAAGGCGGGGGCTATGACACAGATAAACGACCTGGCGGCGCCGCTTCTTGCCCCTCGGTGGGGGCGCGGCTTCGGCTGGCGTCAGCCCAGCCAGACCAGGCCTTCGTCGTCGATTTGTTCTGCTCCGCGTCCGGGCTTGACGTCGGCGACCTTGTGCATGTGTTTGAGGTCGCGGGCGGCGGGCATCGCCGCCTCTGGGATGTAGAGCACCGCGTTTAGCTTGTCGGCGAGGCTCATGCCTTTTCTGTTTTTGTACCGCCACACCGCGCTGTCTATCTTCTTCACCAGCTCCAAGAGGCCCTCGTCGCCTTCCTTCCACTGTTCCGGCGGGTCCTCTATGGCCTCGTCGTGGATGGATCTGCCGAAGGCCTCACGCCATATCTTATCGGTGAGGAAGGGCATGATGGGCGCGAGGAGCTTCAGGCTGTACTTGAGCACCGTGTAGAGGGTCCATATGGCCGCCTCCTGCTCCTCCTTGGTGAAGACGCCTTCTCTGTTGTAGGCGCGGGACTTGACCAACTCGATGTAGTGGTCCGCGAAGTCGTGCCAGATGAAGTTGTAAAGGGCTTGGGCCGGCTCGTAGACGTCGAAGCGGCTGTATGCCTCTATGATCCTCCTCGCCACGTTGTAAAGCCTGGCGAGCATCGCCTTGTCCACCGGCGTGAGTCGGGGCGCCGTCTGGGGCTCAGGGAAGGATAGGACGAAACGCGACACGTTCCACACCTTTGTGGCGAACTCCTTCCCCTCCCTTATCATGTTTTCATTGTAGCGGTAGTCTGTGCCCAGCCGCCCCGCGGCCGCCGCCCAGAAGCGGACTGGGTCCGCGCCGTATTTCTCCACAGGCGCCAAAAGGTCGATGACGTTGCCCTTGCTCTTGTGCATGGCCTCCCCCTTCTCGTCAAGGCCCATGCCGTTGATCCTCACGTGGCGAAACGGCACATCGCCGAAGAGGAGGAAGGCCCTGAGGACTGAGTAGTAGAGCCAGGTCCGGATGATGTCGTAGCCCTGGGGCCTCATTATGGAATGCGGGTAGACCTTCGGGAAGACGTTGAACTCCTTCGTGGCGCCCGAGGCGTACATCCAGGAGATGGAGGAGTCGAACCAGGTATCTAATACTCTGGGGTCTCCCTCCAGCCTGCCGTCTTTGCATGCCTCCTTCACCTCGGCCGGAGGCTCGCCGCGCCAGGGCTGGTAGTACCCGCCTCCGTTGGGCACTATGGGGATCCGCTCGCCGTTTGGCTTCACGCACCACCAGATAGGCGCCTCCGTGGCGTAGTAGCGGCGCCGCGACACGGGCCAGTCCAGCTCCAGCGACTTGATCCAGTCGATGAGGACCTGCCGGTATTCGGGCGGGTAGAACTCCATCTTGTGCGCCAGCTCTATCAGCTTTTCCTTGAACTCCACCTGCTTTACGAAGAGCTCCCTGGTGACGATGATCTCAAGCGGCGTCTTGCAGCGCCAACACACCGGCACGTTGTGCACCAGCCGCTCCTGTTTGACCAGCAGGCCAGCGGCTTTCAGGTCCTCTATTATCTTGGCGCGGGCCTCCCTGATGGTGAGCCCGGCGTATCTGCCCGTCTTTATCCTGCCGCCCTCGTCGACTATGATCTTAATCGGCAGTTTGAGATCGTTTACGATCATTAGGTCTCTGGTGTCGCCGAATGTGGAGATCATCACTAAGCCCGTGCCGAACTCGGGGTTAGCCGCCCTGTGCGGCAAGATGGGGACCACCTGGCCCTCGGGCGGCACCACGGCGTGGAGGCCGCTGAGTCTCTGGTAGCGGGCGTCGTCGGGGTTGTATATGACGGCGACTGTGGCGGGGAGGAGCTCGGGCCTTGTGGTGGCTATGATTATGTCCTCCCCCGTCTCCTGGACCTTGAACTTTATGTGGTTTAGGTAGGTCTCCTCCTCCCTGTACTCAATCTCGGGCTCCGCCAGCGCGGTGCGGCAACGGGGGCACCACGGCGTAGGCCTCTCCGCCTCGTATATGAGCCCCCTGCGCCACAGCTCCACGAAGGTGCGCTGCGTCATTTTCCTGTACTCGGGGCTGTCTGTGCCGTGGGGCCAGTAGTCGAAAGAGAGGCCCCACCGCCTAAGCGACGCCACGAACTCCCCCTCGTAGCTGTCCAGCTGCTCCTTGCAGAGCCTTAGGAACTCCTCCCTCGGCACCTCGTGCGCCACTATGTTGTGCTTCTTCTCAATCTGGACCTCTATGGGGAGGCCGTTTCTGTCTAGGTAGAAGGGGAACACCACGTCGTAGCCCCTCATCCTGAGGAACCTGGCTATCATGTCGAAGTGGGCGTAGGACGCCGTCTGGCCTATGTGCGGCCTGTTGCTGGACAGGTAGGGAGGCGGCGTGTCGATGACGAAGACGGGTTTGCCTCCGCTTATCTTAGTCTTGAATCTGCCCTCCCTCTCCCACGTCTGGATGAGCTCCTCCTCCCACCTTATGTCCCACCTGGTGGGTAGCCTATGTGCCACGGAGCTGAACTCAGGGGTGTTTTTAAATAGTTGTAGCCTTCGGGAGAAAGATTTTAATATACTGTGGGTTCCCCCACAATGCTTAACAGGGAGGTTTTCCTCATAGCCAACGGCACCGGGGTTAGGCTGGGCGAGTTCCTGGTGGAACTGAACTTCGACCAGCCGGGTATCCTTGCCACGCTTTCAAACGTCTTTGCGGAACACGACGTAAACATAATCAATATAGCAATAGACGCCGCCCGCCAGCATCTACACTTCATTACGGACCTCACCCTCCAGACTGAAGAACAGATGCAGGAGATCTTGAAACAACTCCAGATGTTTGCCTTCGTCAAGAAGGTAAAACATAGAATATCGGCGGCGTCTATCTTCGTCCCACGTCTTATCACCCACGTCATAAACGGCAAACCAGCCTTAGCCCTCGAGAAAGACCTTGTAGTCCACCTCCAAGACCCTGCTAAACTCGCCGAGGAGATGGCCAAGAGAGACATAAAAACTCTAAAAGAGGTCGCGACGACTCTTGACGTAGTGACGCTAGAGGAGGCGCTTTACATAATCCAACTCAGAGGCTTGGCTACCCTCGAAACCACATTAAAAGAGGGACGACTTGAGGCACGCCTATGTAGCCTCGTCCAGCCGCTGATACGGACCTACCTAGACGCCTTCTTCAAAGAACTCGGCGTCCGGGCAAAGACTGTAGACGAAGGCGCCTGCCTCCGCGTCGAGACTTAACCATCTCTAAACACGATACGCGGAGGGGGGCCGCACCTGATCCCGATCCTGAGCGTCAAGCGCATCAGCGGGTCGCTACACAGGGGGTGTTCGTCCCCGAAGGGGAGGCCCAAGGTGATGTTGAGGACAGGTCTCTCCAACATGTCGGCAGTGGAGGGGGGCGGGTTTCCGCTGGGCTTCTCCACGGTGTTGGCTCCCGCAAGCCAGCCTAGAAGCGCCAGGAGCCACGCCGCGGTTAGGAGGGGCGCAACCCGCATGTAGAGCAACAGGTCTATATATTTATCTCTGCACGGATTTTCTGCAGGTAGGCGTCTAGGAGGCCTGCCTTTTCGAAGAATTCGCAGACGCGGCACATGTCCCGCGCGGAGGGGGCGCCGCAGTGTTTACACCTCTTCGGCTGGGCCTCCGGCGTGGTTTCTCTCAAAATACGCGTAAGCTTCCCGCCGAAGGAGGACAGGTTGTACTTCACGGAGGGCATCTCCCGCTCCAGCTCGGCGAGCATGAACTTTAGGTTGTAGCGGGGGTTCGTGGTTACGTATGGGCACTCCAGCTCCATGAGGGGCAGGCCGTGGTAGTGGGCATACAGCGCAATTTCCTCCTCCCTTATGTACTTCAGCGGCTTGATGCGGGGTATTAAGTCCTTCTCATCGGCGTCTTCGTACGTGCCGTACCAGCGGAACCGCGAGAGGTTGCCCATAAGGACGTTTAGGAGGACCGTCTGGGCTTCGTCGTCTAGGTTGTGCGCCGTGGCGATCTTCGTCCAGCCCCTCCGCCTGCCGATGAGGTTCATGGCGCGGCGCCTCAACACGCCGTCTATGGTGCACATGTGAACCTCGTAGCCGGCCTTGGCGAGCCTCTCGGAGAGCTCCATCGCCGTAACGCCGAAGATGTCTCTGAAGTGGTACACTTTGTACTCTATGCCGAATTTGGCGGCCAGCTCCTTTACGTAGTCCCTCCGCGCCATGCGGTAGAAGCAGCTGTAGGGGTGGCCCTCGTTTATCGTGAAGGCCTCCATCTTCACGTCTCTCAGCAGACCCCTCTCCCTGAATTTGCCCAGCATGTGGAGGAGGACGAGGCTGTCTTTGCCGCCGGACACCGCGATGGCCACGTAGTCGCCGGGCTCTATGAGCCTCTCGTCGCGTATAGTCTTGAGTACCTTCCTCTCCAGCGAGTTGAAGAGGCAACGAAGGCAGAGCCTCTCGCCGCTTACCGCGCGGAGGTACTGCGCAGGCCTCCTGCCGCAGTGATGGCAGAGGCTACTTGTCGAGGTCGATGTGAGGGATGGCTCCATGCTTCCGCTCCGCCTTCTCTATCTCCAGCGTGAAGGTCTCCAGCGAGGTCCTGAAGATGTAGAACACGAGGCCGCAGTTTTTGCAACGGGCTATCATGATGGTGTTCTCAGGCCCCTTGTGGCGGTAGGTGTAAGGCGCGGGCAGGGCCTCCCACTCCGGCATCCCGCAACGCGGACATGTGATCACGGAGAGACTCGGACCTATATTTTAGTCTTTTGCGAGGTTGGCCTTAACCCAGCTCCAAGCGTCGCAGAGCGTGGAAAAGCTCAGGTGGCCGCCCTCCCTCCCCACCATGATGGTGAGTAGCCCGGCGCCCATGGCGCCTAAGTCCTCATCGCCGTCTCCTATATACACGGCCTCGTGGGGCCTCGCCCCTATTCTCCTCAGGGCGTGGGTAAACACCGGCTTGAGGGGTTTCCGCCTCAGCAAAACGTCGGAGGTTATAAGCGCGTCGACGGCAACGCCGCTGGCCTCTAGGAAGAGCTCTGGGAAGCATCTACAGGGAGTGTTTGAGACAACAGCCACCTTGCCGGCCTCCTTAGCCCATCTGAGGAACTCCACGGCGCAGGGCATAGGCGTCAGCCGGCTTTTTACCTCCTCTATGAACTCCCTGGCGAGGAGGACGGGATCGCGGCCGGTCTTTGAGGCTATGACCCTGGCGATGGCCCGTAGCGGTACTTCGTAGCCGGCGTTGTTCACCCCCTCCACGACCCAAGCCACGGCATCCACCACGCCGGGGTCTCCACGTCTGTGCAACACGTCGCGCCACGTGCCCCAGAAGTCCACCTGCCGCACCAGGAGGCCCCAGAAACTCACCAAGAAATTCATAACCCAACACACGCCGCCTCAAGACGCAACGTGCCGGAACCGAAGCGCATCACATGCTTATAGCCGCGACTAATTAAACTTTATCCTCAACGGCCGCGATTATCTTGCGCATGGCGATGTGGGACTCCACGATGAGAACAAGCCCAACACGGCGACATACGCGACCAGGGCAGGCGGTCAACGCCTCTGGGCGTATATTTGGGCCGCGGCGGCGAGGCCTGTTTTCTGTAGTAGTGGCTACGTTGTGGCCGGCGCGGCTTATATCCACTAGGCGGCGGGGGACGCCTCCAGAGGCCTAGTTAAGTGTCTCTAGGCGTTGCGTCGGGAGGTCCGTCAGGGGGCGTAGGCCTGTATCTCACTGCGACATCACATATGACCGCGACGCGTCTCTTTTCTACCAAACGCATGAGGTGCCGCGTCGCCACCGGCGGGGGGATCCCCTCCTTCAGTGCCTCGGCGATTATTGTCTCGAGGTCGGCCTCGCCTAGCCTTCTGAGTATTGCGTAGACGCGCTCCACGGCTTTGCTTAACTCGGTAATTAAATTGTGCGGCGGATCGGCACGCTGTATCCTGTGAACCAGAGCCAGTTGTACCTGCCGGCGAGGGTTATGAGGGCGGGGACTACGAGGGGGCGTATTATAAATGCGTCGAGTAGGGCTGCTAGGGCAATGGTAAAGCCTATTTGTCTGAGCAACAAGGTCTGAGACAACATGAGGGTGGAGAAGGCGGCGGCAAGCACTATGGCCGCTCCTGTGATAACCGGGCCTGTTGTCACAATGGCTGTTTTTATGGCCTCTTTTTCGTCCAGCCCCTTCTCTATTTCTTCTCTTATTCGGGTGATTATGAAGATGTCGTAGTCTGTGCCTATGGCCATTAAGAAGGCGAAGAGCGACACCGGGACCAGCCAGTAGGTGGGCTGGCCCAGAGCTTCTTGGAAAAGCGCCACCTCGGCGGCTAGGCTCCAGACTATCGACATGAGGACTGTGGCCACTAGGCGGAGGGGTATGAGGAAGCTTTTGAGCAGAAAGGCGAGTATGAGGACTACGGTGGCTATGACCACGTAGATTTGGAGGCTCCAGAACTTGACATATATTTCGTTAAATATCACATTTTTCCAAGAGGCGGCTCCGCCGATTAGATAGGGGCCGTAGTAGGCGCGGAGCTGGTCTAGCCGTCTGTATACGTCAAGTAGCTTGTCAGATGTGTCTTCCAGCGATAGTTTGACGGCGACTATGTACCAGTCGCCGCGTTTCTCTAGGGTGTAGTTGACGTAGTTTGGCAGTTTTTCCACCTCGTGCAACAGTTCGGGGGGCGGCGGGTTCTTCATGGCTATGTATGTGGTGGAGAGCGCCGTCACGTTTTTGAAGTAGGTCGTCGCGACTTCCAGCGCCTTTTTGTACTGAGTCTCGGGCATGGCTACGACGGGGTTTGCGGTGATTCTAAGCGTGGAGATTAGGAAGAGGAAGGAGAGAAGCGTGACCAGCGTAGCGGCTACGGCGACTAGGAGGGGCCTTTTGAGAGCTGTGTCGACTGCCTTTTCTAGCAACCTAGAGCGGCCTCTGTGGGCTGCGATGGTTTTCTTGGGCCAGAACACCCTGTCGCCGAGTAGGTAGAGGAGGGCAGGTAATATTAAGAAGACCGTCAAGACGATGAAGAGAGTGGTTATGAGGTAGCCTACGCCGATTGACTGCATAAAGGGTAGGCGGGATATGGCGAAGGAGCCCAGCGAGGTGGCGACTACCGCTGCGCTGGCCGCTATGGATCTGTTGGCGTAGCGGCTCACCACCTTGACGGCCTCTGTCTTGTCTCTGCCGAGGGCCCGCTCCTCGGCGTAGCGGCTTACCATGAGCAACATGTAGTCGACGCCTATGGCGAATATCACCGGCGCCGCCATATACACAGTCAGGTAGTAGGTCTTCTGGATTTCGTGGATTTGGTAGAAGAAGCCCATGACCCCGAGGTAGGTGAGGCCCACGGCGGAGATTATGAGGACCGGCGCCGCGAGGGTCCCCATGACGTAGAGCAACACTGTGAAGAGGGCGGCGGCTGTGGACCTGTCGATTTTAGACACGTCTTCTGTCACGACTTGTGTGAAGCTTTTTAGGAGGAAGGACGTGGAGACGGGCACGCCGAGTTGCGGCGGCACGTCGGGCATCTCCTCACTGCTTTTGACCACGGCGAGGGCGTATTTGTCCTGGTACACCAGGTCGGCGGCGCCCGCTATTGAATATATAGTAGGCGGGGGGTACCTCGTCGTTAAGTTCCTCACAAGATCAGACTTAAACATCTCTACGGCCTTCTCCACGTCTCCGCCGCAGACTAGGTAGGGCAGGTAGGGCCTGACAAGCGGCGGGGTCTGGTTTATCAGCTGCACATAGACGTACTGCCTCACGCCGACTGCGGCCACGGCGCGGGCTAGGTCTATCAACGTTTTGTTGAGCCTCGTGGCGAGCATGGCCTCCGTCACGTTTTCCACGGCGGGCTGGCTGGCCCAAGTCCTCCAGGTCACGTTGACCAGATACCGAGACACGTTGCCGTATGTCTCATCCGCGGCGAGCCTCACCGCTACATCTACGTCGTGCACAGCGATGTATCTGTCGTATAGCTCCAGAAACCTCTGCGTGCGGTTGTCCACCGACCTGCCCAGCGCAACGACGCCGTATGTGCCCAGCAGAAGCCCCCACGCCTTTTCCCGGGCCTCTTCGTAGCCCCCCACCAACTGGTCGAGGTCTTCGCATATCCTCTTGGTGGAGTTAGAAATCTCCAAGGCCGCCTCTCTGAACCGCGAAGTGGCGTTTTCCACCGCCTCCTCCATCTTCTGGTTGTAGATCCTCAACGCCTCGTCTAGGATAGTCCACGCGGTGGTGGCGTTGGGGAAGAGGCGGGATAGGTTCCTGGCCTTCTCCTCGACTCGGGGCCCGAATATGACAACCGGCAGAGGTTTAAAGCCGCCGTCACCTGCGCCGCTTTGCGTCCCGTTTTTCAAGATTGCCTCTACCACCTTCGGCTCGATGTCTTGCGGCATGAGTTTAGACTCGTCGTAAATGAGGACGTCGAATACCTTCGGCGACAGCAAGGCGAGGTATACGTAGACCGCCGCTAGGATGGCGGCGACGGCCACGAGCTTCCTCACAGCCGAAGATGCGCCTCGCTTCTATAAAAAGATATGTACAAAATGATTTATACGGGGAGCTGGGGGGAGGTGTGGAGCATGTGTTTCTCATCGCCGCCGGGGACTTCAAGGCGAGGGCGGTCCGGTACCTACTAACCGCCTTGGCCATCGGCGTCGGCGTGGCTCTACTCGTGGCCCTCGTCGTCGTAAGCGACGCGACCAGGGAATACGTGGAGCAGACGCTGTTTAAGGTGTACCCAGCCGACATCATGATCTACTCAGACTCGATAAACATCCCTACATACATCGTGGATGTGTTGCGAAGCAACGCGGCTGTGGAGACTGCGGAGGGCATCGTGATAACTACGGGTCTCTACAACGGACAGGTGGTCTCCATCGTGGGGATCCCGCTGAGGAATGTGGATTACTTCGCGGTGGATCTCAAGGAGGGTAGGCTCCCCGCGTCTGGGGGGGAGGCTGTTGTGGAGGAATCGCTTGGGGTTAAGCCAGGGGATGTGCTTGAGGTAAAGATGTACTCAGGGGTCTCCGGCGGCGAGAAAACCCTGCAGGTGCAGGTGGTTGGGGTAATGCGGAGCTTCCTCAAGGGCTTCGTCGGCGCCTTTAGGCTTAACCTGGTGGTGGTGCCGCTGGATTGGCTCCAGGAGAACACAGGCACGGGTCCCTTCGTCAACGCAATCCTCATAACCGTCAGGGACAAGGCCTATGTTAAGCCGCTTTACCGGGATCTGAAGGAGACGTATAGAGAAGCCCAGGTGTACACCCAGGAGACTCTTCTGGAGACCGTCACGCAGGTCTTCAACGCCCTCAACACGGTGTTTTCCGTAATAAGCGGGGCGGCGCTTGTCACCGCGGCAATAACCACCTTCGCCGTCATGTCCATCACGGCGAGGGAGCGGCTGAGGGAGTTCGGCCTGCTTAAGGCCATGGGCATCCCGTCTCGAGACATCCTCCTCTCAGTGGCGGCCGAGGTTGTGCTTATAGCAACCGTAGCCGGCGTCGCGGGCATCGTCGTCGGCTTCTTCGGGGCAAACGCAGTTAAGGAGATGCTTATAGGAATGGGGATAAATTTCGACGTGCCTATAACCTTCCGACCACAATACGCCGCGTTGGGCTTAGCCACCTCGCTTCTGGTCGCCGTAGTGGGCACAGTTTCGCCGCTTTACAGAGTCGCCAGGCTGAGACCGCTGGAGATAATGCAGCTATGGCGGTAGAGCTCCGCAACGTGTCGAAGATCTACAGCAACGGCGCGGCGAAGACCGTGGCCTTAGACGGCGTGTCGCTGGCGGTGTCGCCGGGCGAGGCCGTGGTGCTTATGGGCCCCTCGGGGTCGGGCAAAACCACACTGCTCAACATCATAGCGACGCTCGACAGGCCGACAAGCGGGGAGGTGCGCATCATGAATATCGACGTTACTAAACTGTCCGAGAGCCAACTTGAGAGGTTCAGGCTGAAAAACATCGGCTACCTCTTCCAAAGCTACAACCTGGTACCCTATTTAACCGCGGATCAGAACGTGGCGCTTCCCCTTATGGCGCTCGGAGTGAAGAGGGAGCTGGCGCTTCTGAGGGCCCGCGTCTTGCTGGAGCTCGTGGGCTTGGAGAAGGCGGCGCGGCTGTATCCGCATCAGATGTCCGGCGGCATGCAACAGCGGGCGGCCATCGCCAGGGCGCTTGCCACGAACCCGCCCCTGTTGATACTCGACGAGCCCACGTCGAACATAGACCTAGACAACGCCTCGTTGGTCCTGGGGCTTATATACGTAATAAACCGGCTTCTGAAAAACACCGTGTTCATCGCCACACACGACCCAGACGTGGCGCGTATAGCCACGCGCGTGGTATACATGCGCGGAGGACGCGCCTACGAAACCGCCGAGCCCCCGAGGAGGGACTTCAAGGTAGATATGGAGCGAGCCGCCGCCGTATACGAGAAGCTGAAACACCTCGACGAGTTAATAGGCCTATGAGGAGCCTCCTCCTTCTCTTGCTAGCGGCTGAACTCCTGCTGGCGTCTACCGTAGTGGTGACCTACGTCGTAAAGCCAGACGGCAAAACGGTTACAAACGTCAAGCTCCGTGACGTTCTGATAAACAGCGGCCCAGCCCCCCTCAATATCTCCGGCGTCCTCCTTCCTCCGTACTCGGCCGCCGTGCTGGAGCAAGCAATAGGCAACGTGTATCCGCCGTTTCTGGCGCTGGACGTTGGGCTGAGGTACATAAACGGGACGTTGAGCGGGGGCGTTCTAAAGGCGGACGAAGACGCCGTGGTCGAGCTGAGGCTTGGGCTACGCGCCTTGTTGCCGGTGTCTGTGCCGGTGATAGTCTCCATCCCGGCGGACGACAAGCTGGCCATTCTCTACGAAACCGCGCCGACGACTATCACCCAGATCTCAGGCACCACGGTCTACTACTGGAGCTTGTTCGTGGATAACCAAGCCGAGTTCCGCGTGAAGTTTAGAATTAGGCAGTTCGGGAGCTTCGGCGCCGTGAAGATGCCGACAGTCTCCGTGGTCGCGACGCTACGTATAAACGACACTCTGACCGCGCTTGAAGAGAGGGCAAGAGGGCTAGACGCAGCATATGCACAGGTGAGCAACTTCACAGAGGCAGTCGCCGTGTTTACAGACGCGGCTTACGGCCAGCTACGGAACTTGACCCAGCTGATTCAGATACTCAACTTGACCGGCGTCGCGCTGGAGCAGGGGGCCGTGGCTTTAAACACCTCCACCTACGCCCTTGAGGCGTTGAGGATGCAGATACGCGCCCTAGGCGACGCGGCGAGCGGCGTGGCGGAGACGCTCAACCAGAGCACCCTCCTCGTCGATTATCAATACACAGCCCTGATCACCGCGGCAAATCTGCTGGAGGTGCAGTCGTCAGCCCTCTCCTCCTACAAGACGGCCGCAGACGAGACGCTGAAAAGCCTCCGGGACACAAAGGAGCAACTCCACGCCATAAGGCGGAATCTGCTTGAAGCCCGCCGGTCGCTTGACGGCGCCATAAGAGACGTGGAGGAGGCGAAGAGGAGGCTCTCCTCCCTAAACGTCACCGTGCCCGAAGCCAGGCAGGCGGTGGAGACGTCGGCGGCTCTTCTCGACTCGGCGGCCAGCCGGCTCTACGCGCTACGCGGAGCCGTGGATTCCCTCCTGTCTACGGTAGAAGCCTTGATAGCAATTACGGACTCGGCGGCGAGGACCCTCGAGACGACGAGCAGGAGCCTCGGCGAACTCGCGCCGCTTCTAAACAGAACAGCCGCCTCCACGCGAAGCAACGCCACTGTGCTGAGGAGTGATATGCCGCAGATAATCCGCAACGCAACTAAAAACCTCCAGGGAGTTGCGCAGAACCTCTACAAGACGGGAGACGAAGTAACCAGGTTCACAATCCCCCTGCACAACGCCTCGGCGACCCTAGCCGACGTGGGGCGCCGCCTCAAGCAAAACGCCGCGGAGCTCGACAAGTTCCGCATAGAACAGACCAAGGCACTGCCGAGGCTCGGCGCGGTGCTCTCAGCTACGCAGAACTACACCTACCTCATCAACGCCCAGAAGCGGGAAATAGAGGCGCAGATAGAAGCGCTGAGGAGGTACCACGCGGCGGTTAACGCAAGCGAAATGGAGCTCCAGTGGCTCATCGAGTTGCCAGTAGCTGTGAAGAACGTCACGCTAAGCCTTACGCCGATACAGCTTGAGAGGTCGCAACAGAGTAACCTAGTTAACATACCGACTCTACTTACACTGATAGTCGCAATTACGGGCGCTGCCAGCGCGGTAATGTTCGCACTGAGACGAAAAGGCTTGTAAACCCGTTGCAAGAAAACGATACCAGGTAGAAATCTGTGAATCTCGACGTTACAAAAAACGTTTACTTGTTTAGCTCGGCAAATTTTTGCTTGCTCCAGCCTGTGAGTGAGAGGCCTGTAACCTTGACCCAGGTCTTGGGGTCTACCTTGAAGGAGCTTTCGACCTTTTCGCGGTGGCCGACGACGTTGTATGTGCAGAATGGGAATACCCTGCCGTCGGGCGTTGCGTAGTGTATGTCGCAACGCTGTACGCGCTCCACGTCGTAGTTCATGGTGTCCATGAAGTGCATTATGCCGATGCCGACTACGTTGAAGAAGAACTTGCCCAGTGAGTCGTAGTCCTTCTTGACGAGCACCTCATATATGAGGTCCTTCACTTTTTTGTGCTTCACAGCCTTCAGTAGCTTCAGCGCCTTCACCTTGGCTGTCTGTTTGTAGATGCCGCCTTTTGCCGCGGTGTAGTAGATGTCCCACGCGCCTTTCTCAAAGGCGTCTACGTCTACAAGCTTGGTGATTGGGTATACGCGCTTCTCGTCCTCGTCGTAGTATATAAACGTGGCGGCGCCGCACATGGGGTTCATGGAGAAGAGAGGCTTGGGCGAGTCTGTCAATACCTCAACCATCTTGGCGAAGGCCACCGGCCAGTTTGTGGGTCTCCAGTCCCACCTGCTTATGACGCCGCCGGTCTGCTTCTCTATCTCTATGATGGTGTCTGGTATCGTGATCCTGTACTTCCTAAGCTCCTCCTTGCTGTAGAGCCTTGCGCGTCCTGAGAAGCTGACCGGCTGGATGTTAACCCACCTAACTACGTCTCTGTTCTGTATCGCGAAGTTAATTATCCTGCCGAGGTCTTTGTCGTTGTAGTTTTTCACAAGAGTTACGACTGGGACTATGGACCGGTGGCCTAGCTTCCTCGCGTTTTCGATGACTTTTTCTTTTATTATCCTGTAGGCCTTGGGGTGGTACATGCGGTGTCTCCACACATCCTCATTCTTCTCGTCTATTGTGTCAAACTGCAGATAGAGGGTGGAGATGCCGGCGTCTAGGAGGGCTTTGTAGTACTCTATGTCGTTGGCGAGTCTTATGCCGTTGGTGTTTATCTCAATATGCGTGAAGCCGAGCTTCCTGGCCATCTTCACGATCTCGGGCAGGTCGTCTCTCAGCGTGGGTTCGCCTCCGGAGATCTGTATGGCGTTTGGAGCCCAGGGCTTCTGCGCCCGCAACGTCCTAAGCATGTACTCTATCTGCTCCAGAGTCGGCTCGTAGACGTAGCCAGCGGCGCCTGCGTTGGCGAAGCAGACCGGACAAGCCATGTTGCACCGGTTCGTGACGTCTATTATCGCCAGCACAGTGTTGGATTTATGCACCGGACACAGGCCGCAGCCCTCAGGGCATGAACCCATGTCTTTGTAGAACTCGAGGTCCGTGTAGGGGTTGGCTAGGCCCTTCGCGATGTACTCCGGCCTGTCCCACTGGAGGAAGAAGTAGTACATCTCGGCGTCTCCCCAGTAGAGATCCTCGAAGACTCCGTGTTCTGGACAGCTCTTCTTAAGCCAGATGGCGCCGTTTTCCTCGTACACGACGGCGGGTATTCTACTGTTACACACAGGACACAGCGACAGCGTGGCCTTCACGACCCTCGTGTCTTCAGGTAGCCCATACTGTCTCTTCAACGTGGACTGCCACTTCTCGTTAAGCAACGTGGACTTGTACCTCTCGGCGAGGTTAAACCTTGAAATATCCACCAGCCTCCGCGGCTGTTGCGTCTGTAACTCCACGATTTGTTTACTCATCAACCCGCCAAAGAAGCGCCTAATTTAAACTTTTTAACTATATACCGTTAAAACAGTTAAAAACCCGAGCCGTTGAGAAGCCGTGGAGGTCCTCTCCAGAGTTCTGGCGCTTCTTGGGGTAGGGAAGCGCGAGATCGACATCTACCTCGCATTGGTGGAGAAGGGGCCGTTAACGGCGAGGGAGCTCTCAGACCAGCTTGGGATCCCCTACACAAAGATCTACGCCTACCTGGATAAGCTGGGGAGCCTTGGGCTTATCTCGTCTGAACGCGCCGCGCGCCCCGCCAAGTTCAAGGCGACTCCCCCCGCCGAGGTCTATAAAAAACTTGTGGGGGCCGCAGCCGACGCCTTGAAGTCTCTCAAGCCTCTCTTCGACAGTCTGCAGATGGCGTATGAAAGCCGGTACGCCGCCGTGGCGCCCACCTTTCTGACCTTGATCCGCGGCGCCGAGCGGGTGGCGGAGCTTATCCAGGAGGTGGTGACTACGGCTGAGGACGAGGTGTATCTGGCAGTTCCATTTGAGGAGCTTGTGGACTACCGGCTCCTAGCCGTGATAAGCGAGGAGTCGAAGCGGTTAGCCGTGAAGATCCTCACAACGGAGCGTCTGAGGACTAGGTTCGACCTACCGCCGCGCGTAGAGGTGAGAGCCGCCCGGGAGATGTTCGGCGGCGGCGCCATAGGGACCGCGGTGACCATCTACGTCAAATACGGCGGCGACATAACGGGCATATATACAAACGACAAATTCCTCATCGAGGTCGCCCGGACGTATTTCGACCACGTGTGGCGAAGGGCTAACGTTATATAGACATGTGTGGTCGTCGGCTGTGATGAAAATCCAAGTGGGGCCGACGAGAGGTGAAGGGGGTCTGGAGCGCTGACATAATGGTAAATGAGCCGCGGCGTTACTCCACCTCGACCTCCGAGCTTTCTCTCTTGGTTACTACGAGGAGCTTCGCGTCGGGTATCGCCTCTTTCAGCGCGTTGGCGAAGTCTCTAGCCTGGGTGGCCACCACAATTTGGTGCTGGCCAGCCAGCGTTTTGACGAGCTCCACGAAGGCTTTTCTGATGTTGGCGTCTACGTAGGGGATCGGCTCGTCGAATATGACAAAGCCTAGGTTTGTATGCGCGATTTCCCTGAGGGTTAGGGCCAGCGCCAGCGCTATGGAGAGGCGCTGGCCGTCGCTGAGTTTGGAGATGCCGTATTTATCGCCGGCGGGCGTAACTGCGTAGAACTCGTAGTAGCCTCTGCGTTGCTCCAGGTCTGCGTTTACTCTCACTATGTCGCCGTATTTATACAGGGAGAGAAATATCTCGTTGAACCTGTTTCTCGCCACCTCCAGAAGCCTGGCCCTGGCGTTTATCTTCACCAGCTCGAGCTTGGCCTTGAGCTCCTGGAGCCGGCTGTAGGCATACAGCACGTTGTCAAGCCCCTTCTTCAAGACGTCTGCGTCGGCGCCGACTTCTCTCACCACCTCCTCCAACGCGGCTTTCTCCCTGTAGAGCTCCGCAAGGCGGCTCGACGTCTTTTCCAGCTCCTCCACGACCTCACGCCAGCGGATCTCAGCCGCCAAGGCCTCGTCTGTTAGCCCCGCGTTTTTCAGCTCGGCCTCCAGCTCCCTTAGGCGGCGCCGCAACTCCCGCATCTTGATGCCTCTTGCGTATTTAGACACGGCGTCTGAAATGGTGCGTCTGTCTATCCTAGCGAGGAGGAGGCGGAGCCTCTCCGCCTTTTTCTCCAGTTGCCTCAACGCCTTCTCCGCCTGAAGGGCCCTCTTTACGGCCTCTTCCCTCTCCAGCTGGAGCTCCTCCAGCCGCGTCTTGGCGGCTAGGTACTCCGCCACGTCGCTACTCAACGCCTCCATCTCCTCAACCGCCCTCTCAAGCTCCCTCGCCTTCTCCCGAAGCGCCTCTACCTCGCGTATCAAGTCGCCGAATTTAGCCTCCACCTCCTTCGCCGCGTCTGCCGCAGTTTCGCGGCTCACGGGCCCCCCGCAGATGGGGCACCTCTCCAGGCCCGTCTCGGCCACATACAGGGCTACTGTTCTGAGCGCAGACGAGAACGAGACCGCCTTCTCAGCCTCAGCAAGCCTCCTCCGGTGCTCGGCCAAAGTTGCTCTGGCGGCCTCCAGCGAGCGGAAGGTCTTCTGGAGCTCTCTGAACCTTATGTACTGCTTTTCAAGCCTGCGGAGCTTGGCCTCCGCGTCTCCTATCTCCTCCTCTATCTTCTTCACCTTGGCCACGTAGGCGTCGTATATCTTCTTCGTGTCTGAGATCTGGGACTCCACATCCCTATACAGCTCAAGTAAAGCGTCGTAGGCCTCGGCCATCGCCGCAGAGAGGGTCTCCAAGTCGTTTGCTGAGCCCAGCCTCTCAGCAAGCCGCGGGTCGACCACGTGTTCGTACTCCTCCAGGGCTTCCCGCATCGCGTTTCTTATCTTCTCCAGCGTCGAGGCGTCGACCTCCTCGCCGCCTGCGGCGGATTCAAGAAGCTCAAGCTCCGACTTGGCTCTGTAGTACTCCATAAGCAGGTCCTCGCCTTCCTTCAGCTTCGTCAAGTAGGCGGCCCGCCTCTTGGCCAGCTCCTCCGCCTCTTTGGCGAGGCGCTCCTCCCTCTCCCTAAGCGTCTTTATCTCGTTGCCGACGGCATCAAGCCGCGAGGCAACGGCGCCGTACCCGCCGTATCGCCTTATTACGTCTCTGTGCTTTTCGTAGGCGGAGAGGCGCCTCCTTAGCTCCTCCGCCCGCTCCAGGAGGGCCTTTTCCAGAGAGGCCGCGGCCTTCACCACCCCGTCCACGACGTCTATCCCAAACAGTCTGTCGACAGACACGGCCCTCTTCTGCGTCGTTCCGTAGATGAAGCCCTCAAGAGTCCTGTGCGAGATGTAGACCAGCCTCTCGTAGATGTCCTCGTCGGCGTTTAGAAGCTCGGCGAGCTTCTCCTCAGCCTCCCTCCCCCTGAGCTCCAGACCGCTGAACCGCAGGACGACCTTTTCGCCTCCTCGGCGTGTGAGCCTCCTCTCAACCCTAAGGACGTCGCCGCCTCTCGTCAGCGTCAAGACGACCCCCATCTCGTGCGACTCGGTGTTTATCAGATCCACCAACTTGGCCACCCTCTCCTTCACCTCCAGCTGCCTCCCAAACAAGGCGAACTCCACCGCGTATAGAAGCGAGGTCTTGCCGGCGCCGATCCGCCCCCAGACCACATTTACCCCTCCGAACTCGACGACGTGTCTCCCCCTGTAGGACCTGAAATTATCCAGCTCAATCCTCTCCAGCCTCCACATCGACCCCCAGCGTCTTTAGGTATTCCACCAGAACCGCCTTAACGGCGCTGGGACCCCCCGCCCGATACGCCGAAATAAGCCTCTCCGCCAGCCTCCCCTCGTCTGTATTACCAAAGACCTTCCTAACCTCCTCAATCAATATATCCACAGAACACAGGTGGTAGAGACTTATATATTAACCCTCCCTCCTCCTAGACCGCAAGATACGCACCCACTCGTTGTCAGCCACGGAGCTGGGCGGAGCCGGCGGGGGGGCCTCGGGAGGCTTCGGCGCCGCCTCGGGCCTGGCAGGCGCCAGAAGCTGGCGGCGCATCTCTTCAATCTTCTCGTCTACGTACCGTCGCAGTTTTTCATACAGAGAAGCCTCCAGCTTCTTCAACTGCAGGTCTAGGTACTCGGCGAGAGACGCCTTGAGGGACTCGGCAACCCTGCCCAAGTCGGCGGCGGGCGCCGGGCGCGGCTTTGCGAAGATCTTGATCTCCACGCCGTCTGGCCCCTTGGCGGGGTCCACCACCACTAGGCCAACGCCCTGGTTTTTGAAGTATCTGGGGTCCACGAAGGGGGACGCCTCGGGCAGGACCGCTAGGTACACCTTGGCGGCGGCCGCGCCCATCAGCTCGCCGACGCGTTTATAGACCTCCGCCTCCTCGTAGACCTCGGCGAAGTACGGCAACACCGCCACCCTGTTGAGACCCTCCTCAAACCACACGACGCCGCCGCTCTCGCCCACGTATCTCATGCCGAGAGTCTCGGAAAAATACCTAACAAGAAGCAACTTTACGAAATCCACGTCACCGGCCCCCTACGAAGTACCAGCCCTCCTTCGTGGAGTCCGACCACTCCAGCGTCAGCGGCAGGGCGTAGCCGTATATAACGGCCCCCCTCCACACCGAGTACTGAGGCTCAGCCACTAGGCGGACGTTTACCCTAGACGCCAAGACCGGGTTCCTCTCCTCAAGAGCCATCTTCATACGGCCCACGCTGTCTACAGCCACGTCTTCTAGGCCCGGCGGCACCCGCCAGCTGAAGGCGCCTCCGCTGAGTATTATCTGCGACGCCACGCGGTCTTGTATCTCCACCGAGACGCTTCTCAGCGAGGTTATTATCGCAGTCGCCACGTCCATCTCGCCGTATAAAGTGACGTCTCCAATTACGGCGTTTTCAATGTGGAGGCGAGACTGCTCGATGTAGCTCTTGATCTCCTCGTGGTTTGGGTCGAAAACTATCTCCCCAATCAAGAACCTGGTCCAGGCGTACTCCCTGGGAATCTCCACCTCCACCACAGGCGAGAGGCGCACCTTGGCCACGAATCTGTCCGGGTTCGCCTTAGCCGCCTTAATCGCCTCCTTTAGGTTCCTCGGCACAAGGCCCACGGCCCTCTTCACCACTTCAACGGCGTACTCCTCCCTAGCGATGTCGCTGTAGCCGATGTCCTTCAGGATCTCCCGCGTGATGGCGTTAGCCTCCGCCCCGCCTCTGTTCAGCGCCACAAGGCCCTCCCTTATAAGGGCGAAGCTTATGGGCGCTATCTGGATGTTGCCGTGGCCCCCCTCCACAATTATGCAGTTCACCGCGTTCTCCGCAATGGCCACAGCCAAGGGCTGAGGCAATATCGTGACGGCGTGTAACCTGTGCTCGCCGGCGAGCTCTGTATATATGTCGAAGAAGGCCTTATACATGTAGTCGGGCGCCAAGGCCGATAGGGCGATAGAGACAAGCCACCCTCTGAACTCAGGGTCGGAAACTGGGAACTGCGCCAGGGTGTACCTGGCAAGCTCCTTCAGCACCCTCCAGGCATCTTCGTCGTCTCTCCTAGCTATGCCGTCTTTAAGCGGGTATTTCAGGTTCCGCTGGACGTCTCTCACGCTGGAGAGGTACCTCCGCACCTCCTCGTCGCCAACCACAAGTCCGCGGGAAAGGACCTCAGGCGGGATCCTCATCTTCACGCTTTCGGGCAGATCCCTCAGGAAAAGGCCCCTAGTCTGCGCAACCCTAGGCTCGTTAAGAGCGATCGGGCCGTATTTCACATAACTCGTCCCAAAATCAACGCCGAAGGTGTACTTCAGCCTATAGGCGTCTGAAATCACGAGACGGCCCCAGCACCCCTTTTTTAACTTTCCGGCTTTAGTTTAATTTCGTTGTTCTCAACGTATATGACCACCGTGTCGCCCACGTCCACGTCGCCGAAGACCTCCACCTCCTCGTCGGTGAGCCAAAGCGTAATGCGGGGCACCGCTATTTTGCCGCCCCCAAACGGCAGAGACCTGACGATTTGGCTAACCAACGGCATAACCTCGCGCATCAGCTGCGCCGCCTGTTCGTCCTGCGCGGAAAAAGCCGCAACTGGGCCGGGCAACTCCCTCTCCTCGACTATGTCTATCTTTACATAGCGGGCGCCTGTCGGGTCGTAGACCAGCTGCTTAGACACCACCACGCCTCTGATAGTTGCCATGCCACACCAATCTCGCGATTATAAAAACTCTAGCTCCCTCAACAGCCTCCGCATCTCCCCGCCACGCGCCTCGAAGTAGCCCCCTCTCCCGGCGTATCTCTCCAGAAGCCTCAACCAATCCCCCGACCTCGTGACCTTCGCCATGATCCTAAAGGCGGCGGCCAGCTCCTCCTCCGCGTACCTCCGGTACGCGCCTTCGTGAAACAGCATCTCAAGCGGCAGGCGCGGCCGCGGCGGAGGGTCCTCGTCAGGCACCCCCACCACCAGGCCAAAAAGCGGATAAGTCAGAGGCGGCAACCCAAGCAACTTCACGATCTCCCCAGCCGCGTTTTGCACAGCCCCTATGAAACAACTGCCGTACCCCAGCGCAGTTGCTGCAAGGGCCATGTTCTCGGCGGCTAAGGCGGCGTCTACAGCCGCGAAGACAAAGAGGGCAAGCCGATCCTCGGCCAAATCCCTACCCCTAAACCTCAGCAACTCCCTCAACCTGTAGAGATCCGCAAGAAAGACAAAGAAGTCCGACCCCTCCTCCACGTGTGGCTGCCCTATCAGCCTGGCTATCTCAGCCTTCTTGCCCTCGTCCACGACGCGCACAGCGGACCAAAGATGCAACGTGGCGTCTGTCGGCGCGGCCCTGCCCGCCTCCATTATCCTCCTCACGTCTTCCTCTGGGATCTTCACCCTCTTAAACCGCCTCATCGACCGCCTCCTCTCCACAACCTCGAAGAACTCCACGGCGGCTGGGGACAAAAGATTTATATCAGTAACCCAAGTCACTCCACTATAGACTGCTTGCTTGCGCGCCTGCAAGACCTCGCGCCGCCAACTGCATCATCAAGCGACGGAGCGCCCACTCACACTACCCACCGACTCACGCATCCCGCAGAATCCCACGACAACCACTATGCCTTTGTCATCTCTCCTACTCGGCTGTAGTACAAAATCAAGACAAGCAGATATCGCCTATCCCTCTGGCGTTCATACCCTCAGCCCCCTGGCAACATGCTTTGTGTCCAGCGGAGTTGTGCAACCTCTCAGCCTCCTACGCCCACCCATAGAACTACCGCAACTCTATGTTAACACTTCAGCCACCCCTTCTTCACCCAGCCGCCAAGTAACGCCTCACACGCCAGCCAATACCACGTACCAGTTATCATGTAACGTACTCGCCACAAAGCCTCACCAACCCAAGCCACTGCAACCATATCTGATTAACCCCAGCTACAGAAACCGCTATAGCATCTTGCATTATCAGCTCTGGATTTTCAATAGTTGCTTCAACGCTTACATTAATACCACCATCATTAAAACGAGCCTCAGCTAGGAGATCTGAGTACACTTAAGCATGTTCATCAACTCATCGCCCTCGATAAAGCCTCCCCTTTGCAACACCTCTTCAAGAATTTTATCCATCTCCTCCTTCCTAATATCACACCTCAGTAGCACAGGTTTTCTAACCCCCTCACCGGTTATCGTGAGTTCAATACTATAATCAACAGAAAGCGAAATTGAAGACATGTCTACTAATGGTAGTCTAATTCGGGAACCAGTTCGATGGAAGGTGATTGTGCGGCCATCGTATTCCAAGAAAACTGTACTTACCCTAACTCCCGGTGGAATGGTGTTCCAAGAAGCTATAACGGTATCTGAAAGACCTATAATTTCACGAAAACCGGATTGCTGGTTTGAGCTCACCATAATGCTCATCGCTACTGCGGCGTCGCGTATGCCTACCGGTCCCTCGTTTTTCACTAAGATATCAATGACTAAGGTGCGGATTGAAGCTTCAGTTTTCGTTGCCAATATCGCTCTAAGCTTAACTGAAAGTGAAGACCTTTTGAAGTGGTAATCATACTGAATTGTAAAAGCGGCAGCTATCAACGCCCCGGCGATTGTCAACATTGGTTGAATGATGACGTTGGCGTACCTAGCTACCATATAAATCCAGCCGAAATTAGGGGAGTCGCCAGCTATAGAGACTGTGATGAAAAGAAAGATTCCAATAAACAGCGCAATGTTACCAAATTTCATTAACAACAGCCCAGGGCCCTTTGTAAGGAAATCCCAGTATCTATAATTGTGTTTTAGTGACCTGATGAAGCTACCAACAAATATAAAGTAAAAACCAAGAGTCAACAAGAGTGAAACTATACGATTCAACTCATCCGACGATACAGAGGGAGACGACCAGATTGCATAAAGAAAAGATTGTAATAACAAGTAAAAACCAAGTAATATTAGTAACAGTGAGAAATCCTGTCCAACCATTCTCCGAAGCTCTTTAACTTTCCCTATGATACGTCGCATAAACATTCCTATTTTTGCGGCTTTCTTTGCTAGAGACCAATAACGGCGCCTCATTGACTCTGTTTCTGCATTTCAATATAAGTTCTATAGTATTAATACAAGTATAGAGAGATCGCTGAATGTAACTTGCCCAAGCCGCGGTGACCCACGTGGGTACCTCCTTACAATTTCAACCATGAAGGCCGTGGTGTGCGTCCGCTTGAGGACAGCCTCAGACACGGCGTCCTCGTGCTCCTTGCCGTCTTTCCCGCGGAAGATTACGGCGGTCTGCTACGTGTGGGGGTCGCCCCAGAGATCCAGCTGGAAGCCCGTTGGTCCCAGCGCCTCGTTCGTCGCACTTAGGGCCGCGTCCAGCGCGTCGTATGCAGGCAGGACCTCCTCCACAAAACGAAAAACGTGTATCAGAAGCGATACGAAGGTGAGTATCATTGAAATATTATCTCCACGGCATTGAAGAACTCCACGGCGGCTGGGGACAAAAGATTTATATCAGTATTGATACGGGGGCCCATGGTCGCTCAGGAATTCCCCGAGGACTGGGAGTATGCAGGAGGTGAGCTGGAGAAAACGCTGAAGGTGCGGGCGACTTGTCCCTACTGCAAACACAAGTTCGAGGTGGAGATAGGCGAGAGCTGGTACAACATAGGCTTCAGCATCAACTGCCCCAAGTGCGGCCGCTCCTTCCCTATAAACATGTACGGCGAGGTGATCGGGGTCGTACAGCCAAAATAATCCCACCACACAATTTTTACCAGGGTTTTGCCCAGCCCTAAGCAAACGGCACAACGCCTCAAACCACCGCGTAACCCATCACCAACATAACACACGGCCTTCAATGTACCGGAGCCGTAGATCAGGTGCTGTCTACCCCCAAGCGCGGCGGATTACATGATGATGACCAACTATTTAGGTATTACAGTCCCTTCGATTTTAAGCAGAGGCCCTTGAGATGCATGGAACCGGTAAAGAAAATCGAGGAGGGCTTGAAGGAGCTATACGACGCGAATACGGGCAAGGTAGAGAGGCAACCAGACGTAGATATATACGACGTGGGGGAGAACTTGGTCGTATACATAGACATGCCGGGGATGAAGAAGGAGAACATCAGGGTAAGGGTGTACGACAAATCTATCGAGATCTCCGCGGCGCCTGTCCAGGCCGAGACGGCTGGGAAGCCGCTGAGGAGAGAGCGGATCTCGAACTTCCCCGTCCTGCGGAAAATAGAGGTGCCGTTTAGGCTCAGGGTAGACAGCGCAAGAGCCGTCTACAGAGACGGGGTGCTTCAGATAGTGGTGACAAAAGCGGGTGAGTACGGAGTCGCCGAGTTAAAAATAGATTAATTACTCGGGAGGCGGTAGCGAAATCGACAGCAGTTTTGCGTGCTCCGCCGTTATCTCCACTTCCCTGTACTTCTCCGGCTTGGCGGCGTTGCCCTCGATCTTCACCTTATGGAATAGGAACTTCCTGTTTGGCACGTCGGCGGTGAACAGCCTTATCTCGGGCAGGGAGGCGAGGTACTTCGCCAGCGCCGCATCGGCGAGGACGTTGGAGAGTTGCTTAGTGGCGAGCCAGACCCTTACGTGGATGCCTAGGGCGCCTTTGTAGCCGGCCTGCGCGAGCGCCGCAATCGTCTTCTTAGCGATCTCGGCGACGTAGCTCATCTTCTGCTCGCCGCCGAACGAGATGTAGACCACGTCGGCGCCGTATTCCTTAACTTTCCGGGCTATTTCGGCCTCTTTGCCCTCCTCGTATGTAAACACGGCGCCTGTGCCATCTCTGTAGTTGCCCTTGGAGATGTAAGACGTCATAAGCGCGGCGGCCATGGCGCTGCATATCCTGTCTGGATACGTGATCACAGCCACCTTCTTGTAGCCCTCCAACAGGTTCTGCCCCACCAAGTAGCCTGTGAGCGATCTTAGGTAGATTTCTTCTTGTAGGGATGCTCTGCTTGCCGTTGCCACGAAGCCGTCTCGACTTCTATTTTTAAAGCTTGGCCCAGGAGAAGCCGAGGAGCACCACCTCGCCGGTCTGTCTCAACACCGTGGCCAGGGTGAAGGTCTTCTTAACGCTGTGGCCCAGCCTCCCGCCACGTGTGATGTCTGTGGCTGAGATGCCCTTGTCTGGTTCTAGAAACACCACGACCATCGGCGCGTGGTCTATCCCCGGGCCCTTCTCGTAGACTGAGAACAAGGCGCCGAATTTAAGCCCGCTCTTGACCACGTAGCCCAGGTCCCGGAAGTATCTGTAGATCTTGTAGATCTCGTCGAAGTTCCTAATCTTCTCCCTGCCGAGCTCCGCAAGCCGCTGGTGCGGCACCTCCACACCGCCTTCATCCACAATCTTCAACCTACCCCTCTCAGAAAGATACAACGCCTCATAGAGCGCCAAAATCAGCGGCGCGTTGACCTTATCCACATCCTCCCGCCTCACCTTGTCGTAACCAAGAAACCGACCGTAGAACCCCTCTCTGTAGAGCCCCCTGGCGAGCTCTACGTCTTCTACAACTGCGGCGAGCCCCCTAAGGACTGCGCTCATCTCTTTCTAACGGTCACCACGGTGTTCTCAGCCACCCCCAACGCCCTGAGGTCCTCCGCAGATACGTGCACCTCGCCGCTTGGAACCTTCTCGTCTGGCACAGCCCTAAACGCCTTCTTCTTCTCGTGCGAGGAGCCTCCGGGGGCAACTATCTCCACCTCGGCCGGTTTATCAAGAGCTTCGTATATGTCGGGCGGGAGCTTGGCCACGCCCTCCTCAACCTCCCCGGTCGGCCGGACTCTGGCTCTGCGCTCACTCTTCTTCTGCTCCTTCTTCTCCTGCTGGGGCGATAAAAACGGCGGTATCAGCAACTTCCTGCCCCTCTCCACGTCTTTGCCCTCACTCATGGCACCACATGAGGACCTGTTAAAAAATATTACACCGGCGCCGCCTTCAAGGCCTCTGCCGCCTCTGAGAAGCTGGCTCCTCGCTTGACCATGTCCACGAAAGCCGCCACCTCGTCTATCCCCACCCTGACCTGCCTCTTGGTGTCGCGGTCGCGGATGGTCACGGTGCCGTCGACGGGCGTCTTCTCGTCTATAGTAACCGCGAGGGGGGTCCCTATCTCGTCGCACGAGGCGTATCTGCTACCTATTGTGCCCTCGTCGTCGTACACAACGGAGAACCCAGCGGCGGCCAGCCTCCGCACGAGCCTTCTTCCGATTTCCACGTAGTCCTGCCTCTTGACGATGGGCAGTATACACACGTTGACGGGCGCCACGTCGGGGGGTAGCCTGAGGTAAACCCTCCCCTCCTCCTCCACGACGGCCGATTCCAGCAACACGTAGAAGATCCTGTCGAGGCCGAAAGAGGGCTCCACCACATGTGGGATGAACTTCTCTAGGTCCGTCTTCCGCTTCTCGCTCTTTATGAAAACCATGTCTCTAGTCACCACGTAGGGCCCCACGACTACCTCCTGCCTCCCGCCCCTAAACGCCTCCAGTATGACAGACTCGTTCTCCTTCATCGCCTTGATGACCTCCCCCATCTTGTCGCCGTACCTCTCCTTAACCGCGCCGGGGTTGGGGTAGAGCCTAACCACCTCCACCTCCTTGGGGGCGGGGAGGCGGCGCTCAAGAGTCATCTCGTGGCCGCTGAGCTTGCTGTGGCCGGAGAGGTCGTAGTCCGTACGGTAGGCGTGGCCGGACACCTCCACCCAGCCGAACCTCTCCGTAAGCACCATCTGGTCGTAGGACTTGGCGCTGTAGTGCGCCCTCTCGTGCGGAAGTTTGCCAAGGAACTTCTGCCTCTCCAGCGGCACCCCCAGCTCCTTGAGGAACTTGGCGGCCAACGCCATGAAGAAAGCCATCCACTCGTTGGCGTACCCCCTCTTCACCGCCTCCCCAGCCGTAATCGTCACGGGCTCCGTCTGGCCCCTGGCCACGAACTCCTCCGGCACGATGGGAACCTCTAGGTTCTCCACCTCGGCGAAGAAGGGACACCTCGGGTTCTGGGGGTCAAAGAAAAGCTCGATCTCCATCTGGGTGAACTCCCTCAGCCTGATCAATCCGCCGCGCGGCGAGATCTCGTTGCGCGCTACCCTCCCGATCTGCGCCACGCCGAAGGGGTGCCTCCGCCCCACGTACTCGGCAAGCCGCGGAAAAGCCACGAAGATTCCCTGCGCCGTCTCCGGCCTGAGGTAGCCAGCGTTTTCGCTGTAGGGGCCGATGGTGGTCTTGAAGAGGAGGTTAAACCGCTCCACGCCGCCCAAGGGGCCCCCACAGGCGGGACACACTATCTTGTGCTCGTTGATAAGTCGTTGAAGCTCCTCGGCAGACATGCCCTCAGTCGAGATCTTCACCCCCCTCTTGGCCAGCTCCTCCTCCACGAGGTGGTCAGCTCTGTACCTCCTGCCGCACTTCGTACACGCCACGACGAAGTCCGTAAAATGGTCTAGGTGGCCGGAGGCCTTGAAGACGGGCTCAGGCATGACGATGGGAGTCTCCACCTCCACGACAACGTCTTGGTAAGGCAAGACGAAGATCCTCCGCCACTTCTCCACGATGTTGCGCCTTATGGCGAGGCCTAGCGGTCCGTAGTCGTAGAAGCCAGCCACGCCGCCGTAGATCTCTGCAGAGGGCCAGTAGAACAACCTACGCTTCACGATCTCCTCCAGCAGCTCAGCCCGACGCATTGACGCCACTTCTACACATATTTTAAATGTAATTGTGATGAGGAAGTCGGTGGAACGCGGCGTATGGGAGGCGGCAAGGAGGTGGTGAGGGTTACGTCTTAAACTACGTATACTTCTCCCCACGTCGCCAGCGGAAAGACGCAGTTTAAAACGGCGTGGGGAAGAGTTGTCTACGTCTTAAACTGCGTCTCTTTGGACTAAGCTACATCTCTTTAGATTTGGCGTAGTGGAAGTAGACGGCGTAGTGGCGTATTTTTCGACGTATTAGTTTGTACGTACTCTCGCCCTACAAGACACGCGGACGGTGGATAAAGACAGGCAACTTCGACAAACATCTAGCATTGAAGAGGCTAATCTACCAACTCTGGAACTGCTCTATCTGCCCCTCGTCTCCTCTAACCACTTTTCTATGGCCTCTGCGAGTTCGGCGTAACTGGTGAAGCCGTCTAGGTGATCTCTGCCGCACACGATCATTATCTCGCCGTCCTTCATGCGGCGTATCCTCGGCTCCTTGCCCGTAAGGGCATTTACTACGGCGTTTACGCCCACCAGCTTAAGGAGACGCGCCGCAAGCTCAGCGCGGCTCCGGTCCGTCGAGCGGAATTGGAGCAAGGCGCCGTCTCTACGCAGATATACGTTGTACTTGACGGCGGCGCCGGTTCGTCAAAGTTTTTATGGGTGGTGGGTGTATGGAGTGTGTGAGGAGGGCTGTTGCCGTAGAGCTTGAGCGCCCGCCGCCTGAGCTATACGCCTTGGAGGAGCCGTACCGCCGCATCGTGGAGGAGGTAGCCGCCTACGTCGCAGAGAGGGGGAGGCTGGAGAGGGAGAGGTACAACGAGCTGTACCGCCGCTTCAGAGAGCAGTACCCCCTACCCGCCCAGCTGATCCAGCAGGCTATGAACCAAGGCGTAGAGACCGGCAAGTCGTTTCTAGAGGCAAAGAGAGACGGCCGCGTCTACAAACCCCGTCCAGAGGTGGGGCGGGTTTCGATAAGATTTGCCAAGGACAGCTGGAGCTATAAGAAAGCTATCAGCTCTGTAGCCCCTGTCCGGCTGGCGCTGTCTCTCCCCGGCGGGAGGAGAGAGGTTTGGATAAAGCCGCATAGAAGGTTCTGGCTCTACTGGTGGAAGACGCTGAGGGGAGAGGCCGAGCTGGCGTCCACGCTGATGCTGAAGCGGCGGAGGGGCAGGTGGTACGCCGTCTTCGTCTTCGACGTGGCGTCTAAGAGTGAGCCTCCGGCGGAGGTCGTTGCCTTCGACGTAAACGAAAACTCGGTGGCTGTTGCCCGCGTGAGTCTGCTCTCGACGGTAGACGCCGTGGCGCGGTGGAACTGGCGTTATGTAGACCCCGCCGTCTACTCCATAAAGACAGACTTCGGCAGGCTTGCCAAGCGGTACGAGGCGGTTAGAAACGCAAAGCTGGAGGAGCTTAAGAGAAAATACCCATACACGGGCAGAGACGAGGAGGAGAGGAGGCAGAACGTCGCAGATACAAGAGAGTACAAGAAATTCGCGAGGAGACTTAGGGAGAGGAGGCGGAAGGAAGGCCGGGTAAGGCAGATAGCCAGCGAGGTGACGAAAAGCCCCGCCGTGATAGTAACCGAGGAGCTTGGCAAAAACCCGCAGGGAGAGATAATCGGCGTTGAGGAGAAGGCGAAAAAAGGCGTAAAGAAGAAGGTGGGGAAGAGGGAGCTGAGGCACCGCATCAAGCAGACGCCGTTTAGAAAGCTCATAGGGACAGTGGAGGATAAGGCGAGGGAGGCTGGCTCTGTAGTAGTTTATGTCTCGTCGTATCGCAACAGCAAGGTGTGCCCTATCCACTTCACGCTCTTGAGGGACAACGGCAGTTGGCATGTACTGCACTGTCCCCGCGGCCACATCGTGGATAGAGATGTGGCGGCGGTGTTGAACATGTTGTGGAGAACCACCCCCACTGGGTGGGTGAAAGCAGTTTGGTGGGACGTGAAAGAGGCGAAGAAGAGGCTGAAGAAAGGAATCATGCCAAAGGACGCGGCTAAGAAGAGAAATCCGCTTGTCCCGTGGCCCGTTGTGTGCGCCGTATGGACTTCGCTCATGGCGCTGAAGGCCGGCGGCAAATGGCCCGCGGTGCTGGCCCGGGCCGCCCCCATGACCCCCGCCCAAGGCGCCGATGAAGGCGGGGCGAGGGCTCCTGTGAGCCGCCCGAAGGGCGGGGAGGAGGTCAGACCCCCTCATCGTCCACGTGGACATGAAGTTCGTGCCGAGACGAAAGGAGTATAAACGCCCAATCAAAAGCCGCCATGCTTAAGACCGCCTGCAGACAAGACGACGTCAAGCTCTTCGGGGCGCCTATGGAGGACACGTTGAGCTTCAGGCCG